>Ga0209410_1000481_pt1 | contig 18457 bp, 21 predicted proteins | sample Mar14436cmmetaG_FD_184135 | JGI IMG/M metagenome (GOLD analysis project Ga0209410, IMG submission 184135) | Marine hydrothermal vent microbial communities from Guaymas Basin, Gulf of California to study Microbial Dark Matter (Phase II) - Marker... ... | reverse complement strand
TAGGTCGTCGATACCCTTCTGACAGAAAACAACATTAGCACCAGAAGCCTTAATCTTATCAACCATCTTCTTTAAGATTTCAGTCTCTTGCTCAAGGAATAACCTTAACTGCTCTGGATCTGTTACATTTATTTTCGCCGTCCATTCTGGCTTCTCAACTTCTAGTGGCGTATCAAGTAATGCGATTTTGGCATCTTCTATCCTCTTAGGCATAGCAGGATGAACAACCTCCTTATCAAGGACTATTCCCTTTACTAATTGAGATTCTTCTAACGATTCACCTTTCTTTTTCTCAACTTTGACCTCATCGAGTGAAAATGTGTATTTTCCATCTTTCTTTTCAACTACCTGTAAAGCAGCATCGACTACCAAGTCTGCTAGAAATTCCTTGTACTCAGAGACAATCTTGCTACTTAATGCAGTCATTGCAATTTTCTTCAACACTTGTTTGTCTAACGGGTCGATACTCTCAGCTATATCGTCAATAACACTAACTGCTTGTTCCATAGCTTTTTCATAGCCCTCTGTTATTATTGTCGAGTGAATTTCTTGATCAAGTAGCTCATTGGCACTCTCTAGAAGCTTACCTGCAAGTACAACAACCGAAGTTGTTCCGTCACCGACCTCGTCGTCTTGTGCTTTAGCAACTTCGACTAACATCTTAGCAGCTGGATGCTGAACCTCCATCTCTTTTAAGATAGTCGCACCATCACCAGTGATGGTAGCATTCCCAAAAGAGTCTACTAGCAATTTATCCATTCCCCTAGGGCCTAATGATGAAGCAAGAGCTTCAGCTATTACCCTTGCCGCATATATGTTTGATCTCCTGGCATCCTTTCCTGTTGTTCTGGATGTACCTTCCTTTAAGACCAAAACAGGTATAGCTTGCTGTGCCATACTTATTCACCTCTCTTAAAGCTGTAAACAGCATTTTATCACTTCTATATAAACCTTTCTATGAAAAACTAATATAAGCCACTAAGGCAAAAATAGTCTTGATCTCTTGTGAAAAATAAGATTTTAGCAAATATATTAGCTGCGATACTGCTAATATCCGTAGCCTTGCTAGCACTAAATATAAACTCAATCTTGAAGAAACCTTTAAATACAGACGTTCCCCTGGCAGTGGTCTCTAGCTGGAGTATGGAACCAATATTTCATGTCGGTGACATGATAATTGTTAAAGGATACAGAAACTATAATATCGGGGATATAGTCGTATACCAAGACCGATTTGTAAAGTCTAAACTCATAGTACATCGAATTATAAACATTAGAAACACTTCTTACATTACAAAAGGTGATGCCAACTATAATCCAGACTCGTACCCCGTCAAAAAAAATCAAATAAAGGGCAAAGTAATCCTTGTTATACCCTATCTTGGTACAATTAAACTCTTTCTAGAAAGAATTTATCTCGTATTAAGAGGATAAAAGATTTTATAAACATTTTTAAATACTACAATTAAAAGATATTTTTAGGTGATAAGTATTCCGAGACCCTCTTTTGAAATACAGAATGTTGTAGCATCAGTAACTCTAAACCAGCGGTTAGACTTAGAGAAAATCGCAGAACTAGTCCCAAATGCTGAATACAGTCCGGAACATTCTAGACCATATGGTCTAGAATCCGAAAGTTTCCGGGACTAGTTCTGCGACTCTCAAAGCCAAAAACAGCAACTCTGATATTTTCAAGCGGAAAAATGGTGTGTACAGGAGCAAAATCCGAATCCGAAGTATATAAGGCAGTAAAAAACATTATACGTCTCCTTAAAAGCCACGGTACCGAAATAAGGAACAAACCAATTATCGAGATTCAGAATATCGTTGCTAGTGCTAATCTCAAAGCTGGCGTTGATCTAGAAAAAGCCGCATATCTATTGGAGAATGCAATGTATGAACCAGAGCAATTTCCAGGTCTAATTTATAGAATGAGACAACCTAGGGTTGTACTCCTGATCTTCTCGAGTGGCAAAGTTGTTTGTACCGGAGCTAGGAAAGAAGAGGAAGTGAAGGAAGCAGTAAACAACATCTATAAGAAGCTTAAGGAAATAGGAGTTCTACTGCTCTAAAATTTTAAATTTTATTTTTATTATTTATTTTTTATTATTGATTTCTTGGTGATGACTATTTCAAGTAATAGCGAGAAGAAACCATTTACGATCCGAGAATTCGTTCCCGAGGATCTTGATTCTGTGATCTGGATTAATAGAGTCACATTACCAGAAAACTATCCAAGTTTCTTCTTTAAAATGCACCATGAAAGATTCCCTAAAGCATTTCTCGTTGCTACAATTGATAAGAAAATTGTAGGGTACATAATGTGTAGGGTGGAACGAGGAAAGATGCATGTTGATAACAGAAATGGAATATCAGGGCATATAATCTCATTGGCCGTTATATCAGAAGCAAGAAGAAAAGGAATAGGTAAAGCTTTGATGACCAAAGCTATGGAAAACCTATACAAGTATTACGGAGTAGAAGAATATTATCTCGAAGTTAGGGTTACCAACATACCTGCTATTTCACTATATAAAAAGTTAGGTTTCAGAATCACTAATATAATTAAAGGATATTACCTAGATGGAGAAGACGCTTATGTTATGGCTCGCAAAGCTCCCTATGTAGAGACAGAAGTTAATTGAGCGCTTACATCCTCTACAAGCTCTCTTGCCTCCTCAAATTTCTTAATCTTAGTAATAACAGAAACTGCGAAAATCCTGTTAAGCTTTTCATCTAACCATATTTTCCCATAGAGAACATTTGCCTTCGACCTTATCAAACTGAAATTCTTTTTGTACAATGTAACTTCATTATTCCTTTTTTCAAACTTTATCCGTCTGAACCTCTCAATTTTATCAATTGTATTTTTCTTTACTCCCTTGCTAAACCATTCAACTAATCCCTTTTTATATTTTGATAAAATTTGTTTTATTAATCCACTATATCCTATAATTAAGTAAAGGTATTCATCAGCATCTTTATAAACTATATAAGAAAGTCCAACAGTTAATTTTATAGAGACCAAGTTAAATGATAAAGGAAGTCTAATAGGAGCTACATATAGCGACCACAAAACCTTATAGTCTTGCGGGAAGTGACATTTTATGCTCTTCGTTACTCGGTTTAATATCCTCCTTGAAGTCTCTTCTTCATCGAGTCTAAAGAAGAGATTTAACACGAAAGCCCTTTCACTTTTCTCACAGTACCATACAACAGCATTATTTAGACTTTCCTCCATCCTATTAACCCATAATAATGCGCTATGACCAGATACCTTTATTTCTCTCTTCATAACGGTCTTTACCTCAGGAATTTTTAGGCCTTTCTTTTTTGCTTTTTTAATATGTTTCTCAAGGGTCTCTTTATGTTTCTCTAACAATATACTAGGAGCTAAGGCTTTCTCAAATGGCACGTACTCCCATACAAGCTCGAGTCGAGGCTGTAATGAGTCGTCTAACCTGAAGTATCCCTTCTTCTCACTTCCACCGTCCGCGGCTAGAAACCAGTTATCTGGAACCTCTAGCTCCACATTACGCCATCCGAAGAGAACATATTCCATAATGTGGTCACTTGGAAGATCATACCTAATTATTACAAGAATAGGGTTACACACATATTTTTTTCTGTCATCCTTCTACATATTACTCCTACTAACTGAATAATTTAGGATTTAGGAAAAATTAATATAGAAATCCTAATAAAGCATTTCTAGGTGATATTATGCCTATAAGAGACTCATTTAAGTTGCAATTAGCACTAGAACATAACTTTAAGGTAAAAATTTGTCGTGAATGTGGTGCTAAAAACTCATGGTCAGCTGAACGCTGTAGGAGATGCAAGAGTAGAAATCTAAGACCAAAAAGATACAGGAAATAGCAAAGGACGGTATTTACTTCATATGCTCCTTTGCATAAACATATATACCGTCAAGTATGCCTGGTCCTCCCTCTCTTCCATGAGGACTAAGCCTCCTTTTACCCGTTAGATGAGTTGCAAGATGAATATTTGCAGCAGTTTGTCCTACCGCATCGATATCTATTCCCTCAACTATAACTTCGTCCTTCTGCACCTTCACCTTAACTCCCGGTAGAATCTTTGCATATCTTTTATCGCGACTACCAAGGAAATTCTCGATTATCACCATATTATTTTTCTCGTCAACTTTCAGAGACATAGGGAAATGAGCATAAACTACTTTCATCTTGTACCTATATCCTCTCTGTACTCCGACAATCGCATTTCTTATATGGGAAGCGATGGTATTAATTAGGGACCGCTCCCGCTTGGTTGGAAACCATACTTCAATTATTACCTTATTATCAGCCTTCTCTATTAATACGTTGTGAATATGGGAAAAATCCCTTTCCACCATTCCTAGTTGTCCTCGAACTCTAACTACTTTACCTTCAACCTCCACGTTCACATCCTCAGGTATCTCTACCTCATTCTTTAGGTAAGCGATCTTTGGCATAACTTGACACCTGACAACCCTTTATCACACCCATTTATATTTTTCATGTTTCATAGTCTTAATATATGAACACCAAGTTTTTATCTATTTGCCTATATTTGAATAATGGGGGGCCGGGGTGCCCGAGTGGTCCAAGGGGACCGGCTGCAGTGGGAAGTTGGCATAGAAACCGGTTATTTGCCCGGGTTCGAATCCCGGCCCCGGCTCCATCACCCTTCTAATTCTAGTTGGGTAAACTATTTGTTAGTCGTTCGTAACAAAAATAATTAGGTACTAGAGATATTCGAGGCATCAGAATGATGTTCAATATAACTGTACCATATGTTCCCACACCTATTGAAGTCGTTCGAGAAATGCTGAAAATAGCTGAGCTAAAAAGAGGAGAAACCGTATTAGATCTAGGATGTGGTGATGGTCGCGTCCTAGTGGTAACTGCAAAAGAATTTGATGCAAAAGCTATAGGTATAGAGCTTAGAAAGGATTTGGTCGAGAAAGCATTGGTTAATATTAGAAAAAATAAGGTTGGGGATAGGACACTTATAATAAATGGGAGCTTTTTTGAGGTTAAGTTACCACCAGCCGACGTAATATTTCTTTACCTTTTAACATCCGTAAATGAAAAACTAAAGCCAAAAATTCAGGCAGAGGCAAAAAGAGGAGCTCGTATAGTTTCCCATGATTTTGAGATTGTAGGCTGGAAACCTCAGAGAATCGTCGACTTTCATAGTGGAGGAAGATCTCATAAAATTTACCTGTATATTAAAGAATAGAACAGAATGTTAATCTATTGCACTAAAACACACTTTTTATATCTTTTTAGCTAATTACTTTAGCAGGTGTTTCTATGGCCATTACCAGAGGAGATTTACTGAGAAGAAGAATAGCAGATATAACTTTGGGTGATCTGCAAGAGATTAGAGACTTCTCTAAAGTCTTAATGATATACGAGAAAATAGGTGGATTTAGCTCTGCATTTGTAGTAGATGCTGTGAGAGTTATCAAGGAAATGCTAAACGATAAGGAATGTAAAATATTCCTAGGTTTTACAGCCAACCTTATAGCCACAGGACTTAGAGGCCTTATTGCTTCTCTAATAGCTTATAGACTTGTTGATATCATCGTTACTACTGGAGGAACAGTGGATCATGATATAGCTAGAGCCTTAGGAGGTCGCTACTATCACGGTAAATTTGAATACGATGACATCATGCTAAAAAACCTTGAAATACACAGATTAGGTAATGTACTGATCCCTGTAGAAAACTATGGTCCTATAATTGAGAAATTCACACATGAATTGTTGGAGGAACTATTAGAGATAAAGGAGGTATGGACTCCAAGCGAACTGCTTAAAGAATCGGGAAAAAGACTAGATGATGAGAACTCCATCCTCTTCCAGGCGGCAAAAAATAATGTCTCAATTTTCTCACCGGGCATAATAGACTCAGCTTTTGGAACAGCTCTCTTTACCTATAATGAAACTAAAAGAGCAAGTAAAGGAAAAACGCTTAAATTGGATGTAATCGGCGATCTTAGAAGAATTTCAGACGTAGTATTTGATTCCCAGAAACTTGGTGCTATAATTCTAGGAGGGGGAATTTCAAAGCATCATATCATATGGTGGAGTCAGTTTAAAGGTGGTCTTGACTACGCTGTATATATAACTACCGCGGTTGAATGGGATGGTAGCCTTAGTGGTGCGAGAACAAGAGAAGCCATTAGTTGGGGTAAAGTTAAACCGGAAGCAAGGCATATCAATGTCCCAGGTGATGTTACGATAATATTTCCTTTAATAATGGGGATAATATCCCAAGACCTCGATCATATCAAAAGAAGGTGATTACTGTGATTTCAATATTAGACAATCTATTATTTTGTCTGATACTCCTCATGTTCTCCTCCCTGAGTTCTTATTTGATAACGCCAAAGGTCATAAGATTTTTAGAGAAGAAAAAGTTGGTCAGATACGATGTACATAAGCCTAGTCGTCCAGAGGTACCACATGGAGGAGGTATAGCGCTTTTTTGTTCTCTTTCGCTAACATTAATTCTTTCAGCGGTATTATATCCGAATTACTTAATAGAGCTTTTAGTCTTCTATGGCGTTACGACATTAAGCTTCATAGTCGGGCTAATAGATGACATTAAAATTCTTAAGGGACAAACCAAAACAGTTCTTTCAGTAGCTGCAATTATACCAATAATACTCGGCCATTTAATCTGCCCCACAAGAATCGTATTAGGACATCCTAGAGCACCATTCATCGGTAGAATGAGATTAACAATAATTTACTGGCTTTTACTACCATTCGCTATTGCCGGCCCTGCTAATGCCGTCAATATGCTAGACATCATGAACGGCATCATGCCCTACACGACCCTTCTGGCTTCTACTTCTCTTTTAGTTTCATCAATGTTGCTGGGAAACCAACTTGGTCTTATTTTAAGCATAATAATAATTGGCGATCTTTTAGGGTATTATCCATACAATAAATACCCTTCTAAGATATTTAATGGTGACAGCGGGAGTCTAATGATAGGAGCTTCTCTAGGAGCACTCGCCGTTTTAACAAGACAGGAGATCATACTTCTCGTTGCACTATTAATTCATTTATTGAACGCATTTCTTGTCTTTTCCTCCATAAAGGGGTTTAAGGAGCATAGGGAAATAAAGGAAAGACCGCTAAAAGTATTAGAAGATGGCACGTTGATTGCAAACCTAAGCGAGACCGCTCCATTGTCACTCACACGTCTAATACTTCTCATAGGTGGTCCTGCGAAGGAAACGGATATCATTAGAATATATGAAGTACTACAATGGATTTCCACGTTTCTAGCAATAACTACGGCTATTTTTATGGTGATACGATGAACAAGAAAAAAGTGGTAATATATATAGGAACTTTAGTGATTAGCGTATGGCTTTCCCTACTCCTAATATTAATCTTCGTAGAGAGAGTACTGCTAGTCGTCATAAGAAATAGTTTAATTAGGAGCATTCTTGGTATCTCCTTCTATTTCATCTGGCTTCTCTCAGGGTATCTTATACTTCATGGCATCTCATCTTATTTTATAAGGAGAAACAAGACTAGATCTTCTCCAAAGAACTGTTGAGGAGATCTTTTCCCCCTTCTCATCCCTTACCAATTCTACCTTAATTATGTTAAGACGCTTTAACCCTTTCTTTTCTCTTAGTTCATTTATTTCTGAAGCTCTTTTAAAAGTCTCTTCTGAGACAATAATGCAGTCGATATCTGCTCTTTCTATAGTTGGACCATAGGGATCATCGAGGGGAAAAACAGTTACTCTCTGATTCTTACTCATATTATTCAAGCAAAAATGCAAGACATTTAGAGCCCTAACCTCGTACGGTTCTACTGGATGCTGTTTACCTAGTTTTCTTACAAATTCGTCGCTTGTAATACCGATAAGAAGCTCTTTAGAGGACTTTAACGCATTTATGAGAAGAAACTGATGACCCTTATGAAAAAAAGAAAAAGTACCTCCTAAGGCGGATACTTTACATTTCTTATTCAACATTGACTTCTACTTCTCTAGCAGCCTCGCTCTTGGGTATACGTATTTCGAGTACTCCATTTTCAAGTCTGGCTCTCGCTTGCTCAGGTCTAACCTTAACAGGCAACACTATTCTCTTGTAGAATCCCTCATAGAACCTTTGCCTAGTAATGTATTTCCTCTCCTTTTCAACTGTTTTTCTTTCAGCAGATTTCTCCGCCTTTACCTCAACACTATCCTCAGTTACCTTAATTTTTATTTCATTTTTAGAAAATCCTGGAAGATCAACGTAGATAACTAGTTCCTCATTCCTATCCTCTATATCAATCAGAGGCTCAAACGTACCTAAAGATAGTGTGTACTTAGAAAACTTATCCCAGAACTCTCGGAAGGTTCTTTCTACTTCCTTTTGAAATCTAGCTATGCTTTGCAAAATTTCTTGAGTACCCTCTTCCATGGAACCACCCCCTTCTACAAAATATATAATAAGGTTATACCCTTATACTTATTTCTGTTTATGGTCTCTTAGAAAAATAGTAAAAGTCGGCCTGAGTTGTATGCCTTATATTCTTATTAGCTCAAGAATAAAACTTATTTCAATCATCGATTATTTACAAGTGAAAAAGTTGAAAAGGTGTAGCCTATTGATAGAAGTTCGTTGGCATGGTAGAGGAGGACAGGGTGTCGTAACATCGAGCGAGTTGCTCGCCTTAGCCGCTATCTATGAAGGCAAGTACGTCTATCATGCTCCAGAGTTTGGCCCTGAAAGGAGAGGTGCTCCTGTTAGAGCATACACAAGAATAGATGATGAGGAAATAGAACAGCATTTCGGAATATACGAACCAGACATAGTCGTCGTTATCGATCCTACACTTCAAGCAGAAGTTAGCTACATTTTAACGGGTCTCAAAAAGGGCGGAACGCTCATTCTTAACACCGAAAAGCCATATGAAAAGATAGTTGAAGAAGCAAAGAAAAATGACATAGAGGTATGGTATGTTAACGCGTATAATATAGCCATGAACATATTCGGTAGACCATTCTATAACACGCCTATGCTCGGCGCTCTGGTTAAGGTTAGTGGAATTGTCAGCCTAGAAAGCATTAACAAAGCTATCGAAGAAAAGTTTAAGACTCGAGGAGCTGAGATAACACAGAAAAATATTCAAGCTGTTAAATTAGCATATGAAGAGGTGAGGAAATACGAGTCCTAAGTGGAAATCCTGGAGAGATTTACCCATTGGAATGATAATTCCTGAACCTGCTACATCTTTGGAGTATAAGACTGGCAACTGGAGAGCATTAAGACCTATTCTCCATGAAGATAAATGTATACAGTGTTTGCTCTGCTGGGTTCACTGTCCAGAACCAGCTATCATTAGATCTGAGGACAATAAAGTTAGCATTAATTATGATTATTGTAAGGGTTGCGGTATCTGTGCTAACGTATGCCCTGTAAAGGCTATAGAAATGGTGAGAGAGGAATGAAAGTTAGAGGTAAAAGAATAGGATTAAATGGAGATAGCGCAGTAGCGTATGCCGTTAAACAGACAAACGTAGATGTTATATCAGCTTACCCAATAACACCACAAACGATAATAGTTGAAAGACTTGCTGAATATGTTAATAACGGCGAGCTTGAAGCTTCCTTCATACCTGTTGAAAGCGAACATACAGCACTTTCAGCAGCTGTAGGTGCATCATTAGCTGGTGCAAGAGTATTCACTGCAACAGCGAGCCAAGGATTGGCTTTAATGTACGAGATATTATGGATCGCTGCTGGTCTTCGAACCACCATCGTAATGGCATTAGCCAATAGAGCCTTCTCGCCAAATATTAATATCCACTGCTCACATGACGACCTTTATGCCACAAAAGATACTGGCTGGATAGAATTTATTGCTGAAAATGTTCAAGAAGCATATGATTTAACCCTTCAAGCATTTAGAATATCTGAAGACAAAAAGGTTCTGTTTCCATCGGCCCTAAACCTCGACGCGTTTATACTGACACATTCGTTAGAAGCACTTTATGTTCTTGAAGATAAAGATGTTAACGAATTCCTGCCACCAAAAGACCCAGTAAACCCAATAGATCCTAATAACCCAATTACATACGGTCCTTTAGATCTCCAGGACTACTATATGGAGCATAAAAGGCTCCAAGCTGAACATCTCAAGCAAAGCTACCCTAGGATACTAGAGATATTTAAGGAGTACTCCGAATTCACGGGAAGAGAATATAAACCTGTTAAGACCTACGGTATGGAAGATGCAGAAGTTGCTATAATGATACTCGGTTCCTCCGCAGGTACTGCACGCTATGTTGCTCGACAGCTAAGAAAGAAAGGAGAAAAAGTAGGTGTAATAAGCTTAACACTGTACAGGCCGTTTCCCGTAGAAGAACTAAGGAAAGTTACGAAGGGTCTAAAAGCCCTAGCAGTGATGGATAGAGCTATTAGTTTTGGAAGTCCAGGAGCTCAACTCTTTATGGACGTTAGTGCCACACTAATTAACGAAAAAGAAAAACCTCTACTCTTCAACGTCATCTACGGATTGGGTGGAAGAGACCTAACGCCTAACAACGTAAAATTTGTCTTTGAGAAAGCTAAAGAATATGCAAAGGAAGGTGAAGTAAAAGAAACTCAATTTTGGGTTGGTGTTAGAGAATAAATTTATGGGTGAGAAACATGTCTGAATTAAAAACTATAAAAACATTAAAGGAAATACCCAGAAAAGAACAATTCGCTCCCGGACACAGGTTGTGCGCTGGATGTGGTATACCCCAATTAGTCAGACTCACACTAAAGGCTGTACCTGATCCCAAAGTTGTTGTTAATGCCACTGGATGCCTTGAGGTTGCATCGACAATATTTCCCTATACTGCATGGAGAATTCCATGGGTTCATAACGCTTTCGAGAACTCTGCCGCTACCGCGAGCGGAATAGAGGCAGCATTTAGAGCTTTGGAGAAAAAGAAAGGAGTTAAAAAACCTAAAATCATAGTATTTGGAGGAGACGGAGGAACATTCGACATTGGATTCCAAGCCCTAAGCGGGGCTCTGGAGAGAGGTCATGATCTAATATACATTTGTTATGATAATGAAGCATACATGAATACTGGAATACAAAGATCTGGTGCTACACCAAAAGGTGCTTCAACTACAACTAGCCCAGCTGGAAAAGTGATACCGGGTAAGCGGGAAAGAAAGAAAGATTTAATAGCTATCGCAATAGCTCACGGAATAAGATATGCTGCAACATTAAATCCCGCATATCCAGTGGACATGTATAACAAGATTGTTAAAGCAGCCTCTATAGAAGGACCTACAGTCCTGCATTACTTCTCTCCATGTCCAACAGGATGGTATTTTGATCCCTCCCGAAGTATCGAAGTAGCAAGATTAGCTGTACAGACAAGACTTTGGCCATTATACGAGTATGCGGACGGTAAGTACAAGATAAACATACTCGTAAAGAAGCCTAAGCCACTTGAAGATTATCTCAAGCTACAAAGGAGATTCGCTCATTTACTCAGACCGGAGAATAAATGGTTATTGGATGAGATAAAGAGAGACATAGAAGAAAACTGGAAGCGCTTACTCAAACTAGCCGGAATAGAAAAATAAAAATAATTTTAAATTTTTTAACTTATTTTTAGTCCTGTACTGCATAATAATTTTAATTCAGTTGCACAAAAACATTTTTATCTAAACATGGATATATTCCCTTATAAAGTGGTCAATGTGAGAGCCTTTCTTCAAGGTATGTGCCCCAACTGTGAAGGCCGGATAACGGATGAAAGGCTCGTTAATAGATTACCTTGTAGAAAATGTCTTCGAGATTCTCAAATTGGTGAATTATGTTATAGGGATAAATCAGTCGAGGATTATTACCAGTGGCTTATACAAGTTGAGAAATTGCTGAAAAGAAATGATACACTTAAGGCATATAAGAATATTGTCGAGCTTGAGAGAGAAGTTGAGATGTATAATAGATTCTTTAAAAAGATTGTAGGAAATAATCTGTGGAGCGCTCAGAGGGCCTGGGCAAAGAGAGTTCTTCAAAATAAGAGTTTTACGATTTTGGCGCCCACTGGCGTAGGAAAAACGGTTTTCGGATCTACGATTGCCCTATATCTTGCAACAAAGAATAAGAAAAGCTATATTATATTACCAACTACCCTACTAGCTAGACAAGTCTATGAGAGAATATTAAACTTCTCGTCAAATGTAGATGTAAATGTGAGAATTGTCGCATATTTTTCAGGAATGAATAGCAAGGAGAAAAAGGAAACACTGGAGAAGATAGCTTCGGGAAACTTCGACATTTTAATTACCACTTCTCATTTTCTCACAAGAAGATTCGATATACTTGAAGATAAGAAATTCGATTTCATATTTGTCGACGACGTCGACTCTATTCTAAAATCTTCTAAAAGCATTGATAAACTACTCTACTTGCTTGGTTACCCTAGCGAAGTTATAAACTTAGCCATGGAAAACATAACCCTAAAAATAAAAACCTCCTACTTCCTCAGAACAAAAAAGAAGATTCCCGAAGATCTTCATAAAAATATAGAAGAAAACAGTAGAAAGCTCAATAAGTTTCTTAGCAGTCTAAAGCCTGGATGTATCGTTATCTCTACTGCTACAGGCAAACCTAGAGGTTTAAGAATAAGGCTTTTCAGAGAGCTGATGGGGTTCGATATCGGAGCCAGAGCCGAGATTCTAAGGAACGTGATTGACACTTATAAGTTTACCGAAGAAAATAAACTTGTAAATGAGGGAGTAGAGTTAGTCAGGAAGCTCGGAAAAGGAGGTCTGATATTTGTTCCTCCAGGTACAAAGGATGATTTTATAGAAACAATAGTAGAGATGTTAAATAAGTATGGTATTAAGGCATCATATGTTCATTCAAAGAACAAAAAGGGCTTGGAAGACTTCATAGACGGGAAAGTCGACGTATTAGTTGGTATCGCGACATACTACGGACTCTTAGTGAGAGGATTGGATCTCCCTCATCTCATTAAATACACTATATTCCTAGGTATCCCCCACTTTAAATTTACAGCAGAAGTAGAAGAGTTGAGTCCAACTAGACTCGTACAAATTGCTCTGAATATCAGAGAACTACTCTCTAATAAAGAACAAGCAAGGTTGGATAGACTTGTCTCAAGTATTAGACAATACTTGACGCTTTTAGATCAATCCAAGTTTTTACTCCTTATGCAAGCTATGAAAGAGAACAAAAAGCTCACCGGGCCTCTGGGGAAGATACAAAGCAACATAATTCAGGTTAGAGAACTCTTAAAGAGATATTTCAGTGATGAAAGCATTATCAGAAAAATAGAAGAGAAAACGATCTTCTCAATTAGGAAGATTGGAGAAAAAACTTATTTCCTATTACCTGATGCAATGACATATTTACAGGCCTCTGGCAGAACTTCTCGTATGTATGCAGGAGGAATTTCTAAGGGACTTTCGATAGTTTTGACTTCGGATAAGAAACTTTTTGAAGGATTAGTCAAACAGACTAGATGGTATAGTGAAGAAATAACTTGGGTAGAGTTAAGCGAACTAAATCTTGAAGAGATCTTGGTTAAAATTACGAAAGAAAGAGAATTTATAAGGAGAATCATTGAAGGGAAAATAAAACCAGAAGAAATGAAGGATTTGGTGAAAACAGCTTTACTAATAGTAGAATCCCCAACAAAAGCTCGAACAATAGCCTCATTTTTTGGGAAACCTTCTCGTAGGAAATATGAAAGTCTTACTATCTACGAAACAAGTATAGGTAACTATATACTCTTAGTTACAGCAAGCAAAGGCCACATATTGGACCTAGTTACGGATGAGGGATATTACGGGGTAAAGGTTGAACGAGGAAGAAAGTTCTTCCCCATATACACAACTATAAAACGTTGCCGGAATTGCGGTGAACAGTTTACAGATTATCCTAACGATAAAGCAATCTGTCCAAAATGCGGTTCAGATAAAATCATAGATCAATATGATGTTATCGATAAACTACGTGAAATTTCCAGAGAAGTTGATATGGTTCTGATAGGCACTGATCCTGATACTGAGGGTGAAAAGATTGCCTGGGATCTTAAAAATGTCCTCTCCCCCTACGTTCCAGCCTTAAAGAGAATAGAATTTCATGAAGTTACTAAATATGCTATAGAAAAGGCTATAAACAATCCTAGAGACATAAATCTGAATCTAGTAGATGCACAGATAGTTAGACGTATAGAAGACCGTTGGATAGGGTTTGTATTAAGTAAAAAATTATGGAACAAATTTGGTAAAAGATGGTTGTCAGCAGGTAGGGTACAGACACCAGTTTTAGGTTGGATAATAGGAAGATTCGAGGATGCCCGGAGGAGTATAAAAACTATTTTTAGAATAACCCTTGAGAACAATAAGGTTTTCATAGTAGATACAGTGAATTTAAATTCCAAGAATCCTAAGGAGGTAGCTAGGGAGATACTTGAGGAAGGCGTAGAGATAAGCATCATTGGTGACCAAATCACCGAAGCTAATCCTCCTCCACCCTTTACTACTGATACGCTATTACGAGAAGCCTCAGCAAGATTCAAAATAGATATAACCACCGTTATGCAAATCGCACAAGATCTTTTTGAACTAGGTCTAATTACATATCATAGAACGGATAGCACCCGTGTTTCAACATCAGGTTTAGCGGTTGCTAAACAGTACATCACAGAAAAACTTGGAGAAAAATATTATAATCCGAGAATATGGAGGAAAGAAGGAGCGCATGAATGTATAAGACCTACAAGACCTTTAGACTTAGAAACCTTACAAGCATTAATAAGACAAGGAGTATTGCAACTTGTAAGACCCTTAAATAAGCTACACTTTCTGCTGTATGATCTCATATTCAGACGCTTCATTGCGAGTCAAATGCCTAGGGCAAAGGTCATTAGAACTAGATTTAAGTTAACGGGTCCAAACTTCGAAAAGGAATATGATATTATAAGTAATGTTGTCGAGCATGGTTTTACGTTGATATACCCTATACCACTTGAAGAAAAACCAAAGGAAGGCAGTTACTGTGTCATTGATGTAAAACATAGGAAATTGCCCACGGTACCGCTTTACACACAAGCCGATATAATCCAGCTAATGAAAGAAAGAGGCATAGGAAGGCCTTCGACATATGCGAAGATTATGAGAACCTTACTAGAAAGACATTATGTTAAGGAAACTAAACGCAAAAAACTTATACCCACAAAGTTAGGGATAAACGTGTTTAATTACCTATCTAGTAATTTCCCCTCCTTAGTCTCAGAAGATAGGACGAGGATAGTAGAAGAGATCATGGATAAGATTGAATCAGGTGAGATTAACTATCTTCATGCTCTAGAAGATTTTTACGAGGAGATTAGAAGTGTTGAAGAAAAAGAATAGGGGATTATACATAGGAAGATTTCAACCATTTCACTTAGGACATTTTCAGGCTCTTAAGTGGATACTAAAGAGAGAAGATGAGGTAATAATAGGTATAGGAAGTGCTCAATTCAGTCATACACTAAAAAACCCTTTTACCCTAGGTGAAAGAATAGAAATGATATACAGAGTTTTAAGGGAGGAAAAATTGCTGGAAAGAACGGTCATCGTGGGCATACCAGACACCGATAAACAACATAGTACGTGGGTTTCGTTAGTAAAAGCGTTCACTCCGTACTTTACTAGAGTATATACAAATGACCCCCTGTCTCAGATACTTTTTAGAGAAAACAATATTGAAGTTTCACCTATCCCATTTTTTAATAGGGAAATATACCAAGCGACAAGGATTCGTGAAATGATGATTAACGATCAACCTTGGGAAGATCTAGTACCGAAGCCTGTAGCTGACGTGATAAAAGAAATAAATGGTGTTAAACGCCTGAAACTTCTTTCTAAGTCTTAAGGCTACTCGACAACTATGTTGGATGGTGCAAATCCCATCCTGACCAATATTTCTTTCGCTTTATTTCTGTGATCCCCTTGTAGCTCTATCCTACCATTTTTGGCGGTGCCACCGCAGGCTAATTCACTTTTCAATTGCGAAACGAGATCGCGTAAGTCGAAAGTTTTTGGATCGATTCCTTCGATAATTGTGACCTCTTTTCTTCTCTTTCTACGTTCAACCTTAATTTTTATTAATTCCTGTTCCCTAAATACGTCCTTTAATATTCCTTCTAGTATATCGCTACTCATTATCCCCCTATGTTCCTCTTTTGTCAAATAGTTATATGGATTCTTTTAAATAAAAGCTTTATGCTTGATTTCAAGCTCTTTCCCTGAAATAATGATGCAATTAACCAAGTATAAGGACATAGGCCAATAAATTTTTAAATAATTTTGCTTTTTTACTTCATTGACCAACATGTCGAGAAATGAATTGATTTACAAGTGTTTAAGATGTAACAAGATATTCTCAAAAGAAGAAATGGAAACGTTACCTGGTGTTAGGTGCCCGTATTGTGGTTATAAGGTCATAATCAAATTAAGACCTCCTGTAGCTAAAAGAGTGAAAGCAATATAGTTTCATCCGAATCTTTCTATATAGGTAACAGTCTTCTGCATGATCTTTGATGCTACTGCAGCTGTAATTTCAGCATGGTCGAATATCGGATTTAACTCGACGATGTCGAAAGCTTTTACCCTAAGCTTCTGAGAAATCACTTTTAAGTAAGCTAATAACTCTCTAAGGCTTATACCTCCGGGTTCAGGATTTCCAACTCCGGGTGCAATGGAAGGATCTAATACGTCTAAGTCTATTGATATATAAGCTTTTCTTGTACTAGTCTTATCTAAGAAGCTGTTAAGCTTCCTGATACTATTCAGTACATTAATGTTATGCAAGGTAACAAATTCATACTCCTCTCGGGAAAAAGCCCTTGCCCCAATGATAACAATATTCTCCTCTCCTATTTTTTCAAATACTCTTCTGTTAACGGTTGCATGGCTAATTTTTACACCTAAAGGGTATTCATCCCTTAAGTCTAGATGCGCATCAAAAACAATATATAAAATATCCTTGAAGTACTCATAGACACTCTCGATGCAAGCTAAGGTGATAGTATGTTCTCCACCTAGAATAATAGGTACTTTGTTCTCATGTACTAGTTCGGAGACTATCCTCTTAAGTTTATATAAAACATTGTCTATGTTTGTTTCCATAGGAAGATTTCCACCATCATACACTGGAATATCCTCAAAGTCTATTCCCGTCTCAATATCGAAAGTCTCTAATTGATAAAAAATTTTTCTAATGCTATCGGGACCGAAACGCGATCCTGCTCTATAGGAAGATGTTGAGTCGAATGGAACCCCAACAACCACATATTTTGAATCATCATACTTTATTTCTTCTCTTCCTAGAAGTAGAAGATTTCTTTCAGCATAAAAACTAAGATTCTTCATAAGGTAGTCCGCCTTCTATGCTGAACCTACTTACTCTCACAGCATCAATACTTCTGATTACAGTACTATATTTCTCAAGCAGTTCTTCAACTTCATCTACGGAAATACCTTTTCCTGTTAACGTTATCTTTAAGGTTTCCGTCTTGGCATCTACCTCCGTGACGTGTATATCAACGTTCTCTATTCCCTTGAGCTCTCCTAAAGCTAATGCTAGATCGGTAATATAGACTTCCCGTGGTTTAAGGGCATCTAACGTTAACCTACTTATACCAACTATCGACTCGTCATCCTCCAACCCACTTTCACCTTAGGGAACATACGGCATTCTATTTACCCCTTCAATAAATGTTGAAGTTATAGTTATAATTAATGATATTGTAAGACCTGCTGATAACATATATATCCCGTACACAAGAGGACTTTCTCCAGAAATTCTGCCCAAGTATGCTCCTAGTAGGAATACAAGCACCAAGGTTACGATTATTGAAAGAAAAGTAGCCGCAACCGGACTTAATACTCCAAACTCCGAGAGCAGAAACGGAGATGCACAAACTAGGGCAGCAAGAGCAGGAGCAAGGGAATCAGTTAATGCTGCTAACACAACAGCCATTAAAGCCGCCTTCTCTATAATACTGCCCTCGAGATCAGCGAACATAGCTCTCTCCAACTCCTTTACCTTCCTTTCTCTCTCAGCTTTCTCAGTAATTAATGCACCTACAAATCCCGAGACGCCCATAGCAAAACTAGCACTCATCCCAGCCGACAATACAATTTTTGGATCTATATACCCTGTTATGTATATACCAACTACAAATCCTAGCATTGTTAATGCTCCGTCAAATGCGTTCATAACAAAGTATCTTCTTATTATTTCCCTTGCTCCCGTTAACTCAATGTAGTCGTTTATATTCTCAAAGAAGTCACTTATGTTCTCTTGTACTCTCTCTATAAATTTACCAACGTTATTCTCTTGTGACATTTTCCATTTTCATATTAAATAGAAAAAAGAAGTATAAAATAATAACTCTG
>Ga0209410_1000480_pt1 | contig 18477 bp, 20 predicted proteins | sample Mar14436cmmetaG_FD_184135 | JGI IMG/M metagenome (GOLD analysis project Ga0209410, IMG submission 184135) | Marine hydrothermal vent microbial communities from Guaymas Basin, Gulf of California to study Microbial Dark Matter (Phase II) - Marker... ... | reverse complement strand
GATTAGCCCCTAAAGTTCTCGCTGTATCCTCGTAGAACTCGACGTTATTCTCCCTATAGGATGCTAGGCTAGTTTCAACGATCACGGGCACAGAGAAAACTATGTGGGTTAATATTATGAGCCATATCGACGGGCTTATCAGGTTTAAACCGTAGGGACCCCAGAGCAGTATCATCGATAAGCCTAGTGCGCTCGTCGGAACTACTAGGGGCACCTTAAGTAGTGCTCTAACGATGTTCCCATACTTTGACTTCACTATAAACATTACAAGGAATATTGCTAGATAGGCTGAGAGGAACGTGGATATAGAGGCTGAAATAAAGGATGTAATCGTGGAGGATACTATAGCCTTAAAGTAGTTCGCTGGTCCAAAAAGCTGATAAAGTACGCTTCCCTTAACCCTACCAGTATAGGGCTCCCTCTCCCAGTAGGCTGCTGTGAAGGCTGCGAGAGTAGCTATAGGTAGGATTATAATTACAATAAGTGAGATTATCGATAGGGCATCCTTAGCAAGTGACAATCTACGTCCAACCCTACGTTCAAGCCTTATTAGTCTATCCTCGATGTTCTGGGGGATAAGTCTTAAACCTCTCGACTTCCACCCCCTACTGCTGAGCATATACTCTATAGGTAATATCAGGATTAACGCTATGGCTACTAATAGTGAACCTAGGAAGGCTGCTGGTGCAATCTTGTTCTCAAACTCCCACCTAACGATTGCTACTGATGCAGTTGTACTTACCCCTGCAACTATCATGGTGGCTCCAGTCTCACCCAGGGAGCGGGCGAACGCAAGCACGCCGCCGGAGAATATGCTTGAGGTTATAAGTGGAAACGTAATCTTCCTAAATGTTGTTAAAGGTTTTGCACCGAGCGAAGCTGAGACTATCTCGTACGCCTTCTGGACATCCATAAGCGCTGCAGATACGGTTTTAACGATATAGGGGAAGGTCAGCGATACGTGTACGATTAAAACTAGCAGAGGTATCTCAAACACGGGAACTACGGTATCTATCCTAACCTTTAGCCCTAGGAGGGCTGGCAGGCTCTCGCTTGCAGTCCACGTAATTAGTGTCGCGAATCCGAAGCCGGAGGTCGGTATTACCAGGGGTAGCGCTGTAAGCTGTTCGATAAACTTCTTACCTGGAAATTCCTTCCTAGCTATAAGGTATGCGAGAGGGACTCCTATGAGCATATCTATTGCTACTGTAACTAGAGCTAGCCTGAAGGATAGGGATAGATACCTTAGTATTTGAAGCCAGTAGTAGTTCCCTATGATAGGGTTAGCGAATATCTCTGTGTATACTTCGCCCCACCTGAGGAATACGAAGGAGAAGAGGTAGAAGGAAGGCAGAAACACGAATATAATCGACGCGACGACGATTATCGATTTAAGCAGGTACTCCAGCCTCCTAAGGCTCTTAAGGTAGCTCATACTACCACTCTATACTCCAGGATTCCTAACCTTCTCCCAGACCTTAAAGAGAGCCTCCAGAACCTCCCCACTAGGAGGCTTAAGAACCCTAACCTTAATCTCGTAGCTTACACCGTTATCCTCATTGAATATATCGCTTGATAGGGGAACCGCTGGATTAGCTGGCCTAAAGCCGTGCTTCTGAGCAAGCTCCTGAATCTCCGGCTGAAGTAGGAAGTAGAGGTACTGGGAGGCGGCGAATTTCTGCATTGACGTAACCCACTCTGCATCGAGGATGACGAATGGATGGTCGCTTAGCAGGGTGCCGAAGGTGGAGTATACAGCCTTTAGTCCATCACCCCACTTATTCCTAGCCTTCAAAGCGTTATCGATAACTATGTTCTCGTATACTCCGAAGAAGCTTATAGCATCGGGACCGTTGTCTACAGCCCACTTACCGAAGAAGCCCGTGCTCTTACCGTAGGCGACAGCCTTAGACTCAATAGTCCTAACTATCTCGATAACAGTCTCGTTCATTAAATCCTCCACTGTAAGCTGATCCGGCGTCTTACCCGCAGCTTCACAGAACTCCAGCAATACCGTCATTGTGCCGCCGTTGCTGAGCTGGGGGTCGGGATGACCCCACTTAAAGTCCACGTCACCTTCAGCGAGCCTATATAAGTCCATGAAGCAGGTGATGTTGTATTCATCTACCAGGCTCGACCATCCGGCTATAACTACCGGAGAGAGGACTAGAGGATACCATTCATTCGCTATCGTGTAGCCGTGTTCATCCATCCAGAGTTTATTAAGGTATGGTATCCATATGCTTGAAGCCGGACTCCAGATGGTGGGTTTAACACTTCCGTGGATGATGAGGTTCACGGATTCATGGGTGCCAGCTGGGATAAGGTTTACCTTAATATCGACGCCGAATTTCTCCTTAAACCACTTCTCGAAAAGCGGCGTAACCTCCTCAATCCAGCTCTGTTTCTCACTTGAGTAGAGGAAGGTTATCTCGATGTTCTTAACGACCTCGCCTCCACTACTTACGCTGGGCCTATACATGCTTGAAATAGCAGATGTTATAAGCATCCCCAGAATTATCCCCGTTATAAGCAGGAGGTATCCTCTCCTCGGTAGCAACCTCATCGGCTTCACCATTTCCTAACAACGAACTCCCTAATACAGTCACAAGTATCCTCGCATTTATCCGCCATCATCTCTATAGCATCAAGCAGGTGGAACGTCACTATGGCGAAAACCGGGGTAAGATTGCTACACTTATAGAGAAAAACTCTCCTAGCCTCCTGATAGAGGTCATCAACCTCCTCCTCAAGCCTCTCGACCCTATCCGCCAAATCGAGGGTGGCTATGGGATCCTTAAACATCATAAGAATGCTTTCATGAGTAGCCTTAGCGGTATCCAGAACCCTATTTAACATTTTCAAGGCGACCTGCCTAAGCTCCGGACAGACGCCGTCTGGAGGTATGAGAGTCATTAGTCTGGCGGCCTCCAGCGCCCAGTCAGCCACCCAATCAACCTGCCTAACGATCCTAGCAAGATAAGTCCTTATACCGGGATCCATCTCAGCCTCAGCCAGTAGATCAAGGATCTTCCTCCTAATACCGTCGGCCTCGCTCTCGATATTAGCTATCCTCTGAAACAATCCCTCATCTATCGTGTTTTCATCAGCCCATTTACTGGCGAACTTAACGAATTCACTTACAGTCTCAATAATGTGCTCCGAGTGCCTAACTATCTCCTCCCTAATCCTCTTCTGACGCCTAGCCGAAAACCAGCTTCCAACATCACTCATAAGCTATCGCCTTATCTAAACCTTCCCTAGGATACTTAAAAATGTATGCCCTATCTAAAGTCAAGAAGACACGGGATCCAATGCTAACAGAGGGAGCGGATAAGCGTGGAACCTTAACTAAAACATTACCTCCACCAGTCTCAACCATGTAGCGGTAGTATGAGCCTAGAAAATTAACCTCCTTAACGATGCCTGATATCGAGTTATCGGGTCTAGAGCCGCCAGCCCTAACAATCGACACGTGTTCAGGCCTGATCCCCAAAACAACCTTCTCGCCTATCCTAAAACCTATAGACGATTCAACCAAGACGTGTTCCTCGCCGAGGTTAACCTTAACCCTACCATCCATCGTTTCCTCAACCAATCCCTCTAGGAAGCTGGCTTCGCCGCCGATAAACTTAGCTATGAAAGGCGTCTTAGGCCTAGCATATATCTCGAATGGAGTCCCAACCTGCTCCACCCTACCCTTCCTCATAACAATTATTCTATCGGCAATGCTTAAAGCCTCCTCCTGGTTATGGGTAATATGTAGAGCCGTCAACTTAAGATCCTTGACGAGATGCCTAAGCTCGAACCTCAACGTCTTAGCTGCACGTGGATCAACCGAGCCCAAGGGTTCATCCAGCAACAGTATCCTAGCGCCAGCCGCAACAGCTCTAGCAATAGCCACCTTCTGTTGAGTACCACGGCTAAGCTCATGAGGCATAGCACTCCTCCTCAAGTGTAGAGACATAGACCTCAAGACCTCATTACCTATAAACTCAGCCCTATCGTATCCAAGCCCCCTCACAAGTGGACCGTAGGAGACGTTATCCCAAACATTCATATGTGGAAACAGGAGTATATCCTGCATAACAAGGCCGAGACCTCTCTCGCTGATAGGAACGTTATTTACAAGCCTACCGCCTATATAGACCTCGCCCTCATCCGGCTCAATAATCCCAGAGATAACCTTAATTAAGCTGCTCTTACCGCTTCCACTAGGACCTATAATACAGACGTACTCGCCGTCAAATACCTTCACCGAAACCTTATATAGGGCGACTATACGCTCCTCATATATCTTAGTAACGTTCCTAACCTCGATATCAGGCATATTACTCCACCGCAATAGCCTTCATTAAGCCTTCCCTCGGATACGGATAGATAAGCCCATACCTCGGGGGAAGGTGAACATAAACGTAATCGTCAACCTTAACATCGGGGGCAACGCTAGTCCAGACATTAACGTGCATCTCAACACCATTAACGTCGACCAAAAACCTTGTAACTATACCTATAAACTCCCTCTCCACAACCCTACCCCTAAAAACGTTCAAGTCGGTAGGAGGCGGATCAACCGATAAAACAATGTCCTCAGGCCTATAGGCCACCACGACGTGCCAGAACCTAACAGGCCTAGTATATACGTGGATAACCCCCAGCTTATCAGTCTCTATAACCCCTAGGCCAAGCCTAATACCACGCAGAATACCCTCAATAAAGTTAACTTCACTGAGAAAGTTGGCGACGAAGAGGTTAGCTGGATTCATGTAAACCTCCCTCGGGGAGCCGATCTGCTGAACAACACCCTTCCTCAGAACCATCATCCTATCAGCAATACTCATAGCCTCCTCAACATTATGGGTAACATGGAGAACAGTTAAGTCCAGCTCCCTACAGAGGTTCTTTAACTCATACCTAAGCTCAATATTAAGAAGAATATCAAGAGCACTTAAGGGTTCATCGAGAAGAAGAAGCTTAGAACCAGCAGCCAGAGCCCTAGCCAAGGCAATCCTCTGCTGTTGACCACCGCTAAGCTCATGGGGATACGAATCCCTCCTATGATACAACCCAACGAGCTTAAGAGCATCAGCAACCTTCTCCTCAGGCAACCCCTTCATCCCAGCCCCATACGCAACATTATCCCAAACAGTCATATGGGGGAAGAGAGCATAGCCCTGAGGCATATAGCTGACATTCCTAACCTCAGGAGGAAAATCAGTGACGTCAACACCATCGATAATAACACGACCCTTATCGGGTCTAATGAGGCCAGAAATAACTTTAAGCAGGGTAGTCTTGCCAGCACCAGTAGGGCCGAGAATACAAAAGTACTCCCCATCACCAACCCTAAAGCTAACATTCCTCAAAGCCCTAATACTACCGTACGACTTAGACACTGAATCAACAACCAGCTCAGGCATCAAAAACCAAATACAAAACAAAAATATAAAGATGTTGCACAACATTAAAACCTATATCTAAAACGCCTAAAAAGGAGCGGAGGAATAGAAACAGAGAAAACAGAAACAGGAAACAGGGGATTAGATAAAACATAGGCTAGAAAATCAATCCTAAAAAGAAGAATCAAAACATGATGCAAAGCATCAAGGGAAATAAGGAAAGTCAAGGGATATATGGAATACAGGCAGGCATAGGACAAAACCCTGAAAACATCCCCGTATTCAACATACCTCCTGGAGAGCGAGAGAAAATACCTGTGAAGAAGAATAAGTGAAGTATAGAGAATCGTAGCTAAAACGACAGCAACCGAAACAAAATACCTACCCAGAAAACCATAAAGGGGATTATGTTCACAAAAGCCGAAATAGGAAAGCTCATACCAAGTACATACGACACTAAACTCATTGAGAAATATGCCTAAAATCGATAGCCCAATAATTTTCTTCAACTTCCTATTCGTACGCCCTCACCTGTTTTTCACGAGTGTTCTATAGTGCATGCACGAAGCTTCGAGTTAGACTTTCTTCATTATATGGAATTTTCCATCCTTATTAGTACTTATTGTAGCTGTAATTCGCTCATATATTTTATCGGGCTGATGACTGTAACGCGTCCATATCTACAATGTCTTCCATTATCTTCTATATATCTTAATTCTTCTTGTATGTTTTTCCAGTTCTTTCTCCAGTACTTCTACTCCTATTCCCGGCTTTTTGGGTACGTCTATTGTTCCATCGTTGTTTAGCATGAATTCCGGCTCAACTATATCTTTCTCCCAGTACCTGTTGCTTGCCGATATGTCGCTTGGATAGATTACTCCAGGTAGCGATGCTAGGGCTACGTTGTGTGCCCTCCCTATCCCTGTTTCAAGCATGCCTCCTATCCATACACCTAGTCCATGCTGCATCCAGAACTTCTGAATTTCTATCGACGTGGTGTGTCCGCCCACTCTTGCGGGCTTAATGTTTACTACTCTACAGCTTCCGATCCTGTATGCTCTTACGGCGTCTTCCAAACATTTTATGCTTTCATCCAGGCATATATCTGTTTTAATCAGCTTCTGGAGGTACGAATGGTCTATCAGGTCGTTGTAGTCCAGCGGCTGCTCTATCATGAGCAGGTTGTAGTCGTCAAGTTTCCTCAGCGTCTCGAGGTCGTTTAACGTGTAGGCGGCGTTTGCATCGACCTGAAGCATTATATCAGGATATTCTCTCCTTATTCTTTCCACTACCTCTACGTCCCATCCCGGCTTAATCTTAATTTTAATTCTGGGATATCCCTCGTCGAGCCTACGCTGAATAACATTAATCAGCTCATCGACCGTCCTCTTTATCCCTATGCTCACGCCGCTCACTATCCTATCCCTTACGCCCCCTAGAACCTCATATAAGGGCTTGGATTGAAGTCTTGCATAGCAGTCCCATAGAGCCATCTCAACTCCCGCCTTAGCCATGTTGTGGCCGCGTATACCCTTAACTATATTCGGGAATTCACGGGGTGACTCAAGCTCCCTGCCGAGAGTCCAGGGAATTATGTAGTCCTCTAGGATGTGCCAAGCGGTTTTAACGGTTTCATAGGAGTACCAGGGCCCATACTCTACGGGTATTTCAGCCCAGCCCTCCACGTCGTCACAAATAATCCTAACGATAATGCAGGGCCTCAGGAGGGTTTTACCGAAGCTTGTCTCAAACTCCTCCTTAAGCTTCATCTCAACGATTCTAAGCTCAATAAGCCTAACCTTCAAGAGACCACCTCCTAAACATAATCCTGCACATTATAATAATTTGCTGATAATCAGCTTCGTTAAAATACCTCGGAATTCAATGAAGTATTTAACTCCAGCCCTATCCAGCGCCTTCCTAATGAAGCCTTCAGTATACTCTCTCCTCGGTATACCATGCATTACCGCTGATAGCTTTAGGAGGAGGGCTGGCCTATGTAGTTGCTTCGCAGCTTCTACTATCTCCTTTAGTGGTGCATCGTGTGACAGTTCATATATCCAGGCCTCTCCTCTCGAGGCTAGGATTCGCATACACTCCCTAAATACCTGCTCAGGCCTCCTTATGTGGTGTAGAGTTCCCGTAGACACAGCTAAATCTATGGATCCGTCCCTTATAGGTAACATGTGGGCGTCCGCGTTAACCACGTCCGCCATAACACCGTTTCTCCTGAAATTTCTACAGGCTATCCTAGCCATAGCGTAGGAGATGTCTATTCCAACCATTAGGTCTATGCTTATCCTGGAGGCTATTAGGGAGAGAAGCTTCCCGGGTCCACATCCAATATCGACTAGTTTTCTGGCTTTAAAGGAGCATACTTCATCAACTACCTGCTTATACTCTGGCTCAAGATACTTGGATACCGCTTTATCGTATAGCTGGGCTGGACCACGTGGAATACCTTGGCCCCACCTCTGGATTTCCGTGAAAAGCTTATTGATTTTATCGAGTATCATTGAATTATTATTTATTTAACCCATTAATATATGGGTGGCCTTACGTGTGTAGGTTGCTTGGGGCGATATCCAGCGATACAGTGAATATACGTTTAAGGTTCCGTGGAGTTCCTAGAACTTCACCTTTCAAGCTTGTGTACGAGAACCCTGATGCTGTAGGTGTTGCATCGTATAGCGGGGATGGCTGGAGAGTATTTAAATCCTTGGTAAAGGAGTCTAGGAGCGGGTATCCTATAGGGGAGTTTAGGGGTAGGATAGTTATAGTGCATGTTAGGAATAGGCTTCAGGGAGAGCTTAATGAGGAGAACATTCAACCCCTGAAGTATGGAGAATGGATTTTCGCTCATCATGGGCTAGTTGATAGGGTTAATTTAGTGAAGATGCTAAGGAATAGGTATCTCAGCGAGGCTAAGGGGAGATGCGGATCTAAGGCGTTATTCTGTCTAATACTTCAGGAGATTGAGGATAAGGGCGACTTCATCGAGGGTTTGAGGTCGGCTATAGATATGATAAACAGGATAAGGGTAGGGTATACGTCCCTCAACTTTATAGCCAGCAATGGAAGATGCATGTATGCCTTAAGATACTCCAGGGTCAAGACAAGCTACTACATTATCTACTATATGGATGAGCCCGGCGGCATAGAGGTTAATAGGGTGTCTGAGGCTACAAGTATGGAGGTATTCCTGAAGTCTAGGGGGAGGACTATTGCTGTAGCCTCGGAGAGTGTAGGCGGGTGGCTTAAGTGGCCTCCGCTGCCAAATAAGCATTTAATTAAGGTTGACGAGAATCTGAATCTTGAGGTTATTAGGCTATCTTAGAACTATAGCTGGAGTAGTGGATGGTATTCCTAAAATTGTGAACAGCTAATTTAATGGCAGTGTAAATCATGTCTATAGGTTTAGGTCGTAAAGCTAGGAGGAAGAAGGAGATCAAGGAGGTTACCGAGGAAAGGAGAGTAGAGGTCGAGGTTTAAGGTATTTAGGAGGGATTAGTTGTATCAAAGTCTCTAGCTAAGAGGTTCGCCTAAACTCCTTAATTATCTCTTCGAAAATTTTTCTATCTCCAGCCAGCAGGATACCGTAGCTAGCTATCTCCTCAACTACCTTGCTTCCACGTCTAGCCATCTCAAGGATTTCATCCCTAGTATATACTCTGGGCTCCACATCCACGCTTAACGTGGGATCTAGGAAATCCTTTATCCTATCCATAGGCCTACTCGGGACATTATCAGCTATAACCACTACGTCAGCGTCCGAAAACGCTGTATAGTCCCCCCTTGCAAGCGACCCCACGAGAATAACCGCTAGAGCCCCCCTATTGATGGCTCTCTCAGCATAGCCTTTAAGCTCCTCGGTAACCCTTCTATAATCCAGCTTAAAGAATCTTACTTCTGCAGTATTCGACGATTCTCTCACAGTACCTCACCGCCCTCCTAGCATCCTCCTCCGAGTAATAGTCCATTGGAGCGCCCTCGGGATGAAAATTTGGATATCTCGTCGGAATATGGTGCCTATCAAGCTCCATAGCCATATCCACCAGCTCCTGAGGAGGCCTTAAATCATCTGGAAGATTCCTAAGCATGCGTGAAACCGAGTGACCCCAAACTTCAACTCCAATATGCTGGTAAAGAGCTTTTACAGCTTTCTCGGCCGCCTGTTGCGATGCAAAGCATGCCCACTCGTAGTCCCCCATCTCTAGGGATCTTCTTGCATGCTCTAAGTCCCTTAGAGCCTGTCTAAGCCAATCTCTCGCCCTAGATACCACTGAACGTCACCTATTCCTTTACTTTAAAGAACTTCACCCAATCGGGCTGTTCAACGCTGTCCTTCTCGAGCATCTGCCTCCATTTTTCATCTGTAAGCCTATCCGACTGGGGCCATGTGAACTCGTAGTAGCTCATTACGAGCCCTACTCCACAGTAGAGCTTACCATCCTCAGCCTTATACACCACGATTATCGGATCAAAGTATCCGGTTCCAACCTCGAGGACTCTATTGGTGTTTGGGTCGGTGAAAACGTCCGCTATTATCCTAGGATCCTTAACCCTCTCCTCAAGCCCCGAAATCAGGCTCCTCAATAAGGCGCCGTAGCTCAATATCAGCTGTGCCTCCTCCTTAGTTAACGCCTCGCCCTTCAGCTCCTTAAGCGAAATTTCAAGCAGCTTACTGAGGAGCGATATGAACCTTGAGAGATCCTCCTCCATATCCTCATCCAGTAGATTCAGCGCCTTTAAACCCTGTAAGGTCGCATTAGCGAGATTCATTAGCCTGTAGTATAGTATTGGGTGTGGCTCAACGTATCCGGGATGTGGCGATTTCGGCGGTATCGATACCTTCGCGGCGTAGGGCTGCTTAGCATAGAGGATGGTATCATGTCTAAGCTGAGCCCAGCTTGACATCATCGTATTTAAATCCTTGTACCTCCAGGCCTCAGTCTGCATAAATGTTGGATAACCCTTAGTGGAGTAGTTGAGGAGGGACTTTATCGTGTAGAGCCAGCCCATATAGAGGTTTCTGCTCCACTCTTCATCGGTTATATTTGCAACATACTTCTTCATCTCCTCAAGCTTATCCTTGTAGCCTGGATACTTAGACTTATCCTCCTCCAGAAGCTTCTCGGCAATGCTTGATCCTAAGGCGGCGGCTATATCTAGGCCCTTAACCATTGTACGGTAAGCAACCTCCGGATAGCAGAGCTTCTGGTGAATATATCCGTCCAGAATGAAGCGTTGACCCATAAACCTTAACCCAGCTAGGCTCGGTATCTCACAGGGGAAAACGGGGCTACTAACTATCTTAGCTTTGTTTTTTAACGTAATTTTACTCCTGAACAGATCCAGTCTCTCAACGTCGTTAACCATATCTGGAGTGAAGTTGCCGTAGACCTCCTTCATCGTCTCAAGGTAGTCGTAGAAGTTCAGGTCGTCGGATTCACCGACTATGAATGAGGTAGGTAGATAGACTTTCTCCCACAGCTTCAGGCAGCTTACGCCATCAGCGTTAGTATTAACCATTAGGTAGGTTAATATCAGGGCCTGTGCTGTCTGAAGCCTAGCAAGCTCAACCGGCTGATAGGGTGATGAGTTCACCTGGAAACGCATCCTGCCGAGCCACATCATACACCTAAAGTATTGCTCCAGAATAGGCTTCTCGGTGTAGTGTCCCCTCGGAATGTACTGGGTATAGTCTTCATTATACATAAATATGGGACTTATACACTCCGGGCATGATGCCGATAGAATGAGTTCGAGCTCTCTATCCACTAGATCCTCAACTACCTCTGGAACATCGGTGGATGGATCCAGAAGCTTGAGTGCAACCGTAATAAATGCGAGATTCCTAAGCGTGGCGTTCCTAGCCAAGGTATTCTCCGGCAGTTCATAGTATAGTTTAGCTAATTCGTCCTTAAGTGAGGTTAACAGCTTTTTAAGTATTGGTATGAACTTCTTCTCCTCGAGCTTCATAAGGATGTGGTCGAAGAAGGCGTGGTATATGAAGAGTACGGAATCCGTAGTTACGAAGACGGGTATTCCGCTATCAGCTATAGACTTATAACCCTGGTATAGGTTGTCTATTCTTCCATTAACAACTACGAATCCGTTGCTGGATAGCATCTCTAAAGCCTTACTGTCCAGCGTAAACCGTTTACATACAGAATCCCAGTTGACGACATCCGATGGATTAACGGGTAGATTATAAGATGGGGCGTTAGATACTATGATAAGCCTACTTGATGTGGTTTTAAACACTGAGAAGCCATACTTACCGCCCTCTACAAGCACTTCCCCTCCCCTAGCCATCTTTACAGGATACATAAGCTTGAGGATGAGATGCACTGATAGCACTGTATTCACTAAAATTGTAGCCAATAATAACAGTACTACGGTATTTCTGCTCAATCTACATCCACCATAGAATATCTTAGGCTGAGCTAGTTATAAGGTTAGTTTCTGTACAATATTAGCACACCGCTTATATGGGTCCTAAGCCGGGGATCCGGGTCTCCCTCTGGGGCCATGTCTTCGCCGACCGTATTCAGGCATCCTTCTAACAGGCCTACTGGTGGACGCTGTATCGCTAAACATCACATGTATCTTCATCCCAGCTACAAGGAATAGTATGGTGAAGGCTAGCAGTGCAGCTGCATCTAGGACTGGGTTAAGGTAGCCTCCTCCAACCGAGCGCCTCATTAGGTCGTTACAGTAGGTGAGGGGTGAAATGAACGCTATCGTCCTCTGCCAATCAGGGAGGTTTTCTAAGGGAATGAATACTCCGCTTATAAACAATAGTGGAAGTCGGAGAAAGTTTAAAGCCATAGTTACGTTACCGGGATATTCTGTAGGGTATGAGGCGAACATCATTCCGAGGGAGGCGAAGCACATCGATGAAAAGAATATTCCCACAGCCAGCGAGAGGAGGTCGACTACCTCAACGCCCAGGAATAGGAGGCCTATAAATACTGGCACTATCGATATTGAAATACTATATACCATGCTGCAGAGGATTACGCCGAGGAGTATTGAGTAGAACGATATAGGGGCAACCAGTAATCTCTCAATTGTTTTAAGCCTTCTCTCCATAGGCAATATCATCGGCCCAACTGATGAGGAGCTGAATAGTAGAGTTATTGAGATAAGGCTTGAAATTAGCATACTTGCCGGAATCCTCCTTCCAACGGCAAAGGAGAGGAACATGAAGAGCGGGAACATGAGGCCGAACATTATAGTTCCAGGCCTTATGTAGTATATCCGCATATACCTCCTAGCGATGGATATCGATGCTCCAATCTCCCATCTAATACGTTCCAAAACGTTCATCCAACACCACCCCCAGTAAGCTTCAGAAAGACGTCCTCAAGGCTCGGCCCCAAAGTATTAATGCTAATAATTTTAAGCCCATTCCTTCTGACATAATCGAATAGCTCCTCCAGAGCATCGGGAGGACTGGATGTATAGAGCCTAACCTTATCACCCTCCTTACGCACCGTATGAACCACGGGAATACTCCTTAAATCATCCAGAACCCTAGGGGAGAGCTTATCGAAAGCTACAACTATTGACTGAACGCTTTCAATCGTGCTCTTCAGTCTCTCGGGCGAATCTATAGCCACTATCCTCCCCCTATATATGATCGCCACCCTATCGCAGAGAACGTTAGCTTCCTCAATATTATGCGTCGTAAGAAATACCGTGACTCCCTCTCTATTCAATCTCCTAATAATGTTCCTAATAACTATAGTACTACGGACGTCGAGCCCCGAAGTAGGTTCATCGAGAAAGAGGAGACGCGGCCTATGTATTAGAGCCATAGCGATCGTAAGCCTCCTCCTCATACCTTTCGAAAACGTCCTAACCTTCTCATGCCTACGCTCATAGAGGCCAAATAGCTCAAGCAGTTCTCTTCCATACACTCTCCTCTCGTCCTTCGGAACACGGTAGAGTTCTCCCATAAACATCAAGTTATCCCACGCCGATAAATAGTCATAGACGTTGGAAAATTCCGGAACAACGCCAAAAAATCTCCTGGCTCGAATAACTTTCTTCAAAATATCGCAGCCAAATATCCTAGCAGTGCCTTCAGTAGGCCTAGTTAATCCAGTAAGCATACGGATAGTAGTAGTCTTACCTGCACCGTTTGGACCCAGAAAGCCGAATATTTCACCATTTCTAACCTTAAAGTATATATGGTCTACCGCCAGTATTCTGCCGTAATACTTCGTTAATCCAAGCGACTCAACGGCATACTCCATGATCCACCATCATTTATGTGCATATGCACATAAAAATACGTTACGCCTATTTCTCGCAAGCCTCAATTATAGCCGAAATAATTGAAATAACCTTCTTAAGCCTGCCAACAGAATCACTCAGGTAATCTAAGCCTAGATCAGTTATTCTATAGATCCTCTTAGCTGGGCCGCTCTCCGGAGTACTCCAAGTTGAAGATATTAAACCATTCTTCTCCATTCTCCTAAGCAGGATATAGATTAGTGATCTCGGAACTTCGAGCTTATATTCATCTCTTATCTTCTGATAAATTTCACTGCCGTAAGTTGGCTTCTGCTTAATTATACTAAGTATGGCTAGATGTAACAATCCTCTAACGGGAATACCCCTAAGCGGTGGAGGATCATAGAGTCTATTCGAGTAACACATGTATCACACCAACATATGTATCTAAGATACTATAATATAAGTGTTACTATTAACACCCGCTTTCAGATATATGAAATATAAGGTTTACTTTAGGTCGACCTTATTCGAGCGATAGCTTCCTCAATCGTAAGAGTTTCCTGGGTTTTTTCAACTAGATCCTTTAATGTAACCTTATTTTCACCGAATTCCTTCCGACCTATAATTATCTGAAACCTATATCCGCGTTTGTCCGCCTGCTTAAGGGAATCCCTTATGCTTTTACTATAAAAGTCTAGAACTACGGGTATCTTATTTCTCCTCAGCTGCTCTGCAACCATTATAGCGTATCCTCTAAAGGATTTATCCATATAATATAGGTTTACTATGTTTACCTCATTCGTTCCCCTGTATGTGAGGGCCATAGCTATCCTATCAACCCCTAATGCGAAGCCCGTGGCCGGAACCCCCGGCTTCCTGTATAAACCTATCAGCTCATCGTATCTTCCGCCGCCACCTATAGCTAGCCTTGAAAGCCTATCTCCACCTGAACAGAACGCTTCGAACACTAACCCCGTGTAGTAGTCTAGTCCTCTTACTATTGAGCAGTCTAGAAATACCTTCTCGATAACGCCGTATTCATTGAGTATCTCCGAGAGCTCCCTAAAGAACACGGCTATATTACTGTCATAATTTGAGGCGGCTTCATAGGCTTCATTGAATGGAACAAGCGTTGATGAAAACTCGCCGATGTCGTCAGCTTTTCCCTCTAATCCGAGCTTAGCTAGCATGTCTCTAAACTCTTCAGGACTAATTTTTTTCTTCTTATCTATAACTCTCAGGACTTCGTACCTTATTGATTTGTCAATGCCCATGGTGTCTAATGCGGACATAACGAGCCTCCTATCGCAGACCATGACCTTAGGTTCGGGAACACCGACCTTTTCGAGACATTTAACCATTAACGCTATGACTTCTGCATCAGCATCAACTTTGTCTGAACCGATTAATTCAACTCCAAACTGCCAGAACTCCCTCCAGCGTCCGGCCTGAGGTTCATCGTATCTCCAAACCCTGCCGAAGTAGCACCATTTAATAGGCTTAGGTAGCGAAGGGTTTGCGGCAATATACCTGGCTAGAGGAACTGTATAGTCGAAGATCAGTCCTAGTTCCCTGCCACCCTTATCCTTGAACCAGTAGATTTCATCCCTAACGTTCGGCCCAGCTTTTTTCTCGAGAATCTCCAGCTTCTCTAGAGCTGGGGCTTCAACCTCCCGATAGCCCCAGAGTGAGGCTAATTCCAGAAAGCTTTCGCCCAGATACTTTATTCTACCCCAAACTTCAGGAGGATAATCCCTTAAACCACGTGGTGGCCTGAGGTATGCAATATTCATTCACCGCAACATCTAATTAATAAATATAATTATTAATGTTTCGCCGAGTAATCTAGCGTCTCCATCTCTCTGGTGGAGTATAGTCCACCGACTTCAGGCTTCCATTGATGTATGCTTTAACGAGATCTCCTACTCTCCCTTCTGCTCCAGTAACCACTTTAATACCGTATTCGCTAAGTACATCTCGTGCCCTAAACCCTATGCCCCTACATATGACTACATCAACCTTTCTATCAGCTAAAAGCTTAGGGATTATTCCACGTGGATGCTCGTATATATACGGATTTTCTATGGATTCGACCTTAACGATTTCATTATCTTTAACGTGAACTAGGACGTAGATGGGTGCTCTACCAAAGTGTTCATATATGTGGCTATCCAGCCCCTTATCCTCTTCAACAGGCAGTGCAATTATCATGGAGGTATTATATGTTGTAGTTAGATATAAAAGTATTACGCTTTTGTATTTTAGGTTAAGCTTAAGCTATGATGCATTCTGTAGCATATGGACTAAGTTAAGCTTGAGCTAACGTTTTCAGATGGGTAGGTAATGTAGCTTAAAATAAGAGTAAAATATTAATAAACCGAATATACAGGCGTGGGAGCATGTCCAAGAATATTCCCGATGAGTTCATAGAGTTCATATTTAGAGAGAGGCGAAGGCTATTGGAGAAAGCTGTTGCTGGTAAAGCTAGAAGAGAAGATTTTCTCATAGGCTTCTTAAGACATACGCCTGCTGTGGTATCGTATGGTCCAGCTGGCTTAAATGCCTCCATAAAGGGTATAGGCTTCGTAGTTAAAGACGAGTATCTAAAGGAGACCATAGACTTCCTCATGTCACAAAGAGATAAGGTGCTGAAGAAGCCTATGGAAGCCATGCGTATACTACTTGAATACTTCTACGTTGAAGAGAAGATAGACTTCACCAAGCTATCAACTATAGAGCTGGCAAGAAGGCATACGTGGACTAATCTAAACGTAAACAGCGAGGCTACACTCCTATTCTATGTCCCGCCTTCAAAGACGTATGAAGTAAGGTGTAAAGCAACAATACACATGGACGACGAGTACTGGAAGCTGGCAAACCTAGTACACGACCTATACCACGTATACCCCTACGGAAGGGAGAGAGATTGGAGGAAAACTCCGGTCTACGTATTCCATATAAAGGAGATATACGATAACAATCCAGCTAAAATGGGAGAAAAAATCTACTAGAGGTACTGCCTAATAATCGGCGGAAGAGCAAGCCGCCTACCACTAACAATATAGGCGTGTCTAAGCCTAAGCCTCTCGTAGCTCTTAGTCATAAACGTTAAACCATCCACATTGGCAACGTATACGTAGACTATCCTTCTACTTAAGATGCCTTCTTTACCAACTACCTCCGCTACAATAGGTTTCTCCTTAAGAGCTACAACCTTCTCAAACTCTCTAGGCTCAACAATAATCACGGGACCGATAACTGCGAGAGCTTTAGCGGCGGCAGCAGAAGTTGCAACAGCGCCAGCAACAGCACCAGCAACAGCACCAGCGGCAGCTGTGCTACCACCCAACAGGGATTCACCGTGGTAACATATCTTAGCTCTGATAATTAAAATTATCCTTAATTACCAGTTATTCATAGATAGGAGTGGGGTTAATATGGATACCTCCAAGGACTATCGTATTCTCTACTGTGAGAGGATACTTGATAGGTTTATGAATGTTATAAGGTATTGGAAGCTACCCTATTATACGCTGAAGAGGGAGAAGGTATTAAATAGGGCTGAGAGGGTTAAGTCGGCTCTAATGACCATCAAATACTCCTTCCTGCCCCTGGATATGCTGTTGAAGTCGGATATGCTTAGGGAGTACGAGGATGCTGTTGAAGAGGTAGTTAAAGTGTTATCAGAGGAGAGGCCGATAATATCCGATGAGAAAACGAAGCTATCTTACGCTGAAATAAGGTATGCCACTAGAACTCTACGAACCCTTAGGAATAGGCTGATGCTCGGGGAGGAGAATAGAATTGAGTACGCTATAGATATTGTAGGCGTTGAGGTTGCATCGGTTTCGAAGCATCCTAGAGCAGATAGGCTCTACATAACTAAGGCTGGAACGGGGGAGGAGTCGTACATAGTAATTACGAATATAAGGGATGTAAAGAAGGGTGAAGTAAGGGCTATAGCTCTACTGCCGCCAGCTCTAATAATGGGCGAAGTAAGTGAGGCGATGTACTGTTCAAATCCACTACCGCCTGAGTATAAGGGTAGGCGGCCGCCGAGCAACCTGATATTCCTAAGCGAAGTTACAAGCCAAATAGAGGGGGTGTTGAAGTCTACCCCTTGAGTAGGCTATCTATTTCGCTTGCAAGCACGTTGTATTGAGTTACGCCTATATGCTTATGTTTAATGCAGCCATTTTTATCTATAATTATCAATGTAGGAATATACTTGATCTTATACTTTGATGCAATATTCCCGTTAACATCGAGGAGTATCGTCCAGTTAATCTTGTATGCTTGGGCAAATGCCGCAACAGTACCTTTGCTCTCCTGAATATTTATCGACAGGATAACTACACCTTTCGATGAATAGGTATCGTAGATTTTACCTAGAATAGGCATCTCCTGCCTACAGGGCTTACACCATGTAGCCCAGAAGTCGAGTATCACGACGTACCCTCTTAAGTTACTCAGCTTAATCTTAGTGCCATTTAATGCTTCAAGCTCAAAATCGGGCGCCATATTTCCTGAACTCTCAGGGGCAAATAGGTTTTGATAAACTGAATATAGGATAACGGCTCCCAGTATAGCTGCTATTAATAGAAGAATATAGCCTACAGTCTTCACGGAATCACCTAAATTGTATAGTTTACCTATCCAATAAAATTATCGTATCAGGTTTGGGATATGAACCTCGAAAAACTAATAATGTTCTCTCTCGTGTAGTTAAGTTAGATGATGAAAGGTCGGTGGAGCGAGTAGGTGAGCGGCGCGTCCTTCGCTGAGCAGCGTTGAGTTAGCATATTAAAATATTCCATTAAGGTGGAAT
>Ga0209410_1000479_pt1 | contig 18490 bp, 16 predicted proteins | sample Mar14436cmmetaG_FD_184135 | JGI IMG/M metagenome (GOLD analysis project Ga0209410, IMG submission 184135) | Marine hydrothermal vent microbial communities from Guaymas Basin, Gulf of California to study Microbial Dark Matter (Phase II) - Marker... ... | reverse complement strand
AGTATACTCCTAGAAGAACTAGCAACATAGCCGAGAGGCTCTACTTGGAGGCTCTAATTTCTTATCCTAGAACCTCCAGCCAGAAGCTCCCTCCAGCCATAGGATACAGAAACATATTGGAGGCTCTGGGCAGACATCCCTCCTACAAGGGCTTGACGTCCGATCTCTTGGAGCGCGGCGACTTGGTGCCGAACGAGGGAGCGAAGAGCGATCCGGCTCACCCAGCCATCTACCCCACGGGGAACATGCCTGAGAGGGTTTTAAGCGAGCCGGAGAGGAGACTCTGGGATCTTATAGTTAGGAGGTTTATGGCGGTCTTCGGGGAGCCAGCCATAAGGCAGAGCGTTAAGGTAACCGTGGAGATAGGAGGCCACATTTTCTACTTGAGGGGAAGACAGATAGTAGAGGAGGGGTGGATGCGCTTCTACAAGCCATACGTGAGGTTCGAGGACGTTCTTCTCCCCCAGATTGAGGAGGGGGAGAAGGTTAAAGTCGAGAGGGTTGTTCGAGAGGACAAGTTCACAAAGCCTCCTCCTCGCTACAACCCCAGTAGCCTCCTTAAGAGGATGGAGAAGGAAGGGATAGGAACCAAAGCGACAAGAGCCGACATAATAGAGACGCTCTACAAAAGAGGCTACATCTCCGGGGAGAGCATAGTCGTCTCTAACCTAGGCTTCGACGTGATCGAGATTCTCAGCGGATACTGCCCCCAAGTGATCTCCGTCGACTTCACAAGGGACCTAGAGGAGAAGATGGAGATGATCCAGATTGGCTCTGAGAAGATGGAGAGCGTGGTCAACAGAGCGATCAGACACCTCAAACCAGTATTGGGGACGCTTAAGAGCCGAGAGACCGAGATAGGAAAAGCCCTGAGCGAGTCGATAAGGAAGACGCGGATGGATGAACGGATCGTTGGGCAGTGTCCGGTCTGCGGAACGGGTAAACTCTTGATTCTCCGGTCTAGGAGAACGAAGAAACGCTTCATCGGATGCACAAACTTCTTTAAGGGTCTCTGTAAGGCTTCGTTCCCACTACCCCAGAAGGGCACCCTCAAACCCTTAAGAAAAAACTGCAAGCTCTGCGGTTGGCCTCTCATCCAAGTTAGGAGCAGAGGAAGACGACCTTGGAACCTATGTTTCAATCCGGAATGCCCGTCTAAAGAGAGGGTGAAGCAAGGGTGAAATGTGAGATATGTGGCAGAAGGGCTGAGAGCCGGTTTTGTGAACTACACAAGAAGGCTGAAGAAAACCTTCGAGAGAAGTACAAAGAATGGAAGAAAGCCATGAACATATGCTGGGAGGAGTATCTCAGAGAGGTTCTGAAGAACCCTATGACCGGTCTCTGGGTTAAGGAGGTAGCCCGCGTCCTGCTGGCCTCCCCGGAGGGAAAGGAAGCGTCCTCCACACAGAAGAAGGTTTAAATCGCCTCCATCTCATCTATTGAGTGATAAGCGGAGGACCTAGATCCTTGAAGAAGACCCGCGCCGGAAGGAGAATAACGTCTCTAAAGTACACGGGCCGCGGCATACATAAGAGCTTGTCGAGGCTGAGGGTGCCAACCACACTTGTAGCTATACTATTGGTCGGGTTATCGATCTTCCTTCTAGGGGGAGGCGTATACGACATAATCTCGAACCCGATCTCCATAATCCCCATGCCGGGTAGGCTGATCGCCGTCTACCCCTACTACATACATGAGCAGACCCTCACAGCCAGCATAGGGGTTATGATTCTCTACGCCGTCGGAACAGCTGGGTTCATAATGCTCTATGAGGGAACCAAGTACGTTCGGAAACCCCGTCAAGCCTCGATCCTAATCTTAGTCGGGATAACGCTCATAGTGCTGGCCTTCATCTTCATGGAAGCCCTCCTCCACCTGAAGATTCATCCGAGCTAAACTTTAACCTCGCAACCTCAAGGTTGAGAACCTATTTATCTGGCCTCCTCAATTTAAGAGTAGGCTTGGAACCCTTGGGAACGCCCTGAATCCAGACTGGAAGGAGAGTAGACTCTATGAGGACTATTGAGTGGAGGGACGGGGTCGTCGTCACGATAGATCAGACGAGACTCCCAAACGAAGAGGTCTTCTTGGAGCTGAAGAGCGTCCAAGAGGTTGCTTCAGCCATAAAAGAGATGAAGGTGAGGGGTGCGCCTCTGATCGGCGTAACAGCTGCTTACGGCCTAGCCTTAGCGGCCTACCACTCTAAGGCCAAGACCCGTGAGAGCCTCCTGAAGGAACTCGAGGCCTCCGCAAACGTTATCCGGGCGACGAGGCCTACGGCCGTAAACCTCTTCTGGGCGGTAGATAGGGTTCTCAAAAGAGCTCATGAAACCGTTGGGGACCATGAGGCTGTCAGGAGAGCCGTGATAGAGGAGGCGAACCGCATGGCCGACGAGGACGTGGAGGTCAACAGGAGGATCGGGAGGAACGGCTCCAGACTCCTCAAAGACGGCGACACGGTTTTAACACACTGCAACGCCGGAAGCCTCGCAACGGTCGATTACGGGACAGCCTTAGCGGTGATAAGATCCGCCTGGGAAGAGGGCAAGCGTGTAAGCGTAATCGCGGATGAGACGAGGCCTAAGCTCCAGGGAGCCCGCCTGACGGCGTACGAGCTCATGCGGGACGGCATACCCGTCACCCTCATAACGGACAGTATGGTCGGCTACGTTATGGCGGAGGGGCTAGTCGACAAGGTTATCGTCGGAGCCGACCGCATCGTTCAGGACGCTGTGATAAACAAGATCGGCACGTACACCGTAGCCGTCCTAGCCCACGAACATGGGGTACCGTTCTACGTTGCGGCCCCAAAGTCGACGTTCGACTTGGAGAGGAAGGCCGAGGAGGTCGAGATCGAGATGAGGAGCCCCGAGGAGGTTACGCATATAGGCTCCGTGAGGATAGCTCCTGAGGGAGTCAAGGTTCTGAACCCAGCCTTCGACATAACGCCGATAAGTTACGTTACAGCCATAATCTGTGAAGACGGCGTGATCTATAAGGAGGAGTTTGAGAGAGATTTGAAGGGAGAGACCGGCATAAGATGACGGCTGAAGAGAGGGAAGAGAGCGCGGTCTCCAAGGCTAAGATAAAAGCCGTTCTCACGGAGGACGGCTTGATTATACCGTCCTCCGAAGACTCGGAGACCTTATCCTCGAAGGGATACGGTAAACCCTCAGAAAACGGCCTAATTCTGAACCTCTATGAGGGACTGTACCTCCTCGCTAGAGGCGTGATCAAGGTTCAAGACCGGGAGACAGGCAAGGAAGTTACATTCCAAGAGATGCTTAGGCATTGTAGAAGGATGGACGAGGACGCTTGGGTGAAGTACTTGATCTATCGGGACCTTAGAAGCCGGGGCTACGTGGTCCGTGAAGGCTTCGGGTTGGGGGTAGACTTCAGGGTCTACGAGAGGGGCAAGTACGGAAAGGAGACGGCGGACCGCCTCATATACGGGGTTAAGGAGGGGAAACCTGTCTCGGTTGAGGACCTTGCAAGATCGTTGAGTTACATTCAGAACTTGAAGAAGAAGCTGGTCTTAGCCGTTCTTAACAGGAGAGGCGAGATCGTCTATTACTCACTCTCCATTTTTAAGCCTCCGGAGGTCCAGCGGCCTCCGGTCTGAGTAAGAAGACGGAGGGAGAAAAAAGGTGTCTTCTCCTTTAAGGAGAACCGTTCGGGGCATGAGGGACCTGCTACCCGAGGAAGCCGAACACATGAGGCTCATCGAGATGGAAGCTAGAGAGGTAGCCCGCCTTTACGGCTACCGAGAGGTTATAACGCCCCTCATAGAGCATTACGAACTCTTAGCCGCGAAGATCGGCGAAGAGAACCGCAAACGCATGTACGTCTTCGAGGACCTTGGAGGGCGCAGGGTAGCCCTGAGGCCCGAGTTCACGGCTTCCATAGCTAGGCTAGTCTCAACCAAGATGGTGGCTGAGCCGAAGCCGATCAGGCTCTTCTCGGTTGGAAGCCTATACAGGTACGACGAACCCCAGTTCGGCAGATACAGAGAGTTCTGGCAGGCCAACTACGAACTAATAGGTTCGAGTAGGCCTGAGGCCGACGCCGAAATCCTATCCATATCGAACGACCTCCTAAGGAAGACAGGCCTAAAAGATTATTACTTCAAGATTGGACATGTCGGTGTCCTCAGGGGAATCCTCTCGGAAGAAGGCGTGAAAGAGGCTGAACAGAACAGGATTATGCAGCTACTCGACAAGAAGATGCAGGACGAAGCCCTGAACATCCTCAAGAAGCAAGCGTCCGAGAGGTGTTTAGAGACGCTTAGGCGCCTCTTCAAGGTGAGCGGGAGAGAATGGAGCAGGGTCATCAAGGAGATGAACGCCTCAGTCGAAGGATACGAGGAGGCCTCCTCAGCTGTTGAGAACCTAGAGGCGATCCTAAACCTAGTCTCAGACGCGAAGATGGACTTGAACGTGAGGGTTGAGGCAGGGTTTGCCCGCGGCCTAGAGTACTACACGGGGATGATCTTCGAGGTCTACGTGCCGGGGATGGATATAGCTCTAGGTGGGGGAGGCCGCTACGATAGGCTTATAGAGCTCTTTGGAGGGGGGCCTACTCCGGCCTCCGGCGTAGCCTTAGGAATAGACAGGATTATGCTAGCCGTTAAGGGAAGGCGTCCCGGCTGGACACCTACATGGGAGGGGTTGAGGGTTCTAGTCTTACCCGTGAACGAGGAGGTTAAGGGGAAGGCGATGGAGCTCTCTTCAAGGCTTAGAGAGAAGGGGGTAGCGGTTGAGGTTGAAGTCATGGGGAGGAAGGTCTCGAGGGCCCTCTCCGACGCCTCTAGAAGGCGGATAACCCACGTCGTAATAATTGGACCCAAAGAACTCAGAGAAGGGAAGGTTGTCCTCAGGGATATGAAGAACAAGGAACAGAGAACAGTTACCGTGGACGAGGTGGCCGACATGCTGGAAGGTTTACAATCCGGCTCCTCCCGGATCAGCCTTTAAGATACCTTGCTCCTTTCCATCTCGGTATGCCTCTTTTCTATGGTGGGGAGGCTACCCACTTAGAAAGGAAGACTTAATCTCATGGATGGAGTGCTCCAAGAAACGGTTGAGGAATTAATTGGAGGGCTTCGTTAGTCACCGAGTTTAGGGGACAGACCTCAAGGGGCCCAGCCTCTTAATCATTCTTAGAGTCTCCTCTACGTCGACCTTCACATCTATTATGGTGGCCCTGTCGTTCTTGAAGCCTAGCTCCACAGCCTCTCTGAGCTCCCCAAGGGTTTCAACCTTGAAACCGTCCATTCCGAAGGCCTCACTTATCTTTACGAAGTCGGGGTTGCTGAAGGAGACCCCGATTATCCTATCCCCATAGGCGATTCTCTGCCTCGTGTACACTTGGCCCAGCATGTCATTATCGAAGATTATAATTGGTATAGCCAGTTTGAGTCTCCTCATGGTCTCGAGCTCGCCGAAGCTCATAGCGAAGCCTCCATCACCAACAGTGCAGAGGACAGGTGAATCCCTAAATATCGTCTTGGCCGAGATCGCCGCTGGAAGGGAGAACCCCATAGCTGAAAGCCCATTCGAGACTAGGTACTTTCTAGGCTTACGCCTCACCAAACATCGGCTCATCCAAACCTTATGGTCGCCGACATCAACCGTGACAACAGTCTCATCACTCAGCACCTCGTTCAAGACCTTGACGATATCCGAGGGTTTTAAGAGTCGAGTCTCCTCGGTTGGATAGAGCTGGTCCAGAAAATCCCGCTTAAACTCCTCGATCTCTTTGAGCCTCCTCAACCTCTTGGCTTCAGGTTCATCAACACTAAAATTCAACATGAACTGGAGGGTTCGATTTATGTTCCCAACAACCTCGTACCTGACAGGGTAGTATTTGTCTATCTCGGCCGCTATTCGGTCGATGTGGACGACGAGCCGCTTACAGTCCCTATTCCAGTACTCGGCTGGGAGCTCAGCGAAGTCGTACCCGACAGCTACGACCACATCCGCCCTGCTAACCGCTCTACGGGCTACATCCCACGAGAAGGCGCCTAGTATACCCAGATGGAGGGGGTGATCCTCCGGCACCGCCCCCTTAGCCATAAACGTTGAGACCACAGGTAAGTGGAACTTCTCAATAAACATCCTTAAGTTCTCTGATGCCTCATCTCGGATGACGCCGTTCCCGACGAGAACAACCGGAAATTCAGCCTCCATTATATAGTTTAAAGCCTTCTTTATGACCTCAAGGTTCCCGCCCGGAGGATACTTAGGCTCATATAAGAGGGGGTTTAGAGGCTCAACATCGCAGAGTTCAGCCATAACATCCGATGGCAGCTCTAAATGGACGGGTCCAGGCCTCCCACTCTTCGAGGTCTTAAAGGCTTTCCTGACGGCTTCCGGTATGAGGTCGGCTCGCCCAACGGTAAAGCTCCACTTTGTAACCGGAGCGAAGATTTTGGAGACAGGAATCTTCTGATGATACTCTTTAACCATCTCTTCCGTGGATGCTTGACCTGTTAGCGCTACGACGGCGGACCTGTCGAGGTAGGCGTTGGCCAAGCCCGTCAGAAGGTTTGTTGCCCCGGGCCCCAAGGTTGAGAGGCAGACTCCTGGACGACCCGTCAGCCTGTAGTGCGCGTCGGCGAAGAAAGACGCGTTCCTCTCATCCTTCATTAAGATAAACTCCAGATCGTACTGGACGTCATATATTGCGTTTAGAACTCCAAGAACCTGTTCTCCGGGGACGCCTGAGATCAGGTTTATATCCTCATTCAAGATACACTCTATCAGAACCTCGGCTCCATTGGGCAACCTAATCCCCAAGAATAGGGAAGGGAATGGTCTAAGATAAAACTTGATGTGATTTTGGGAATATTTGTCTCCTCAGAAAGATCAACCCGCCCCTCCCAGACTCCTGAACAAACAGAAATGAGATAGGATAAATTTATTATAAGAAGTTGCAATTGAACAATTATTTGGGGAAGGGGGGCTCCTAGGAAACGTCCACTAAGATGGTGCTTCTAGCCACCGGGGTCTTCATCTGTCTATTACTCTTTGCCTTAATCTTTCCCTTCACATCTGAGAGAGTATCCGTAGCCATAGGGATGAAACAGGGGCTGAAGGAGTATCTGGGCGAAATACTCAACAAGATTCTGCCCGGTGGAACAACCGACGTGATCAACGACACAGTTGCGGGCGTACTCTCGGGAGGCGTACTCTCAGCGCTCTACTACATCTTGAAGATCATAGGCCTCCTAAAGAAGGAGGAGGCCCTCAAGAAGCAGGACTTGGTTGAGGTCCTCGGCCAAGTCATGGCTGAAAGGCAGGAGCCGGGTCTCCCCACCCTCAGAGAGTTTCTGGGGGAACTCTCCGGCAAGTACGCCGTGGTATGTCCTCACTGTGAGGCTTGGAACTACAGCCGCGCAAGGATATGTATGAGGTGCAAAGAGAACATTAGGGTTAAGGGGGTTACTCCCGCAAAGATTCCGCTCAAGGAAGTCTTCAGTCAGCTTGTGGACTACTACAACCAGATGTGGGGGAAATACGCCGAGAAGAAACTTAACGACGACCTCATCAGAGCGGGCGTGTCGCCTGAAGAGTCCATCTTGGCCTTAGCTGAGAAGATAAAGAGCAGGGTAGCGGTTGCCGCCTAGAGAGCCCTCGATAGGATGATCACGTCTCCAATCTTCTCTATCTCCGGCCACCTAACGGTCTTCACCGAATGTTCATGTAGGTTGAGAACCCGCTTCTTCGGTATCTTTATGCCTTTAGACCTCGCCCATGGAAGCAGATAATTCTTCTTGACGTCTTCAGCCTTGAACCGGCCCCTCTTCTTGAGGTCTAGAAGGACCTGTGTGAGGAGAGCTTTTACTGTGGGATACTTGGATGGAACTAAATCCTTGATCATCTGGTCGACATCCTCGACCTCCGCGTAGGGGATGGACTTTGCCTCCACAATCCTCAGTACTGGGGGTTCTGTTAGGCTGAAGGTTACATCTACGGCTACGCCTACGATCTTGGCTTCCGAGTCTATCACAAGCATGTTCTGCACGTCTTCGGTTCCATAATAGAAGGGTCTCTCTCTAGGCTCTATACCCCTAGCCCTAGCTTCGACGGGTTCCTTCAAGAGTATACATTTACCTAACGCTGTGACGTTAGCGTGTTTGATCATGTCCCAAGGGAGGACGACTTCCTTACCCTTCCTACCTTTAACGACGAGGAAGATGTTCTCTTCAGTCATCTTCAGACTGCTCATTATGCCGGAGACGTAGCCTTCCGAGTCGACGACTATGGCTCCGGCGAGCTCCTCCTCGGAGTAGAGCATACCCTAACCGCTCAGACGGAAACTTAACATCTTCTACTTGAAGATGGAAGTTCCTAATCAGCTTTTCCGTAGAGCTGAAGCCAAGTTCCGAAGCCAGCCTACACACTCTTAGAGATCTCCGCGACCACAGCCCTGCTCAGCCTCAAGACGTCCTTGGTTTTCAGCTCGAGAAGCCTATCTCTGCTTCCCCCTCCACAGTAGATCGTCTCATACTTTAGGAGAGACTTGTCGATAACCGTTTTCATAGGGGTCTTATGCCCGATGGAAGGTGTTCCACCTGGAGGGTATCCGCTTATCTCCCCAGCCCTCTCGAAGGAGACGAGCCTGACCCTCCGAACGCCTAAGGCTCTAGCTGCGGCTTTGAGGTTTACCCTGCGGTCTCCGGGCACAATTAGGAGGACGTACTCGCCTCCATCGGTCTCGGAGACTAGGTTCTTGGTTAACCTCCTTATCTCCACGCCTGCAACCTTAGCTGCGTCGGCCGTGTGAATAGTCTCTGGTTTATGGATGAACCTGTACCAGACCCTGTTCTTCTTTAGGTATTCTTCCAAGTCTGAAGGGTTCATCCTGTTCTCCCTCCTTTATCCTCCGCTTTCATGGACCCCACAGACCGACCGTACCTGTTTAAGGAGCCTTCTTCCACCTCGGTTCTTAAGAGGAGGTCTATGAGCTTCCTTGTGTCGACCTCAGCTCGGGTTCTCCAATCAAGGTAGAGTTGGCCGTTCTCGTCTTCACCTATGTAGCCGTACCGGATGAACCTGTTGAGGTTCGTCTCCGTTCTCCACCCCGGCAACTTAACTTTCAGCAGGTCTTCAACCTCCTTGCGGGGAGCCTTACCGTCCTTAGAGATTATGTATGAGATCGTTATGGCTAGAGCCGCTATGTCGTCGATTCTCCACCCTAAGAGCTTAGTCTCGTTAGGTGTTAGGGTTCCCCTTAAGGTTATGTAGAAGCGGGCTCTATTGAGCTGCTCTGGAGTTGGGTTTTCAGGGGCTTCCTTGCCTGTCCCCTCCTCGAAGACGATGTTGACCTTCAGGTCGAGCTTCTCCAGATAGTCGTCTAAGACCTTTAGGACCTTCATGTAGTCCGGGCCTAGGCTCCTCCTGAGCTCCCAGCCTTTGGCTCCGGGCTTCGAGTGGCGCTTGAAGAGTAGGAGATGGATCGCCCTCCTCATCTTCATGGTGTAGTAGGCTCTTCTTCTCCCCCTCAGCCTTCTCGGCGCTTCCTGCTTCTCCACTTCACCCACTCCTCGTAGCTTATCGGTACAGGTATTGAGAAGAGCTGCTCCTTCCTCTTCTCCCATCTGAGAGTCTCCCGCCCAATCTGGAGCGGAGGCTCCTTCAACGGCTTGAGGAAAATCTCATCCTCTAACGGGTATATCTCCATCGTCGCGTACCCGTATGTGACGAGGAAACTCGTTAGGTAGGCTCTCCTAACGCTCTCTTCATAGCTCTGTGATCCTATAAAGTCCCAGTACCGTATCCTCCCGTCCTTGCCAGTCTTCTCCTTCAGTTCCCTCCAGAGAGACCTCATCTCCTCCAAGAAGGCCTCCTCAGCAAGGATACCCGACTTAACAAGCTCTTCACGCGTTACCGTTCCGGGCTCTACTTTGGAGGCCCTCTCCCTCAACATCCGCTCATCCAACGGTAACAAGTCTTCCCAGTACCTGAGAGCCTCCTCTAAGCTTCGGATCGAGAGCTGCTCCAGCTCCGCGATGGGATGCCAAGCTTGGAGGAAAACCTTAGCTGTTTTCTCGTTACTTAAGCTGCGAATCTTCTCCTCTAAGAGGAAGGGGTCCGTATAGAGTGAGGTGGACCTACGTTTAACCCATTCGCTCTGCAACTTTATTATGGATGCTATCTCATTCAGGGCTTCCGCGTCGAGGCAGAGGTCTTCAGGAGCGTTCCATTCAGAGAAGTACTTTCTCAGTACGGCGACGAGATCGTCTACGTCGACTAGGAAAGGGTTCAAGCCTCTGCTTCGGACGGACCTGCAGAGCTCTATTATCCCTTGGAGGTCTGCTCTACCGACCTTCCTCTTCCCGCGCGGCATCAGAGAGACTCCTTTATTATGGATGATCCCCCGACGTTCTGAACAGTGATTATGTGGACGTCTCGCCCCTCAAAATATATCTGGTTTGGGGTTATGGCGAGGTATTGGACGCCTTTCCCCTCAAGAGAAGAGATTAGGAGGTTCGCCATAATCTCTCTGTTCCGCGGATCCATGTGTATGTCGTACTCGTCGATGGCTCTGAACGGCGACTTAACGTGCTGTTGTAGTGCCAGAAGGAACGCCATGGTCGCCGTGCTCCTCTCTCCCCCGCTCTGGGTGTAAACGTTCAGCGGAACAGGGTCAGCTCCCTTAAATCCGACAAGTATCTCGATCCCAGCCGCCTCTATATCATGCTCGTTCAAGAAGCGGACGGAGCCGACGGCGTTCGCGTAGGAAAGTATCCTCCTGTACTCGGCGTCCACCTGCTCTATAAGCCTCCTGATCACCGTTCTCCAAGCGTCCATTCGAGCCTTAACCTCCTTTAAGGCCTTCTCGCGGTTCTCAGCGACTATCCTACTCTTCTCCTTGAGTTCCAGGTAGAGCTTGGAGTAAGACTCGTACATCCGTTCCACATCCTCGGAGACGTCGGCCAACGCGGCGATCCTGCCGTCGGTAACCCTCATCTCGTCAAGTATCTCTTCTACGCTCCTAACAGCCGCTATCCTCGGGCCGACCTCCTCAGCCCTCGAGACCTCAGCCTCCAACTCTTTAAGGGAACGGTTGAGGCTTCTCTCTAGGTCGTTCAGGCTTCTAGCCGCGTCTTCCCTTCGGTAGCGGAGGAGGGCCAAGTTAACCCTCTCCTCGAGAATCTTCTCGGAGAGGCCGTCCACCTCACGGTTCAGGCTCTCTAAACGTCTTTGGATGCCATCAATGCGGGACGTGAGCTCCGCGGCCCTTGAGGCTGAGAGGTCTATGACGGCCTTAAGGTTCTCTATTCTAGGTGTGAGAAAACTTGTTACGGGCTCGCGGAGGATCTTCGAGGCGTCCCCCCGTTCGGTTATCAGCCGGTTTAGGTCGTCAAGTATCTCCTTGGCCAGCGAGGCTCTTGCCTCTTGACGGGCCTTCTCTCCTTCGATCCTCACCCTCTCCTCAAAGGTCTCACGTAAGGCCGATCGCTTCAGTTGGAGGGTTTCTTGGAGGCTCTTCACTCGGCTTTCCGAAGAGGCTACCTTCCCGTCAATCTCTTCGATTGTGTACCTTAATCTACGAATCTCGGCCTCGAGCTCGTTGATCGCCTCCTCCTTCCTCGCAACCTTAGCCCAAGCGAGCTCACGTTCTAGGAACCTCCTCTTCATTAGGAGTTGTTTCTTCTGCTGGTAACGGTCATACTGTTCACGCCAGTAGTTTAAGGTCTGCTCGGCGGATTCTAAGAGCTTGTTTATGGACTCTTCTTGGCTCATGATCCTGCTCAGCTTTCTCTTTGCTTCTAGGACGTGTCTCCTGTAGGGTTCGAGGCCTACGGCCGCCTCAACCATCTTCAGTTTCTCTTGGGGTGGGAGAACTATGAACTGTTCAGCCATGTTCTGATGCATGATTATGAGCATGTTGTCGGGGTCGACTCCGAAGCGGGAGAGCAACCTCAAAACGTCGCTCCTGTTGACCGGCCTGTTGTCGAGCTCGAACCAGTATCGGCCGTCCCTCCTCAGAACCCTAGTCAGCAATATCTCGTCCTTCTTGATCTTCGGGACGGGGCGGCGTCCACCCCTCCTCGAGTTGTCCAGAACGAGGGTAACCCTTCCCATCTCTCTGCCCCAACGGATGAGGTCGCTCAGCCTCTTCGAACGTTCTGTGTAGGACTGGCCTAGAGCAACCGAGATCCCGAGGAGTATGGATGACTTGCCGGAGCCATTCGGTCCGCAGATTATGTTTACACCTGGCTTTAACGGTATCCTAGCGTAGTCGTAGCTCATGAAGCTCTCCAGAATAATCTCTCGGATCAGCATGGGGCAGAGTCCTCTTCGAGCGATAGTAGAATAGACACCTTCTAATATTAAGGGATTTCTGATTCGGGCGGTTCAAGTGAAGTACGGCTTCCTCTTTCTGACGGCTTCGAGGAAGAGCTCCTTAAGATCGGCCTCTGAAGCTCCCCTCCTCATAGGGCCTAGGATATCCACCAAGTTGTCGTCTCTGAAGAGGCAGGGTTTGAGTCTTCCGTCAGACGTAACTCTGAGCCTGTTGCAGTACTTGCAGAACTCGGTGTTGTGCATGGGTTTGACGACCTCCACCTCAACCCCTTCAGGTAGAATGTACTTCCTTCTATGATGAACCTCCCTGACTACCACCCTCACAGCTCTCCTCTCCAACTCCTCTTCTATCCCGGAGAGGTCGAGGTGTCTCCTCAAGTAGACCTCCTCGAGTCTCCCATGGAAAGACTCGAGCTCGATCAGCTGCAAGATGAGGCCGTTTCTCCTAGCGAAGTCAACCATCTCCCACACTTGGTCGTCGTTGATACCCTTCATCAAGACCATGTTAACTTTGACGGGGGATAAGCCGGCGTCGACAGCATCCTTTATTCCGGAGACCGCGGCGTCTAGGAGGTTGAAACCCGTTATCATGCGGTAGGTCTCAGGTCTCAAGGTGTCAAGGCTCACGTTAACCCTAGCTAGACCAGCCTCCCTGAGCTGGGCCGCGGAGCCCTTTAGGAAGGTTCCGTTCGTAGTCATTGAGACCTCAACTATTCCCGGCACTCCACTTATTCTCTCAACGATCTCCCCGATGTCCTTTCTTAGTAGGGGTTCGCCTCCGGTCAGCTTGACGCTCTCAACGCCGAAGGAAGCCGCAACCTCAACGATCCTCTCGATCTCTTGGGGGGCCATCTCCACAGGGTTGGTCTGAGGCTTCTCACCCTCCAAGTGGCAGTAGAAGCATCTGAGGTTGCACCTCTGGGTGACAGAGACGCGGAGGCTCTTCACGGGTCTCCCATAGGGGTCCGTAACCATCGTTGCTCTTCCTTCCTCCAAAATCTAGGCGGTAGGAGCCTATTAACCGTATCGGGAAGGCCGCGGAAGAGTTAAGATTTATCTTCGGTCACGCCTTTACATTCAAGTGTTGCCGGAGAGGATGGTTGACTTGTCCAAGTTGAGAAGTGACTCGGTTAAGGTCGGCGTTGAGAGGGCTCCTCACAGAGCCATACTCAAGTGTTTAGGCGTCACGGAGAGCGATATGGGTAAACCCTTCATAGCCATCGCGAACAGCTACACGACGGCGGTTCCGGGCCACATGCACCTGAACCGCCTAGCTGAGTTCGTCAAGGCTGGGATAAGGGAGGCTGGAGGAGTCCCCTTCGAGTTCAACACGATAGCCATCTGCGACGGCTTAACCATGGGACATAAGGGCATGCACTACTCTCTCCCCTCGAGGGAACTGATAGCGGACTCGGTTGAGGTGATGGTGGAGGCCAACCGTTTCGACGGCCTAGTTCTCCTCACAAACTGCGACAAGATCACGCCCGGCATGCTCATGGCGGCGGCCCGGCTCAACATCCCCTCAATAGTCGTAACCGGAGGCCCCATGCTTTCCGGAGTCTTCAAGGGTAGAAGGGTTGACGTAACCGCGATCTTCGAGGCGATAGGGGAGGTTGCGGCTGGAAAGATGAGCCTAGAAGACCTGAAGATGATGGAGAACTACGCTTTTCCGGGATGCGGCTCATGCAACGGCATGTACACCGCCAACAGCATGGCCTGCATAACCGAGGCCCTAGGCCTCTCGATGCCCGGTTGCGCAACAGCCTTAGCCGTCTCATCCGCGAAGCTAAGGATCGCCAAGGAGAGCGGAAAAAGGATAGTCGAGCTTGTGAAGCGCGACCTCAAACCCTTAGAGATACTGAAGCGCGAAGCCTTCGAGAACGCTATAATGGTAGATATGGCCCTCGGAGGCTCAACGAACACTGTTCTCCACCTCAAGGCCGTGGCGAACGAGGCTGGGGTCGACCTCCCTCTAAGCCTCTTCGACGATCTGGGAAGGAAGACCCCGCACCTCTGCGATATGAGGCCAAGCGGGCCATACGACCTGCAGGAGCTGGACGCGGCCGGGGGCATACCCGCCGTTATGAAGGAATTGAGGTCCCTCATCCACCTCGACCTGATCACGGTGACGGGGAAGACCGTTGGGGAGAACATCAAAGACGCCGTCGTCTACGATAGGAGGGTCATAAGGCCCTTTGAGAACCCTGTCCACAAAGAGGGCGGGATAGCCATACTGACCGGGAGCCTAGCCCCCAAAGGAGCCGTGGTAAAGACCGCGGCTATATCGCCTAAAATCCTCGTCCATAAGGGTCCGGCACGAGTCTTCGACTCGGAGGAAGACGCCATGAAAGCTATCCTATCAGGCGAGATAAAGGAGGGAGACGTAATAATCATCCGTTATGAGGGGCCGAAGGGAGGGCCCGGCATGAGGGAGATGCTCTCTCCAACGGCCGCGGTTGCAGGTATGGGCTTAAGCGACTCCGTTGTCTTGGTGACTGATGGGAGGTTCTCAGGCGCAACGAGAGGCCCATGCATAGGCCACGTCTCACCTGAGGCCGCTGAAGGAGGGCCGATAGCCGTCGTTGAGGACGGCGACGAAGTTGAGGTCGACATTCCGAAGAGAATTCTCAACCTCCTCATAGACGAGGACGAGTTGGAGGACCGCTTAAAGCGGTGGAAACCCAAGCCTCCAAGGGTTAAGAGGGGGTACCTCCGCAGGTACTCCATGCTCGTCAGGTCGGCCGACGAGGGAGGAACCTTCAAGTACCTGTAGCGAACCGCCTATCCGCCAGCCTCCAACAACATCGCAGACCCTAATAGGGAGAAGGGAGTTAACATCCCTTCTTCTCCTTCCGCAATGGAACATGGGTCTAAACGGTCTCAGCCTTCCGAGGTCTGGACGATCCTTAGAGTCTCTTGGACATGTAGGGTCCGTCGGGCTTGTATCCGAAGCGCTTGTAGTACTCCTTCGTCCCTAAAGCGCTCGTTACGAGTATCTTCTCGACCCCCTTCTCCATACTGACCTCTTCAGCCTCCGAGAGAAGTTTAGCGCCGAAGCCCATATGCTGGTAGGCCTCCCTGTTCGGGAGGGGTTTAGCCCCGACGGGGAGGAGTTGACCGCAGACGCGTAGCTCCCTTATGATGGAAGAGTTGAAGCCAGATATCTCAGGCCTGTGGGCGTGTTCGGATGGAAACCTCAACCTTAAGTATCCGATCAAGATGTCGTTGGACAAGTCTTCGATGGAGATGAAGACCTCTTCGCCCTCCGAAGCCGTGTAGCTCCTCCTCAAAACCTCAACATCCTCTAAGCTCGGTCTTTCCCCTTTAGAGAGCCATCGGAGGCCGACTTCACGGCACCTGATGCATCGACACTTAAACCCCAGCCTCTTAAGTCTCTCATGGACGAGCTGTCGGAGGTTACTCTTATCGACGCCAGCCTCAATCAGGTACGATGGGATGTCTCTCTGAACCCTCATGATGCGGACCCATTCCGGAACGAACCTCTTAACCTCAGAGATTAAACGTACCGCCTCCTCAGTCGTGTAGGGTCTGTATTCGCCGCGCCTCCACCATTCATGGAGCTTTGTCCCCTTGAGAACCAAGCAAGGATATATCTTTAACATGTCAGGTTTAAAGCGTGGGTCGGTGAATATCGTCTTGAAGGCTTCTAGGTCCCTCTCGAAGCTGGACCCGGGAAGCCCCGGCATCATGTGGTACACAACTTTGAGCCCTGAATCCTTCAGAATCCGCGTGGCCTCAACGACGTCTTGAACCGTGTGGCCTCTGTCGACAAGCTCGTATATGTCGTCGTATATGTTCTGCACCCCTAGCTCGACGCGGGTGACGCCCATAGAGAGCATCAGGTCGACGTGGGCCTCCTTGGACCAGTCAGGCCTCGTCTCCACGGTGATCCCGACGTTCCGTACGCGGCTCTTCTCGGCTTCTCGTTTGGCTATCTCTAGGGAGGGAACCCTCTTCCCGATGATAGCTTCGAGGCATCCCTTAACGAAGTACCTCTGGTACTCGGGGGGAGTTGCGGGGAATGTTCCACCCATAATTATGAGCTCAACCTTATCTACGGTGTGTCCTATGGCCTTCAGCTGCTCGATGCGGTGTCTAACCTGCCAGTAAGGGTCGTAACGGTTCTGGATCCCCCTCAAGGCGGCTGGCTCGTGGCCGGTGTAGCTCTGGGGAACCCCTTGAGTTGGGCCTCCCGGACAGTACGCGCAGGGCTCACTCTTCGGGCATGGGTAGGGCCGGGTCATGGCGGCTACTACCGTGACCCCCGAGGCCGTCCTAACCTTCTTGCGGCGTAGAATGTGGATTAGCCGGCTTCTCTCGGAGGGTGTGAGGACGCTTATCAACTCCGCGTTCGATGGTATCCTCCTTAAGCCGTACCTGCCGGCAACCCTAGTCTTGGCTAGCCCAACATCCCTGACCGTGGGGTTCGGGATGCGCATTAGGTAGTCCACGATCTCCCTGCAGACCTTGATGTCCATCGTCCTCTCACCATAAAAATGGAGAGGACGTAAAGATAAAGGATGCTTTGGAGAGTTATTTTGCCGCTACAAGAAAAATGGTGCTCTTCTAGGTCGGTGATCCGGGGCGCCAACGACGTTGAGACGGAAACCGTTATCTTCGTCTTTATGTTATTTACATCCTAGATATGGCTATCTCGCTGTCGATCCTCGGATATGAGCCTAAACTCTCAAGGATGCTCAACAACCTAGAGGAATCCAGAGCCTTCTCCGAGATCGTTAGGATGGTCAAGTCGGGGATGCTCCACAGCCTGCACATCGACGTTATGCGGCCTAACCTCATACCCGGCAGGACGAGGTTCCGAACAGACTTGATTAAGGAGCTGTACGAGAGGCTGGGCGGGGAGATACCTTTCCGAATCCACCTGATGATGAAGGAGCCTCTTAAGTTGTTGGAGGAGATCAATAGGTTTGTAGGAGCCGAGCTCCGCCGGGATGTCTCCGTCATCTTGCAGAGGGAGGCGTACACCTCCGAAGACGAGATGGCTCGAGAAATGGAGGTTGCAAGAGGGATGGGTTACGGGGTTGGGGTCAGCCTAGACCTTCCGTCACCCCTCGATTTACTCGGCGAAGTAGCTGTCGAGAGAGCGGACTTCGTTCTGTTGATGACCGTTCCCATGGGGAGGGGAGGCCAAAAATATTCTCCTAAAGCCAACTCCAGAATATCCGAGTTCTCGAAGAGGTTTCCAGATGTTCCGATATGGGTGGACGGAGGCCTAAAAGCGGATAACATACTGGCCGCTAGGGACGCTGGGGCCAGCGGCTTCGTGGTAGGCTCCTTCATCACGGATAGTAAAAACCCCTTAGAAGCCTTGAAGAGGCTCAGGGAGATTCTGGACTCCGGCTGAGTTCTTCACTCCTCAACTTGAATCTTAAGGGTTTACCCACCGCATTAAAGATATAAGAGGTCTACGGAATTATTCAATAATGTGTTCAAGGAACAGTTGTTGGAGGGGAGAAGAGTTGAAGATAGGCATATTCACCGTTCTCTTCAACGAGTGGAGCCTCGAGAAGACATTGAAGTACGTCTCCAGTCTAGGATACGAGGCCGTCGAGATAGCTGCATGGAAAGGGAGCAACCACATAGACATCGATAAGATTCTCAAGGGTGGAGCGACCTCATACAAGAAGACCGTGGAGAAGTACGGCCTATTCATCTCGGGTCTGAGCAACCACCTTGAAGGGCAGCTCGTCCTCGGACCATTAGACTCCTCAACCGACGATTTTTATAAGGGGACACCTGAAGAGAAGGTCAAGTACGGCATGGAGAGGATGAAGAAGACGGCTGAGGCCGCCGCGGCTCTAGACGTCCCCGTCGTCAACGGTTTCATAGGCGCCCCCAACTGGGGTTCATGGTACATCTTCCCGCCAGCATACGAGAAGATATTTGAGGAGGGCTTCGAGGTCTTCGCTGAGCGTTGGGGCGAGATTCTAGATCACTTCGCGGCTCACGGGGTCAAGTTTGCCCATGAGGTTCACCCCCAAGAGCAGGCGTACAACATCGAGACCGCCGAGCAGGCTCTCAAGGCGATAAACTACAAGAAGGAGTTCGGCTTCAACTTCGACCCGAGCCACTTCGTCTGGCAAGGGATCGACCCTGTGGTCTTCATCAAGAAGTTTGGGGACCGTATCTACCAC
>Ga0209410_1000478_pt1 | contig 18527 bp, 19 predicted proteins | sample Mar14436cmmetaG_FD_184135 | JGI IMG/M metagenome (GOLD analysis project Ga0209410, IMG submission 184135) | Marine hydrothermal vent microbial communities from Guaymas Basin, Gulf of California to study Microbial Dark Matter (Phase II) - Marker... ... | reverse complement strand
CCTCCTCTCACCCCACGGCCCGGCCAATCCCCGCCCCCTGCTCTCCTCCCGTTATGACGTGATCATCGAGGAGGCAAGGGTGGTGGGAAGGGAGAGCCTGAAGCTGAGGGTAAGGGACGAGAGGAAGGCCTTTGAGGTGATAGGGTTCGGGATGGGAGAACTCCATGAGAGCATCCCTCCCAAGGCCAAGGTGGCCTTCTCCCCCAGCCTCGAGGAATGGAACGGTATGAAGAGGCTTCAGTTGGAGCTTCGAGCGCTGAAGTGGGAAGGCGGGTAAAAGTCGGCGAGCATCCTCCTCCGCTTCACATAGCTCTTTAAACCCTGCAGGAGGCCCCGGGCGATGCTCGAAAGGTAACGATCGTCCCTCAACCTCCTCTCCTCCCATGGATTGCTGATGAAGGAGACCTCCACCAGCACCGAGGGCATCTTCGCCCCGATGAGGACGAGGAAAGGCGCCTGTTTCACTCCCAGGTCCCTGACCCGATACCTCCTGCGCAGGGTCTGAATGAGCCCCCTGTGGAGGTAGTGGGCGAGCCTGCTCGACTCGTCCACCTTTGCGCTTAGCATCAGGTCATAGAGGATAAGCTGAAGTGCACTGATCCTCTCCGGGGGCAGATTGTTCTCCCGGGCCGCCAGTCTCAGGGCGTACTTATCCGTTGTAAAGTTGAGGAAGTACGTCTCAATCCCCCTTGCCAGTCTGCTCCTGGAGGCGTTGGTGTGGATGGAAAGGAAGATGTCTCCCCTCTTCACATTGGCGATCGCCGTCCTCTCCTCCAAGGAGAGGTAGCGATCATCCCTGCGGGTGAGGATCGCCTCCCATCCCAGTTCCCTCCTGATCTTTGTGGCGAGCTTCTTGGCGATCTTAAGGACCACTGTCTTCTCCTTCAGTCCCGTGGGGCCTATGGCTCCTGGGTCATGTCCCCCGTGTCCCGGATCGATGATCACCCTGAAGGGCCTCCTTCGCGCCGTCCTCACCTTCCCCGAACGGTACAGATCCACCACGACCCTGAAGGGATGGGTGAGGGAGAAGAGGTCAAAGCTCACCTCCTCCCTCAGGTCAAGGACGACCCTCACCGTATCGGCATCATGCTGTCCCACCCTTATCCTGTAAATGAGCCCCTTCTTTACCGACAGCGACGGAGGAACCCTGGAGGAGAGGCGGGCAGGGGAAAGGTCCACGAAAAGGCGAGCGCTTTTCCCGACTTTAGGATCCCTGCGCAGGAAATTGGCCCTATAGGAGACCTCGCCCTCCAGGTCCGCCACCACCCGGACATAATCCGGGCTCGCCCAAAACCTGATCCCTTTAACCTCCTTGGGCCGGGGGAAAGCCCCTGTGGGGAGGAGGAAGGATAAAAGCCCTATCCCTACTAAAAACCTCTTTTTGAGGCAGACCACCAAGCTCCGAGGCGCCCTTCCTCAGCCTGTCGTCACCTGGCGTGGTTGCATAATTCGGGGTACGATGAAGATCAGAAGCTCCCTCTTATCCCTCTCATTGTGTTTGGTCTTGAAAAGCCAGCCAAGAAGGGGGATATCCTTCAGGCCGGGCACCCCACTCGTCCTCTCACTCCCGGTAAACTCATATATCCCCCCTATAACCACCACCTCTCCGTTCTTGGCCATCACCTCCGTCTTCGCCTTGCTCTTATTAATCGTCGGCTCTCCCTGGATCATCCGTGACCAATCGGGGCTCTCCCTGGAACACTCGATCTCCATTCTTATATGGCCATCGGCCGTCACGTGGGGCGTCACGGTGAGCTTCAGGGTGGCATCAATGAACTCCGTGGAAACGGTCCCCTCAGCAGTAAGCTTGAGATATGGGATCCTCACGCCCTGCTCGATATATGCCTCTTTGTGATCCAAAGTCGTAACCCTGGGACTGGATATGATCCTTCCCAGACCATTGTTCTCCATGGCCGAGAGCTGGATCTCAAAGTAGCGGGTATTCGTCAGGTTACCGATGAGAAAATCTATTGCCCCTCCCGAACCAGTTCCCACGCTCGCAGGGAGGTCCACCACCCAGTTGCCGCCGGTACCGGTAGTGGGAGCTATCCCACCGCTGACCTCATTGTATCCGCCCGGACGTTCGCTATAATATCTACCGCCCCAGGTAATACCCAATTCCCTGACGAAGTCCGTCCTCGCCTCCACGATCTTCGCCTCGATCAGCACCTGAGGGGTCTGGGTATCGAGCCTTCTCACCAGATCCTTGGCCTTCTCCACGTTCTCCCTCACGTCCTTCACAATGAGGGTGTTCGTCCTCTCGTCGATGGTGACGCTTCCCCTCGGGCTCAGGACATCCTTCACCTTCGGTGCCAGATCCGAGGCCTTCCCGTAACTTACGGGAATGAGTTCCGTCACCAACGGCTCAAGCTTCTCCTTCGCCTTTTCCACCTTAAGCCGTGCCTCTCTCTCCTTCCTCAGCCTCTCCAGGGTGGAGATGCGGATCACGTTTCCGACCCGCTCCATCCCCAGATTGTGAGTGGTCAGGATTATGTCAAGGGCCTGATCCCAAGGGACGTCCTTGAGCCTGATGGTTACCTTTCCCTTCACGTCCTCGGTGACCAGGATGTTTATCCCGCTGATGTCGGCAAAGAGGCGAAGCACATTGTCTATGTCCGCATCCTTAAAATCGAGGGTTACCCTCTTTCCTGTGTAGACCTTCTCCCCCGCAAGAAGCCTTTCAATAGGAGAGGCAGGAAACGGCGCCTTGGTGGCCTTCTTCACCTCAGGGGGCCTCTTCTTCACCACCACCTTTACCGGCTTCGGTTTCTCCCGGGCGGCAAACTTTCCCGTCCTCTTAAAGTCAAGATAGATCGTCCCGTCCTTCTGCATCACCTGGTAGGGGACCTTCTCCTCCAGTTTGACCACTACCTTTATCCCCTTAAAAGGCCCCTTGCGCACGTTTATGGGAATCACCCAGTCCACCGGGGAATTGAACTCCCTGGTATCAAGGGGGCGGAGAAAACGTTTGGGGAAAAATACCCCCTCCGCCTTAAAGATCACCTCGTTATCCCTCTTCTCCGTTCGATACTTGACCCACTTGCCCGTCTTGATAAAGATCCTCGATTTGAGCGGCAACTGTCTGAAGCCAAACTCCTTCACCCAAAGGGGATCGGCTGCCGAACTCCCTTCACCCGTGACCTCCCTTTTCCCCAGGAGGATGCTCAAACCGCCTTCTTTCCTCTCTATCGCGTAGGGTGGAAACCCTTCGCTGAGGTCTAGGACCACCCTCACCTTACCGGGGTGCACCCCTAAACGGACCCTCTTCAAAAACGGACCATCAAAGGGAATGACCTGCTCTTTAACAGAGCTCCCTATCCCCATAAGGTCGAGCGCCAGACGAGGGGGATCTGAAAACCTGAGTTCCTTATACTCCGTTATTTCACCGTCAGCCTTAAGGAAGACCTCTATCTGACCGTTCTCCTCATCGATGGAGATCCCGCTCAGTTGTGAGGCGGGTCTGGAAAAGCCGGAAGGGGCAAATAACAGATAGATCATCATAAGGAAAATGACCCCTGCAGCAAAAAGCCCCTTTCCCTCTCTTTTCCCTCCTTGATCCTTTCGAAAGAGATTCATGGCCTCCTCTCCTCCTGCTCTTCAACGGTGTGCACCTTTAGTACAATCTCCTTGGTCTTTACCCGACCAAGATAATCCCTATACTTTTCCTCTATGACCACGCCGTCCTTTGTTATCGCCTTCACCCTGCCGAAGTTCTTTCCGATATAGGTCCCCTTGCGAATTATGTACCCCTTCCCCTCTGAATCCTCCACCATCGCCCTTTCCTCACCGCCTCCGACGAGAACGGCCACGAGCTTCAACTGGCTGAGGTCATATTTTTGAAGGGGACTCAACTTGACCCCTGTCGGCACCACCGGCTCTTGCACGGCCAGGAAAGGAGTGAAAGGGTCCCTCTTCCCGGTGGGGTCGTATACGTACAAGGGTTCCCTCTCCGCCTTTTTCTCTTCCTTCTTCTCCTCCTTTTTGACGATGGGCTTGAACTTCTTCCGGATCTTTATCTGGACCTTCTGGGGAGACTGCTTCTTCTTCCCGAAGGGCAAAGGCAGCTTTTCACACCCTACAGAGACCATAAAACCAATCATCAAAAATATAAAGACCCTTTTAATCATTGTCGCCTCCATGGAGATGGAGTCTCACCGCCTTCTTCTCCCCTTCTTCTGCGGTTTCTTCTGGGGAGGAGGGGCCTCCACATAGCGATAAGTGGAAGCCGTGCAGGTCACCTGCAGTATGCCCTTTTCCCCCTTTCCCTGGGGCCTCTCTATGGTGAAGTTCTCCGCCGTTATTATTCGTGGCAGTTTCGCTATGCTGTAAAAGAAAAACCCGATCTGATGATACCTTCCCAAGAACTTTAACTCGAAGGGAACACGAGCGTAAAATTCCTTCCGTTCCTCTCCCTTCGGCTTGAAAAGCAGGATGTCAAGGCCCGAAGCCTTGCCGATGTTGGCGATGCTCTTGAGGAGGCGAGGAATCTCCTTCTTCTCAGGGAGTTTGGCCATCACCTCTTTGAGTCTCAGCTTTATGGTCTTCAATTCGGCCTTGTATTTCTCATAATCTTTAGCCAGCTCCCTCTTCGTATTCCTCTCCCTGATCAGGTCATTGAGTTTGGCCTCCTTCCGCCGGACCCGCTCCAGCTGAGGGCGATAGAACGCAACCCAGTAAACTCCCAGGATTACCAGGAGAAAAACGATCAACAGGGCTACCTTCTTCGGTGCAGGGAGCTTGAGGATACTATCGACCGACAGCGCCATCTCTCCCCCCTATATCGTGGTGACGCAACGGAGACTGAACTTCTTCAGTTTCACTCCGCCGCTTTCGATCCGTTCGGTAACCTCCAGTTCCACCGATTTGATGTACCGCGACTTCTCCAAGGAAGTCATAAAGTTGGCGATGGTCTCCTCATCCAGCGCGATCCCCTCGAGCTTCAGGGATCTTCCGTTCTTGCTTATCTTCTCCAGCCACACCTTTTCAGGGATCCTCATGCTTATCTCGTCCATCACCATCGCCGCTCCCATCCTCCCCCGCTCCAGGTTCCCTATGATCTGGATCTTCTTCTCAAGTTTCTCCTTCTCCTTCTTTATCCTGTTTATGTCCCTTATTACCTTATCGAGCTTCCGGAGTTCCGCCTTAACGGTGGCGATCTGCGCATCCACCTCCCGCTCTCTCAGGTTTATGTTCCATTTCAGATAGGCAATGATGGCAAAGACCAGTAGTAAAGACAGGATAAAAATGGAAATTTGAAACCTTACCCTCTCCCTTCTCCGAGCCTCCCTGACGGGCAGTAAATTTATCTCTATCATGGCTTACACCTTCCTTATGGCTAATCCTACTCCCACGCTCATGAAAGGAGCGATCTCCTCCAGATAATCGGGGCTGAAAGTACGGGGATCGCTCTCGATCACGTTGAAGGGATTGAATATCTCAACGGAGATGTTCAGCCGCTCCTCTATGGCCTCCTTTAGGGAGGGAATCTTCGCACATCCGCCCGTCAAATATAAACGGGCTATCTTCTCCTCGGGAAAGGTGGCTACAAAGAAGTCTATGGACTTCGCTATCTCCATCGCCACGGTGCTCGATACTCGACTCATCACCCTCTCCACCATCTGGGGGGTCACCCCTTCGGGGAGATGTCCCATCTTCATTCTTTCGGCCTCCTCGAAGTTTACCCCTATCTCCTTCTGCAGCTCTTCGGAATAAAGGTTCCCCCCGATCGATATGTCCCGCGTAAAAAGGGACTTGCCGTCCTTCACGATGTTCAGGTTCATCATGCTCGCCCCTATATCACAGAGGACCACCATCTCCCCGACTTCCATGGGATAGTTGAGCTCAAAGGCATTCTGGAGGGCAAACACATCCACGTCCACTATCACGGGATTGAGCCCCGCCTCCCTCACCACCGAGGAATAATCCTCGATCAGATCCCTCTTGGCCGCTACCAGGAGCACCTCCATCATCTCTCCTCCCTCCGGGGAAGAGAGGACGGAAAAATCCACGTTCACCTCGCTCATCTCGAAAGGGATGTATCGCTCAGCCTCCACCAGGATGTTCTCCTCCAGCTCCTTTCCCGTCATCTTCGGCATGTTGACCTTCTTTATGATCACCGCATGGCCTGCCAGCGAGATGGCCACATCCTTCTTCCTCACCTTCTGAGAGGATAGGAGATCCTTTATGGTGAGGACCACCGTGCTCGCATCCATTATGCTCCTTTCGACGATCGCCTCTGGGGGTAGGGGCATGATCCCTGCCTTGCTCAGTTGGATCCCCTTCCCCGTCTCCTTCAGCTCCACCAGCTTAACGCTGCTTGTCCCTATATCCAGCCCTACTACTGATCTCCCCTTCTTGGCCATCTCAGACCATCCTTTTTTTTAGTTAAAATTATACCAAAACAATCCCTTTGTCAAATTTTGTCCCCTTTCAATTCAAAAAGTTTTACTTCCTTCCCCTCCCACTCTCCCCATCCGGCGATGAACTCTGCGGGACGCAGGAGAGGAAAGAACTCCATCTCCGTCCGGGGAAGTACCTCGTCCACTATAAGGCCCCTTATCTCATCCTCTATCTTCAGAAACACCAAAACCGGTTCAAAACCGGAAGGAAACAGCTCTTCCCCTTCCTCTCCCTTGATATAAAGGAGAGGTACGGAAGCATCCCTCAACTTCACCTCCCCTGAACGGAGGAAGGCATCGGCCACCTTTCTCTCCACAGGAAGGGACCTCAGCAGCTGTGAGGAGGGGATGGCATAGAACTCCTCCCCGATCTTCAGCAGTGTCACCTCCTTCGTCTCGGCCCTCTTCCACTCGCTCAATACCCTCCGCCAATCCCTCCTGATCTCCCTTATCTCCTCATCGACCAGCTTCCTCAGGTGCTGAAGCCTCCGGATGTGTTCTACCATGAGCTCCTCAAACCTCTCCCATTTCTCTGGGGCCTCCACTACCTTTTCCTCCTTCTCCTCTTCCGCCAATGCCTCCTCAATCCCGAAAATCTCGTAAAAGGTCTTCCTCAGCTCGGCCACGGTCCCCCTTTCATCTCCCTTTCCCTCTGCTGACCTTTTTATAAAGCCCCACAGGTCCTGCAAGAACTTGATGCTGGCAGGAGTGACCGTGCCCTCATTCTCGTTAAACTCGTGAAGGGTCTTGTGCAGGAGATCCAGCGCATCGGCCATCTCATCGGCGCAAAGGGGGTGACTCATCAACTGGGCGGTAAGCTCCATCCCCTTCCGGATGTTCACCGGGTTCATCTCCCACTCGATGGTGAGCAGCTGGGCCTCTATCTCCTCGAGCTTCTTCTGAAAGTCTGTCTCCCCTGGGACAGAGGGGATCTCCCGTGCCTTCGCCTCTGCTGAGGAGACAACCGGAGGCTTCTCCCCCCCCTCCTTCACCATCTCCTTCTCGACAAAAATCCTGTCTATCGCCTTCTCGATCTCCTGATCGAGCCTCTCCAGATCTATCTCTTTCAGCTCCTTTTCGGCCATCCTTACCTCATTTTTATTAGCACTTTTCGTGCCACATCCTTCACCACCCGCTTGCTGATCTCCCTTAAGGTCTCAAAGACACCTTCTCCCTTCAGGGCACTGGCAGGAAAGGCGGGGACTTTCAGAAAGGAGTTCAGATCCCTCTCCATCTCCTCGATGCTCAGGATGGGAATATTTGTCCCCTCAAGGTCCCTTTTATTGTACTGAAGTACCAGGGGAATGGTCTTTATGTCCAATCCCTTTTCCCTCAAGTTCTCCTCCAAGTTCTGAAGGCTCTCCACGTTTTTCTCCCTCTGTACCCTCATCGAATCGGCCACGAAGACGACCCCGTCCACCCCCCTCAGCACTAACTTCCGGGTGGCCTCGTAATGGACCTGCCCTGGAACGGTATAGAGCTGGACCCTTATCTTAAAGTCCCTAATGGTGCCGAGGTCAAGGGGAAGGAAGTCAAAAAAAAGGGTGCGATCTCCTTTCGTATCTATTGAGATCAACTGCCCCCTTACCTTCTCTGAGGTCCGATCATATATGTACTTGAGATTCGTGGTCTTCCCCCCCAATCCTGGACCATAATAGACGATCTTACACTGTATCTCACCAGCAGAGAAATTTATAAAGGCCATGAATCAACTATTCTTTCTTCCTCTCTGCTTCGACTCCGACCCCCTCAAATATCTCCTGCAATTCCTTCACCACCTTCTCGGTACGTAGGCGCACCAAACCCAAGGTGGTCCGGTCATCAAAGAGGACCACCATGATAAACTCATCCCCGATCTTGGAAAAGTGGACATTCTCGTTCTTCCCTTTGTGGAACAGGAGGGAAAACTCTTCCTCTCCGAGGAGGCGAGCTATTTCGGCGGTGGCCCCGAAGTTTGCCGCTGTCAAAGCGGACAACGCTACTACATCCAGTGTAGAGGGATCTCCGCTGGAGGCGATGAGCTGACCCGATCTATCGATTAAAAGAGCACAGTGGGCCCCGGAGGTAGCAAGCATCCTGTTCAAACACCTCTCTATCCTGATAAGATCCTGATCGTTCAACACGACATCCATCCCTCTCCTCCTTCTGCGAAGGACTTATAGCACTATATAGATCATTTGTAAAGAAAAAATCCCCCCTATGAGAGAAGATTGGGCAGCAGGGCCCTCAGGTCCCACCGATCTCTCACCTCCTCGTACTTTTCCACCGTGCTTTCCAAGACCGGCCTTATCTTATTGTAGATGTCACCCTTCGATGCTCTGATGGGCATCTTCTCCAGGGCCAGATCGAGGCATTCCCCTACACCTTTTATGAACTCCTTGACCGGTACATCGCCGAGGAACTGAAGCTTTCCATCCTTGTACTCAAACTCGCCAACGAAGGGATCAAGGAAGGGGTATTTTTCCGAGATGTCGAGTTGTGCCCTCCTGAAGCTTTCAACGAACGCCCCCTTTCCTTCGGCCATGGAATCGAGCACCCTCTCGGCATCCCTCATGATGTCCTCCATCAGCGCGATGGCGGTCTCCATATCCCTCTCTTGGACCGTCTCAGTAAAGGAAGCCCTGGTCTCTTCGAAGCTTGACCGATAGACGTTGAAATAAGCCCCCGCGTCTTGGGCTTTTTCCACGATCTTATCCAAGTTCTCTTGCCCCGAGATGATTTCCTCCCCCTCCATCCCCACCATCGCCTCGATCACGTCACCGTCCTGGAAGAAGATTATTCCCCCTCCCTTGCCGTTGAAGAAGCTTATCTCCACATAGCCCGTGTGGCCCTCCTTCCTCAGCTTCTCTATCAGCTTATCGAGGCTGGTGAAATCTGTGGAGAGATCCTTGTAAAGGGCCTCCTGGGTTATGGTGCTGGCGAAGAGGGTTATCATCTCTGAGGGCAGAATGTAAACGTCGATCTTTCCGTCCTTCTTCACCTTGGCCTGATGGAGGATGTTACCGACCGCCTCCTCTCCTCCTCTGCGTCCTTCCTTACTTTCCTCTATCGCGTTGACCACTTCGCCGCTCTCGAGGAAGAGGACGCCCTCATAATCCCAAAAAGAGAGGTGGATGTAACCAGTAAAGTCCTCCTCCTTCAGGGCCAAGAGCATGTTGTTCAGATCCACAAAGGAGGTCCTCAAGTTCTCATACATCCTTTTCCCTTTTGGAAGCATCATCTCATCCCTCCTTCTTTAGTTCCTTTAACTTTGTGGCGAGCCCTTCCACTGCCCTTCCTCCCACCCGAAGGAATTCTTCCACTGCCACCCCTCTCAGTTTTATCATCAGGGAATAGGGCCTGAACCTCACTATCATCCCCCCCTCTCCCCCCCAGGAACTGAAGTGCACCCGCATGAGAGGGACCCTCAATGAATCGGCGATCCACTCCCCCACGATGCAGAGGAAAGAAGCCAGAAAGGGATCCACCCCTTTCGGATCTGTAGAGTCGACGATGACCTCTTCCCCTCGATCATCGGTCCATACCGCACCCTCATATCCTTTAAGTCTCTTTAGCTCCTTTAGCTTGGATCTGATCACCTCACCGATGTCAATCTCCTCAACGTCCTCCCCGGAAGGTACCCTTTCTGAAGGTACCCTTTCTATGTTAACTTTTCTCCTTGCCTTCTGTACCTCCTCATCCTTCCTTCTCACCCCTTCAAGGAGGAGCCTTTCCCAGGGGACCGTGATAGTCTTCTTGGGAGGCAGAACCCCCGAATGGGAAATAAACCTCCCCTCTTCCCAGTCGAGGATGGCAAAGAACGCCTCCTCCCCTTCCATCCCGTCAACTTCCGCATGGACTATTTCGCCATTATCGATGTATATCACCCCTTCTTGCTCTCCCTGGGTCACCACGAGGGCCATGGTGAACTTCCCGAAGCATCCCATCTGCAAGATATCCACCAGTTGCAAGTTGAGGATCTCTCCTGCAAACCCTCTCTTTTCCCCGGCAAGGGCCCTGCGGATAAGCTCATTGAGGCGATCTATTTCAAAGGGCTTCTCGATGTAAAAGATAGATCCCCGCTTGCTCGCTTCCTTCCTCAGCTCTGGGGAACCATAAGCGGTCATAAGGATGACCTTGGTTTGGGGATACCTCTTTTTGATCTCCGTGAGGAGCTGAAGGCCATCTATATCGGGCATCCTTATATCGCTTACCACTACATCGATGGGATTTCTCTCAAGGATCTCGAGGGCCTTTTGGCCGCTGTTGGCGACCAGCACTTCATATCCATCCGCCTGCTTCAACAAGGCCCTCATCATCGTCCAGGTGAGGGCCTCCTCATCATCGACTATCAAGACTTTTCCTGGGAATTTCTGCTGCATAAATTTACCTAAACAAAAAGTTAGACATACTCCCTCAGTACTTTGAGGGCCATCTGCTGAAATTCCACTCGCTGCTCCTCATTGATTATCTGGGCGCTCATCCGCTCTACCAAGGTCGCGGCCTTCTCCGCGGGAAAGGCCTCTTTTTTTTCTCCCAACTCCAAAATTATCTCCTCCATTAAAAAAGAAGCTATAGGTCCCATCACCTCTTTAAATTTCGCCTCCAAGACATCAAGGAAGTTGGAGTTTAGAATCCTCTTTGCCCTTCGTTTCGGCTCAGCGGCAATCTCTATGAGCCCCTTCATAAAGAGGTTGAACATCACCTTCGCGGTCTGATACTCGTCCTTTCCGGTCAATTGGGCTATCTCACCCACTGTCCGCTCCCCATCTATCTGGGAAAGTACCGCCCATTCTTCGGGTTTCAGCGTTACCTCCTCCGATACCCCTCCTGAAGAAAGTTTGAAAATGATCTCCTGGGAAGGGATGACTTCCTTTATTTCATCCCACTCCTTCAGGTATTCGCTTCCTTGCTCAAGCAGTTCCAACGTGCTCCTCTCTATTGTCTTCTCATCGGTTGTCGCATCCGGGAAGAAGGTAAAGTTTCCCTCGAGCCAGGTAATCAACTTGAAAAAGGCCTCCTCCCCCACACCATCCTTGGAGGTAGCATGAACGATCTTTCCCCCATCCAAGTATATCTCCCCCCGTTCTGTCCCTTTCACTACCTCTAAGAGACCCGTCTTCCTCTCGGAGGAGAGAAGCTTCAAGACATCTATTAGCTTAAAATGGACAAGGTTTCCTGCAAACACATCGGCCATCGCTCTCTCCTTTTCTGTTATAAAAAGCTATTCCACTTTATGCCAAATCTCCATGAGGATGGGGACTTCCTCTAAGGTCCTTTCATCAAAGCCCTTGTCCCTTTTTATCGCCTTCACCAATCCTTTTTCTCCTTTTATCTGGGATTTCGCCACATTCATCGAGATCTTTAACATCGACAGATCCGCTTCCTCTTCACACCTTACGGCCAAATAGAAGTCCTCACCTCTCATGGCCAATACCTTTTCCTTATCGAAGATAAACTCCAAGAAATCTACCTCTTTTTTTACTTTATGTAGGAATTCAAAAGAGAGGGCTACCCCTCTCCCTACCCTTCTCACATCCTCACGGTCGTCACCCCATAGAACTCTCCCCGATCGTGTAAAGAGAAAAACCTCTTTCACCCCTTTAATAGACCCCAGCTCTTCCTTCCACATTGTTAACTTTTATATACCATTTTTTTAAATAAAAAAACAAGGTATTGAGATCCCTTGACAAGTAAACCTTTTGCGGCGAAAATGTAGGACAGTCGATTTCTTGCTTATTTTGCCGGATTATTCAGTCTTAGAGAAGAAAGGTGAAGTTTTCTATTTTTTCCAAAAAGCTGTCCCCCAAAGGAATAAAGAAAACCATAAAAGAATATGAAAAGCTTCTGAAGGCACGACCAGAGGACCTCAAGGCCAGGTTAAAGCTGGCTGATCTCTACATAAAGGCGGGGGACAAAGATCGGGCAGTAAGCGAGCTACTGGAGATCGCCCAGCAGTACCTCAAACAGGAAATGGACCTGAAAGCCATCTCCATCTATAAAAAAATTCTGGTATTAAATCCAGATTTCTTGGACGTCTATTACAGGCTTGGTGATCTATACATGAAAAGGGGGCTCCTTGGGGATGCAAAAATACAGTACAAGAGAGTTCTGGAAAGGGCACCCCATGAATATCAGGCAGAGGAGAAGATCCGGAAGATAGAGAGGAAAGAAAAGGAAAGGAGGGCGAAGGAAAAGGAGGCCGAGGGGAAAAAGGCGATCATGAAAGACCTGATGAAAGAGATAGAGGAGCAGCTGAGTGTTCAGGTGGAAAAGGACGATTATCAGACCCACTATAATCTCGGTGTGGCCTTTATGGAGATGGGACTTTATGAGAAGGCCATAGACGAGTTCAAAATCGTGATGAACGATCCCTCCCTGGAGTTTGATTCGTACCTCATGCTCGGGGTCTGCTACCGGGAAAAGGGGGAGCCGGAGAAGGGGATCCCTTTTCTGGAGAGGGCCCTTCTGATAAAGGGCCTTCCTGAGAAGAGGTACGCCGAGGTATACAACCAGCTGGGGAAATCTTATGAACAGATGGGGCAGGTGGACAAGGCAAGAGACGCCTATGGAAAAGGATCAGGGGAAGCAAAGCAAGGGACATAGAGATAGGGATTGGAAGATCCTGGAGCTGGTGAGGGACTTCCTGCTCTCCTGGGCCCAGTTCAAGGAGCTTTATGCGAAATACCAGAAAGGAGGACTTACCTTTCATGAGGTAAGTCGGTTCATAGACGATAAGGACCCCTATCTACCCCTCTTCAACCTGAAAGAGACCTCCCATGCCCTGTTTCGCTATCCAGGCAATGATCCATATGATGATGAAGAGAGGCTTCTTGATTTGGCCATCGGTTCCATCTTTCATGAGGCGATGAAGGTGAGGGAAAACCTCTATCAACTCGAGGTCTACAGACCCAGGTTCATAGAGCTCAGCGATAAAGTGCACGGAGATGAAAAGCTACTGGAAGAATTCGCCAAGATAGGAAAGAGGGCTGAAAGGGGATTGAAGGACGGACTTTTGGAGATGAAGCGACTCTTTGAGGACACTGCCCTCCGATTGAAGGCCTTTCTCCCCAAATATATCAAAGAGAACCCCCTCTTTCTGAGGTTCTTTCTTCAGAGACTCCCCCTTTTCAGAAAGACCTATGGGAGGAAGGGCCTCGAAGAGCTCCTGCGTCGCCTTTTTCCTAAGGGATTGAGCGAAGCCTACCGGAAGGGGGCGGAAGGCCTGCTGGAAAGCGGACAGTACGAATTGGCAATGGATTTTCTGAAGAGGGCCTTCCGGTATAATGGCGATGAAAAAAACGACCTTTCCTTCCTCTACTTTTATGCAAAGGGAGTCAGTGCATTCCTCAAAAACAGATATCGGGCAAGCCTCTTCTCCTTGGAGAGGGCTATGGACCTCTCCAAAGGACTAAAGGAGAAGTCCAAATATCTACGAATGATAGGAGAGATATGTCTCAAAATGGGGAAGGAGCTGGCTGAGGAGAAGAGGGAAAGGCTCTCAAAGAGGGCATTGGATCTGGCTGCTCAGGCATCAAAACTTTCCCGAGGAGCGAGGCGAGATGCCCATCTATGAGTTTTCATGTACCCGTTGCGAGAGGGAGTTTGAGAAATTGATCCTATCGGCAAAGGAGAAGGAGGAAATCCGTTGCCCCCACTGTGGCAGTGAGAAAGTGCAGCAGCAACTCTCCGTATGTGCCTCCTCCTCTGAGGGGAAAATCCGCTCCTCTACAGGAAGTTGTGCGGGATGTACAGCCACAAGCTGCGCCGGCTGCACTGTTAGAAAGCCGTAGACCTTCTCTTTCCTTAAGACCTGTGCTAAGTTAGCAAAAAACTCCAAGGAGTTTCAGATGATAACGATGAGGAGGAACATCGGAGGGTTTCTGGGCCGCAACAAGAAAAGGCGTCAGAGGTACCAGCTTCAGGATGTCGATGAGCCCCATCTCTTCACGGAGATCTTCCCCTATGAAGAGGTCTGTCGGGTGGAATTCGATCATCGGGTGGAACTCATCGATCCTCCCGACGATATCTTCATCACCGATACCACTTTCAGGGACGGCCAGCAGGCCCGCCCCCCATATACCGTCCAGCAGATAGTGGATCTCTTCGATATGCTCTACCGCCTCGGGGGGAAGGGAGGGGTCATCAGGCAGACGGAGTTCTTCCTTTACACCGATAAGGACAGAGAGGCGGTGGAAAGGTGCCTGGAGAGGGGATACCCTTACCCAGAGATCACCGGCTGGATAAGGGCAAATAAGGAGGACTTCAAGCTGGTTAAGGGGATGGGCCTGAAGGAGACGGGAATCCTCACCTCGGTCTCCGACTATCACATCTTCCTCAAACTAGGGAAGAACCGCCGAGCGGCGATGATAGACTACCTGAGGATAGTGGAAGCGGCCCTCGAAGAAGGGATAAGGCCCCGGTGTCATTTTGAGGACATCACAAGGGCGGACATATATGGATTTGTCGTACCCTTTGCCCAGGAGTTGCTGCGGCTCTCGGAGGAAAGTGGCATCCCCGTAAAGATCCGTTTGGCCGATACCCTCGGACTCGGTGTCCCTTACCCCGGGGCGTCCCTCCCGAGGAGCGTGCCCAAGTTGATAAGGGCCTTGGTGGATGATGCGGGATTTCCATCGGAACTGCTCGAATGGCACGGGCATAACGACTTCTACAAGGCATTGATCAACGCCACTACAGCTTGGCTTTACGGCTGTTCCGCCGTGAACGGGACGCTGCTCGGCTTCGGGGAGAGGACCGGGAATACCCCCATTGAAGCATTGGTGTTCGAATACATCAGCCTCACTGGCGACCAAAACGCGATAGATACCACAGTTATCACTGAAATCAGGAATTATTACGAAAAGGTGATAGGGGAGCTGATCCCCAAGAATCAACCCCTTGTGGGAGCGGAGTTCAACACCACCCGGGCCGGGATCCATGCGGATGGGATACTGAAGGACGAAAGGATCTACTGCGCCTTCGATACGGAGAAGATTCTTAACAGGCCTATAACCGTAACGATCAATGAAAAATCGGGCACTGCCGGGATCGCTCATTGGATCAACTCCTATTTCGCCCTCACTGGGGAGAGAAGGGTGGATAAGCGTCATCCAGGGGTAGCAAAGATCTACAAGTGGGTCAAAGAACAGTACGCCCAAGGGAGGACCACGGATATATCCTCCGAGGAGCTGGAGAGGAAGGCGCGCAAATACTTACCCGAGCTCTTCGTCTCCGACTTCGACCTCATCAAACAGAGGGCCTACGATATGGCGGCAAGCCTGATAGAGAAAGTGGTGGAGCATCCTGATATCCGCTCCATGGATCCGAAAAGACAGGAGCGGCTGCTGGAGCAGGTGGAACAGGAGAACCCCTTCATCCAGTTCCTCTATGTGGTCAATCTGGAGGGGAAAAAGATCACCAAGAATATCACCCGTCCTGAAGATCGAGCCAAATACGAGACGATAGGAAGTGACGAGGACTTCTCCGATCGGGAGTGGTTTATTGAACCCCTCAAGACGGGAAAGGTCCACATCACCGACTTCTACACCTCCAGGATAACAGGAGCCCTTTGTATAACGGTCTCCGCTCCCGTCCGAAACGAGGAAGAACAGATAGTTGGTGTCTTGGGGATGGATCTCAGGTTCGAAGAACTGGTAAAAGCCGAAGAGGAGTGAGGAAACTCTTCCCTTATGCGCAAATGCGCCCCTTCCTTTACCTCTTCATACTGGTCGCCTTCGGAGGTCTCCTCTTTTTCTCCAACATCGGGGGATGGGACCTCTGGAACCCTGATGAGCCCCGTTACGCCCAGATAGCCAGGGAGATGCTTCAGGGGGAGGGGTGGATCATCCCTCACCTGAACAGCGAGGTTTATTACGACAAACCGCCCCTCTTCTTCTGGATGATCGCCGCTTCGGCCAAGCTTCTCGGCGGAATGAAGGAAGCTGCTGCCCGCCTCCCTTCCGCCTTCTTCGGTCTGCTCACCCTTATCCTGATCTTCCTCCTTGCCAGAGGGCTCTTTGATGAAAGGACAGGTTTTTTCTCTGCCTTGGTACTTGCCACAACTGGGGAGTTTTTTTGGCTTGCCAGAAGGGCAAACATAGATGTCACGCTCACCTTCTTCACCACCCTTGCCATATTCCTGTTCTGGATCGGCTACAAAAAACGAACTGCAGGGCGATTTCTCTGTTATACCGCTGCTTACCTCGCCATGACTGGGGGCTTTTTAGTGAAGCTCCAACCAGCGATCATCGTCCCTTTCCTCGCCATAAGCAGTTATTTTCTCTGGCGAAAGAGGATCAAGTCCTTCACAGACCCCGTCCACGCGATGGGGATCATGTTATTCTTAGCTATCATTGGGGGGTGGCTTTTTCTCGCCTACAAGGCTGGGGGGAGAACTTACCTCTATGGCCTCCTGTTCGAAAAGACGGCCCTTACCTTCTTTAAGACCCGTGGTCATCTCAGACCCTTTTACTATTATCTGTTAAATTTCCCTGCTGACTTTTTGCCTTGGACCCTCTTTCTCCCCGCCGCCATCGTTTACGGGTTGAAGGGAGAGAAGGAAAAAACCGTTTTCCTTTTGCTTTGGTTTTCTTCGGTATTTCTCTTCTTCTCCTTTGCAAAGGCCAAGAGGGAACTTTACCTCCTCCCCATTTACCCGGCAGCGGCCATCATGGTGGGAAGGGTGTGGGCGCGCTTCGCGGGCTCAGAGAAATGGCCAAAGCTCCTCTCATGGCCTCTGTTTCTCTTGATCCTCATCTTTCTCGTCGTGGGATTATCTTCGCCGTTCATGAGTATCAAGTTTGGGCAACGTTACCTCTCAAATGCCTTAGAGGCAGGACTGATCACTGCGTCTATTTTTACAGGAGGAGGCCTTCTCAGCCTTTTCCTCTATCGCAAGGAGAAAAAAGAAACCCTCTTTTTTGTCATCGTCTCTATGGTCTTCTTCCTTGAAATTTATGGAGTCTTCCGAATCTTCCCCGAAGTGAATAGATACAAATCCGCCCGTCCCCTCTCCCAAAAAATTGTGGAGACGATCAAGCCTGGAGATCTCCTTGGAGTTTATAGATTGGAAGGTGCAGACATCAATTACTATACCGGCATAAATCCCATAGTGAGGGTTGAAAAAGAAGGTGATCTGCGAAGATTCCTCGGGTCAGAAAGAAGGGTCCTTTGCGTAATTAGAAAGCGCCATTTCCAAAAGTTATCTCCTTCGTTTAAAGGAAGTGCTTTTGTTGTGGCAGAAGGGCAAATCGGTCATAGAAGATTGGTTGTAATAAGCAATAAATGAAGATGAAGAAACGGTATCAAAAGCTCACGATGATCACTTTTCTGGGGCTGATTTTCTTTTCATACTTAATTTACTCAGAGCAGGCAATTAACTTTCATGTTGTATCTGAAGGAAAGGTGTATCGATCAGCACAGCTCAGTGCAGGAAAGTTATCGGATTACATCCAAAAGTATGGGATAAAAAGTATCCTCAATTTGAGAGAGATAGATGATGAACGTTGGTACCGAGAAGAAATAGCGGTAGCAAAGCGCTTTGGAGGTGAAGGTCTGCGTGAAGAGGGTTGAGGAGGAAAGAGGTTTTGAATATCTTTATAGCGCCTTCCTCAGGCATAAGGAGTTCGTCTTATTGCTTGTAGGGGTGGGAGGGTTAATATCCCTAATTTTGAAGAGATAAATGCTCCATGACCTGATCGAATGGATCGTCCGCACCAGTGGGCAGCTCGGATATCCCGGGATAGTGGCCCTGATGTTTCTGGAATCCTCTTTCTTTCCCTTCCCCAGTGAGGTGGTCATACCGCCTGCTGGGTATCTGGCCGCAAAAGGCGAAATGGATCTCGGTATGGTCATCCTCTCCGGGATCCTCGGCAGCCTCCTCGGAGCACTGTTCAATTACTGGATCTCCCTCAGGGTGGGGAGGCCGTTTTTCGAAAGATACGGGCGATTCTTCCTGGTGAGCCAGGGCGCACTCCAGAAGGCAGAGCGTTTCTTCGACCAGCACGGCCACATAACCACCTTTGTGGGGAGGCTCCTGCCTGGAATCCGCCAGTACATATCCCTCCCAGCAGGGGTAGCGAGGATGAACCTTTGCCTCTTCTGCCTCTTTACGGCCTTTGGAGCGGGGATATGGGTGGTGATCCTGGCCCT
>Ga0209410_1000476_pt1 | contig 18564 bp, 24 predicted proteins | sample Mar14436cmmetaG_FD_184135 | JGI IMG/M metagenome (GOLD analysis project Ga0209410, IMG submission 184135) | Marine hydrothermal vent microbial communities from Guaymas Basin, Gulf of California to study Microbial Dark Matter (Phase II) - Marker... ... | reverse complement strand
CGCTCGGCGCTGCCTAGGGCTTCCGGCGTGAGGTCTTCGACCTTCGTAACTATGCGGGCGCCAGTGGCGCGCGCGAGCTTCTCCATGTCGCTCTTCTTAACCCTGCGGACGGCCAGTATGCCGGCCTTAGCAAGGAAGTACTGAGCCATATCATCAATACCCTTCTGACAAAACACCACATTAGCACCAGCCTCCCTAATCCTATCAACCATCTCCTTTAGTATCTGGGCCTCTTGGTCTAGGAATAGCTTTAGCTGCTCAGGGTTGGTTACGTTGATCTTGGTGGTCCACTCGGGCTTCTCTATTTCTAGGGGGGCGTCTATGAGCGCTATCTTAGCATTCTCCACCCGCTTAGGCATGAGCGGGTGGACAACTTCCTTGTCGAGGACTATGCCTTTTATTAATACAGATTCTTCTAAAGATTCTCCCTTCTTCTTTTCTATCTTCACGTTATCAAGCGATAGTTTGTACTTTCCGTCTTTCTTCTCGATTACTTGAAGCGCCGCGTCGACAACTAGGTCGGAGAGGAAGTCCTTAAATTCAGCTACGACTTTGCTGCTTAAGGCCGTCATGGCTATTTTCTTTAGAGTGTCTCGGTTTAGTGGATCGATGTTTTCGGCAATTTCATCTATGTATTCTATTCCTTTCTGCATTGCTTTTTCGAAGCCCTCGGTGATTATGGATGGGTGGATCTCCTGCTCTATAAGTTCTTCAGCTCTTTGTAGGAGCTGGCCAGCGAGAACGACTACTGAAGTTGTTCCGTCTCCTACTTCGTCGTCTTGAGCTTTTGCTACCTCTACGAGCATCTTGGCTGCCGGGTGCTGAACTTCCATTTCCTTGAGTATAGTAGCTCCATCTCCAGTTATGGTCGCATTGCCGAACGAGTCTACTAGTAGTTTGTCCATTCCCCTCGGTCCTAGCGAGGAAGCTAAAGCTTCAGCTATGACCCTGGCAGCGTATATGTTTGATCGCCTAGCGTCTCTTCCAGTCGTTCTTTGAGATCCTTCTTTCAATATAAGTACAGGTATGGATTGCTGTGCAGACATAATTTCACCCCTTGAAGCCAAGACACTTTTTTATCGCTTCTATATATATCTTTCTTCAGAGCAGCTTTTGCAAATTAAATGGTCTATTAGAGATTTCAACTCCTCAACGTATTTCTGTTTTCTACTTTTCTTGTATTTTTGTAGAATTTTTATTGCCCGCTTTCTTACATCATCTTTGTCTTGCTTAATATAGGGAAACAGTGAGCTTCTGAAAAAGACGGCTTGAGCAAACTGCGTCACGTTTGATTTTTTACTCGATAAAGACCCGCTTTCAAAGTCTATTATGACGGGCTCTAAGGTGCGAGTAACTAAAACGTGTTTTCCCGGCCTAGCCAGCTCGCCGTGAACCAATTGAATTTCATCTAGTTTGTATAGAATGTCTAATATTTCACGGAGAACTTTAATTAATTCGTCTTTTGATGCATGCTTTATCCATCTGTCTAACGTTTCTCCTTCAATATATTCGCGGACAATAAAGTTGGATGAATATGTAAAAAGTTTCGGCCTTAATCCTACCTTGTTTAGTCTCTGAATTAAAGCTGCTTCTTTTATTAATGTTAATCTTGGCGAGTCTACTCGCAAAATTTTAAGTGCAGCTTCGCCGAAACCTCTAACATAGGACAGGACTACTAAAGAATTAGTGCCTTTACCAATCACACATACATCACAAACTTTAATGTTTCCTTGCGAGTAAACTTCTTTGACTCCAAGCATTTTAAGTTCGATAAGCCTAGCCTTAAAGGTCTCAGTACTTTCATGAGGGAAAGTTAGAAGACAGTATAATTCTCTGGCACTTAGTTTTCTACGCATTCTAGCCATGGCTCTTTTCTACGAAGCCAATAATATAGGAAATCCACATATTCCTGGCTTTCAAACAACTCTGCTAGGTTCTCACCCAACCTTATTCCTTTGTATGCTTTGAGAAGTTCTTGAGGAACACCGATTTTGTCTATGTTTTCTTCAAGTATTTCCGTTAGATCTCTCTTTTTTCTTTTCAATAAAACGTGCCATTTACCCTCCTTTATATATGGGCCCGCTACAGCCCCAGTTTTTGAGTATTTCGCTAAAAATAGCTTAACGCCTTGAGCGTTAATAGGCGGACCCTTTCGTTCGAAAACTGGAGGAAGAGTGGGAGTTGAAGCTTCTAAAAATACTGCCGCTCTAGCGTTCTCGTACCATGACGCAGTAGAGAAAATTTTAAATCCTTTCCTCTCCAGGAAGTTTTTCAGCTTTCTTTCGGCGCGTTTTAGTTGCCCCCAAACTACATCTTCCGGCAAATACCGATTAAAATGGTAAACTAGCGCTAAGAGAAAGGTTTCTCTATTCTTTAAAAGCTCGAATACCTCTTCCCTGTCCGCATGCTCTACGTTGAAGAAGCACTCGCTAGGATTCTCGATGAATGCTTGAGCAGCTGCTATTGCTTTCCATAAATTTTCTTCTGACACGGCTGCTGCCACGTTTCGGCGTGGATCAACGGGATCTATGAATACAAGCGGTTCGTTGAATTTTCCTGGCTGAACAGCCTCTTCAAGAGAAATGGAAACTTTATATGGTTTCCACTCCGCGATGCTTTTAAGCGCATTTATAAACGTGCCATATTTAATTATGAGTAACTCTATGAGATACCCTGAAAAGCCCTGAACTTTTATTTCGGCACCGTATAATCCTAATGCCTTAAAGAATTTCTTTAAAAGCCTTACATGTCCTCTCTGCTCTTTCTTCAAGTTATGTAAAACATATATTGTGTGCAAACGCGTCCTATCCACTGGCGTCTTTACTTCTTCATACGTTCTAACGTAATACCCTGGAACTATGTCCACTTTTACGTCGTTTATATACAATTCTAAGTAAGGATGACTTGCATAGCGGTGTTTTGCACAACATTTCAGCTTTTCAGCTACTCTTTCAGCTACATATAGGCCTTGCTCCCGCATTTTACTTAAAGGGATATTGGATGGAAATAGAATAAATAGGTCTATATCGCCTTCTCCCGATAACCAAGTGTCCTTAGAATAGGATCCGTGAATTTCGGGCTTAGCGTCTATTTGAAGCTCGTTTAACACGCTGTAAGCGGCTGTTAGAACTTTCGATGCCACCTTGCCCATTGTTAAATATTCTTCTCTAGAGGGAGTTATCTTTCGAAGAATTTTTTCTAGGAATTCCATGGTTAGTCTAGTTTTTTCTCGTGAAGTGTCGTATATATAGGTCCTTTAGATGTAAGTACGCTTTTTTTCAGCTTCACAGCCTCTACTTCTTGAATACCAAAAGTTACCTCTTCCATTTTATTTAGAAGCTTTGTCAGGGTTGGCTTAGAAGGCCCTTTTACTCTAGCCACTGTTATGTGGGGCACAAATGGCTTGGAGTCGAAGGGCACTCTGTATTCCCGCAGCTTTCTTCTAACTTCTTCTGCTAATCTTATAGTGTTTTCGGCGCCTTCTTTAACTCCTACCCATATTACCCGTGGTCTCGTCACTGAAGGAAATGCTCCTACACCAGCGATTGCTATATTAAACTTTGAAAAATGGATCTCCTCAAGAGCTTTTTCAGCAGACTTCACTAGCTGGTGAGGTATTTCTCCAATAAAAGCTAGTGTTAAATGTAGATTTTCTGGCGCTACCGTCCGCATTCGCACTCCCGTACCAGTTAGATCGCGAGATAAGGAGGTTAACCGCCCTATTATTTCAGGGTTTTCTATATCTATGGCTATGAAACACCTAATTTTCGCTTCCATGCCTTATCTTCGCCCCCAGCTCCACTTTAAGCTGAGCTGTGAACGGGGCTTCAAGCCAGTTTTTCAGTTTCTCGCATTCGAGAGGATTCCTGTAGCCTTCATAGCATTGAGGCAAAAATTCGCAGTAAAAGCAGGGCACGTCGTCTAGCTCAGGCGGCAGCCTGAATTTTATGAACAAACGCGCCGCTGGTCGAACTATGTAGGTTTTTCGTCCTTTATGTATAACCGGCTCTCTAACTATGTATCCCTGGGCTTCTAGCCTTCGCAGAATTTTATGACCCCTCCGGCTGTCAAGGTCGATTTTATGCCATATTTCTCTCTGAAGTATTCCCTCTTTTCCCGCTTTCTTTATTATTTCTAATATTTTCCTTTCAATAATATCACTGATCTCTCCTGACAAACATAGCACCTTTATAGTTCATTAGTATCCACGTGTATATTGACTAAGAGGCTGAATAAAGGTTTCTAAAAAATATTACTACTTATTTGGTATATTTTTTACTTTTAACATTTATTTTTATCTGAAAATCTATAATTTTTAGTATTTCTTTAACTCTGGCTTTTAAAGTTGCTTCGGAACAGCCGGCTACTCTAGCTATTTCTCGGACAGAGCATTTCTTACCGTAGAGCCTAGTTACTATATATATTATTGCGCCTGCGATGGGTGCTGGGTATCTGCCTTGAATGATCCATGTAGATTTTACACATTCGTAAATATTTTTCGCTGTTGAAAGATAGTAAGGTGGAAGTTGTAATATGCTTAATATTCTTTTCATAGTTGAATAAATACTATTTTTAGGAAAGTAGAGATCGATTATTCCTTCTTTTTTGAGTGTTATGAGGGCTCTGAAAATTTTTCTTTTTTCTATGTTCATTTCTCGTGAAAGCAGTTCTGTTGTTAGCGGGAAGTCGTTTTTACGTGAGGAATGTAATATGGAGGCTGAAACAATACCGTTGATTGTTAAGCTTTTTGCGAGCTTTTTTGATATTGCTTGCTCTATGATGATTTTCGATTCCTCCTGAACGTTTTTTGGAACGTTTAGCTTCGAAGCGATCTTTGCAAGCGTTAGAAAAGCTCGCTGTAGCGTTTTGTTAGTATCTGCCCTTATGCCAAACCGTTCCACATCTTTAATTCGTTTAGCTCGCTTTCTCTGGTATTCGTCCATTCTCTTCTTAGAGTTTACGTCGATTTTTGTGCTTGTAGGTCCTCTACCCATTGGAGCGTTTTGAAGTTTTGCGATGTCTTCTTCTCCGAAGATTCGCGGTGGTCTGAAATCCAAAGGATGCTGGTTATTAAGTACATATCCGCATTTTGAGCAAACAATCTCGCCTTCAGGGTTTTTCACAAAGGAATTTCTGGCTCCACAATTTGGACATACTTCCATGATCATCTTCGCCTCCTTCTCCTACCTTTCACTTTTTTCGGCTTTCTCTCCTCCACGAATAGCATTCTACCTAGAAATTTCTCCGGATCTAGTCCAGGAGTCTCAGGCCTTACTGAAACATAAGGCGATGAAACGGGCCCCATAATGTCATAAACACGGCCAACGGGCGTCAGGCGTTCGTCATAAACCTTTAAACCTAAGCTGGGAATTTTTCTAGCATCAATCACCTTAACTATCATTTTTCCTGTTTTAGTTATAGAAACTACACGGCCGAGCTCACGCATATGCTTTATACTTTCTCTCTCATTTAAGACGATATTCCCTTGTTTTGAAACTTTTAGTAAAGTCGATATAGCAAAATGTAGTAAAAAACACAAATAATGACGCTGACATATAACTTCACCAATAAATTAAATTCAAAAAATTTTCCGCTGAAAGTGAGGACTAGTAGTTAGATATATTATTATTAAAGTAGAATACCTAATTAGTTGTTTGGTGAATGAAAATGAAAGCGTATATTTTACCTGTTTGCTGCGGATTACTAGCAGTAGATGAAGAGAGCAATCTGATAAGCTATAAACTTTGGAATGATGACGTAGCTGCATCAAAGCTTTCAATGTTAGAAGACGGACAAGTGGTAGAGGAGCTGGAGTCTCTAGTAAAGGAAGTCTCGGAGCGGGGGTTTAAGGAAATAGTGTTAGAGCACGAAGAGTTAGCATCGAATCTTTCACGCAAAATAGATGAGGTGGCTGTAAGTGTTGAGCTGGGTTCCGAGGTTTTCCAAAAAATACGTAAGCACCTACCTGCCTTACTAGAGCGTATAGGAATAAATCCGAAGGAATATAGGAGTAAGCTGTATAACATTTCTTTAGCGTTAACGCGTCAAAAAGTAAAAAAAGCGGCAGAAAAAAGAGATCTATTCGTTGCGCAAGCAATTAACGCGATAGACGACATTAATAAGACCATAAACCTCTTCGCTTCAAGACTTAGAGAATGGTATGGGCTTCACTTCCCCGAGCTAAACAATATAGTTGAAGACCACGAAGACTACATCAAAATAATTTCTGAGATAGGCTTAAGAAGCAACATGAACATAGAAGCCTTAAAAAATATAGGGTTCGACGATGATGAAGCTAGAAAAATAGTAAGTGCAGCCGAAAGAAGCATGGGAGCAGAATTTACAGAGTTCGACCTAGATGCTATAAGAAGCCTCTCAGACACTACCCTAGCCCTTTATGGCGTTCGACGAAAACTAGAAAAATACATAGACGAAGCAATGAAAGAAGTTGCCCCAAATATTCGAGGCCTAGTAGGACCGCTTCTCGGCGCAAGGCTCATTTCGCTTGCCGGCGGCTTAAACAAGTTAGCCACTCTGCCCGCAAGCACAATTCAAGTTCTTGGAGCCGAAAAAGCTCTCTTTCGAGCGCTTCGAACAGGCGGAAAGCCACCCAAACACGGAGTTATTTTCCAACACCCAGCTATACATAAGTCGCCGAGATGGCAGCGCGGAAAGATTGCGCGCGCATTAGCCGCCAAATTGGCAATTGCCGCCAGGATTGACGCATTCACGGGCGAGTATAAGGCGGATATATTAAAGGAGGAGCTGGAGAAAAGAATTGAGGAAATTAAAACTCTATATGCTAAGCCTCCTGCTAGGAAGCCGAGAGAGGAGAAAAGGAAGGAAAAGAGGAGGAGATTTAAGGGCAAAAGGAAAGATAGAGGTAAGAGACATAGGAGGTGAATATTATGTCTATTCGAGTAGTCAACGTTTATCCGCACGAAAAATTTGAGGAAATATATTGGGTCGAATATGAAGATGGGTCTAAAAGGCTAGCTACAAAAAATCTCGCCCCAGGAATAAAGGTCTACGGTGAACAACTTGTTAACTATAAGGGCGTCGAATACCGAGTTTGGAACGCATATAGAAGTAAACTCGCAGCTGCGATACTTAAGGGACTAGAATTCATGCCTATTAAGAGGGGAACCAAAGTACTATATCTCGGAGCTGCTTCAGGAACTACTCCTAGTCACGTTTCAGATATTGTAGGAGAAGAAGGAATAGTATATAGCGTCGAGTTTTCCCCAAGAGTCATGAGAGAATTCGTGGAAAAATGCGCTGTGCATAGGAAAAACATCATTCCAATTCTAGCCGATGCGCGCTTCCCCGCCAAATACGCGCCTCTAGTAGATATTGTCGACGTAGTATACGCAGACATAGCTCAACCATTCCAAAGCAAAATCACCGCTGATAACGCAGACGTCTTCTTAAAAGATGGAGGATGGATAATGCAGGCAATAAAGGCTATGAGCATCGACGTTACAAAGGAGCCGTCGGAAACTTATAAGCGAGAGATAGAGCATCTAGAGCAGAGAAAATACAAAGTAAAGCACGTGGTCCACTTAGAACCTTACGATATAGCACACGCCTTTGTATTAGCTCTAAAAGAATAGAACCGCATTCGGTTAAAGGATGAATATAAATATATTTCGGTCTTTTAAGCTAAATAATAGGGTTTATGAGCACGCTTAGGGAAGAGGCTTTAGAGCTTATTAAAAAACGTTCAAGACGCGTCGTTAACATAGATGAGTTTCTTGACAATTATTGTTTTGACATTATTGCTGATACTGGCGGAAGTATAGTTTCCATCAAAACTATCGAGAGACTAGAAAAATATTCGTCAACAGAGGCTAGAGACCTACATAAGTTAAGCAGGCTGTTTGAAGGCCCTTCGCTTGTTATTTCGGAGAAAAATAAGGAGAACTATTTGGAAACGGGGATATTCTACTCGAAAAGCGGCGTAAAAGCAGTTAATATGGAAACATTTGAGATGCTCATAAAGGGCGAAAAAATACCCTACATATACAAAGATAGAGGGGGCATATACGTAAAGATAGATCCATCAAAGCTAAAAAGAACACGCATGGAAAAAGACCTTTCCCTGGGAGATATAGCCTACAAACTTGGAGTTTCTAGGAAGGCTGTATATGAGTGGGAAAGAGGCAAGATGGATATTTCCCTCGATGTTGCAGTTAAGTTAATAGAAATACTGGGAGAAGACATAACGCTAAAGGTAAGTTTAGAAGACGTTACGTGCTCACGTAGCATTGCATCCTCTTCTAAGGAAAGATCACTAATGGACCAAGCAATTATAAAACTAAAGGAAAAATTAGATAAAATGGGGTTTACAACGTTAGTATTCAACAAAACCCCCTTTAACTTAGGCTCAATTAAAAACAGCAATAAACGCATTATAGTAAAAAACCTTGGAAAGAAAAAACTGGATGAAGAGGAAGCCAGATTAGTGGTCAGATTAGCCGAAGTTTCAAAGGCAAAAGCAATATTCATTGCAGATAAAAGCAACTTAAGGGAAGAAGACGATTTTATAATATTAGGTAAAGACTCCGTGGATTCAATCGAAATTGTAGACTTTTTAAGGGAGGAATAAAGCGCTCTTGCAAATAAAACTTTACAAAGAAGGTAAAACTCCATTCTACGCGCCAAATCTGGATTTTTATAAAGATAAGCATAGAATCGAGCCTGCTTGGGCTCCAGTCTTTTATAACCCACGCATGAGATTATCCCGCGATTTAGGTGTCGTAACTGTAGCCGCCTATGTTAGGTATTTCAAGAAGGACAGAATAAAAATTGTTGAACCGCTATCTGCCACGGGTGTTAGAGGACTACGCTACTTAAACGAAGCTTTGAGAGATCTTGATGTTGACGCTGAGTTAGTACTTAACGATGTAAATACGCTAGCTTACAATCTGATGCAAAAAAATGTAAAACTTAACAACCTTAATGCAGCTGTTTTTAACACTGACGCTAATCTTCTCCTACATTACTTTTCGTTTCGCGGAAAGAAGGCCGATATAATCGACATCGACCCTTTCGGCTCCCCTGTACCCTTCATTCAAGGAGCGTTAAACGCGTTAAAGAACGGCGGTATGCTGTGCGTGACGGCCACGGACATGCCTCCTCTCGTAGGTATATATCCTTCGGTGTGTCTCCGCAAATATGGAAGTGTATCGTTAAAGACAGAATATGCGAGAGAACTTGCCGTTAGAATACTTGTAAGGCATATAATGGTTGAAGCGGGGAAATTTGGGCTTTCCTGTACTCCTTTATTTGTTCAAAGCTCTGATCACTACGTCCGCGTGTGCTGTCAAGTCTTTAAAAATAGGACCAAGGCAACTAAGCAGGTTAAGTCACAGGCGTATGTAATGCACTGCTTTAAGTGTCTGTATCGAGAAATTGTAAAGCATCCTACAGCTAATACCTGTCCTGACTGCGGCGCGTCAGTTCAATACGCTGGCCCTCTATGGCCGGGCAAGCTGTGGAACCCGGAGTTCGTCGATATAATGCTGGAAGAATACGAAAAAAGACCGTACCTGTCTACACGTGGGGTCAAAATACTTAAGTATATAAAGAACGAGATAAACGCTTTTCCTTTGCACTACACTACTGATGAACTGGCAAGTCGGTTTAATCTAATGGAGGAACCGTCGCGGAAAAAAATTGTCAAAAAACTGAAAGAAGCGGGCGACTCTCACGCTTCTCTAACGCATTTCCATGACAAGGGATTTAGAAGCTCCTTTAAAGCCAGGAAAATTCTGGAATTAATACAAAACCATCGCTTTTAGCTGATTCAAGAGCCTTCTCCACGCACATTAACGCTTTAAGTCCATCCAGTCCGCTTACTACAGGCTCGACATTTCTTACTACGCTTTCTAGGTAGCTTATGAGCTCTAGCCTTAACGGCTCTACGCCTCCGCTAAGCGTACTAATGGTTGTGGATTTCCTTGCGCGGTAACGACTATACACATCTAGAAAGTGACTGTAGTGCTTGTGCTCAACTAAGCCTTCAATAACTTGGAGAGTCTGCGTTATATAGTCTACATTATAGGCTCTTTCATTCGTCTGAACCCTTAAATTTCTATCTTTAAGCTTCGAACTGGATAGCCAGCTTGAGTGCAGGTCGGCTAGCACATTGTTTTCGAACAGAAATAATGCCGCTATATCGACCTCGTAGGGGAAGCTGTTTATGTATCTGGCTACTGCTTTTACTTTTCTCGGCATGTCACCAACAAGAAATATTGCAATATCAATATCGTGAACAAGTAGGTCGTGCGCCACCCCTAGATTGAGTGTTGATGATGGCTTGGGACCTGGACCTACTCTGCCAGCTTGGATAAAGTTGGGAACATCTTTTCTTTCTGATAATTCCTTTTTTAGGAGAGAAATTGCGGGATTAAATCTTTCAATGTGTCCTACAGCGAGTACATGTCCTTCTTTCTCTGCCAGCGAAACGAGTTTTTTGCCTTCTTCTACCGTTGCTGCTAAAGGCTTTTCTACGAGAACGTTTGTTTCCTTTACGAGCCTGCTAGCAACTTCATAGTGGAAGACTGTCGGCACAGCTACTATTGCGGCATCAACTTTTTCGGCTCTTAAGTCTTCTATATTATTTAATGCTTTATCGGCTTGGAATGTCCTAGCAATAGTTTTTGCGCGGGCATAATCTTTGTCGACTATTAATACCTTCTCGATGTACTCGTTAGCTATCTTCACGCCCTCCTTTTTTAGTGATGTTAAGACTCTAGCGTGGTTTATTCCCCACCTGCCTACACCTACAACTGCAACTCTCATAAGACGCGCCAGGTAAGTGAAAGACTTAATGGTTATAATTCTTTATTTACCTAGTATGTCTAAACGAGTTGTTATACTCCTCGCAGGCATGCCGGGCTCTGGGAAAAGCATAGTTGCCGAAATAGCGAGAAAAATGGGGTTTTCTACCTTTACTTTAGGCGACGTAGTTAGGCAGGAGGCTGCGCGGAGAGGACTCCCTTTAAATGATAGTCAACTAGGAGAACTGGCAAGAAAACTGAGAAAGGAATATGGAGCCGACGCTATCGCCAAAATCGCTTTAAACTATATTCACAAAAACGATAAGCATTTTTTAATCGACGGAATACGTAGCCCCGCAGAAATTAAGGTTTTCAAGACGGCTTTTGACGCGGCGTACGTGTTAGCTATTCATTCGTCTCCTAAAACGCGATTTAGAAGGCTGCTTAAAAGAGGAAGAAAAGATGATCCAAAGACTTGGGAGGAGTTTGAAGCCAGAGATAGGAGGGAGCTTTCATTCGGACTTGGAGAGGTGATAGCGTTAGCGGATTATATGCTGGTAAACGAGGATTCGCTGGAGAAGTTCAAAAAGGATGCCGAGGAAATGTTGAGGAGGATGCTTGAGGATGCTTGAAGTTGAAGTTCAGGTGGAGATCCGTCCAACAGAAGACGAAGAAAAAGTAAAGAAAGCCGTGGAACGCTTCTTTAAAGTGAACTGGATATCTATGGACGACTATAAGTTCACTAAGATATATAGGGGTGTAGGGCGTGGACTTGAAGCCATAGAAGGTTTTTACCATGCGCTTAGGAAGCAGCAGATCTTGGACGCTGCACGTCAATATCTCTTCCGCGGAAAGAGGGAAGAATTTGTGAGGTTTTACCTTAATAAGCAAGTAGCGTTTGCTGGTTCTATAAGTTTCTGTTCTTACGAGTACGGTGAGAGCCCGTTAGGTGCAATAACTGTTATTATAAAGACGCGCGAAGTGGAGAAACTAATTGAGTGGCTTACTCCGCGAACTGTAAAAGGAAAACCGATTGAAACAGGGGAGCCTCCCGACCCATAGCAATCACATAGTCAGGAGGTAATCATTATTACTTTGCGATACTGATTTATAGTGTAGAAAGTTTATGTAAAAAATTTAGGTGTGTGAATTGGGTAGGCGAAGAAAAAGAAGAAAAATTATCGTAAAGAAAGTAAGAAGATTGCCAACTATTTTTCAGTGTCCACGCTGCGGTAAGACAAGTGTTAGCGTAGTAATAAACAAAAAAGAACAGCACGTATTCGTTAAGTGTGCAGCATGCGGTCTTGCTCATGACTTCGAGTATAATCGTCACTTGGAACCAGTAGACTATTATAGCATGTTTATAGACTGGTTTGAGGAAGAGGCAGGTGGACTAGGTTGAGCAAAAATAGGTACAGCGTATCCGCGTATCTCCATAAAGAACTGGAAGAAAAGGGAGCAATACACATGGCACTAATAGACCCAGCAAACGTAACGCCCGAGGAAGCTTATGATATAGCTAAAATGGCTCAAAAGGCAGGAACTTCCGCAATAATGGTCGGCGGCAGTATAGGCGTCGACGAGCATTTAGTAGACGATGTTGTTTTATCTATAAAACGGGGCGGCATAGATCTCCCTATAATATTGTTCCCTGGCAACCCTTCTGCACTGAGCCGCTATGCTGATGCCGTTTGGTTCCTTTCCGTCCTTAACTCACTTAATCCTTATTTTATTGTGGGCGGGCAAATGCAGGCGGCACCTCTCGTCAAGAAATACAAGCTAGAGCCCCTTTCACTTGCATACCTCATCTTGGGCGAGGGAGGAGCTGTTGGCTATGTAAGTCAGACTAGGCCGATACCTTTCGAAAAACCTGAAATTGCAGCCGCATATTCTTTAGCGGCCGAGTATATGGGCTTTGAATTCATATATCTCGAAGGGGGGTCCGGCGGACGCCCCATTCCGCCAGAAATAATTAAAGCTGTTAAAAGCGTTACAACTCGTCCCATAATAGTTGGGGGCGGAATTAGAACTCCTGAGCTAGCAGCAAGGGCTGTTAATGCAGGAGCAAGTATAATCGTGACAGGTAATATTATCGAGGAAAGCGAGAATGTTGAGAGGGCTTTACGAGAAATTATTCAAGCCCTTAGAAAAGCGGCTAGAAGGAGAAAAGCCCTATATGAGCCAGCATTACGAGAACCATAAGCGTAACCGCACCGGCTAGAACAAGTTCCGGCCTTATTTTTATTCCCCCTATTTCCTCTTCGAAGAAAGCCATTAAGCCCGCAGCTGATATTGGCGGCGGCGACCTCTCCCTGCTTTTCTTCTTTACCTTAACTTTTCTTCTGCTAGACATGCCTACACACCGACGTTCAGCTAATCGCCTTCAACATCCTCTACCAGGATAAATTTAAGTTTTTTACTGCCAATAACTTTAGCTAATCCTGCGGGGTCGTCTAGTATTAGTGTAAAAGGTGAAGGATCGTTACGCAGCTTATCTATTTTTTCGAGAAAAAGCATGGACGCTATTCTTTCCTCTTTATTCTGAGATAAAATGGCAATTCTACGCGCAGCATCGTAAAAGCGTTGTAGAATGCCTTCAACATTAGTTATGAAGCAAGGCGCGTCAATACCCGGATATATGTATATACCATGCTCTGGGATCTCTATGGATGTGGTACTTGTTCTAACAATCTTAACCTTGAGGTCGTCTTCCGAAGTTATTCTAACATAAATTCTTTGGTGCCTTTTTGGCTCAAGAGGAACGATTTCAGACTTCCTATAATGGCAGCTTGAGCAATACCTGCTTACAAGCAGCGCCTTGCCCAAATAGGGTATATAGTATTCCGTTTCCTTGATTTGAAGAGTTTTATTGCCGCAAATAGGACACCTAATTGTAAGGACGTTTAGCGCCTTTGGCTCCTCGGTTTTCTTCATGCATGCGCACCTTAAACTTTTATCGTGCTAGGATTAGATTAAGATGTTGTAAGATGGGGACCTCAAAGATGAGTCAAAAAAAGGATGACAAAGACTTGGTTAAGGAAATGGCGGTGCTCCTTAAGTCCGGTGCGGCTATGTTAAACTATCTTTGCCCTAATTGTAATGTACCGTTGTTTAAGCTTAAGACTGGAGAGGTAATTTGTCCAAAATGTAAACGAAGATTTGTTATAGTTTCTGGAGAGGAGGAAGAGTTCAAGGTAAAAGGCAATCTAGTTATTAAAGAGGTTGAGAGAGCAGCTATTGAGCAACTTCATCGCTTTAGCCGTCAGTTGAGTTCGGCAACGGCTCCACATGACGCAATTGAGGTATCAAATGTTCTATTAAGGTTGTTGGAAATTGTAAGGCTAGCGCGAAAAATAAGGGCCGAAGACCTTGAAGCCGCTAAAGGTAAAGGATAAGGCTCTTGTAAAATATAGTCGAGAGCATTGGGATATTTTGAAGAAGAAAAGGATTAAAGCAACTAAGCTACTGCAAGCATTTAGAAGGCGCGGGCTAGTAGGCTATGTTAACGGTAGTGTTGCTAGAGGAGACGTCCACCGTGACAGTGACATAGACATAGTGTTTCTGCATCCTGTTCCAACCTTTATGGTGGAAGATGCAATTTACGCTGAAAAGTTCCACGTTTCACATAAGGAAATTGTTCAGGCTACTCCATCCTCAACTCCTAAAGCCTACATATACCTCGACGAAGAAACGTGTATACACATTCCTCTCGGGCACTTTACACCCAGAGAGGAGGAGTTTTACAGGTTTGGCGGCATAGTGTCCCTAAAGGAATTACTGAACGACGTAAGAGTCCCTGGTGTAAACAAGAAGCTTCTTGCGATAATTCCTGTGGAAGAGGGGCACGTGGAGTTTTCCGTTATAGGAGTAGAGAGCTATGTAGCTGATATTTTGGGAATATCTGTTGACACTATTTATGAACGAGTTAAAATGTTGCTGCGTCGTGATGAAAAGGGGCGAACGGGAGTTTTTATTAAAAAGATTCTTCCAGCCGATGCGAATATTGAAGAAGAAGCTAGAAAGCTTGCCCGAAGTTGTCCATCATTTAGGAAAAGAATACGCGAGCTGCTAAGCTAGCCTGTTAGGCATAACCTGGCTTTAAGCCGAGAGACTTCAAGATCAAAATTAAACCTTCCTTAGTTATTAGCCCGTCCGGCCCACGCACCATGTCAGGAGTAGGATAAACGAGGTAGCCCTTATAGTAACCGCTTGGATTAGAGAGGTAGAAAACTTGTATAGCGAATAGGGCGAGATTCAGCTGACGGGATGAATAAAGCTTCAAAATTTTTAACGCTTCCTCCTCTGAAATATTTACTCTCATAGTCAAAGATTCAAGTATACCTTTGGGATCCTCATCCATTGCGTCGAGAATATCATCTACGGTTAAACCCTGTTCTCTCAGGAAATCTTCTAAAACTTCCTTTAAAGTTTTCAAGCGGCGCATTTCATATCACCTTTTTTTAACGCTACTCATAATAATGCCGCACATCTTTAATAACCTAGTAAGGTGATGCTGTGGGCGCGCAGGTTTGTCCAGGACTATATAGAGTTGGCATGAAATTCTATTGTAAATACGCCAATAGGGAAGTAAATCCGGGATTAATGCCATGCTTATCTAATTTTACTGAATGCCCATTTTATAAGCCGCCTGAAAAAGAAAAGCCTAAAAGTGTAGCACCTCCAACACCGCCAACGCCAGCTGAAGAAGTCACCCCAAAGGAAATACCCGCACCAACTGCAGCTATTTCAGTTGAAACTACAGTACCTGAAGTTGAAGTCGCTGAAACTCCAGAAGAAGAATTGAAAAGGAGGCTTGAAGAATTCGAGGCTAAAATTTTAGAACTAGAGGAAAGTTGGAAAAAATATGAAAGCGAGGCATTAGAAGCACTCGATATGTGGGATGAGCTTTCAGCGGAAACCAGGCGACTAATAGCGGGCCTTTCAAGTTCTATAGAAGCTTTTAAAGCCGAAAAAGAAAGGATAAATAAAAAATCTTCGCAGGGCCTGCTTACACCCGAAGAATCTCACGCATTAATTCAAAACATCAATGAAAAAATAGAGGAGTATTCGAGAGTAGTTAAAGAATTATCCGAGATGCTTAGCCGAATTGAAAGAACGATTATCCCGCATATGAAAAGGTTAATGGCAAGCCGCGCTAAGCCGGAGCTCGGAAAATTAAGGTTAAGCCTAATGAAGCTGGAGGAGCTTTTTAAGCAAGGCAAAATTTCCGAGAAAACCTATGAACGGCTAAAATCAGAGATAGAGAGTAGGATCGCTAAACTTGAAGAGGTTTTTGAAGAGGTGAAGGAGGCGTGAGTACGGAAGTAAGAACGAACCTACCAGGCGTTGAAGAAGTGCAGAGACTTTTTGAGGAACTTGACGAACTGTGGAACGAATATAGAACGCGATGTTCCGAGGTCGTAAAAAAGTGGGAAAAAGTCAGAATAAACTTAGTTGAAAAGATAGCCATGATAAAAGGCACCATAGCTAGCATAGAAAAGGAAATCGAAGACCTCTATGTAAAGACGGAAATAGGCCTTATAAGCCCCGAAAAGGCAGCCGTTAAAATGGATAAGCTCGGAGAAGAGAAAGGCGCGCTTGAACGTGAACTGCGCGAAATTAGGAGCATATTTGAAGAACTTGAGAAGCGATCCAGAAGACATATCGAACAAGCACGATTATCCGTATCTGAGTCTAAAGAAATAATCGAGAACAAGATAGAGGAAATCAGAGAAAGAGCTGAGAAAGGGGAAATATCTGAGGAAACTGCAAAAGAAATGATTGAAGAACTGCGCGGCTTATCCGATGAGCACTCAAGCAGCTAGCTGGATTCCGAAGGAATATATACTCTTATTTTTCCCCTTTCTCTTTTAACACGAAAATCCTGTAGTGAAGCCGTCCTACCCTTTGCATTTTTTTCTAGAGAGCGTATGAGCCTAGACATGTGATAACGGCATAAGTGGTAAGCTCTGCCGTCAAACACTACTATTACTTCAGCCTCTCTCTCACAGTTAACATACTCGCACCTCAACTATAACACCCTCACCTTCTAGCTACTAAATATATAAAAACTTTTAAGGGAAAAGTTAGTGCCGGGGTGTAGAATAAATGAGCATAAACTTAAGCGTTGTTGAGTTAACGCTGCCTAAAAATACAAACATAATAGTTGGGATCACGCATTTCATTAAAACAGTAGAGGACATAGCCGAAGCGGTGGTAACCGCAGTCCCGAACGTGAAATTCGGATTAGCGTTTTGCGAAGCCTCAGGCGACCGCCTAATCAGATACGATGGAAACGACGATGAACTCGTAAAAGCAGCTATAGAAAACGCTCAAAAAATAGCGGCAGGCCACGTCTTCGTCCTTCTCATAAGGAATGCTTGGCCAATAAATATCCTAAGCGAAGTAAAGAAGGTTCCCGAAGTCCTATCTATACTTTGCGCGACCGCAAACCCGGTACAAGCAATAGTAGCTGAAACAAACCAAGGCCGAGCTTTACTTGGCGTAGTTGACGGATTTAAGCCGCTGGGCGTTGAGGACGAAGCAAAGAAAAAAGAGCGAATAGAGTTCCTGAGGAAGATAGGCTACAAGAGGGGGTAAGCCTAATAGAGATTAAACAAGTCATAGTCGTCCGCAGGGACTTAAAGATAGGAAAAGGAAAGCTGGCCGTTCAAGTGGCGCATGCCTCTGTATCAGCGGCTCTAGAAGCGCAGAAAAAATTTCAATCATGGTTTAACGAGTGGCTTGAGCAAGGGCAGAAAAAGGTCGTAGTTAGGGTAGAAAATGAAGAGAGTTTACTCGAGATTTATAGCCAAGCTGTGAGACTTGGTCTACCCTGCTCGCTTGTTAGAGACGCTGGACTTACACAGCTTTCCCCAGGCACGCCTACGGCTGTTGGAATAGGGCCGGCTCCGGCTGAAGTGGTAGATAAAATAACTGGAAAACTTAAACTCCTTTAAGCATCTTGTGGTGCTGAAGCATGCGTCTAACAGAGTCCAAATTAGAACGAGAACTATGGCTGACATATTACGCTAGCGATAGCCCTGGAATCGGTGGGAGAATTCGAGAGAGATACGAGGATTTTGTCGTGATAGAGATTTCCGAGGAAGGGCTTCTGGCTTCAGAGGTTAAAAGTGTCGAAGCGGAGGGAAACGGAGAGTATATTTGGGCTGTTATAGAAAAGCGAGGAGTTGACTCAATAACCGCTGCGAGAATCATTGCGCGTAAGCTTGGCTTGCATCCGAGATATGTGAGTATCGCTGGCCTTAAAGATACGCGCGCTGTAGCTTACCAGTTTATTTGTATTAAGGGGGCAAAGTTAGAAGATGTTTTGGAGATTAGTTCTCCCAGTGTCCGAGTAATTTACGCTTTGAGGAGGCCATTTTCTTTGAGGCCAGGTATGCTATACGGGAACCAGTTTGTAATTACAATAAGGAAGTCCCGTTTCCGCAGTGAGGAGCTCCAAGAAAGAGTTAAAGAGATTACATGCGAAATTAAACAGTTCGGCGGCTGCCCCAATTACTTTGGTCATCAACGTTTCGGAACGATTAGGCCGAATACGCATAGGGTTGGCTATTTCTTGCTAAGAGGCATGTACGAGGAGGCTTTCGAGGAAGTTGTCGCGAAAATATATGATACAGAGAACGGAGAGGCTGTGAGGGCTAGAAAATTTTTCGCCGAAACAAGAGATGCGGAAGAAGCTCTAAAAATTTTTCCATATACTCTTCACCATGAGAGAACGCTTCTTCGATTCATATCGAAGCATCCCGGAAACTATAAA
>Ga0209410_1000475_pt1 | contig 18581 bp, 20 predicted proteins | sample Mar14436cmmetaG_FD_184135 | JGI IMG/M metagenome (GOLD analysis project Ga0209410, IMG submission 184135) | Marine hydrothermal vent microbial communities from Guaymas Basin, Gulf of California to study Microbial Dark Matter (Phase II) - Marker... ... | reverse complement strand
ACCCTGGCTTTGAACAGACTGTACCACTGTTCTATTGCATTTCTCTCTCCAAAGGTTTGATGATCATATCTCAATCCCAATCTCTGCAGAGCCCATCTATACCCACAATTATCTTCAGGAGTCTGTCCAGCAATTTCATCCCCTCCTATACCTCTTATTCAAATTGGTATAGGAGGTTAAACACTTAAATTCATAAAAAGTTGACAGTCTCAACCAAGAAAAATTAATAAAAAGTATAAGGAAATATACCGAATCCAGTATGACAAACAATAGACCAAAAATCCTGCTCATAAGACCTGATAACTTTTCCATACAAGGACTTCTCGCATTCAACTGGCCCCCCCTCACTCTTCTACAAATAGCAGCAGTTACTCCAGAAAAGTATTCTGTGAAGATAGTGGACGAGTCCTTTGAAAAGGTGAGTTTTAATGAAGATGTAGATCTTGTTGGCATATCATTCAGGACATTGAATGCCCCCAGAGGTTACTGGATAGCAGATGAATTCAGAAAAAGAGGAATTCCCGTCGTTATAGGAGGGTGGCATGCGTCGGCTCTCCCTCACGAAGCAAAAGAACATGCTGATGCGGTCTTCATAGGAGAAGCAGAAGGAGGATGGAGACAGTTATTGAAGGATTTTGAAAAAGGTTCCCTTAAGCCTTTTTACAGGTCAGACTTCATTGAAGGAGAACTCATACCAGAGCCGCGGATAGAAGCTTTCCAGCGGAAAACACTTGTCTACACCGCCCAAGCATCCCGGGGTTGCCCATACGGTTGTGAATTCTGTAGCATTTCAAATTCTCCTCTCGGAGGTAAGAAGTACAGAATTAGACCCGTAGATAATGTTGTAAAGGAACTGGAAAAAGTGAAACAAAGAATTATCATATTTGTTGATCCTTCGCTGAGCATAAACATATCTCACTCAAAAAAATTGTTCAAAAAATTAGCAGATATGAATAAAAAATTTGCATGTTTTATAAATGTTAAGGCTGCTTTCGATGATGAATTTCTCAGGCTGGCAAGTGACGCCGGGTTTTTTGCTTTCTCAATAGGATTTGAGACATTCTCGGAAGGTTCTATGGAAAAAATGAAGAAGTTGCCCAGTGCAGTCAGAGACTATAAAGATGCCGTAAGGAGAATTCATGATTATGGCATAGCGGTACTCGGCTCTTTTGTTTTTGGTTTCGATGATGATAAAAAAGATATATTCAAGAGGTCTATAGACCTTATGAAATACATAGACATCGACTCTGCTGGAGTTAACATACTCACTCCTTTCCCGGGTACGCCTCTTTTCACCAGACTGGAGAAAGAAAATAGAATAATTACTAAAGACTGGTCGAGATATAATATGAAGGATGTCGTGTTTATTCCAAAACATATGACTCCAGAGGAGCTCAAAGAGGGCGCAACGTACGTGGCTAAAGAGTTTTTTTCATGGAAGAGTATAATAAACAGATTTATGCTTTCGCTCAGATACGGTACATTCACGTCATTATCTTCAACCTACTGGAGTCTGGCACAAAAAACCGCCTTTAAAAAAATATGGAAATGGTTCTGATTCAACCGGGTTTGTCGAAAAATTATCAAACCTTAAAGCCATTCCCTCTTTAGAGAAGGGGACAAATTACTCACGAACTCGTTAAGTATCATTAGATATCCCTTTCTCTTCCATCTGATTTCGATGATGATTATCAAATTACATAACCGCCATAGATTGTAAAGAAGAATGGAAAGTAATAGCAGGAATAACCTCACCACATGATTTTTGAGAAAGTTCTGCCTCATGTCCTATCTTTTACCCCCCTTTCTTTTCTCATCTCATATTCTCTTACCAAAAAGAATTGTTGTTTGTAAGGAAATTCTTTGCATCTCTTTTCAAAGTCATCGATGATTTTCTCTATCCTTGGATTTCTGACAGCTGGCATGACAAAATTGATCTGTAAATCGTTCAGGCATTTTATGGATTCGAGATTGAAGAAACCTCTATCCAGAAATAGGATTTTGATATCAGTGTATTCTCTGGTAGTCTTCACCAGAGATGTGATGAACTCTCTCCCAGTTGTGAATTGATTTAAAGGATGCATTGATAGAGTAAAACGTTTTCCATCTTCTACACATTCTATTCAAGATAGAGAAGATCGCCGTATCTGCTATCTCCTTTCTCCCGTGTGTACAGTTTCCTGCCATTGGTATCAAAAGGTTGTTTGCAAGTATCTTGCGTATACTTACTGGGTGCATCCCTTATCTCTTTTATTCCAAAAAGACGGGATGCACCCCAATTTTTTCTATTTCCCGGACTTCTGGAACTACTTAAGAGCACCCCCACTATTTTAGGGATGACGGAACTCATAACCGGTTTTACATCATTTTTATCCATTTCTTAGGCAAATTGATCAAGTGTACATTCCTTCAAAGGTTTATCTGTCCTTATTCTCCGGAATGAAGGGGCTCTCAATTCCTTATCTTTTGTAACCTCCATATACTCGATTTCCACGACGATTTCAGGTTTTACCCATATCATGTTATCCGGGGCTTTCTCCGGGTTACATACGGGTGCTTTCTCTACAACCTTGAACGTTTTGAGTAATTTCTCCATCACTTCCCTGTCAAAGCCCGTACCGACCTTGCCGATGTAAACCAAGGAGGAACCATCTATTAAAGCCACACCCAGGGAACTGATCTCCCTCTTTTCCTGGGTATAACCCACCACGATTGCATCCAGATTCTTCAAGTTCTTTATCTTCAGCCATTCTTCCCTCCGCTCCCCTGGATAGTACTTACTTCCTCTCCGCTTCGCAATTATCCCTTCCATATTCCTCCTCGTGATTTCCTCCCACAGCTTTGATCCGTTTCCCGTGAAGAAGATGGGTTCCACGTGTTTCGTCCTCTGTATGTTCTTCATAAGTACATCTTTCCTCTCCTCCAAGGGTGCATCGAGGAGGCTCTTTCCCTTGACCTCCAACACATCGAAAATCACATAGGTTGCCGGGAACATTTTCATTCTCAGTTTGATCAGAAAATCACTATCTACGTGCTCTCTCTTCTGCAGCAAGTAAAAATCTGGTACACCTCTCCTGTTGTAGCAGATGATTTCACCGTCGAATATGAAACCCTTATACTTTTTAAGCTCCTCGCATATCTCCGGGTACCTTCTCCTTATGTTCCTACCCCTTCTATTAAAAAGATTGACATCGTTGTCCACTTCAGCTATGCATCTAGTTCCATCGAGTTTCGGTTCAAATATGTAATCTCTGTTATTCAGCAAACTCAAATCACCCTTTTTGCAGAGCATCGGTAAATATTTCATTTTCCTACACTTGCTTTGAGAGCCTCCATCAGGCTTATTTCCTCTTCAACTTTAACCTCTTCGACCTTTTTTACTTCCTTTCCTTCGAGCTTCTTCTTGATGAGTTCTTTCAATTCCTCGACAAAGGTATCCTTGTATCTGGCGAGATCGAATTTTTTATTGTAGTACTTCTCTATAAGCAACCTTCCCAATTCCTTCTCTTTCTCATCTATTTGCGGAATCAGGTCCAAGTTCTCCAAATCCTCCATGTCTCTTATCTCATCTTTGTAGTGAATCACCGATAGTAAAAGCCCCTTTCGGTAAGGCTGAACCGCACAGAGGTATTCCCTGTTCTTCATAACTATCTTTCCGATGGCAGCTTTTTTCATTTCCTCCATAAGAGTCTTTAACAAGAAAAAAGCTTTATCTCCTCTGCGCTGGGGGACTACATAGTAGCTTTTCTCGTAGTATACCGGATCTATCTCATCTATATCGATGAATTCCATTATTTCGAGATTATCCGTTCTCTTTGGTTTTAACTTTTTTATCTCTTCCGCATCGAGAATGAAGTAGCTCTTCTTTTCAAACTCGAGTCCCATCACGATGTCTCTTTTTGTCAGTTCTTCTCCACACTCGCACACCATCTTATAGTGAACGGGCAACTTATGGTTTTTACAAAGCATCTTAAAAGCAACCTGTTTCGATCTAGTTGCCGGGTACAGCTTTACCGGTATGCTCACCAGACCCCAGCTTATGTTTCCGCTCCACCCCGCCCTCATCAATATCTTATTTTGACTTTGTTGTATATAAATATTTATTTAAAACAATAATTATAGAATTACCAAACTGAAAGTGAGCATATCGAAGTTTGGCTCTTAATGGAACCAGAAACGATTTAAACAAAAAATCTTATTCGTTCTCACTGTTGATGGAGATGGTAAACTACATAGTTGTTACGGGTGGAGTGATATCCGGTTTAGGCAAAGGTATAACCACCGCATCCATAGGTAAGATACTCCAGTTCTATGGATTCGATGTTACAGCGGTGAAAATAGACCCATACATAAACTACGACGCGGGCACCCTCCGACCGACGGAGCATGGCGAGGTATGGGTGACGGAGGATGGTGGAGAGATAGACCAGGACCTCGGACATTATGAGAGATTTCTCGATAAAAATATCCCGAAAGACCACAACATCACCACCGGTCAGGTGTACTATGCCGTTATACAGAAGGAAAGGCAGGGGAAATATCTTGGAAAAACCGTTCAGCCCATTCCCCATGTAACGGATGAGATCAAATCGAGAATAAAGAAGATTGCGAAAGAAGGTGTGGATTTCGTGCTCGTGGAGATAGGGGGAACTGTCGGGGATTATGAAAATATCCTTTTCCTCGAAGCGGTCAGGCAGATGAAACTGGAAGGCGAAAATGTACTGTTTGTCCACGTTACCTATGTGCCTTCTATACCGACGCTCGGTGAACAGAAGACAAAACCGACCCAGCACTCTGTAAAGTTGCTGAGAGAGATAGGTATACAGCCGGATTTCATCATAGCAAGGTCCGAGCAACCGATAGATGGCGTCAGAAAGGAGAAGATAGCCCTATTCTGTAACGTTCACGAAGAGGATGTTATAGCTGACCCCGATATAGATAACATCTATGCGGTTCCTCTGCTCTTTGAGGAGCAGAACCTGTCAAAGAAAATTTTAAGGAAGCTCGGTATAGTGGGAAAAAAGAAGGGGAAGGGATACAGAGAATGGAGAGATTTCATAGATAAGATAAGGTCTCTCAAGGAGGAAGTGAAGATAGGAATTGTCGGAAAGTATTTTGACATTGGCTCTTTCAAACTATTCGATTCATACATATCGGTCATAGAAGCCGTCAAGCACGCATCATGGAAAAACGGCTTCAAGCCAAAAATAGAATGGATAGATTCGAAGGATTTTGAGAAGGATGAAAACAAACTCAATATACTCGACAAGCTGGATGGCGTCATAGTACCCGGTGGTTTCGGTTTGAGCGGTATAGAGGGAAAGATTCTCGCAATAAAATACTGCAGAGAGAACAATATACCCTTTTTGGGCCTCTGCCTCGGGATGCAGCTCGCGGTAGTCGAATTTGCGAGAAACGTTTGCGGTCTCAAGGGGGCGAATTCCACGGAAATCGATGAGAACACACCCCATCCCGTTATAACGTATCTGCCCGAACAGGTGAAGATCATCAGGGAATCCAGGTACGGCGCCACCATGCGGCTGGGTGCCTATCCGGCTTGTCTGAAAAGGGGAACGCTCGTTCATCGACTTTATGGAAAAGATGTCGTGTATGAGAGGCACAGGCACAGATATGAAGTGAACCCGGATTACGTTGAAACGCTCGAGGAGCGGGGCATGGTATTCTCCGGGAGATCACCGGATGGAAAATTGATGGAATTTTTGGAGATACCGGAGCACAGATTCTTCCTTGCAACGCAGGCTCATCCGGAATTCAAGTCAAGACCCATGAAGCCGTCGCCTCCTTTCGATGGATTGATAAGAGCCGCAAAGGGATTGCTATGATGAATGGCATCGAAGATTACATGATAGAAAGGATAAAATCGGAAGTTGAGAGATACTTTCCATTTTATGAGAGCAGAATAGAAAAGAACGGCATCGTTTTTTTCTGCAGTATAGACAGGGAGGAGGACATCGAATACAAGTTTGACCTCCTCAGAGAGAGCCTCTCCAGATACAACCTCATACCGCTCATAAGGAAGGAAGGCGGCGAGTACATACTGTATATCTTTCCCACGGAGATGAAAAGGAAGGGAACATCAACCGCCGTGAATCTCGCACTCCTCGTGGCAACGCTTATAACCACCACACTTACCGGCTCGCTCCTCGTATCTGACAAGGTGTCTCTCTTTGAAAGTGGCGCGATCGAAGAAATGCTTCGGTTCGAGAATTTGCTGAAAGGCTTTATTCAGTTCTCTCTACCACTGCTCACGATACTCGGCGTACATGAAATGGCGCATTACTTTGCTTCCAGAAGACACAATATTAGAACCTCACTCCCCTTCTTCATACCCGTGCCCCCGATCTTTGGTTTCAACATAGGGACTTTTGGGGCACTGATATCGAGCAGGGAACCGATCCACAACAGAAAAGCCCTCTTTGATATCGGGTTTTCGGGTCCCATCGCCGGTTTCGCCGTAGCTATACCTGTAGCTATATACGGAATAATGAATTCCGAGATCGTTCCAAAAGAAAGTGCAAGTGGAAAAATCATTCTCGGGGGCTTTCTGCTCCTTGAAATCCTGTCCAGATTGATACTAAATGTTTCCCTACAACACTATAGCGTTATACTCCATCCAACCGCATTTGCGGGATGGGTCGGCATGGTTATCACATCGGTGAACCTCCTGCCCATAGGTCAGCTGGACGGCGGGCATATGGCCAGGGCTGTGCTTGGCGATAAACAGAGACACATCGGATGGATAGCGGTAATTGCTCTCCTGTTCACGGGATGGTTCGCCTTCGCTCTTATCGTTGCCCTCCTGTTCGGAGTCAACCATCCTCCACCCCTCAACGATATATCTAAGGTCGACACAAAGAGAAAAATTCTGTTCATCGTCGCCATGATCATTCTAATCCTGTGCTTCTCGCCATACCCGGTTTATATCTCCGGCTGAATCGTAATCATTTAATACCCTCATGGTAATCCATATCCCGATGAAGACGTATCTGAAAATTTACTTCAACAGCGAGGGAGCATTACCTTCGGAGGTGAAAAATCAGTTGATGAACCTGGGCTTCAAAGCAACATCCGGAAATTACGATTTCGTCTACGACTGGGGAAACAAAGACGTGAGGGTTGAAGAACTGGTATGGTTCGCTGACAAGATACACTCCGTGCTGAAGGGCACAAAGGTTCTCTTCTCCATAGAAACTATATAGAGCTCAATCTGTCCATCGTCTCCCTGAGAATTCCCATGAGGGTATGATATTCCAGTTCCGTGAGTTTTGCTTTTCCGAGAACTCTTCTGAGAGTTATCTGGGCTTTTTCCATCTTGTGCTCTGGATAGTCTATCGTTTCAAGCAATTTTGTAAGAAATTCCATCATTTTTTCCTTCTCTTTCGTACCTATGTTTCTGTCCCTCACCCTCCTGTCAAACCCATGTGAAAACAACTCGTACAGGCATATACAGACGGCATGAGATAGATTGAGAGAGGGATACTCTTCGCTTGTGGGAATGGTGATCAGGATATCGCACCTCTTGATTTCCTCATTGTAGAGCCCGTAATCTTCCCTTCCGAAAAACAGGCCTATCTTTCCGTTGAAGTCGGATATTTCCTCAACGACTTCTTTCAGTGTGAATGCCTTCCTCAGACACGCCTTGCGATGCTCCTCTATAATGGATGTGGTTGCGATGGCTAAATCCACCGCTCCGAGGGCGTCTTCAAAGTCGTCAAATATTCTCGCTCTATCCAGAACATCTCCCGCGTGAACCGCCATCATGTAGGCGTCATCATCGATGGCGCACGGTTTTACCAGATAGAGTTCTCTCAAACCAAAATTCTTCATGCACCTCGCGACTGAGCCTATGTTTCCGCTGTACTTCGGCTCCACCAGAACAACGCAGTACTCCGGCATTATCTGAGACCCAGCTCTTCCTCTTTTTCAATGAGCATTTTTTCATACTTTCTCGGGAGGGTTTTTGCTATCTTCTCCAGTTTGGCTTTGGTTTTTACAAGTTCGGATTTCCTGTCGGTTTTTATTTCTTCGAGCAAGAACTTCTTTTTGCTTATGTAATCGTACGCATACCAGATTCCAGCGAATAGTATCACCACGCCAATAATTATCAGATAATAATTCCAGTTTCCAAAGAACTCGGCGAGTTTGCTGAGCAAACCGAGTTTACTTTCCCTCAGAAATATCCATACCGCGCCCGATATAGTAAAAACAAGACCCAGAACAGCAAGTAACAAACTCACGGGAAATCTTATCTCTCTCCATATCTTCATTCCAAATCACCTCCTCAGTATGTTTTGGCCAATCTGATGAGGGTCTTCGCCTTCCCCCCGCAGGCGGCGCACCTCTTATCAACGACATTCACATGAAGGGGCTCTCCAAGCGTTTTGAGGTCCAGTTCTTCTTCCATCCTCAAAGCACAATCCCTCTCCCCGCACCACGGAAGTTCGAAAATGTAAGCTCTGCTGTTTTTCGCCTCCTCGATGGTATCAACGGTCGCGATGTGGTTTTTCATGAACTCTTCTGCTCTTCGGTACAGATTTTCACTTATCAGGTCAAACAATTTTCTGACCTCGTCCACGAGATTATCCTCCGAAACTTCCACTCTCTCTCCAGTATCCCTCCTGGCTATCACCGCGGTTTTTTTCTCGAGTTCCTTCGGTCCTATCTCTATTCTGAGTGGAACTCCCTTCAGCTCCCAGTCGTAAAACTTGCTTCCGGGAGTGTCTTCTCTTTCATCGACGTGACTCTCTATGCCCGCCTCTTTTAGTCTGTCGTTTATCTCTCTGCATTTCTCCAGAACCTCTTTTTCCTTTCCCTTGAATATGATGGGTATTATTACGACCTTTATTGGGGATATCACCGGTGGAAGTACAATGCCCCTGTTATCGCCGTGTATACCAACAATGGCTCCAAGTATTCTCTCGCTCATTCCATAGGTTGTCTGATGACAGTATTTGTGTTCACCGTTCACATCTTCGTATTTTATGTTGTAAGGTCTGGCAAAATTATCCCTGTACTGATGGATTGAGCCGAGCTGTAAGGTTCTTCCCGATGGCATAAGAGCATCCATGCTTATGGTGTAGTATGCACCAGCAAACTTGTCCCAGTCGGGTCTCCTGTTGAAGATGAAAGGTATGCACAGTTTTCTGAAAAATCTACTTGCAATCTCCTTGTACTCTTCTATCTGTCTCTCTGCATCCTCGAAATCCACGTGCGCCGTATGCGCCTCGAAGAAGTGAATCTCTCTCACCCTGATGAAGGCTCTCGTCTGCTTTGTCTCATACCTAAAGGTGTTCACTATCTGAAAGATTTTCAGAGGGAGATCAGAATGGGACCTTATCCACAGGGCGAAGATGGGATACATCGCCGTCTCCGATGTCGGTCTCAACAGCCATCTCTCCTCGAGTTCGTTATCCCCCGCATGGGTTACCCAGAAAACCTCCTGAAAGAAGCCCTCTATATGCTCCTCCTCCTTTTTGAAAAGTGACTCGGGTATAAGCAGGGGAAAGTATACCTCCTTGTGATTTGTTGAGAACATCTCCTCTCTGATGAGATTATCGATGTTCTGCATTATTCGCCAGCCATGCGGTTTCCACACGTTCATCCCCTTTATGGGGTATCTCTTATCGCAGAGGTCGGCGAGTTCGACTATCTCGTTGTACCACTCGTGGAAATCTTCCTCCTTCTTGACCTTCGTTTCCGGCATCCAAAAGGAAAAAAGGATTCCGCTATTAAAACTAACGTTATGTTCCCCTGCTCTCCCTTGCCTTCGGTCTCAGGTCCCTTGATCTGCATCTTCTGCATTTATCCGCTCTGATTGGGTTCAGGGCGCCGCATTTCATGCACACCTTCTTCATGAGTAATCTCGATTCCGCTTCAGGAAATCTTGCCATACTTACACCGTAGCCCTTATCCACATGGGGGGTTATAAAGTTTGGCGTTGAGGATGCCGCGAAATTTTTGTGAATGAGGGTGGCACAACAAATTTTTATATGACAGATTTTATATCATCACCTATGATTCGTTTATCTGCAAAGGGTTTGATGATGTTGACGTTTTTCCTCTTACCGATAATAACCCCGATGTCGGCAACGCATGAAAGCGCAGAAGAGTGGTGTTTCGCGATAATAACCGACCTGCACATGGGAAGGGGCTATCCGGACTATGGAGGAGAGGGGATAGAGGATATGGAGAGCGAGGGAGAAGAATATTATCTGACACAACGACTCGAAAGGGTGGTGAGATGGATTAACGAGAATCACGAGAGCATGAACATAAAATTTGTCGCGGTGCTTGGAGATTTGGCGGATAGCGGCGAATACTCCGAAATGAAGAAGGCGAAGGAGATCCTGGACGGTTTGCAAGTGCCGTATCTTCCGGTTATAGGGAATCACGATGTCTGGTCCAAGGTGGAAGGTGCAGAAGAAAAAAGGGTTGGGGAAGGTTTCTTCAAAAGGATTTTCAACGAGAGTTTTATTGAAGATGAGTTAAGAAAACTTCAGGTGGAGTGGGAGGAAGTGGATATAGATGACCTCTACAACTACGCATTCGAGTATCGTAATATCACCTTTCTCGTCCTGGATTTTGTTGATAGAGAAAACCCTCCCGGTCATCACGCCTCTCTTTACAATGAAACGATCGATTCTCTCCAAAAATGGCTTAACCATTCCCATGAGAGGGGAATCCCCGCCATTATATTCTCTCATCATCCAATGGTTGCACCCAAACTGCGATGCTTCTCCATCCTGAAATACATCGCGGTCAAGGTGGCAACATTTGACAGGAAGGATTTAATGAAAATAGAGGAAATTTTTAGAAGGAGCGGTGCAGAGGTGCTCGCGAACTTTGCGGGTCACGTTCATGGATTTTATGATCCCGAAAAGCCCTTCATACCCATAATAATGAATCCCTTTTTCATTGAAGCCAACACCAACTACAAGACCTTTGGGTACACTCCCTCCCATATCGATGTTGTAACGACGGAAGCGGTAATGGTTGCATCCAACGAGGAAAAATCTAAGGGTATTGTAAGGATCGTGAAGATAAAGGACAAATCCATCGATTTCGATACCATATGTGGAAATTTCGCAGCCCTCAATCCATACTTTAAGAAAATCGCCCACTGTGGAGATACCGTAAAAATAGGCGTCTATGCCTTCACAAAGCTAATTGACAAGGAACATCCGGGGTGGTACGGTCTGTATCTGGATGGCGTAAAGGTTGAGGAAAGGATGGTCAACAGATGGTGGATGCCGGTTTCTTTCAAAATCGATCTGAGTAGCCATCATAATCTAACCTTAGAGGTCAGATTAAACCTTCCGGATAAAGTTGTCGTAGAAAACATAAGTAGATCGATATGAATCTCCTCGAAATCATAAAAAAACCACGGGCTATATTTTTAGATGCGGACTCTGAGGCAAGGCACGAGATGCTCCGGGTAGCATCTACGGTCAACTTCGCGCACCGTTCCGAGAAAAAATATAAATACTGAAAATTTCTTTATATTGAACTGGTATGGCGAAGAGAAAGGGCAAGGGTGTGGGTTTCCATTCCGCGGCGGGACTGGTGAGATACTTCGATGCAGAGGAAAAAACCGCCCTGAAAATAAGCCCATGGCTGGTTGTAGCGATCGCGTTTGCAACGATGATAGCCGTCATACTGGCAGAGGTGCTCTACCCGATCAGCTGAGAAGTCATCATTTTGCGCGCCTCTTCTAAAGCCTCTTCGATCTTATCCAGCTTACTCCCTCCGCATCTTGCGAGATTTCTCTTTCCCCCTCCGCCGCCTCCGAGTATGGAACCCGCCCTTCTTGCTATCTCCCTCAGGTCTATGTCGATATCTTCTGATGCCGAGAACACTATCCCCCTGCCATCGTTTATGCATGCTATGGTTTTCTTCTCTCTCGCGAGTTCCGAGGCGAGAGCCATCGCATCGTAGCCGGCGGTATCTTCGGGTTTTCTCAGAGTGACAAATCTGTACTCTCCCAGCTTCTCCGCGTTTTCCACGAGTTTCTTTATAAACTCTTCGGGTATCCTCTTTTTCTCTTTTCTGCTCTTTTTCCAGAGTCTGAACAGCTTATCGCATGCATCGAGAACATTTTTTGATTCGATGGGTTTCGCTCCCTCGGGAAGATCTTTCAGGAATTTGTCTATGGTCTTTTCTATCATGTCAGCAGGAACAGAAAACATCCGCGATATACTCTGAATAACGTATCCCGCATCCTCCTCTATCTCCTTTATGACAAATCTCTCGCTCAGTTTGTTCACGATTCTGTTCAGATTCTCTTTCTCTTTTGATTCCATTCTTTCAACGTTCTCCCTTCCCGCAATAAATACCACTCTATCGACTCCATCCTGTATCCTCTCTCCCCTCACTATTCTAATTCTCTCCACTTCCGAGGTATTATCGAGGTGTGTGCCGCCGCACGCCTCAACATCGACATCTGGAATTCTCACCACCCTTATCGTTCTCCCCTCTGGAACACCACCCTGATAAAGGATGAAACCATATTTCTTCTCGGCTTCACTCCTGTCGAGAAACTCCTTGATAACATCTATCCCCTTTCTCACTATCTCGTTTGCCACCCGTTCTATCCTCTTTATGTCCTCGGAAGAGAGGGGTTTGTAGTGGGAGAAATCGAACCTCGCCATATCGACATCGAGTTGCGAACCGGCCTGCCAGACGTGCTCTCCAAGTACCTTCCTGCAGGCGCTGTTTATTATGTGGGTGGCGGTGTGATGCTTCATCAGAGAATACCTTCTGTCCCAGTCTATAACTCCCTCAACCTCTCCGTTTTTGGGTATGATTTCGTCTGTGTAGTGGATTATAACGCCATTTACCTTCTGGACGTCGACCACCCTTATCTCTCTGCCATCGTGGAGAAGTTTTCCGGTATCGGATGGTTGACCACCACCCTCTGGATAAAACGCTGTTCTATCGAGGATTACCGCTTTTCTTCCATTCACTTCACCGCTCCACAGCACGGTTGCTCTGAACTTTCTCAGGTATGCATCTTCATAGTACAGGGTTCTGGTCTCTGGTAGTTCCGGAATCTCCACCTTCTCATCTTTCTCTTCCTTTCTCTCCTTTGAGTGAAGCTCCGCCACGAGAGAATCGAAATTCTCGGGTATCTCTATTTTCATGCCCCTCTCCTCCGCTATCCTCCTCACCATCTCCGGATGTATACCGTGGGCGTCGTACAGCTCTATGAGAGAGTTCACATCTATGCTTTTCTTCTTTTCAAGGAGTTTATCAACGAATCTCTTTCCCCTGGTTAAGGTTTCACGATACTTCTCGGTCTCTATCTCCAAGATTTCCTCTATCCTCTTTCTGGCTCCGTACAGATGGGAAAAACTCTTTTTCAATTTCCTGAGATGGAGCTCAACGAGGGAAAAGAGGGGCTCGTCTATACCGAGATATTCCATGAATCGGAGAGACCTCCTTATCATCAGTCTCGCCAGATAACCGGCTCTCACGTTCGATGGAACGATTCCATCCCCCAGCATAAAAGCGAGGCACTTGGTGTGATCCGCGAGCGCATAGACATATCTCGGCTCGGCGAATTTGCTCTCATTCTGGATATGCTCTATAACCTCGGGATACAGAACATCGTATATCGTCTCCGTTCCTCTCGATACCCACGTCAATCTCTCGAGACCGTATCCGGTATCCACGACTTTAAGGGGCATCTCCGAGTATCTCTTTCCTTCTATCTCAGTATCACCTTTTTCATCCTCGACGAGGCTCATGAACACGAGGGTCGCAACCTCCAGACCACCAGATAGAACCTCGAGACATGGCCCGGCGTTGCCACCGCCCTCCCACATGGATTCCTTGTAGGTTATGGTCTTCTCCTCTATGCCCAGTCTGTCTGTCAGAAATTCATGGCAGTATCTGGTTGTTTCCTCGGTCCAGTATATGTAATTATCTCTGCTGTTGAAAGCGTGATGACCCATCATCTCGAAGATGGTGAGATGCTTTCCCGATACGCCCACCTCCTCAAGGTCGTTGAGTCTGATGCTTGGCTGGGAGATAACGAGGGGGTTGGCGGGAGGTTTGGATTGGCCAGATGTTACGTGGGGTTGGAAATCCGCTATGCTTGCTATCGTTAGATAGATGTCCTTCCTCCATCTGGCGACAACGGGATAGGGTTTGATCCTGGTGTGACCCTTGCTCTCAAAATACGAGAGGAATTCTTCTCTCATCTCATCTACGGTGTACGGTCTTTTCGTTATGGGATTACCTATGAAGGAGAAGTTCGCACACGGTTGATCACCACAAAGCTCCCTCTTCTCGTCGAGTGTCCAGAAGTAGCTACCACAGGATTTGCATTTCTTCCTGATGAAGCCGTTCTCTCTGAAGAAGTTCAGGTTGAGAGTTTCTCTTAAATCCATGTTCAACAGGTATACAACCAAGGGTTTATAAATGGTAGCCATATCTAATTAGGAGTGAATGCTGGGATTCGCTCTGCTCAGTTTCATTGTCGTTGTGGCAGTGATGTTGGCCATTATATACATTGCTTTCTTCATCTACACCAGGGCTTTTGCTGAAATGGGATTCTCCGCCTTCGATGCCATAATTATTCTCATGCTGACCATCGTTTTCAGGTACCCGATTTACATCAACGGTACCGATATCTCCAATTTCTATCTTTTCTCGTACAATAACTGGATAGTGTGCATCAACATTGGTGGCGGAGTGATTCCGATAGTGATATCTCTCTATCTCATGATAAAGAGGAGGATATCTCCCCTGAAAATCCTGATTTCTCTGGCTGTTGTATCGTTCTTCGCCTATAAAGTAACGTATCCCGACCCGAGAGAGGGGATCGTTTCTCCATTTCCATTCTGGCTTCTCCCAGCCATCGTATCGAGCATCGTTTCCGCAATACTCTATATAAAAGAGCACAGGAAGGCGGCGCCCGCCGCATACATATCTGGAACGTTCGGTGTGCTGATAGGAGCTGACTTTCTCCATTTACCGGAATTGCTGTCATACGATCTGAACAAACCCGTCATAGCATCGATAGGTGGAGCGAACGTGTTCGATATGATATACATAACCGGGATTCTTGCGGCTTTTCTGGATGGTGTGCTGTTTGTTAGAAGGAGAAGATACACTTACGATGAGATTTAAAAAAATGGGAGAGGAGGTTTTATGCGGAAAGCATCACTTCCTCAACCGCTGCCACTCCGGCTCCCTTCTCGAATTTCCAGCCAGCCTTTGCAAGCACAACCTCCAGGCATGCTATCGCGGCGAGTATTTCTCTGAACTGTACGAGACCCATGTGACCTATTCTGAAGAATTCTCCCTTGTGAGGAGCCTGAGAGCCCGCGATAACTATGCCGTATTCCTTCTTGAGTCTGCCTCTAATGTCTTTGTCTTCGATGCCGGGTGGGTATTTTATTGCGGTGACGGTGTTTGATGCGTATTTTCTGTCCGGCAGGAGTTCGAGGTTGAGCGCATCTACAGCTGATCTACATGCCTCCGCTATCTTCGCGGTTCTCTTTATCCTGTTTTCGAGACCTTCCTCTTTGAGTATTCTGAGAGCCTCGAGGAGGGCGAGATGCAGATGCACCGCCGGAGTGTAAGGAGTTTGACCATCTCTCAGTTTCTCCACGTGCTTCTTGAGATCGAGGTAGTAGGTCTTCTTCTCGTGCATGGCTTCAAGGGCTCTCTCAGATACGGAGAGCAGTGCGAGACCTGCCGGAGCGGCGATACACTTCTGAGAGCCGGTGATGCAGATATCTATGCCGAGTTTGTCCACGGGAACGTCTATTCCACCGACGCTCGTTATTCCGTCGACAACGAGAAGAGCATCATATTTGTGGGCGAGTTTCGCTATCTCTGGTAAAGGATTTGTGAGACCCGTGCTGGTCTCGTTGTGGGTGAAGGCAACGACCTTTATGTCCTCCTTGGAGAGAACCTCTTCTATCTCTCCAAGGTCCGGTGGAGAACCCCAAGGATATTTGAGTTCGATGCACTCTCCGTAAATCTTTGCAAGCTGTCCCATCCTTTCTCCGAATTTTCCGTTGTTGATGGTGAGGGCTTTCTCTCCCTTGTCGAGCAGATTCGCCATCGCGGCATCCATCCCCGCGGTGCCCGAGCCGGAGAGAATAGCGACATCGTTTTTGGTCTGGAACAGATACTGGGTGAGTTCCCTGAGTTCTTTGTTGACTTCCGTAAATTCCGGGCTTCGATGACCTATCGATGGAGTGTTCATCGCCTTGAGAACCCTCGGATGTATCTTTACCGGTCCAGCCAGCAGAAAGATGTTGTCCTGAGGATCGAAGACCACATTCACAACCTCCCGCAAGATTTGTCGGTTGCCTGTATCTATTGAAAGTTTATAATGGTTTGGTTTCTAAAGGGTAAGAAGTTGAGAGGCGTTGAATTCGCCAAAATTTTAAAATTTGTAAATTGCATTATTTATATGATAGTTATGGTTATAAAACGCCGGATGAGCATCCCACTGCTGATACTTGCAAGTTGTTTATTTTTTCTGGGAACTCCGATAAAGGGTGATGTGAATATCCAGGGATTCTCTCTCGACGACAAAGCGAGTCCAGATATGGATGCAACGATAGAAATGTGGGATCCCGTAAAAGAGGAATGGGTCGATGAGATAAATGTAGCCGTAACATCACAGCTGACATTCAGGGTGTACGTGCACAACGTTGGTGATTACGACCTATTCGATGTGGAGATAAAGTGTCATCTTCCACCATTCCTCGAATACGTGGAAAACAGCTCAACTCCGTACACTCCCGACCGGATAGAGAATAACACGATAATGTGGACGGTAACCTCGCTATTCCATTGCTGTGGTGGGGAAGCTTTCGAGACGTACTTTGTAGCGAATGTCACCGATGAAGGCTTTGGTACGTGCAGTCTGATGGTGAGCGCATCCTATGAAGGCGGTGGGATAGCGAAGTTTGTTTTTGTGACCGTTAATGCGTTTTACGATACCTATCCACCTTTCGTAGACATCGTGAAACCGGGCAGTGGGCTGTATATCTCTGGAAAGAGGGTATTTCCTCTACCGAAAGTAACCGTTGCCATCGGAAAATTGAGCATAGAAATCGAGAGCAATGATAGTGAGCTGAGTATCCAGAGGGTAGAGCTTTATATAGATGGATGTCTGGTGGCCAATTTAACCGAACCTCCATACGTATACAACTGGAGCGAGAGAGGATTTGGGAGGTATGAGATCAGGGCTGTATCTTATGATACGGCGGGAAATCATGCCGAGGATAGTATACGTGTATTGAAAATTTTTTAATGCCATAAAGATATTAAAGAGAAAATTTTCCTTTGAGCGTTATCTATACTCTCGTCGATGTGTCCTTGAAGGATCAGATACCTTGGCGCCGCTCTGTTCTGCGTCGCCGGACTCCGGTGTTTATTTCTCCTTTTGTTTTACGGTGTATGAAAAAACGGATAAGTTTTAAATCATGGTAGTGGATTGTTCTCTGCTCGGGCCCGTGGGGTAGCTTGGTATCCTTCCAGCTTGGGGTGCTGGTAACCCGAGTTCAAATCTCGGCGGGCCCATTTTTTGTTTATATGGAGAAAATTCCGTTAACAACCTCAAATTAACCTCGATTTCTTCCTGTGAACAGATAAAACTTTTAACTGCATCCTACCCTTCTATACAATATACCGCCAACTACCTCGTTGTGATCTTAAGATGTTGTATTTCGAGTGAGGGTTTGTGATGCTTCTTCACCTTTTTCTTCTCCAAGTCGGCAATCTTTTTAGCTATCTCAAACTCAAATTTGAGTATGGTCTTTACTATTTCATTTCTGGTGTTTAACTTATATAACTTTGATCTGCCTATCTTTCTGCTAACTACAATTAACCCCTCTTTTAGCAAATTTCTGATGACTTTATACGTGGTTGGCTTACTTACTCCAGTTTTTTCTGCTAACTCTGTAATAGTGTAGTCATAATCTGGGTGATCTGCCAAGAAATCTAGAATTTTTGTTTGGGGATTTTCACCAAATATTTTTACGAACATTTTTCATTACCTCCAACACCATCTTCTATCATACATAATATTCATCTTCACAGTGCACGATACAGATACATATTGTATATTATTATTCGTATTCGTAGTAGTAAGATAGATTGTAGGTTTATAAAGTTTACGTACATATCAAAAGATTTAACAAAAAAGTTAAATAATTTTATACTATTTGGACGTTGTGTTTACAGATTATCAGTTAGGACTACTCTACAAGCTCTGGCGTAAAAGATGCTTTGGTAAAGGTCATATGTTAATAGACAATCTCCTGAAAGGATTTCCATCGCACAGTATAAAAGAGATTAGAGAAGCTTTGGATGAGCTCATTCATAAGGGTATCGTCATCAAAAAACCAACACGCCATGGGTATGCTGTATACATCAATCTGGACTTTAGCGAAGAGATATATAAGGAATTGAGGAAGAAGTATCCTTTCTTGAAATGAATTAGTTTTTTGTGAAAACAAAAGGATACAATTGTCTCTTGATGAATCCTTTGTCCAGTAAATCCAAAAGTTATTGCTTTGTTATAATTTGAAAAC
>Ga0209410_1000474_pt1 | contig 18654 bp, 19 predicted proteins | sample Mar14436cmmetaG_FD_184135 | JGI IMG/M metagenome (GOLD analysis project Ga0209410, IMG submission 184135) | Marine hydrothermal vent microbial communities from Guaymas Basin, Gulf of California to study Microbial Dark Matter (Phase II) - Marker... ... | reverse complement strand
GGCGGAGTATAGAAGGTAACCATCTCCCGCGGCGTTCTCGTCCACATACCAAGTCACAAACAGTTCATCGCGATATCCGGTTACAACTAATTTTCGCCTCGAACGATCATCAATGTTGATGCTATAAACATCGTAACTTTCGCCAGTCAAATTGGCACTGAATACAATTTCGTTGTTTCCCATCCAATAAGGGAAAATTATGGGAGCCTCTTCCTCATATAGAACATCTCTCGACAAGGGGATTTTGCTGTCCTCCAAGAACTTATCAATGTCAGAGAACTGAAGAAGCCGATATGTTTTAGGTGATGCATCATCGCGGAAAACCACCACGATTTTCTTCCCATCCGGTGACCAAGCGGGCATCATGTAATTTTTTTGGGCTCTGACGGCCACTTCTAAAGTTTCAGAACTTTCTGTGGATTTTCGATACCTCGGATGGTATACATTAACTTTAATCGTGAAGGTACCTGGTTTTTTGTATTCATGTGTTCGGGAAATCGAGCCTTTGTCCTCCGGTTGGAAGGTTACTTCCACGGGTGCTTCACCGTCGCCCCAGTCAATTTCCGCTTTAAAACCCGCTAGGTCCTCGAACTGAGGATGTGTTACACTGAATTTCAATGTAGTAATGAGAGGAACAAAACCATCCCTGGGCTCGGCGTCCAAAACCTTTATCGTACACGGCTCAGTTGGATATACATGTATCTCCACTGGTCCCCCTTCAGCCTTTTTCCCCGCGTTGTTGGTAAGGGTGACGTATAATTTATAAACCCCAGGGGTTTTGAAAATATACGAAAATTTTTCTTTGTTCCCGGTCGCAACCACCGACGCCCCGGCGAAGGTGCCCGGGGTTTCCCTTTCCAATTTCCATTCCCATCTTTCCACCCTTATAGCCGGGTGCCCTTTCTGTTCCCATACAGCCTCGAACGTAACTGATGTGTTAGCTTTTAAGTTGGAAAGCGCTTGTTCCTCGATGTTCACCGGCTTTATGGAAGCTTGCGGTGCCGGCATCATCTGCTCTTGAATATTGCCCCACATGAAGATTAGTAAAGCAGCTCCAGCTACAAGGAAGAGCAGAAGGAATTCGCTCCTTCCAAAGTTTCGGCCAATTCGGGAAAGGCGATAGCGTGGGCACTCTCCATCACCCGCCCCAACGGGCCGATCCCCGGCTGGGATCGACGCTTGATCGCCGCGTTGCGAAAATGCGGAAAAAAGCGTTTTCGCTTTTCCCCGATCCCGAGGTCAAGGTTGACCCGCTACAGCTTCTCCATCAGCGCCCAGACCTCCTCCAGGGAACCCCGAAAGGGGCCGGGGCGCTCGAGCTTGAGGGTGGTAAGGGCAGCGGCGAACCTGGTCGCCTCCCCAGGGGGGTCACCCAGGAGCCTGCGGCCAAGGTAGCTGGCGAAACAGGTGTCACCTCGCCCGGTGCGACCCACCATGTCCCTGGGCCGAAACGGGGCCTCGTGGAATTCTCCCCCCGCAAACACCAACACCCCCTCTTTGTGGGTGAGCACGATCTCCTTGGGCCCCATCGCGGAAAGGACCTCCGCGGCGCGGCGGATGTCCTCATATCCTGTCAGGACCGCCGCTTCCCTGTCATCTACCTTAAGATAACGCACCATCTTCAACGCTTCCTCCGCTTCGGGCCATTCCCCGGTCACAAGCTCCCGCCCCACGCGCCTGCGGAGACATCCCTGGGGATCCAAAGCCATGGGACCACGGCTCGCCACGGTCCCTAGGAACCCAAGATCCACCTCGCCGGCCATAACCGTGCCCACATAATAAAGCTTCGCTTCCACTTCGGGGAGGTCTTCTGGACGAAAGGTGCCCGCGAATCCGAGGAAGTAACAGCGCCTCCGGTCGGAATTTGGATCGGGATGGACGTTCTCGATCCCGGTGGACTCCGAGGTGTAGATGGGAAAAACCTCTATCCCCTCGCGGCGAAGCTCGTCCAACATCCACGAATCACCGCGGGCAAGGCGCGTCACCACGCCCACCTCAAGCCCGAGTCGCGCCAGCACTATGCCGCCGAAATACACCGCTCCCCCCACGAAATCGGACGCCTCGTTTCCCCGCACGATACGCCCCTTGTCCAAATGGCCGATCAAAAGGACATCAAACTTCAACCCACACCTCCGTTCTTTTCCTTCCATACCCGGTCGAGGATGGCGTTGATGAAGCTGGGAGCCTTTTCGGTTCCGTATTCCTTTGCAAGCTCCACCGCCTCATCGATGGCCACTTCGGGGGGCACGTCGGTATAAAGTAGCTCGTAAATCCCTAGCCGTAAGATGTTGCGGTCCACCGTGGCCAGGCGATCGATCCCCCACCCCTGGGCCCGGCGATCGATGATCCCGTCGATTTCCTCCCGATGCTGGAGGATCCCCACGAGGCGTTCGCGGATAAAATCAGCCTGGTCGTTCAGCTCCTCCTCCACCAAGAGGGCCTCTAAAGGCAACGTCTTGAACTCGAGACGGTAAAGGAGCCGCAATACCACCTCCCGGGCCTCGTGCCGACGCATCTCAGGAACCGGTGTCGGTTTCCCCTTGACGTGAGGTTAACTCCTCCTTTCCTCCCTCCTTCGTGGGGGCGATCCCGTGCACGGTGATGTCCACCGCCGCCACCGGGATCCCGATCCGGCGCTCCACCTCCCTGGTAACCGTTTCCCTTATGCGGTCGGTCAACCCCGGCAGGTCCTCCTCCGGGTGGAGATGGAGACTGATATGTACCTTCAGTGCCTCGCTTTCATCGGTGAGCTTCACTTTAAGGCGCCTGAGCCCGAATTCGCGTTGCAAAAGCCCCGAGATGAGATCCGCAATGGCACGGGGAAATATGCGGAGCTCTCCCCGCTCGGAAGCGCGCCGGATGGGCCGCTGCCCGAACAAGAACCCAAACACCTCTTTCCAGAACCAAGCCCCAATTCCCAAAAGAAGAAGCCCAAAGACCCCGAAGAGGATCCGCCAAACTCCCACGACCGAAAGGCCGGGCGGGGTCACGCCGGTAGCACCGCACCAAAGAAGGAAAGCCCCGACAAGGTACAGGATGCCGGCGGATGCAGCGGCCACTTGTGTCATCTCATGCCTCCTCCGCCGGTCTCTCTTCCTCCTCGGGGAAGATAAGGCGATTGACCTCCACATTTACCGAGCTCACCCGAAGCCCGGTCATCCGCTCGACCTCCGTCTTCACCTTCTCTTGAAGCTTTTGGGCCACATCCTTTACAGGATAACCGTATTTCACGGCCACCTTTATATTGACCTTGACCTCGCCCTCGCCCACTTCGGTCTCCACGAAACGCTTTACCCCTTCGCCCTTGGGAAACTCCCCTCCCTTGGGGGAAGCAAGCCCCTCCACCTCGGAGGCAGCGAGGCCCGCGATGGAAGTGATGACCTCCTTAGATATGCTGATCTTTCCTTCCTCCACTTCTCCCCTGGGGATCATTTCTTCACGGTTCTCCTGCATTTTCGCCTCCTTGCTCTTCTTCTAACACAAAGGTCTCCGTGGGCGGAAGCACCTTGCGCACGTAAACGTCCACCCGGCGGACCTGGACCCCTCCCAAACGTACAAGGTCATCCCGCACTGCCTGTTGCACCCCTTGGGCCACCTCATGTACGGGGTAACCGTAGTCCACCGCGATCCCTATTTCCACGTCCACCGCGCCCTCGGCCAGGATCACCCGTGGCCCCTCTTCGGCCCCGAAGAATCCCATGATGCCCGACGATGCCTTGAGGGGCCTAGCCCCCTCCACCTTCTCCAGGGCTCGGGCGGCGATGTGGGCGATGACCTCAAGGTGGATGGCCACCTTCCCATACGGGGTCGCTACTTCCAAAGCTTGTTCAGCCATGCTCGCCTCCTTCTAGCCTACCCGCTCGACGTACGCACCGGTGCGGGTATCTACTTTGATCTTATCTCCCGCTTTCACAAACAAGGGAACCTTCACCACCAGGCCCGTCTCCAAGGTGGCCGCCTTCTCCCCCCCGGTGGCGGTATCGCCCTTGACCCCAGGGGGCGCATCCACCACGGTGAGGATCACGAAGGTGGGGGGCTTTATCTTCACGATCTGCCCCTGATAAAAGAGCCCGTTGACGTCCATCCCCTCACGGAGGTATCCCTTTATTTCTTCCACCATCGCGGCGGAAAGCTCATATTGCTCGTAATTCTCCTTGTCCATGAACACGAACGTCTCCCCGGACCGATAAAGGTACTGAAGAGGGCGGGTTTCCAGAAAGGCGTGCTCGATGGTGTCGGACTCGCGAAGGGTCTCGGTAAACACCCGGCCGGTCTTGAGTTCCTTGAGCTTTGCGCGCACAAACGCGGAACCCCGGGCCCGCTTCACGTGCTCAAACTCCAGGACCTCATAGAGCTCGCCCTTGTAGAGGATCGTCATTCCCCGGGTAATATCGCCCAGTGAAAGGGCCATCTCCACCTCCCTTAGGACCCCACGTAGATGTAAACCTTTCTGTTTTTTGGACCTTCGAACTCGTAAAAGTATATCCGCTGATCATCCCCCAGGACCATCCGGCCGTCCTTCACGATCCCTACCTCAGTGGGAGCCACAAAGGCTGCCTTGGAAAGCGATTCCCCTTCCGGGCCGGGTTTAATAGCCTTGAGGGTCTCTTCAAGCAAAATGGCATCGGGATTTTCGGCGTGGCGATGGATGCTCACCGCGGCCGTGGCATGAGGGACGTATATGAACACGAATCCTTCCCTTACCCCCGCCTCCCGGATGGCCGCTTGGACCCTATCGGTGATGTCCACCGCTTGTTCCTTCCTTTCGGTTTGCAGAACGATTTCCTTCAACATACCCATAGCGGACCCCCTTTTTACCGTGTTTTTAGCGGCCAGCTCGCAAACTAGCAAGCGCGCCAGCTCCAACCACAAAGCCTGTGGCGGCCGAAGCCGGGATGGCTTAAAAAATAAGGCCCATGGGGGAGGAAGAGCTCGCCCTTTACCGACGGTGGAGGCCGCAGCGGTTCTCCGAGGTGGTGGGACAGGGCTTGGTGGTAGAGACCCTGCGCCGGGCGGTGGCACAGGGGAGGTTGGCCCATGCATACCTTTTCGCGGGCCAGCGCGGTGTGGGGAAGACCACCGTGGCCCGGATCCTTGCCCGGGCCGCAAATTGCCTCTCACCCCAAGAGGGGGAACCGTGTAATGCGTGTGAGAACTGTCGGAGGATCCTCGCGGGAAAGTCCTTAGACCTGGTGGAAATCGACGGGGCTTCCAACCGGGGGATCGACCAGATACGTCGGCTCCGTGAAGAGGTGAATTACGTCCCCGCCGGAGCACGTTACAAGGTCTACATCATCGACGAAGTACACATGCTCACCAACGAAGCGTTCAATGCCCTGTTGAAGACCTTGGAGGAACCCCCGCCCCACGTGATCTTCATCTTCGCCACCACCGAGCCCCACAAGGTCCCTCCCACCATCCTCTCCCGCTGCCAGGTGTTCGAGTTCCGTCCCATCCCGGAAGAGCTTATCGCCGAAAAGCTCATTGACATCGCAAAGGCAGAGGGAATCGATCTTGAGAAGGGGGCGGCCGCCCTCATCGCCCGGCGGGCGGAGGGCTCGCTGCGGGACGCCGAGGTCCTCCTGGAGCAGCTTTCCCAAGGTGGTCCCATCCGGGAGGAAAAGGTGGTGGATCTCTTGGGAATACCCCCTCGCGAAGAGCTCGACACATTTTTGGATGCCCTCAAAGGCAAGGACGCCGCAGACGCTTTGGGGGTGATGAGGAGGAACCTCGCCCGGGGCAGGGATCTGGGGCTCTTCTTGGAGGAGGCGGCCTTGAGGGCACGGGACCGGATCCTGGAAGGGGAGAAAGACGTTTTGGATCTTGCTCGGAAGCTCTTCGCGTGGCGGGCCGAGATCCCCAAAGCGATCTCGCCTCGGCTCCACTTGGAGCTCGAGATACTCACCCACTGCGGCGTCCCGCCGCGCCCGAGTCGGGAGGCGGCCCTCTCGTCGCGCGCCTCAACGGACAATCCCGTTGGGATAACGTCTGAGGCGCCGGATATCTCCGCACTTCCTCAAGAAGGCTCGAACTCCCCCCGGGAAAAGACCCCACCGGAAGAAAGGGACACCGGTTGCCCCGTCGAAGAGAAAAAGCCCCCAAAGGGGCCGGAAGCAAAGGGACTCTTTGAAGGTGAGGAAAGCACCGAGCCTGAAGTCCGGGAAACCCACTTCCCTTCCCCGGATGAGTTCGCGTCGCCCTGGGATGAGTTGATCGCCGCCGCCCTGGGGGAGCGGGTGTCGGTGGCGGCCTTCCTCCTCCCTGCGGAGGCTGAATTCCGGGACGGGATATTGACCGTGCGGCTTCCCGAGGGCTTCAGATTTCACTATGAGATGCTTAAAGATGTGGAGGTCAGAAGATACGTGGAGGACTTAGCGCACCGCTTCTTCCGGCCTCTGCTTTCGGTGCGGATAGAATACGAAGGAGAAGAAAGGCGTAAACTGAGCCTGGAAGAAGGCGCGGAGCTGCTCGCCCGGTACCTGGAGGGACGGGTGGTGAGGGAGGAGCAATGAAGGGATTCGGCGACATCCGGAAGCTGATGCGGGAGGCCCAGAAGCTCCAGCAGGAGATCGCCAAGCGCCGGGAAGAGCTTTCGCAAGCGGAGGTAGAAGCGACGGCGGGCGGCGGGGCCGTGGTGGCAGTGGTGAACGGCCACGGTGAGCTCAAGGCGTTGAGGATCTCCCGGGAGGTGGTGGACCCCGAAGACGTGGAGATGCTGGAGGACTTGGTTGTATCGGCGATCCAGGAGGCCCAACGCAAGGCCAAGGAGCTCCTCCAGCGGACCATGGGGGAGCTAACCGGTGGCCTCCCCGGCTTGCCCCTATGATCCCACCGCTCGAGGAGCTGCTGCAGGCCTTGACGCGGCTTCCCGGGATCGGGCGGCGATCGGCGGAGAGGATCGTCTTCTTCCTCCTCAACCACCCGGAAGAGGCGAGGACACTGGCGGAGGCCATACGGTCCTTACCCGAGCGGGTGAAGCGGTGCCCCCGCTGTGGAAACCTTTCCGAGGGCGGTCTTTGCCCCATCTGCCGCGATCCCAAGAGGGACCAAAAGACGATATGCGTGGTAGCGCACCCTTGGGAGATCATGAAGCTCGAGCGCACCGGGGAGTACCGTGGGCTCTATCACGTGCTCGGCGGCCTGATCTCACCGGCTGAAGGAATAGGCCCCCGGGATCTTTCCATCGAGGCGCTGGTGAAACGGGTGCGCGTGGAGAAGGCGGAAGAGGTGATCCTCGCCTTGGAGCCGAGGCTGGAGGGAGAGCTCACCGCAATGCACATCTTGGAGAGGCTGAAGCCCCTGGGGGTCAAGGTCTCCCAGATTGCCCAGGGGATACCGGTGGGGCGGGATCTGGAAGTGGCGGACGAGGTCACTTTGGCCAAGGCCCTGCGCGGAAGGGTCCCCCTTTAAAATAACTGGTCGGAGCGACCGGATTTGAACCGGTGACCTCTGGCCCCCCATGCCAGCGCGCTACCAGGCTGCGCTACGCTCCGACCGATCTCTTTAATCCTACCCAAGCCCTGGGCTTCTGCCAAGGGGGCGCCGAGAAATGCCCTTTCCCAAGGAACGCATGTGATCGTTTCGCCGCCGGCTCGAACTGCGGGGGAAGCCTTTGGGCCATCTTCCCTTGGCGTGTTTAGGAAAGCGCTGGGGATTTTGCGGGCGGCAGGATATCGGGAAGGTCCCGCGGTTTTGTGTAACCACGGATGTGGGGATTAGAATAGCTTACGTGAGAAAATTCATCTTCATCACCGGAGGGGTGCTCTCGGGGCTAGGGAAAGGGGTTCTGGCTGCCTCGCTCGGCTTCCTCCTCAAGGCCCGGGGCTACAAGGTCACCCTTCAGAAGATCGACCCTTATCTGAACGTGGACGCGGGAACCATGAACCCCTACGAGCACGGGGAGGTCTTCGTGACCGCCGACGGCAAGGAATGCGATCTCGATATCGGCAGGTACGAGCGCTTTCTCCACCAAGACCTTTCCGCATCCAACTACATCACCACCGGCCAGGTCTACTGGAACGTGATCCAGCGGGAGCGCCGTGGAGACTACTTGGGGAAAACGGTCCAGATCATCCCCCACATCACCGACGAAATAAAACGCCTCATCCGCAAACCCCTGGAAGAAAGCGGGGCGGAGATCGGGATCGTGGAGGTAGGGGGTACGGTGGGTGATATCGAGGGGCTTCCGTATCTCGAGGCCCTGCGCCAGATGCGGGACGAGCTGCCCCGGGACGACACCTGCTTCGTCCACCTCACCTATATCCCCCTCCTCTCCACCACCGGGGAGCTCAAGACCAAGCCCACTCAGCACTCGGTGAAGGAACTCCGCACCGTGGGGATTCAGCCGGATTTCATCGTGGCCCGGACCCATTCATCCCTCGATCAAGGCATTCGGCGAAAGATCTCCCTTTTCTGCGACGTCCCCCTTTCCCACGTGATCGAAGGCCTCGACCTCTCCACTATCTACGAAGTTCCCCTGGCGTTAGAGGCGGAAGGTTTCCCCGATAAGGTGCTTTCTGTACTTTCGCTCTCGCCGCGAAGGGGGGACCACACGGAATGGGAGGGCTTCGTCGAGAGGCTGAAGAAACCGGATTCCACGGTGCGTATCGGGATAGTGGGGAAATACGTGGAGCTTCACGATGCCTACATCTCCATCATCGAAGCGTTCCAACATGCGGGGGCCGCCTTGGGAGTAGGGGTTGAGCTTTCCTGGATCCCCTCAGCCCAGGTAGAGGAAAGCACCGAGGTATTGAGGGACCTCGCGGGGATCCTGGTCCCCGGGGGGTTCGGGGAGAGGGGGATCGAGGGGAAGATCGTCACCGCCGACTATGCCCGTCGCAAGGAGATCCCGTATTTCGGCATATGCCTGGGGATGCAGGTGGCGGTGATCGCCTTCGCCCGCCATGCCCTGGGGCTTCGGGAAGCCCATTCCACCGAGTTTCACCCGGATACGCCACATCCGGTGATCGATCTTCTGCCGGAGCAGCGGCACCTCAGGGCCAAAGGGGGGACCATGCGCCTCGGGGCTTATCCCGCCGTCCTGAAGGAGGGCTCGCGGGCCCGGGCGATATACGGGAAGGGCGAGATCGCGGAACGTCATCGTCACCGCTATGAGTTCAATCCAGACTATCTCGAGGACTTCGAGCGGGCGGGAATGATCGCAAGCGGCCTCTCTCCGGACGGAAGGCTCGTGGAGATAGTGGAGATCCCCGATCATCCATGGTACATCGGGGTTCAATTCCACCCCGAATATACCTCGCGTCCTCTGTGTCCACACCCTCTGTTCGTAGATTTCGTGCGGTCATGTGCCGAAAGGCGCTCTTGATGGCTGCGGGCCTCCTCATCGCCCTGGCCGGGCTGGGGGAGCGCGTCCGGGTAGAGAAGCCTTGGCTGGTGGCATACGACGCCGAGGGACATCCTCTCTGGGAGCTCTTGGCCACGGAGGTAGAAGGCACCTCCACCGGCTGGACCGCCACGGAAGTGACGGTGCGCATCTTTGGCGCCGATGGCGAGGTCGCCATCGAAGCCCATGTGGCCGAGCTTGAAACCGACGCAAAGGGTTCCCGTTGGAATTCCACCGCGCCCGTGGAGGGAAAGGGACGGAACTTTCGCTTCCGGGCCGGGGGGGTGCGGTGGGAGGAAAGAGGCCTTCGGATCGAGGGGCTCCGATTTGAATCCGGTGAGCTCACCCTCGAGGCCCGGGCAGCCACCTGGAGCCCGGATGGGAGCTGGCGCCTAATGGGGGTAGTGGCAAGCTATGGGGAGTGGCGCTTCGAGTTCTCCCTCGGCGTTTACTATCAAGACAGAGAAGTGTTGGAAATAACGGAAGACCTCGTGGCCCGGGGTTGGGGGTGGGAGGTGCGGGCCGAGGGAGCCGAGATCGACATCCCGGCCAAAAGGGTGGTGCTTCAGGGGGTCGAGGTTGTCGAAGCTTGAGGCCACCGGGCTCACCAAGCGCTTCGGGAGGCGCCCGGTGATAGTAAACCTTGACATTTCCTTTCAGTCCGGAAAGATCTTCGGGCTTTTGGGCCCCAACGGGGCGGGGAAGACCACCACCTTTTACCTCCTGGTGGGGTTCCTTCCGGCAAACCGGGGAAAAATTTATCTCGATGGGAACAGAATAGATCACCTTCCCTTTTTCCGGCGGGCACGGCTGGGGATCCAATACCTCCCCCAGGAGCCCTCCATCTTCTCACACACCACCGTGCGCGGAAACATCCGCCTGGCATTGGCCGGGACGCGACGCCGCTGGGACGGCAGGGTGGAGGGGATCGTAGATGAACTGGGGCTCCGGGCGCTCCTGCGGCGGCCGGCCCTCGCCCTGTCGGCGGGGGAGAGGCGCCGTGTGGAGATCGCCCGCGCGCTGGTCACCTCGCCCAAGTTCCTCCTCTTGGATGAGCCCTTCACCGGGGTCGATCCCCTGACCATTGCGGAATTGCAGTCGCTCTTGGGTGACCTTTCTCGGCGGGGGATCGGGGTGGTGATCACCGACCACAACGTGCGCGACGCCCTCAAGATCACCGCCTACGCCTACCTGATCCACGAGGGAAGGATCATCGCCCAGGGGACTCCGGAGGAGCTCCTCGAAGATCCCCTTGCCAGGCGGTACTACTTGGGCGAGGATTTTTCGCTTTGAGACCGCGGGCACAGGGATATCCGGGCGTACTCTAACGTCTTCTCCAAGCGGTCACGAGGCCCAGGATCAAAGATCGAACAGCGGGAGGTCTCCCGTATCCGATCCCTTTTCGCCGGGCGTCGGTGTCCCCTTGCCCCCTTCTCCAATCCGGCTATCGGAAGCCAAAGCGAGTCCCTCTTTTCCGTCCACCTCGCCCTCTGACGCCAGGGAAGGAACCCCTTTCCCTGGGTCTGCGGGATGGGGCTTTACCTGATCACGGACGCAGAACTCGGTGAACGGGCAATACCGACATTGATCGTATTCCCAGTCGCTTTTGTCCGGGAGAGGGGGAAGCCTTCCTTCCTGGAAGATCAGGCGATGGAGGTCCTGAAACTGTGAGAGGACGCGCTTCACCGTCTCCTCATCCCGTTCCACCAGGAACTCCCGTAGGGCCTGGTTGGCCTTATTCTCCATGAGGATGATCCCCCGGGGGACATCGAGGTAGTGGAGGTACAACTGGAGCTGGAGGTAATGATCCCGGCGGGGCCGCGCCGCTGCTTGGTCGAACTGGTAGGGATGCACGCTTTTTATCTCCACCACGAAGTTCTCCCCGCCCAGGGAGATAATGGCATCGGCCCGGCCGTGAAAGAGGGGATTGGGGGGCAAGGGGACCTCCGCCGCCACGGCGAGCCCCATGGAGAAAAGGGCCCCCACGATCCGGCGGTGCACATCATCCCCCACCGCCATCCTCCGGGCGGACTGGCCGTCAAGAGGAGGGCGAGGAAAACCCTTGACGGAGTAATAGATCTGACGTGGACATTTGGCTACTTCGCTCACGTAAAAGTAGTTCCGTTCTCGAGCTTCCTCTTCCCGGGAGAAGAATTCCTCCAAACGTTCCACAAGCATCCCGCTTCTCCTCAAGGGTCGGAGTGGAGGACTTCGGTGTAGATCTCCGTCAAGTCCGGGTCGATCATGTACTCCCTCAGGGGAGAGGTGATCTCGAACTCCAGCTCCCCGCCGGGCGCGAGGTTCAGGTCGTAATGGATCGTGGAATCCTCCCGCAGGAATTTCCCATCTTCGTTGTAAAAGCGCACCGCCACCCGCGCGGCCTCGATGACCCGCTGGCCGATATTCCTGGCCACACCGATAACGCGGATCCCCCAGGTAGTAGGTTCGATCCGCCACTCTCGGACATCCAGGGGGTAAGAGATCCCCACCTCGATCTCCGCCGCGGTACGGCCCGAAAGGCCGGCGTTATCGAAGACGGTCAGGATGACCCGATAGGTCCCCTCCTGGACGAAGCGGTGCTGGACCCAGATACCTTCGCCCAGGGAACCATCGCCGAAATCCCAATGGTATTCCTCCACCCGCCCGTCGGGGTCGTACGCAGCCGAGGCATCGAAGGTTATGGTCAGGGGAGCTTCTCCCCCCTGCGGATGGAAGGAGAAAGCCGCGATGGGGGGATCCCCCTCCGGTGCCAGACACCCGTTCAGAAAGAGCCCCGCCAAGACCGCTACACCGAAAGCCAGTAACCCCTTTCGTTTCTGCATGATCCCAACGATTATACACCCCCTTTGCCACCGGGGTCCGGAAGCGGTATCGTTTGGCCAACGACGAAAGGAGGAAGGCATGAAGGTTTTCGCGCTCCTTTTGGTGGCGCTTATCCCCCTGGGGGCCGTAGCGGCTACCCGGGGGCCCATCGTCATACTCTCCAACGATGATTTCACACCGGAGAACGGGGTAGTCTCTGGAAGCGGCACCCCCGAGGACCCGTACATCATCGCCGGCTGGGAAATCCTATTACAGGGGGAGCCCTACGGTATCCGGGTGGAGAACGTGGACAAGTACTTCGTCGTCCGGGGATGCCTCGTCCGTGGGGCCATGGACCCCGATGGCGCGGCGATTTACGTGAACCTCTCTTCCCACGGCACCATCGAGGACAACATCGTGCGGGAGTCGGAAAACGGGATCATCATCGCCAACTCCACGGATCTCGTTTTGCGCGACAACTACCTGGAGGTTAAGCGGCTGGGCCTCCGGGTGACAGGGCTCGAGCGGGCCCACTTCGACCACGAGATCGCCGACACCAACACCGTAAACGGCCGCCCTGTCAGGTACTACTTCGGCCTCGAGGGGGAGGAAATAAACGATATCGAAGCCGGCCACATCACCGTGGCCTTCTCCCGGGACGTGGTGCTCTCCGGGGTCAAGGTGTACAACGGCGACGGGATCTACATCGCCTTCTCCCAGAACGTCACCGTACAGGGGGCCGACCTCTTCCTCAATCCCACGGTGGCGATCACCGTTTACCACTCCGAGGACGTTTTGGTCCGGGACTGCGAGCGGATCGCCAACTCCAAGCTCGCCGGCGTCAAGGTCTTCCTTTCCGAAGGGGTCGAGGTGGAGAACTCCGGGTTGCTCGTGAACGGCCACGGCGTGAGCGTGGACGCTTCCAACGCCGTTACGGTCTCCGGCAACTTTTTCTACAAGAACGGTATCGGGATCTGGGTTTCCGGGGCATCCCGGGATTTCGTCGCCTCCCGCAATCTCTTCTACCAAGACAAGGTCGGGGTGAAGCTCGACTCCGCCATCGGGGCCGAGATAACGGCCTCCACGTTCTCCGAAAACGATATCGGCGTGGAAATCCGGGGGAATACGTCCCGCTACCGCATTGCCCGTAACACCATGGTGGGATGCGGATATGGGGTGGATTCCCTGGGGTCGCAAGGGGTCATCGAGGAGAACCTCATCGCCCTCGCCAACATCGCCATCATCTTCGAGGAAGCTTACAAGCAGGCGTTCCCCACCGGGAACACCGTGCGCCGGAACCTGCTTTACCGCTCCTTTGAGTGCCTCTACCTCGGCACCGAAACCCGGGGGACCTGGATATATGAAAATCTCTTCTGGGATTACGAACGGCGCGGCCGGGACCTGGGCGAAAACGCATGGGCCCCGATGGGCAAAGGCAACTGGTACTCCGGTTACACCGGGGAGGATGCCGACGGAGACGGCATCGGCGATGAAGCGGTTTACTTCGGGGGTGGGGGCGAGGACCCAGCGCCCCTCATGGACCGGGATGCCGTGGGAACGATCCTGGGGGCCCTCTCGACCGCCGGGGTGCGTACAGCGGTCCTGGTGGATTCTCAGGGAAACGAGGCCGAGCTCGAGGTGCTCGTGGCCGACGAGTACCACGAGAGGTTCCTGGGATTCCAGGCCCTGCCCCCTGAGTGGGCCCGTGACCTTGTGATCCTTTTCGTGTGGGATGAGCCCGGGAAATACAGGTTCCATATGCGGAACGTTTACCTCCCGTTGGAGCTCCTCCTCTTCGATATGGAGGGGAACTTCGCCGGTGGGATCGCCATGGAACCGGATCCGGAAAAAATCTATGAGCCGGAAAAGGCCTTCATTTTTGCCCTAGAGGTCCCGGAGGAGCGCTGGGAGGAACTCGGACTTCAGGGGGTGGAGAAGCTCATCCTTCCGTGAAATGAGGAGGATCCGTGCCGTCTTCTTCGACCTGGATGGGACCCTAGTGCGGTACCGCGGGGTGGACTTCGAGTCCAGCTGGGGCGCCATCGGGGAGGCCGCGGGGCTCGCCGCGGAGTGGAAGCGGGTACAGGAACGCTACCTTCCGCATCCCGAGCTCTACGACCGGTGGCTTCAGGCCAACGCCGAACTCCTCGCGGGGCGAGCGGTGGAGCCGATCCTCAGGAAGCTTTTGCCCCCGCCCTATCCCCAGGGTGTCCGGGAGGTGATCGAGAGGCTGCGGGCCCGGGGGATGGTCCTGGGAATCGTCTCCTCGGGCCTGAGCCTCGTGGCCGACTACGTGAGGAAGGACTTGGGGTTCGATTTCGCCGTGGCCAACGCCCTCGAAGTGCGGGACGGCCGCTTCACCGGCAGGGCTTACCTCCGGGTCCCGCTGTGGAAGAAGGAGGAGGTGGTGCGACTGATGGCGGCCGAACACGGGCTTTCCCCCGAAGAAATCGCCTTCGTGGGCGACAACTTCAACGATATCGCGGTCTTCCGCACCGTGGGCCTTGGGATCGCTTATGCCCCCAAGGATCCCCGGGTCGCCGAGGCAGCCCATGTGGTGGCCCACGAGTTCAGGGAGATACCCTCATTGATCCCCTAAGTTGACCGACACCCAGTCCGCGTACACAATGGGCATGGGGGCCTATGGACGAGCGAGGGAAGGAGTTCCACCACAAGTGGCGCCAGGTTTTGGGGGCGCTCAAGGACCAAGTCCTCCGGGCCTGTCTTCCCGCCGATCCCACCAAGGTACGGGTAAGCGGCGATGTGCTCGTGATCGAGGTGGAAAGCAAGTTCAAAAAGAACTACGTCCTGCGCAAGCTCCCCAAGCTTCAGGCGGCGGTGGAGGCGGTCTTCGGGCCGCTTTCCATTCGGGTCACCGAGCTTCCGTTGGTGGAGGAGATGGAGCGGGCCACGGAGGAGGGACCCGGGGCGCAGATCGTGGTGGTGGGGGTGGGCAACGGAGGGATCAATGCCCTGGGGAAGATCCGCGAAGCGGGGCTGCGGGGGGTACGCACCATCGCCGTGGACACCGACTCCCAACTCCTCTCGGTGTGTCGGGCCGACGAGAAGCTGGAGCTGGCCCGCGAGGTGACCGGGGGGCGGAGCACGGGGGGTGACCACAAGAAGGGAAGGCTAGCCGCAGAAGAGGTGGCGTGGGAGATGAAGTCGCTCCTTGAGGGAGCGGACCTCGTGTTCCTGACCTGTGGCCTGGGGGGAGGCACGGGCACCGGGGCCTCTCCGGTGATCGCCAAGATCGCCCGGGAGCTCGGGGCCCTCACTGTGGGGGTAGTAACCTTGCCGTTCTCCTTCGAGGGCACGGCCCGGGCCGAGCGGGCGAAGGAGGGGCTTAAGGAACTCAGGGAAGCGGCCGATGTGGTGATCGTGATCGACAACGATAAGCTCTTTTCCCTCGCTCATCAGCGTCCCACTATGCTCCAGGCCTTCTCCCTGGCCAACGACGTGCTCCTGAAAGGGGTGCAGGGGATCACCGATCTTATCACCATCCCCGGTGTAGTGAACCTGGACTTCGCGGATGTGGCCTCGGTACTGCGGGGGGCGGGGACGGCGATGATGGGAACAGGCGAGGCCCAAGGCGAAAACCGCGCCGTGCGGGCCGCCAAGGAGGCGTGCCAAAATCCCCTGCTCGAGGGAGGGACCATCAGGGGAGCCAGGAAGATCCTCCTCAACGTCACCGGAGGGGATGATCTCACCTTGGCCGAGGTAACCCAAGCCGCCGAGGCGGTGCGCAGGGAGGCCCTCACCGAGGCGGAGCTCGTCTTCGGGGCGGTGGTACGGGAGGAGTTTACCGGAAGCCTCCGGATCACCGTGATCGCCGCCGACTTCCAGGAGGTCTTCTTCACCGAGGAGGAAGAGGAACTCCCCAAACCTCCGCCCAAAGCAAAGGTGGATCGCTCCAACCTCGACTATCCCGCTTTCTTACGCCGCCGGGAGGGCTGATGCTCCCGGTCCTTTTGAGGATCCTCCTCTCCCTGGCCGTGTCAGTTCTCTCGTGGGCCGGACCCTCCTACCGCCTGGAACTCGAGCTCCATCCGGTGGATGCCTTATGGGAGCTCGAGGGCAAGGCGATAATCGCGGGACATGCCCCCGCGGACCTCGGGGCACTCCTTTTCCGTTTCTATCAGGGGTACAACGCCCCCTTCACCGTGGTCTCCGCCCGGGATGACGAGGGGGAGCTCCCGGTTTATCCGGTGGACGCCGCCACGTTCGGGATCTACCGTGGTCTCCGCCCGGGATGACGAGGGGGAGCTCCCGGTTTATCCGGTGGACGCCGCCACGTTCGAGATCCTCCTCCCCCTTTCCCGGGGGCAGACCTTCTCGGTGACGTTGGAATACGCCGCCGAGATACCCCCGTTCCCGGGTGGGGGATACGGCACCTTCTCCGTCGCCGAGGATGTGGTCCTTTTGGCCCAAGCTTACCCCCTCCTCCTTCCCTGGGACGAGGAGCGGGAAAGTTGGACATTGGAGCCGATTTTGTCGTGGGGGGATCAGGTGGTGGCGGAGGTGGCCGATTATTCCGTGACGGTCAAACATCCCCCCACTTGGCAGGTGGTGGCCACCGGGGAGGAAAGGATCTCCGGATCGGGGATCACCGAAGTCCACGGGCGGAACCTGCGGGAGTTCGCGTTTGTTTTGATAAAGAACTATACTGGCGCCTCCCGGATGGCGGACGGCGTTGAGATCCGCTCTTGGTATCCCCAAGAGCTTCGCGGCGCTGGGGGTAAGGCCCTGGAGCTGTGCGTGGAGGCACTTTCGATATACAGGGAGCTCTTCGGTGAGTATCCCTTCCCGGAGCTGGACGTGGCAGCGGTCCCGCTCGTTCGGGCCGCGGGGGTGGAGTTCCCGGGGCTGATCCTGGCCGGGATCGAATACTATCGTCGTTACCAAACGGGCGAAGGAGAACTCATCTTCCCCATGATCTTCGCCCATGAGGTGGCCCATCAGTGGTGGTATGCCCAGGTAGGGAGCGATCAGGTGCGGGAACCGTGGGTGGACGAAGCCCTCGCCACATATACCTCCGGCTTCGCCATGGCGAACTGGGGCCTTTACGGGGAACTTCGGGCTTATTGGGAACGGACCTATGAGCTTGGGCGTTCCCGAAATCCCGGCGCCACCCCGTTCGATCCCCTATGGAGATTTCCCGAGGGAAAAGGATACGGGGGGATCGTTTATTCGGGAGGGGCTTTGTTCTTCTTGGAGCTGGAAAAGGCGATGGGGCGGGAACGCCTGCTCTCCGCCTTGACGAGGTATCTTACGGAGTTCCGATGGAAGCTCGCTACCGGGAAGGACCTCCTCTCCATCCTGGTGGAGGAGGGGGGAGAGGCGGTGGAAGGGGTCATCCGGGATTGGCGCCGAGCTGTGCCCTGAGCTGGCCACAGCCCGCTTGGATCCGCACCCCCCGGGAGTGCCGCACGGTGACATCTATCCCTCGTTTGAGAAGCTCCCGTTTGAACGCCTCCACCCGGTGTAGGGGCGGACGCCGGAAGGGAAGACCGGGGGTAGGGTTGAAGGGGATCAGGTTCACGTGGGCGAGCCTCCCCTTGAGGAGCTTTCCCAGGGCCCGCGCCGCCGACAACGAGTCGTTTACCCCGTGAAGAAGCACGTACTCGTAGGTGATCCGGCGCTTGGTTGCCCGTATATACTCCTCGGTGGCATCGAGGACCTCCCGGATGGGATAGGTCTTCGCTAGGGGGATGAGCTCCTGGCGCAGGTCGTCCCAGGGGGCATGGAGGGACACCGCCAGGTTCAACTGCATCCCCTCCCGGGCCAACCGCAGGATCCCCGAGGGGATCCCGACGGTGGAGACGGTGAACCGCCGGGCCCCGAGGTTCAGGCCCCAGGGATGGTTCAGGTTCCTGATGGCCTTGAGGGTCGCCTCGTAGTTGAGCAGGGGCTCCCCCATCCCCATAAGGACGACGTGCGTGACCCGTTCCCCCTCCCCTTTGAGCTTGCGCGCGAAAAATAACACCTGGAGGGCGATTTCCCCGGCGGAGAGGTTCCGACGGAACCCCATCTTTCCGGTAGCGCAGAAGGCGCAGCCTATGGGGCAGCCGACCTGTGTCGATACGCACACGGTACGGCGATCTTCCTCCCGCATGAGCACGGTCTCCACGCACTCCCCATCCGGGAGCTTGAGGAGGACCTTCTCGGTCCCCTCCTCGGCGTCGATGAGGCTTGCGCCGGGCGCGGCGGCGCCGACGGTGAACTCCTCACCGAGGCGATCCCGAAGGGATACCGGGAGGTTGGTCATCCCTGAGAAATCCCAAACCAGGTGTTTCCACGCCCACTCGAAGACCTGCCGCGCCCGATACCTGGGCTCGCCGAGCGAGGCGAAGTATTCCTGAAGTTCCCCTGGGGAAAGATCGAGGAACTCCCTCATCGTTCCGCCAACCATTATAGGCGGGTCCCCGGACCGCAGGGTTTTTGCTCCCCAAATGAGCAAGGCAACGACGCCAGATTGTATTGAGAATTTTTTGTGACGCAGGGTGCCC
>Ga0209410_1000472_pt1 | contig 18702 bp, 21 predicted proteins | sample Mar14436cmmetaG_FD_184135 | JGI IMG/M metagenome (GOLD analysis project Ga0209410, IMG submission 184135) | Marine hydrothermal vent microbial communities from Guaymas Basin, Gulf of California to study Microbial Dark Matter (Phase II) - Marker... ... | reverse complement strand
AGAGGAAAGGGAAGGCTAACGTCTTAAATGAGCTGGTGAAGCATGCTACCGGAGATATCTTCCTCTTTTTAGACTCGGACATAATCATAAAGAGTGGCGATAGGAGTTTTCTTGAAACAGTAGTTGAAGAGATGATGGATGCGGATATAATCGAGATAAAGAAAGATGTCATAAGAGACTCTCTTGTGGCCAAGATTACAAGCTATGATTATCTCAGCTTCAGTCTTTCAAACTGGTATATATCTAAGAAGATCGGGAAGTGCCTGGGCATAAATGGGGCTGCTTTTGCGATTAGAAGGGAAACTTTCGAATCGCTAGGTGGATTCCGAAGGGTTGTATGTGAAGATTTAGATATCGCGGCCAGATCCTTCATTAAAGGTGCACGTTTCAAGTTTGTGGATAAAATCGCGGTTAGCACTAAGGCTCCCTCCACATTTAGGGAATGGTTCAATCAGAGGAAGCGCTGGGGCATAGGAACGGCCTTCTGGTTTAAGGAATACTTTAATCTGCTTAAGAGTGCTGTTCGTGAGTATCCGAGCATTGTATTGCCGGTTCTATTATTCCTCTTTCCAGCCTTGCCGCCATTATTGATGAACATATTCATACCAGATGAGCCGTTCATAAAGATGTTCTTCATATCGCTGATCCTATTATCGGCAAGGACGAGTGTCTTTCTGCCACCAGCAGCCTTTACATCAACAACCCTTTCTACTCTAAGAAACTTCCTAGTCATGATCGTAAGCCTATCCGTCTATTCTGCTTTCTTTTATCTAATAGCCAGAAAATTCCAGTTCTATTTCAATCCATTAGAGTTTACGGCTTTCTATTTCGTTTTAGCTCCTATGTGGCTTTTAATAATAATTGCAGGCATAATTAAAGTTTATGTTAAGCCGGAAAGCGTGAATATAGACTGGAAAGTCTAGCCTGCCCATAAAAGCATCGTCGAAGCTTCTTATTCTACTGTCTGTAAACCGTGAAGGTTGAGGTTAAGGGTGAAAGAAATGAAATGATTAGTAGGTTAGGCATCTTGGAGGAGAAGATCGCAGAGATAAATCACCGTATGGAAGAGATTGGAATGCAGATTGAAGCTATTAATAAGGCTCTAATATGCCTATATGGGCATGGAGATTTCAATAGGTGCTCCGTAATTATACGATGCGCAAATTAAGGCAGCGAGTTACTTCTTCATTTTGTTCATCGAGTTTTAACTCTGAGGCCTGCTCGGGATCTTCCTCATGTAGTATATATGCTCGCCATACTCGAGTTTTACAATCTTTCTCTCATTCAGCATCTTATCAATTATGCCCCAATCAGCATTCGCCTTACTTAAGACTTCGCTTACTCCATCTTCGCGTATCGGATGAACTGACATTATGCTCAGAAGATCCTCTTCTAGATCTCCCGTAAGAGCGAATGAGCTTCCCTCATATCCTATTAGGTATTCGACTGCATCTTCGCCGAGGCTCCTAGAGAAGATATTAAATGCTCTATTTATTATTTCTTCACTGACTGGTTTAACCCAGTTCTCCGCTGGTGGACGGGTGGGAATCGATATATAAGCCTTGTATGGTCTTATCTTCGACAGAAAATCGGCAATATCCTCCAAGTTGTCTATATGGCCGTCTATGAGCATAGTTTCGGTGATTAGTCTTCCCTTAAACTCATTGGAGAATCTGATGATTCCATCTAATATCTTATTTATCCTGAGAGATCTGTGAGGTCTATTTATGATCCTCCAAATATTCTCATTGACCGCATCGACCTTTATTGAGACCAGATCAGCCTTTAAAAGGTCATCTATGACATCGTCACGCCAGAGGAGCGAGGCATTTGTCAATACGGCTGTAGGGATCCGGATCTCTTTTAGCATCTCTATCTCTATACCTAAGTTTTCATCTAGAGTTGGTTCTCCATCCGGCACGAAAGTTAAATAATCGATCCTTTCATCTTTGCTTTTGGCTTCCTCAACCTTGCTCTTGATGACCTTTAAGAGATTCTTTGGGTCATAAAAGGGTCTTCTTTCAATGCTTTTCCTAGTTGTCCTTCCGAGTTGACAGTAGATGCAGGAGTATGAGCATATCTTCGCTGGAATATTATTTATTCCTAGACTTCTACCTAATCTCCTAGAAGGAACGGGACCAAAGGCGCTCATCCCTCTCACTGAAGGGGAAACGTTACTCCTTTAGTTCCTTAAGTCTCTTCTTTATATTCTCCAATTGTTTCTGCAACATTTTCATCTGATCCTTTAACATTTGAATTTCCTGTTCCTTCGTCATTTGAGGCGCGGGAGGTATTGCTGCTGGATAGGCTGTTTGCTGAGACATTCCCATTCCATATCTCATTCCCATTCCCATGCCTCGACCTCTTCCCCTGCCGTATCCCCCGCCCACTCCATAATGCATGGGAACCGTGGGGCTCGTCGTGCCACCTATCTCTCCCTGCTTGAATTTCGTGACGACTTCGCGAACAGTTCCGTAGACTCCGCATACAATCTGAATTCCCGCCGCTGATAGAGCTTGAAAAGCGTTTGGCCCTACATTCCCGGTTAAGACCACTTTTACTCCTTTACTTGCTACTATCTGAGCCGCTTGGATTCCGGCTCCTCCACCCGCATATTGGGCTGGATTCTGAATGGCCTCATATTGCATTGTATCCGTATCGACGATTATGAAGTATGCACATCTTCCAAAACGTGGATCAACTGGAGAATCTAAAGAGGGGGCGGATGCGGAAACTGCAACCTTCAAATATCTTCACTTCCATCTTGGTTTAACGGTTTTGTGATTAAACACGAAATTATATAAACCTTTTGTAGAGGTTATACGGCGGAAGGTTTATATTGTTTTTGTGCATAGTCACATAAATGGTGATGAATATGGGTTACAAGTACAGATGGATGTTCCATCTGACGGGGCTTCCAGGATGGCTTATATTCGGCTTCTCACCCGGATGGATAGGCAGAAGCCCAACAGGACTATCACCAACAGCACAATGGCTAATACAAAGCGGACTCCTCCCACAATACATGCAATACCTCCAGACGGTTTCGCCAGCGGCTCCATATCCGTTTCTTCTTACGATGAGCAAGGAGCAGGAGAGACAGATCCTCGAGCAGCAAGTGAAGGTTCTTGAGTCGCAGTTGGAGTCATTGAGGAAGAGGCTTGAAGAGCTAAGTAAGTAAAAAGGCGATTCTTTAGTAAATTAGCTATTTTGTTTGTCGGATTAAGATCGTTCTTTAATCTTAGATATTAATGATTCAACCTTATTCTTCATGCTTACTTTCTTATCTCTCCTGTCATCGATTCGTATCAACGTTATTACTCGCTTAATTCCCGTTTTAAATATGGTTTCATGCGCCGCTCCTATAGCATCGAGGGCTTCCTTGATGTCTTCAGCTTCAAAAATAGTGCTCATGGCCGTGACCTCGTATCTTATCCCCCTTCTTTCTAATTCTTTTAGTGCCGGAACTAAAAATTCTGAGACGCTTACTCCCCCGCCAATTGGTACCACGCTAAACTCGACTATCACAGTTCTCACCTAGATACATATGACTCGTCGGGGCTAATATGGCTTCCCGTAGCGGGAATCCTCGCTATTGAAAAATATAAATAAGTAACCATTCAATAATGCCCTTCTTGATCAGATGGAGGTAAAGGTATTGAATAAAGTGTTCGATTTGAAGGTGAAGATCAAGCCGGTCCTTCCTCTTCTAATTCACAGCAGCGCCTATGAGGGGCCTTGTAGAGTTGGCAATGAGAAGACGCTCGATCCCGAGTTTGAGAGGATCCAAGCAATGAAGAATTTTGAGAGGTTCTGTGAGAGAGTTAGATCTGGACTGACTGAGGATGGAGAGCTGCTCGATCCTACTGCTATAGAGTGGAGTGAGGACTGGATCATCCCAGAGGAGGAAATGGTCAAGCTCGATAAGGACTCCATGAATGTAGATTTATACTTGATAGCGAATGCTAGCTTGACTCAGCATCCCTCGGTTGAGATAGCCCGGAGATACGGTAAGCCCATTGTTAAGCTCGGCCAAGTCTCAAGTGTAGATATATCCGCTTATCTAAGATCTCGTGGAATGGAGGGCTATGCACTTATAGACCTTGAGGAATTGAATCGTTTTGTTAGGCTCTTTAAGGTTAGGAAGAGTTTAATGAACACGAGGATTCTCATAGTCGATGCTGGGAAGCTCCTGCCAATCGGCGTCGTTAGTAGCATTTGGGATCTCGAGGATGTTAAGATGAGGTTTGGGATAGACTATAAGCGTATATCCGCAAGTGAAGTCTTCGATGAGATGGATAGGGTCATAAGAGATGAGGCGGAGCAGAAGAGGGCTGAGGAGATAACTGATAGGCTTATTAAAAATGCCGATAAGGTTCACATGAAGGAAGCGTATATCCGTCAATCAGTCAATTTCTACTTGGCCGTCAAGAATCTAATGATTAAATACAAGTGTAACGCATTCGTGATTCCATGCTTCGAGCTCTGCGTAAAAAGGATACCCGCCGAGAAGAAGGTAACGTTCTGTCTGGCTCATTCCCTACTGAAGGATGAGGGTTATCCATCGGCATGTGAGGGGGACATAAGCGCCCTATTAGCAATGACCGTGCTGATGTATCTATCTAGAAAGTCAGCTTTTATGGGAAACTCATACATGATAGATAAGGAGAAGAACATCGTAGCTGTTCACCACGACGTTCCGGGATTAAAGATGAAGGGGCTGAATGATGCAGAATTACCCTACGAGATAAGGAGCTTTACGATGGGCGGGTGGGGAGCGACATTGCGCTATGATTTCTCGAGGGATAAGGGTGAAGTTGTGACCCTCGCAAGGTTCAATCCGACGGCGACTAAGCTATTCGCCGCCAAGGGAGAGCTGGTAGGATGCGGCGGATTCGATAAGGTTGGATGTAGCCTAAGAGCGGAGATAAAAGTGAGAGATGCAAGAGATTTCTTCCACAAGGAGATGGACTTCGGCCATCATCTCGCCATGGTCTATGGAGATTACGTGGATGATCTCAGATATCTAGGCGAGCTCGTCGGCTTCAGGGTTGTGGAAGCCTAGAGATCCCTATTGAGCGCTATTCGTCAAGAATTCGGTGAAATTCTTGATTAAGTCATCTCTATTTCCTTTAAGGAATCCGTCACCGAGCTTTGATGCCTTCAGGGACATATTGCTCGGCAAGCAGATACCTGAAAAAGTTCATTTCATAGAGCTAGGCGTCGACTATGAGATGATGAAGTTCATATCCGAGGGTCTAATTGGCGTTAAGCCCCCCGAAAATATCAATGTAGGTGAGAGGAAAAAGGAGCTCTTCGTTGAGGGCAAAGATGTGCCGGCTCTTCTCAATGAAGAGAAGCCCCTACTGAAATTTAGGGTTAAATTCTACTATTCGATGGGCTATGACTGTGTTCCGGTAGGCCTGCCACTAGCTCCCTTTCCGACGAAGCATCGGAAGACAAAGGACACGGCCATATTATCCCGTGGAATACGAACTTGGGTTGAGGAGGAAGCGGGGATAATAACAAACTGGGATGAATTTGAGTCCTTTCCTTGGGATCGCATAAATCTGGACGTGACGGAATACTTTGAATTTTTAAGTGAGATAATCCCTGAAGGCATGAAGTTCATGGTGACCTCAACATTGTATGAGATGGTTGGAGAGCAATTGATGGGATGGAAATGCATGTTCTACAAGTTATTTACGGATCCCGATCTCGTGAAGGCCGTTTTCGATAAGTGGGGAGAGATAATCTATAGGGGCTATGCAGATGCGGTCAAATATGACTGCGTCGGAGCGATATTCCACTGTGATGATATGGGATACAAGAAGGGAACTATGATCAGACCTGACATTTTAAGGAAGATCGAGATTCCATGGCTTAAGAAGTACGCTTCGCTTGCCCATGATCATGGCAAGCTCTTCCTATTACATAGTTGCGGCAATATCTATTCGATAATGGAGGATCTAATCGAGGATGTCAAAATTGATGGTTTTCACTCATTTCAGGATGTGATCATGCCCGTATGGGAATTCAAGGAGAAATATGGAGATAGAGTCGGCGTCCTCGGAGGGATCGATGTGGATAAACTGGCCAGATACGACGTTGAATCATTAAGGAAATACGTGAGAACCGTGCTGGACAGATGCATGCCGGGAGGAAGATACTTTCTTGGCTCTGGAAACACCGTAACAAATTATGTTCCGCCGAAAAATTATCTTGTTATGCTCGAGGAGGGGCTCAGATGGAAACCGAAAATTTAGTTTGTGCTGGCTCAGCAAAATGGGACTATAGCCCTTAGCAATAAAGAATTTTGCGTGAGGAATCGGAGAGTCATCCGAGATCTACATAATCGTTTCTAGGCAGTCCTCCTGGAACAGTCCTGTCGATCGTTAATGCCGCCCCCTCACCAGGCTTAACCTCGATCTTCACCTTATCATATTCTCTCAGGCCATACTTGCCCATATTTATTATTAGGAAGCCCTTCTCAAAATTTTCAAGGATTGTATCGTTATCATCATTGTATATAATAAAGTATGCCTCCGGCTCCTCCACATTATTGAAGACTTTCTCTATGATCTCGTCTAGTTCCTCTGGATCCTCGCTTAATCCAACCTCTTCCTCATCGATCACTCCGCGGTATATGTCGAGCAGGCATACTTTTCCCCCGATTGAGACTACAGTGGTATTCGCGTTTAAGTCAACCTCGGATTTTCCAACGGAGACTTTTACTGGGAATGCCATGATGATTAAGTAGCGTGTGCCATTTGTCTTGCCGATGACGTGGCCATTCAATTGAAGGGCGCTGGAGGCCTCTGATATTCCCCTGCTAATAGTGCTCTTCACCTTCTGGGTTGAGTAGAAGCCCATGTTTATGACTACGCCTGCAAGAGCGGCGGCTATTACGACGAATGCTATTAGCACTATTGCAGCCTCTATGCCTACTATTCCACGCTTATCCCTAAACGAACTAATTCTTCTCATCTTTTCATCCTGCCATAACATATGAGTCTTCTGGTAATGCCTCAGGGATCGTAAATTCTATGGTTAATGGGGCGCTCTTCTCCGGTCTGATCTCTATGGAGACCTCATCTCGCACTGAGGCTTCGCTTTTAAGATCCAAGACTATTATTAGGAAGCCCTTCTCAAAGTGATGCAGAGCATCGTCTCCGTTGCTGTTCTCTATGACTAAGACTGCCCCTGTAATGTATGTGCCTGTTTCATTATCGTATAGTTGTCCCCACCATGCTGGCGGTTCACTCTGGGAGCCCTTGGTCAGATTCGCTATGATAGTGTCAAATTGTAGCCCGGTCGGATCGATCTGCATCTTAGGCTCCGTCCCATTAAATACGCCTATCCCTCGATAGATATTCGCCCAAGCCTTATCTCTTATTCTCAGCGAGACGACGGTTCCGTTTGTTCCCATCGAAACCCACTTGGTGCCCATAGTCTTAAGCGGGATTATTATTGCCTTAGCGTATCCGCTTCTATTACTGGCCTTTATGAGTATGTTGCCATCTATAGTTAATGGACATCCCGATTCATGAATTCCCTGGCTTATTACGTCTCTTCCCTTCTGCGTCGCATACAAACCCATATTCACAACCATGAAGCTGAAGGCGGCGGCCACAATGACAAAGGCAATAAGCACGATCGCTGCCTCTAAGCCCACCATCCCATCTCTTTCCCTTACTAGACATCTTCTCCTCATTTTCCTCAAAAATAAAGAAACGAAGAATATTTTTATCCCTTGTGAAAGGACAAAAGATTTTTAGAAAATATTTTCTAAAATTGTTATTGAACAGTATATTTTTCAAAAATATTTAAAAATTAAAAAATAAAATTGGAGGATTTTTGTCAGCCAAGGTCAACAGCCGCGTTCGCTGGTAGGTCTTTATCTCAACCTTCACCTTTGAGTATTCGGGCCTCCAGAATCCGGTATCTCCGAGATTTATGATGACGTAGGCTTTCTCGAAGTTCTCTAGGACGGCATCATTATCGTCGTTATATATGATTATGTAGGCGGCGCTTACATTCCATCCTAAAGCATTAGATTCACCTGAATTCTTATCAAACAGCCTGTATATGACCTCTGTCATGTTCGATGGGTCTTCAGGCAGGCCGAAGTTTATTCCAACTCCTCCCGAGGCTCCGCCTGTTCCTGTCTCGTTCACGACGCCCTTATAGATATTCAGCAGATTACTTCCCCATACTGAGATTGCCGTTGTCTTATTGGAGAGATCCAGACTTGATCTGCCGATTGAGAGCTTAACTGGTATGAGGAGATACTGAATGTATTTTGATCCTCCGGTCTCATTTGTGTATGCTATGACTGATCCATCCAATTGTAATGCGGATGTGGATTCTTCTATGCCTCGGTTTATCGTCATCTTAGCTTTCTGGGCTGAAAAGAAGCCCATATTCACGACTACATAGGCAAGCGCTGAGGCTATTACGACGAATGCTATCAGAACTATTGCGGCCTCTATGCCCACGATTCCACGCTTATCCCTATGTAGTCTTGGTTTCTTCATCTCTCATTCTCTCCTTCTATCCAATCGTGTGGAATCCTTCTTGGAGCTCGGATGGAACTGTAAACTCGATTGAGAGCGGAGCTCCCTTTTCTGGTCTAAGCTCGATGAAAACGTTCTCCCTCTTATCGGCTTGATCACTTGATGTTAAGTGAATTATCAGGAGGCCCTTCTCCTGCATGTCTAATGAGTCGTCACCATCAGAGTTCTCTATGAAGAGCATTGCCGTAGTTCCAGATCCAAGACTATTTATTAGCTGCGTGAAGTTTTTGCCCCTGGGATCAACAGTCTTATTTATTCCATTGTAAATGTTTGCGTATGCTGTGTGGTTCTCAACTCTAAGCGAGACCATGGTCGTCTGATTAGCCATAGGGACATACTTAACTCCTAAAGTCTTCAGTGGGATAATTATCGCGTCTACCTTGCCCGAGCTGGATCCCCTGATCATAATAGTCCCATCAAGAGTCAATGGAGTGCTTGCCTCCTGAACTCCTTGGCTTATTACGTCTCTTCCTTTCTGCGTCGCATACAAGCCCATATTCACAACCATGAAGCTGAAGGCGGCGGCCACAATGACGAAGGCAATGAGTATTATGGCGGATTCTACGCCTAGCGTTCCCTTCTTATTCCTAAACATCTCTCCTCTCTCACTATCTTTTGGTTCAAGGTTTTGCTGAACATTTTTAATACGGTTGTGAACGAGCGTAATGGGTGTGGAAAATGTGTGAAAGAAACGTTCTGTAATTTTTTCACACTTCTATAAATTATAATTAAAAAACGAGAATTTCTTCCGATTTTTAAATGCATAAAGGGTTTATAAATAAACCTAGAAGATAATTTTGAAAGTTAGAGGGCAAAGCGAAGGAATCTGTCATGTCAGATCCGGAAAGAATGAGCGCCGTCGATTTTATAATTAGCGTCTTGAGGGAGCATGAAAAGAATCTCGATTCCCTAATTGAAAAGTTGAATGCAGTTTCAAAGAATCTATCAGAGTTCGCAATTAATAAAAAAAGACATGAAGGCCAGATCAGATATGGAGGCTCAGGCACCGTTCATATCATGTGTAAGGACTGGGAGGAGTTTAGGGAGTTATCCCGAAATGCCGATACTCTATCCTTCACTTTGGATGATGGATTGAGGATAATGGCCCTGCACGGCAACATCCTTTATGAGTATAGAGAATCAATTCCTGAGCATATGGAGCATTTGGAGTGCGGGGTTCCAATATATTTTCAAGCTCAATTAAATCCGGAGAGAATAAGAAAATTCTTGATGAGGGAATTAAATGCCTCTAATAAGAAGGTTATACACGGGGAAATCCGGTTCTCTCCATGAGCATCCTCTTTAATTGCTCATAATACTCCAGTATTTCTCTGCCCTTAGATGTTATGTAATACTCCCTTTTTTTGCCGATCTTCCTAACTTCTAGGGCTCCCTGACTGGTTAGAAAATCGAGAACTTCACAGAGAGGAATCCATGAAAGATTGCTCTTATACATTATGCGTGTAGGTTTGTGGCATCCTTTGCTGACAGTCTGCAGTATATCTACACAAATCTCTAATCTCGATCTCTTCATCTGGCATCAAAAATAAAATTTTACTGCTTCTATTTTTAAAATTGTGAACATCAGAAATGATTTTAAGAAATGGGAAAAACAAACTTGCCGATTTCACTCTTCATTTGCAAACTATCATTTTTTACTGCAAAATATCGATGCTTCCAGAAATATTCTATTTCATAATTATATAGTGTCTCTTTCAATTTTCTCATATACTTATCTAATTCAGCATTAGAATTCAGATGTTGTTAATGCGCTGATGAAGTCCCTGCATAGTTTATCCCCTCTGTGGATGCATCTTCCATCTTCATCTGGGAGGTATAATGGGCATATCCTGGAGAAGCGGCAGCTCCACCTCTTAAAGTCCAAAGCGTTACCGGATTTTATCTGGAGCAGGCTTCTCACGCTCATCTCAAATCAGTCTCAATTTTTGATTTTTCAATAAAAAATCCTTGCGAACATGCATTACGGATAAGAAAAATTCAGTGTGAAAATTGAAGACTTAAACTTAGCTTAACCATGGAGATTGATTCTGAATAAAATTTCATATACCTTTATATTGTCTGGCATGCTATTATTATGTGGCGTTGAGGCGTCCGGAATGAGGATTATTTCCCTATCGGTGCTACTGCTCATCCTGTTATCTAGCTCCATGACGATAGCCACCACTATCCATATTCAATCAAAGAAGTATGTTGACATGATTGGTAGGCTCGATAGATGTTACAGACATGTTCTGGATGATCTATGCGGAATGATGGATTTAGCATTAAAATTTAGGGATGACCCCGAATACAACTATGACCCATCGGATATGGAGATGATCATCATGAGGGATGGAGTAAATGGAACGCAGGAACTCATCAATCTTTATAATGAATTCATGAATGCCATACAGAGTGATCTGACATCACTGGAGAATGCAACGGGCGTAAAAGTAGAGCCATAAAAGCGAAAATAAAAACGTAATATACATTCATAAAGCCTTTAAGGGATTCATAGGAACCTTACTCATACGGGGCTCGTGGGAGTGAAGGAAAACGCGGTTATTCCCCTTGTTCCGGACGCCTCAACGCCACATAAGGCCTTCACTCCCACATTTTATCGCTTAACTATTTGAGTCAAGCCTGAACCAATCCTCAATCTTCCTTCTCATAACTCTCATCCTTCGATGTCTAGTCTCCATCTCTCCGCTATTTGCTCTAGTTTTCTGGTCATTTCGAGAATTAGGGGCATGGTTATCCTCTCCTTTGCGATTGGCTTGATGAAATATAGGTTAGCCCCCTCTTCTCAAGCAGTGTGCCGCGTTTCGCATCTATCCATCCGATGAGAATCGAGATTGGAATATATAATGAGAAAAACATGATCAATGCTCAATCAGCAACTTATACTGTATGACTATGATGTTTAGGAATGATAATGCAAACACGAAATAGCTGCTATGTCCCCTCTAAAAATAGACATGCAGCTTCTTATGATCTTGGATTTCAAGTTGTTTATCTTACCATTCTCTTGGAGGTTTAGGTTGACTATTAGTCTGATCTACTTACCCGCCTAGATCTTGGCATCGAGGTTCTCGCATACGTAATGGTATGCATTACTTGCTATTCTTTCAGATAATCTCCTTTCTTTAAAGAGCCCTTATCATCTTGGGGCAGAGCCTTTCTCACTCCAAGCTGGAATTTAAAGGGTTATGTATTATTTGGATTCTTATGTTAAAACTTCCGCTGATCCTGTTGTTTTCTCATCTTGATAGAGTGTTTATCCAAATATGAAGTTAGAAATGGTTAAGAGACATGAATGTTTCTAAGCGCTAAACCTACTCTATTCTGGCTGACTTTCGCGAATTAAACCGCAATCGCCGTTTTCTTCGGGGTTAAGGCATTCGTTATTTTCTGCAGAGTTTCTAAAGCCTCAAATCCCTTCTGCGTAAGTCTATACTCCTCCCTTCCATTCTTTGTCTTCATAGCCTCAACGAAGCCTCTGCGCTTCAAAAAGTTTAAATGCTTAACGGCATCCTTCCAGGAGAGATTCGCCATATTTCCAATATGCGTTAATTTACTCGTCTCAGAAACAGCCTTTAAAATGTCCAGGTAGATCTCCAGCTTTGAGCGTCTCTTCATCTTCTCTATCTCCTCATGTTAACAGCAACTATCAGCTTGTCAAGTCACTTTATAAAGAAGTTATGAATACTCGTCATGTTTATCTGGTTCGTGAATAAGGACCGTAACTACACTCTATAAATATCATTCTATTTTATGGATTTGCCATAAATATTTCCAAACTTGACTGTAACATCTTGGGTTGTGGAGAAGTTCGTCGCGTGGCTATTGCCCATGTTCATAGTTCATAATTCCTTTTTTATTTTGCGCTAAGTTTGTTTTGGGGCTTGTAATGAGCAAAGAGCAGAGTGCAGATGAGGTTGAGGAAGAAGATAGGATAAGCAGGCTTGAGGAGGAGATCAATAGGCTCAAAGCCGATGTTCAGAGCTCCTCGGATGAGATGACGAGGATGGTTGAGGACTTAAAGAGGGCTGTAATCGATATCCGCTCTGCAATAAGCGAGATCGAGAATCCCTTCAATCTGCTGAGGGTCATAACGAGCGAGAAGGATCTTGAAAAGATCATGAAGGCTCAGCCTACAATTGATGCCCTTAAGATCGAGAGGAAAGAGAAGGATGAAGCCTCTAAGCCCGGCGGTGAAGAGCTCCCTGAAGAAACAGTGAAGGCCGAGGATACAGCTAAAAAGAGGGAGCGGCCCTCCGATTTGACTGGGAAGATCGATCTTAAGTATTGGTCGCCGAATTTCAAGGATGGCTTCTCACTGATACGATGGATCTACGCTTTGCTAGACATAGGCTTTAGCAAGGATGATCTTAAGAGGATCTGCCAATGCTGCGAATACATTGGGGTAATCCCGAGAAATTCGAGTCTCTGCATCACCGGCATGATCGATGTCATAACAGATGCCAGATCAAGGGGGCTCTCAGAGGAGGACATTATATTCGCCATATATATGATCGCTGATGCCCTTGGAGTGAAAATTGAAGGCGAGAGGCTTCGTGAATTAGCTATCCACGCGCTTAAGAGGAATAGAGGGGTGACAAAGTAGTGGGTTTCTCATCGACAATAACTGAGGTTGTTCTCCTCATAGCCTCCGTCGTCCTAGCGAGTGGAGTTTCAGCCCAAGCCATGTATGCTGGCTTATCACTGCAGAGTAGCATAGTTCAGACTGTTGATATGTCCAAGAGAAACCTGAATACCCGCATAGATATCGGGTATGCAACAGTAAATGAGACTACGAATCCGAGATACTTCGTAATCTACGCGAAGAATACTGGTTTAATGCCATTAACGGACTTCTCAGTCATAGATGTTTACGTCGGTGAATATGGAAAAGCTGTTTTCTGCTATTATGGTGAGGACGCAACTGTAGGGAGCGGAAAGTTCAGCCTATCAGATGTGGATGGTGACGGAGTATGGGAGATCGGAGAGACTGCGATCATAAAGGCTTATCCAAGCATAGACATTAATGCCACAATATACGAGGTTAAGATCGTCCCATTCAGGGGCATTCCATCTAGCTATGTGTTTCCTCCCCCACCATAGGTGTCTGATATGGGTTTCTCAGTAGCAGCAGCATCAGCTGTCATCATGATGGGACTCGTCATCTTCATAGGCGTTACGACATCCTCGATAATATACTCCATGAACCAACTGATGATCCTACTGCAAGATTCCTCGGCTCAAAGACTGAATGTGCTGATCTCAGTTGAGATAACGGAGATAAATGCCTCCTCGATAGAGTTCTACGTGAAGAATGATGGTTCAAAGACTATATTTCTGAGAAATCAAGACTACAATTGGAATAGCATCGTAGTCTCCTATAGGAATGGAACTTGGCACTCCTATCTGATAGAAGACTATGAAATCTCCGAGATTAAAGTTCAAGATTCAACCCTGACATTCAATGTTTCAATACATGCATATATTAATCCGGGAGAAGAAGCTAGAATACTTGCCCGTCTGCCAGATGATGCCCCTGAAATCCCTGTTAATGAGACTGTCATTGTGGTTTTCATCTCGCATCATGGCGTCTCAGCAATGAGTGAGGGGGTTCGTTCAAGTTGAGATTGATATCCCTGCAGATCAAGGATCTTGACGACTCCTTAGGCGGTGGATTTCCGCATCCCTCACTCGCATCTATTGAAGGAGATTACGGAACGGGTAAGACTGCCCTAACTCAGCACATAATCCACTCGATGCTTAAGGCTGGACTATCAGTGTATGTCATCACAACTGAGACTACAGTCAAGGAGTATCTGGAGAAGATGAGATCGATAAAGTTGGATCCCTATCCATACTATCTCGATGGGAGACTTGAGATTTATCCCCTGCACGTTGAGGGCGGCCAATGGAGCATGTTTTTATCATCATTATTCTTCAAGGTTACAAGATGTTTCCTAGAGATTTATAGAGAAAGATACGATGCTGTTGCAATTGATAGTCTAAGCGTATTAGCCACGGAGACTCCATCACATGAATTCTTAACATTCATCACGCGAATGAAGAATCTAGTTTCAGATGGAAAGACAATAATCTTAACGTTCCATCCGAGGTTTCTCCCCGAAAATATCATAATGAAGCTCAAGGCTTCATCTGATGTCTATCTTGTTCTTTCGAGCACTAAATTGGCTGATGTCTCGATTAAGCTGCTTAAGATAGTAAAGTTGTGGGGAACTACGGGTGAGAGGAAGGATGCGATAAGCCTAGAGATAAATCCCTATGTTGGATTGAGAGTTCTTCCTCTTGGAGGCGTAAAGATCTAAATTCATTTCTCAGGTGTCCCGCATGAGGATTTCATTTGAGGCTATAAGGAAATTTCTTAGCGGGATCAAAGTTGGAAGGCTCTTAGGCTTTAGTAATGAAACTAATGCTATCGATGAGGCGGCGGGCTTATCTCTTTTCAGAAGCACAGAGATCCCCCAGACCCTGGAGGAGGCTATGGATAAGTATCCCTATTTGACGGAGTATATCAGGGAGAATGATTTGAAGCCCTACTACATCGTTGATCCAGGCTCTCTTGGAACGGATATGGATCTCGCATCCGCGGCCTTTGTTCTAGATCTGATCTATCCACTTGAGCGTGGAATATTCATTCATGTAAGGGCTGGAGGGGAGATCGGAAAATATAATATAATTGAGCCTGAGAAGCCTCCGAGGGAGATACTGGACCAGATCGAGAATGCAATTGCCAAATTGATAAGTGAAAGAACAATAGTTGCTGAGAGCATCGAAGAGAGGGAGAGGGTTATTGCAGGTTTATTCAATGAGGCCCTTAAGAAGAGGAAGCTGGATCTGCCTGAGGATAAGAAGGCCTATTACTTATATCACTTCTTAAGGGAGAGGATCGGACATGGATTCATCGACATCTTCTTGGCGGATCCGTGGCTTGAAGATATAAGTGTTCCAGGAGCCGGCCACGTATATGTCTATCATAAGTTTTTCGGTCCTCTAGAGAGTAACATTGAGATCCAGAAGGAGGATATAGACTTCATCCTTAGGTGCCTCGCTGAGAGATATGGGCATGTTCTGAGCTACTCGCATCCGATAATAGATATTCATCTCCCGGACGGCTCGAGATTTAATGTTGTCTTTGGGAATGATATAAGCCTTAAGGGAAGCAACTTTACGATTCGGAAGTTCCCTAAGGAGCCTATCTCCGTCGCTCATCTGATAGGCTGGAATACGTTCTCAGCGGAGTTCGCCGCCTACATGTGGATGCTCTTTGAGGTTGGAATATCCGCCTTCATCTGTGGGGAGACGGCATCCGGCAAAACGACGAGTCTAAATGCCCTCACAGGCCTTATCAGGCCTGACTCGAAGATAGTTAGCATAGAAGAGACTCCGGAAGTGAATCTTGCTCATAAAAATTGGGTTAGGGAGGTGACGAGGCTACACTCCGGCAGCGTAGTTTCGATGTTTGATCTCTTGAAGGCGGCTTTGAGGCAGAGGCCTGACTATATAATCGTCGGCGAGATTAGAGGTGAAGAGGGGCAGATAGCCTTCCAAGCGATTGAAACCGGGCATCCGGTTCTCTCAACGTTTCATGCTGGAGACTTGCAAACTCTCTTTCAGAGGTTAACTTCTTCGCCGATCAACGTTCCGAAGACGCATATTAACGGGTTGAATTTAGCGATATTTCAGAATAGGATTAAGCGTGGACTTAAACTCGTCAGGAGAGTTCTTTCAGTTAATGAGATAATATCTTATGATACTGATTCTGGGAGCCTAAATTACTTTCCAGCTTTCGTATATGACCCTGATGAGGATAGGCTGAGATTTAGGGGTTCAAGTATATTTCTTGAGGCGAAGATCCTGCCCTACAGGGGATGGGGAACCGATAAGACCCCGGAGTTATATAGGGAGTTGCAGATGAGAGCTGAGGTTCTAAAGGCATTAGCAGAGAAATCCCCGAGGTTCAAGAGCGTGTGGAACACAGTCATCGAGACTGAAAGGATTGGAATAGAGAAGGTTTATGAGATGGTTAAGAAGGGGAAGATGCCTTGGCTGAATAAATACTAGTTTGTTGAGGGAAAAATGCTAAGATGCCCCCAAAATTTAAGGGAATAAATAAAATTTTTGATTCGCTGAGGGAAAGGATCAAGATAGTTATACTCATGATCTCGGCTTCGATGGCTCTCTTATCATATCGTATTCTTGTGGGGATGAGCTGGCTGGTCATGACGGCGTCTTCTCTATCAATATTATCCTCCGTATTTTTGGTAGCCCTCTTTTATCGCCGTAGAGGAAGGTTGAAAGGTAAGGCATCCCGGAAGATCGATGAGGAGCTGATACTATCGATCCTACACATGTATGTGATCTCTCAGGGGGAGGTCGGTCCGGATCAGCTCGTCAGATCGGTGGCTGATGTGAAGGAGTATGGATACTATAGTATGGTCTTTAGTAAGATCTATGAGATAGCCAAGAAGTTTGGGTATGGATTTGCCAAGGCAATGTCTCATGTATCCAGCTTTGTGAAGCCCCCGCTTAAGGATATCCTTATAAGATGCACTGAGGCCCTATCTACTCCTGAGCCTAAAGAGTATCTTGAATTGGAGAATTCAACCCTCTTTGAGGAGTATTCAGGCTATTATCTTAGGGCGATAGAGTCAATAAAGACTCTCGGCGGAGTTTATGGAACATTCCAGAGCGTCGCAGTCTTCATGATCATGACATTAGATCTCATGACCGGCTTCATCGACAATCCGAATATTGCATACTACTCTTACATTGTCTCATCCGCGGCGATAATAATCATGTTCTTAGGTTTCAAATCGATAATACCAAGGGAGATACTCATATACATTGACAGAGAGGATCCGCCCAGACTATATAGGCTCTTTAGGATCTCAGCCGCAGCCGCCATGCTATCAGTGATCCCAGCTGTATACCTGAGCATATCAATCGATCCGTCTATAGGCTTTATGATCTTCGGTTCTTCACTCATGTTGCCTGGTATGATAGCCTATAAGTTCGAGTCTTACATTACAAAGATAGATGAGTATTATCCTACATTCATCAAGGCTCTATGCGAGAATATGGCCTCGACAGCCAGCATCAAAAGTGCTATTGCATACGTCCTCCATATGGAGCTCGGCCCATTAAAGGGGCTCCTGGAGAAGACGCTTGCAAGGATAAGGCTTGGAATTAGGATCAAGAAGGCGATGAATCTCCTCTCATCCGAGGCATCGTCATTCCGCGTTTATACAATGAATAGGATGCTATTGGACTCGATAAATTACGGCGGGAACCTCATCGAAATTGGAAGGATACTCGGAGATTCATGCATAAAATTCTTGGAGTTCAGAAAGAGAAGGGATTCCGTAGCTAAGAGCTTCAAATCTGTCATCTTCATTCTTCAGCCCGTAACAGTCGCCCTACTAATTATACTAACGTATCTCTGCAAATTCTTCTCTCGAAGCCTAGTCTCCCTACCATTCTTCTCATTCGGGGAGATACCGACTGGAGTAGTCGAATTAGGAAACATCCTGATGATACTCCTAGTAACATCGCTCAATGCTCTGGCGCTGAAGGAGGCTGAAGGCGGATTCTGGGGGAAAAGCCTCCTATACATAGGCCTATTAATGATAATAAGTGGCGCCTCATGGCTAATCGGCGAAAAACTGATGGATTTAACACTTGGCCAAGTATTAAGAGGGTTCGAAAAACTAATATGAAGTTTCAGATGTGGCATGAGCAAAAACCGGCACTCCTTTATATACAATTTTTTCCCGTGGCAGCTAAAAAAGAATTTTCAACATGAGACTCTCTGAGAGTCTCAGGATCTGTTATTGCCAAGATTATCTTTATTAGATACGGAGAATCATATCTCTGAACCATGAGGATCGGAATATTCATCTCATCATTCATAAAGTTCATGTATGGAAGATCCCTTGATGATATGAATCCCAAAGAGATCGAGGATGCAATAACGAGATGCGTCAGAAAAATGAGAGATCTCGGATTAAACTGCGCAGAGATATCAGTTTTGGAGATGGAAACCCTAAGGAGATTATGTAAGGTAACGTCCAAGGTTAAGGACTTTTAC
>Ga0209410_1000471_pt1 | contig 18708 bp, 18 predicted proteins | sample Mar14436cmmetaG_FD_184135 | JGI IMG/M metagenome (GOLD analysis project Ga0209410, IMG submission 184135) | Marine hydrothermal vent microbial communities from Guaymas Basin, Gulf of California to study Microbial Dark Matter (Phase II) - Marker... ... | reverse complement strand
TTCTTTTTCCTTTTGTCCAACTACAACGATGTACGGTATCCATTCACGCTCTGCATCAACGATTTTTCGTCCCAAGGGACGACTTGTATCATCAATATCTACGCGGAAACCTTCATTTTCAATTTTTTGAGCAACTTCTTTTGCATAATCCAAAAGCTCATTGGTAATAGGCATTATTCTAACCTGCACTGGTGAAATCCAAACTGGAAGCATGGGATGTTCCTTTTGGAGCGCAGTGTCAAACAAAGTGAAAATATATCTTTCTATGGTTCCTATAATGGCTGTATGTAAAATTACAGGATACTTTTCAGTTTGGTCAGCGTCTACATATTTTATACCGAATCTTTTAGCATTTCCAATATCTATTTGAACAGTGCCTATCTCTCTAGGCCTATTTAACACATCTACAATATGGTATTCGATATTTATGGTCCAATAATAGTTTGCACCAGTAGCCGGATATATCGCTACAAGAACAGGCTTCTTCACTTCTTGAGCGATTTTAACAATGAAGTCCTTATATCTTTCGTACTGCTCGGGATTTACAACATTTATGAGAAGCTCGTAGTTCCTTCCCAACAGTTTTATTTCATCCATTATTAGTCTGTGAACTTTAAGAAGCCATTCTTTTGCTTCTTCTTCATCTTTGGTAAATACGTGGAGGTCGGGCATGTAGAATCTTCTAAGTCTGAAACTTAACTCTACTTCTCCGCTTTGCTCATATCTATAGGAATCTGCAATTTCAAATGCTCCAAAAGGCAAATCCTTATATGAAATTGTCCAATCTTTTAACATTGAAAATTGCTGATGACACGCAGCGTAACGTAGTACAAATTCTCCTCTATCAGTTTCCATCATGTAAAGTCTATCACCATAAAGTTCAGCATGCTCTTTAACCGGTTTCTCGTGAAGATTGAAAAACGCGGTGCCTTTAACTTCAAAAATAGGTATTCCTAGCTTTCTAGTAACAGTTCTGGAATAGTCAGCTACAAGATCAAAAATTAGAGCCCCGTAAGGCTCCATTCTCATGTGGCCATAATCGGAATATGGTTCCCACTCAAAGCCAAATCTCCTCAAATACCTTGTAACTTTAGATTCCCCACCTGGAAGTGCTTCTCCTAATGCTTCTTTTCTCACCATAATTTGGAAATCTCTATTAAATTCGTCAAGATCAGCAGATTCTACATCGATTTCCATGCTGTCAGGAGTTAAAATAACATACTTTTTCTCCACACCTTTCTTTTCTTCTTTCTTCTTTTCCTCTCCTGGTTTAATTTCCCTAGAAAGCTCTGACAATGGATGACCTTTTACAGAAATCTTGAATGCTTTATACCATCCAAAGGGGGCTCTTACTACCTCTACACCTTCCTCTGTAAGCTTTGACTCTAATTTTTTCAGAATTTCAAGAGCATTAATCGGCGAAGCTAAGTTACTACTTAAATGCGCCCAAGGATATAAAACGATCCTCTCCGCTTTAACACGTCTAAAAACGTCCAATATGTCTCTTGCTGCTTTCTCTACAACCTCAGCATTGTCCCCCTTTTCGACGGTAACCATTGTAACAAGGGCTTCTTCCACTCTTACCTCTTTCTTCGATGTTTCTTCCGCAGTTTTAACAGCCTTTTCTCGAGGCTTAAACTCTATCCAATCACTGTGAAGTAACACCATCTTCAAGAATAATCACCTTTTACGAAAGAAATGTGATCTCTTGAAACTGTTTCAAAGGGAATTTGTAAACGGTTAGTTTTAACATTTACATTTCACCCTTTTAAGTATTTCTTGGGAAAAGTTGTTAAATATTAAGTAAACGGTAAAAAAAGTTGACCAATATCTCCTAGAGTCGCCGAGAAGCCGTAATAGGATTTATTATGACCCCCATTAATTATAACAATCATTACTATGGAATGCAAAGATCTACTGTAAATCTCTCAGTGTGACATCTAACTTAAATTTCTTTGAAGGTAAGATTAATTGCGGAATACGTTAAATGGGGAGGTTAATATGAGTAAAGTTGAGGTTTCCTTTATAAAATATGTGGGAAAAACTTTAGAGTTGATGCGGAGTCCAGGTCTTCTACTGGTTTCCACAAGTAAAGATGGGAAGCCTAATGTTATGACCATTGGTTGGGGTTTTATTGGCGTTATCTGGTATAAGCCAGTGTTTGTTGTGGCAGTAAGACCTTCAAGATATACGTACAAATTGATTGAGGAAACAGGAGACTTTACAGTTAACGTCCCTACCGAAGACATGAGTGACATAGTAGAATATTGCGGCACCGTTTCCGGTAGAGATCACGATAAATTTAAGGAGAAAAACCTCAAAGCAGTCCCCAGCAAATATGTAAAGTCCCCGATAATCGAACAGTGTCCAATTAACTACGAATGCAAAGTAATATACAAAACGGATCTAGATTCCTCTAAAGTACCGAAAGAAGTCGTTTCGTCATTCTATTCGGCGGGAGACTATCATACGCTCTACTTCGGCGAAATACTAACGGTACACGCAGATAAAACAGTTACTTAAAATGAGAGGCACAATAAACGTCTATTGTTCCTATGCTTCTTTCTCACGTTTTTATAGAAAAACATTTAGAATCGGAAAGACAGTAACACCTTAGAGGTACTTTTAGGTGAGTGCATGAAAAGCTATAAGTGTATTGTAACTTTTCAGAAAAAGTTAAGTAGACTTGTAATTTTCATAGGTGCTATTGTTCCTATTCCTATTTCGTTTTTCATTGTAAGGGACGCTATAATACATGGATATATCTATGATCCACTTTTCATCGTTTCTCTAGTTTCTTTAGCTTTTGTAGTGTCCATTTTATTCTATAAGGGCTGGAGGTTTCTTGTCCCAACGGAATGTATAATCTTTGATGACAGGATAGAAGCAAGAAAAGGCAGAAAAGTGATTTCTAAAGTAAAATTTGATCTAATAAAAAATGTATGTATTGACAGAGAAGGGCCGTCAGTCGGAAAAATTATGGCGGGTTCAATTTTTATCGATATCACAGGAGGTAAGACAGAAAAATATGTATTAATAGAAACAGAACATATAGATATTTACCTTACGCCTGTTGATCCAGATGGATTTGTAAAGGATCTGAAAGAGGCTATCAGAAACTATAAAGGTAAAGAAAAGCAACAATATCCAGTCATTACAGAATATGAAGAATATAGCGCATCGAAAAGAGCGTTATTTTATTTTCTTTTCATAAAAATGCCAGTAGGCTATTTTCTCTTGATTTTACCTATTTATTTCCTTTTATTGTTTTCCGGTTTTCCCCTAGAAATTATAGTGATATCAATTATGGCAATCGTCTCAATATTCGAATTTTTAATTTATTTTCATTCAGAAAAAAATAGTCTCTTCGATGTTAAGAACCGTGCCGCTGGAAGTTTTTCTCTCGAAAAAACGAATTCCGACAAGTTTTAAATATGATGTTTCATTCCCAATTGAAGTTGCTCCTTATATGTCCTTAACAAATGCGATGGCAACCGGCTTAACACCCCAAAAATCTAAGATAATAGTGAGCTCAAACTTCTTTAAACATTCAATAAATGTGCAAAACGCCATATTAAGACACGAAAGAGCCCATATCATCAATAAAGATATTTTAAAACTATTTCTCTTATCCCTAACCTTCAACATATTATTGATGTTGCTTGTGCTTATTTTCCCAAATACCAAAGTTATGAATGTAACACTATTTTTGTGGATCTTATTTTTGTGGATTGTTGTTAAATCTATTGAACTTAGAGCAGATATAACATCCGTAGGGAATGAAGTAGAAGCTAACGAACTAGTGGATGCGCTGATAGAAATAGGTGTAGAAGTCAAAAAGGCTTCAGGAGAGATTTTAGACATAATAAATAGGGGAGAAGAAAGAAAACCAGAAATATTGGGAGACATGAGTATTAAAAGACCAAAATCAAGACTTAAAAGAATAATTAAATGGATACGAATTCATCCACCTCTTTATATTAGAATTAACGAAACAAAAAACTTCAAAAAATATAAATCCAAAACCCTACTGTACTTTATTCCAAAAATATTACATCTAATGTTGGCAGATATCCTTTAAATAGAAAAACACGACCTACGTTAAAATAAAGCTGTTTACCCCCGCCTACAACTGGCATAACTACTATTTGGTCGCTATCCTTTACCTCAGTCTCCAGTGTTGCAGGTTTACCATTTATTAACACTATTATTCTTTCCTCATCTATTTCATCTATTTTCTCAATGTTTAAAAGGTCCTTCACTCTGGTAGGTGAATCAATTTTTACTTCTTTTTCCTTAAATTTAGCTAAATCCGCGATCCACCCTATTAATTTAATTTTTACCACGGATATCCACCTACAATTAATGTTGATAATACTACACTTACATTTGCTCGAAGCGGCGATTAGTGTATACAACACTTAAACGATAATAGCAAAAATATATAGATTACTCATACCAGCTTCAATCGCCTACTAGTTAAGGTAAAAGCGTTTTTAGAAGTAATAAGATGAATTTAGTTGAAATAAGTGCAGGAGATACATTAAAAATAGGAATAGTATTTAATTTATCCTTCGCCTATAACTGGCATAACTACTATTTGGTCGCTATTTCAATTGAACATATTTTTCTATTTCGGTAACCACGTAATCTAAGCCTAGTTTTTCAAGAGTTTCCTTGCGTGGTATTCCTCTTTCATCCCATCCCCTAGCTTCATAGTACCAGGATAAGAGTTGCTGATACTTGTCGAAATCTAAATGTTTACCCTTTAGAGGTCCTTTGGTTAAAGGTTCCTTGAACCATCTTGCTGGTGGAGTGTCCATGGTTCTATCCCATTTTCCACCATACTCTCTAATCCAGAAGGCTCTGATAAGTGCGTATATTCTATCGCCAACAGTGTACAAGTCGTTTAATGTAAGGGTTATTCCTGTGGCTGCTTTAAGGAACTTTGAGTACCATTCTAATTCGAAGCCAAGTTCTATCCATGGAAGCCTACATGTAACTAAGCTTTCAAACATTCCTCCTCTAATTCTCTGGAACTCAATCACCTTATCGACCTTCTCCTTACTGTATGCTTCTCTTCCAACCTTTATCTCCCATGAAATAACCCATGCATCCTTGTGATGTGCACCTATAGGAGAGGTGCCAAAGGACAAAGCCATACCTGGACAGTAATGGCAATCATAGGCGGAGATTTCAAGACCTTTCACATGCATAGCCCAGTTCTTAGAGTCTCCACCAATCTTCTCTGAAATCCTTTTAACTCCCTCAGCCAGCAAGTCTCCAATTCCCTCTCTAAAAGCAATTTTATTAATTAATTCCTTTGTTTTTTCAAAGTCTCCCCACTCAACTTTCTCATCTATCAGTCCCTTTTCTGAAGCTTCCATAGTGAATCCTATTACGCTTCCCAGCGATATCGTGTCTATTCCGTAGTCGTCAGCCATCCAAATCAAAGTTGCTATCTGCTTTAAATCTTTCATTCCAATGTTTGATCCTAGAAGTCCAACGTTTTCGTAGTCCATTTCAGCCTGTCTACCTTCGGTGTCCGGGTTCATATTTCCGCACTGCATGTTACAGTTAGGACACCCATATCTTGCAACCTTTAGTTTTTCCATAACATCTCCATTTATCTGGTCCGCATATTCGAAAACACCCTCTCTAAAGTTGTACGTTGGTAATACACTGTTTTCTTGACACCAAACATGAACAGCCATAGTTCCTTGCCTTATCCAGAAATCGTAGTTAGGCTTCTTCTTAATATCATCGTAAGCTTCACGTCCAAGTTCTCTAAGCTTATCAGGATCTGCTAAAGGTATTTCCTTAGTACCTTTAACTACGATAGCCTTAAGTTTTTTAGAACCCATTACAGCACCAATACCTGGTCTACCTCCAGCTCTGCCTTCCATGGATCTAACAACAGCGTATCGAACTAAATTTTCCCCGGCTTGCCCTATACATAAGATACCTACATTTTTGCCGTGTTTTTCCTCTAGCTTCTTTTGTACATCAAATGTTCCGAGGCCCCATAAATCATCTGCAGGCAGAATCTCGGTTTTATCATCTTCCACGTAAAGGTAGACAGGTTTTTCAGCAGCTCCATCAACCACAATGGCGTCATAGCCAGCTTTTCTTAAATGGTTGGCAGCTCTAGAACCGAGATTTCCATCACCGTAGCCTCCAGTTAACGGGCTTTTTGCAGCAACTACAAGTTTTCCGCTACTGGGGAGGGGTAAGCCGGTCAGTGGACCTGCTGCTACCACAAGCTTGTTTTTAGGAGATAGTGGATCAACGCCTGGTTCCAATTCGTCCCATAGAATTTTTATGGCAAAACCTCTTCCGCCAACAAAGTCTAAAGCAAGTTTTTCATCGTATTCTTGTGCTGTGACTTTATTTTCGGAAAGATTTACTCTAAGTATTCTACCAGTCCACCCCTTCATCTCCATACACCTAACACTTACTTATCGCAACAACTACCCAATCAAGATAGTCAAACTATCGTCCTGATGGGAGATTAGAACGTCATGTACTCTTGGTTCATGTAAATCAAGATGGTAGTTTTAACGAATCTAGATATGTTGTATGTTACATTTAAAGATTTGTTATTGCTTAAACTTCACTTCAATAATATTTTAATTCATACTACGGCATCAAAATGGACACTTATTATTTTGAACATTTAGCGAAGCATTGCTTGTGGTATTTAATTGGTCTTATTTTGATTTCAATACGAATTCCCACTCACACCATAGGTTTTCATCGTGTTTATCTGGAGGACACACGATGCAATTTACCTCTATTTCTGGATTGAACTCCTTTGCAAATTCTTTCAAATACGTCCACCTAACCTGTTTGCAGGGGAACTCTCCAAGACCTTTTCTTATTCTCGCCTTTTGAGTACGGCAACTGGTAATTCTTAATATTGCTCTGTCAGCTTTAACCTCCCATTCCTTTCCCTCCTGATATAGCGCCCAACTTGTAGCCCTTAACGCTGTTACAAACGCTTCTATGTCATTGCTTTTCAGTTCTAGAAGTTCTTTTAACGCTCTGGCTTCTAATTTCGCTAAAATACTCCAACAGTTTCTATCAATGGTGGTAGCTGCTTCGGTACCAAATTTCTCTTCTATACCCAAAAAATATAGACCGTCAACTCTCCAAATATTTCTAATCTGCAAAAAAAGTAAATCTACTAACTTCTCCTTAGAAAGTTCTAGTAGCCAACTTCTATCATCTTGTCCCATCAAGTTCATCACCTGCAAACTAGCAGAACTAAACATAATCGAATTTAGACTAAACTAAGTCATATATTTGTAGTAGCGTAAATGTATAGGTAAAAACATCAATAAAAACTTATAGTAGCAACCAATTTCTTCGGGAATCATGCTACCAATTCTAGACAATTAATACAAATTAACGACTTAAAACAGTAAAACCTTAATTAAAGGACGTTTTTATGGGAAATTAATGATACGACAATGTCGCAAAAATTGTGAATAAAGAAAATTTAGTAGAGAATTGTTAGGTGCATACTAGGGTTTCTGTATATTCGATTTCTGGTATGCTTCTTATTTTGCTTATTAGATTGCTAATCTCTCTAAAATCGCTTACCTTAACTCTCACTATGAGATCCCATGATCCGTAGATAATTCTCACTTCATCGACACCCCGTATTCTCTTTAATCTCTCTGCAGCTTTATGTTCCGTTCCAATTGTAGTTACTATTAATATGTATCCCTCTGTTTCTGTTTTAGCTGTCATGTCCGTCATCTCCTTCAATCAAGCTTATTGCCTGACTATAACTGTGGTCTTTGCCTCCATTGCCATTATTTAGCAGTTTTCTCGCAATAATTTGTCCAACTTCTGTTAAACGTACCGAGGTACCCTTACTATTTACGTCTCCCGCTATAATCAATCTCATGTTTCTAAGTTCTCGTAGATTCCATTTTACAGTGGACTCTGGCAACCTTAGTTTTAAAGAAAGAATTCGACCTGCCGAGGTCATTGTTAACTCTCTGTTACGATCTAAAATTTGCGCCAACTCTTTCAAAAGTAGTTTCTGTTTTTCATTCAACTTGGCCATGGCAAAAGTATAAATCGATACTTCTAATCTCCGTATCTTCTCTACTAGAAAACTAAAAATCTCATTTACAAGTATATTCTTTAAAAATCTCAAATCCTTTTCAGAATATTCTCCTACATCATACGAGAAAGATTTCACCTCCACCTCTCGTTTCACACTCACTCTCCTTGTAAACAGATTCACCTCCCATTTTCTACACCTCCTGAAGTTTTACTTCGTAGAAAAACAGTCATTAATTTTAAAGTTTTTGGTTAAACAATTTTACACATTTATATTACCCTACAAAAATTGAGAGAAAAAGTGTAATAGAGTTCAAATCGACTTAGAAAAGATCACATCATCTACATTTCTTCCCTTTCGCTTAGGTACAGCTACTTCCCTAAATTCAAATTCAAACCCATTCTTAAGGTAAAACAGAATGGCAGGAAAATTGTCAGCATCGGTATCAACTTGAAGACAAACAATACCTTTGCGTTTAGCGTTTTCCTCCAACTTTTTCAGGAGGGATGTACCTATGTGGTGGCCTTGAGCAGAGTGAAGTACCGCTAAAAGATATATCCAAGCATTTCTAGGACTCCACTCCCACGCAAAAATTCCACCAACAATATTACTATTGCTATCTAACGCTATTAGATTCAGCTCAGGGTCTTTCTTCGAAATCTCTTCAATAAGCTCAGCATCTTCAAACGGATCTTCACCAGGGAAAGCGTCTCTTGATAATTTTAAAATTTTAACGTAATCTTCACTTTTATAAGGTCTTATATAAAACTCCAGTGGCTCAGTTGTATGAATAGGTATTTCAGGTATAGTTGGAGACCACTTACACATGGAAATAACATCGATAAGCCTGCCATCAGCATCAAGCATCGATTTTCTTAATCTACCTTCAAACTCGAACCCAAGTTTAGTGAGAGAAATCTGTAAATCAATCCGATTAGCAGGTATAAAAGTTCTGATCTTAGTTGAACCAGTTTTGAAGGCAGTATCTAACAGAAATCTTACCAGTTCAACTAAGTTTTCCCAAGTATTAGCAGTTACGAAATGGATAAAAGTTTCATCCCCAAAACTGCAAAGAGCGGCGCCCACTATTTTTCCGTTTTCCTTAGCGACAACAATTTTATCTATCCATTTTGAAAGCCAAGACAAAGTTATATCCGGTCTATATCTCTTGGCGAAAATCAAAATGTCCTTTAACTCGTTTTTATCAGCCGTGTGAAACCTTACCAAGGAGAGAGCACCGTCCTACATGAAAACTTCTTAGGACCAATAAAACCAAACTATAAATAATGCCGTGCAAACTTTATTCCACCGATTTTACCTAACCAATCTATAATGATTGCAAATGATGATTGAAATATTAAGTTTTTGTAGCATGTTTTTCATTTGTAACACAAAATGTTACTTGATGCTTAAATAGTAATCGCATGTAAACTATGTTTTAATTTCACTTTTATTTTGTTCCTATCTTTGCTACCGTATAAAAAAGTTTATAGCCTGGGTGGTTTAATTCCTCCTTTCAGTGGTTGGCTTGAAAATACTAGTGCTAGGTTGCGGAAATGTAGGTTCGGCTATAGTAAAAGACTTAGCAAGATACTTGCCTTCGAACCAGATCGTAGCTGCAGATAGAAATCCAGATGTGGCTAGAAAAGTAGCTGAAGAAATAGGTAAAGAGAATGTTTCATGGACACAGGCAGACGCCTCAAAATACGATGAACTTGTTAACATAATCAAGAAGCATGATCTGGTAGTAGGGGCACTGCCAGGCTCTCTCGGATATACTTCAGCAAAAGCATGTGTAGATGCAAAGGTAAGCATGGTAGATATATCCTATATGCCGGAGAATCCACTTACATTAAACGAGGCAGCAATCAAAGCAGACATAACTATTGTTCCTGATTGTGGAGTAGCACCTGGATTAAGCAATTTACTTGCTGGAAGAGGCGCCAGTAGACTTGACCAAATTGAAAGCATTCACATAATGTGTGGAGGTCTCCCAATAACACCGGTTCCACCGCTGGGATACACAATAACATGGTCAGTAGAAGGACTCATAGACGAGTATATGAGACCAGCAAGGATTATTGAAGATGGCAAACTAGTCAAAAAAGAGGCACTAAGTGGTTTAGAAATCATAGAATTCCCGAAACTAGGTAAACTTGAAGCATTTTACACTGACGGACTCAGGACATTACTTGAAACAATAAAGGGAGTTAAAAGCATGTGGGAAAAGACTTTCCGATACCCTGGGCACGTAGAGAAAATCAAACTACTAAGAGACTTGGGCTTCTTTGATGAAGAACCGATTGACGTTGAAAATGTCAAAATAGTACCTAAGAAAGTTACAATTAAACTATTAGATAGAAAATTAAGGAAACCGAAAGTAAAAGACCTAATGGCGATGAAAGTTGAAGTAACCGGAATAAAAAACGGATCAAAAGTTAAGTACGTTTACTACCTCTTAGACTACTACGATGATGCCAGTAAAACAACAGCTATGGCAAGAACAACAGGGTACACGGCCTCTGTAGTTGCACAGCTAATAGTGAAAGGTGTAATAGAAGACAAAGGGGTTATTCCACCGGAAAAACTAGGTATGAACGAAAGAATCTATAAACAGATCATAGAAGAACTTGAAAAAAGAAACATAAAAATAACAGAAATTGAAGAAAAAGTTAGTTAATAGCCGCTTTAATATCAATATCTTAATTCCTTATTTCTATTTTGACTATCCGTCTCTTCCTTAAGAAAATCACTTACCTCTGTAATTTTGCGAGTTTTATTGTTTTAATGAGTAAATACGATCCGTTTCTGGCTGAAAATATTAGTGCCGTGAAATCGCTACACACGCCACAAACTATTTACATGAGATTATAACTTAGGTAAAGTATTATAGATACAGTATTGCGAGGAATGGAGGTTGCGCAATTGCTTGACTTCCCCTATAGGCGATAGACCTCTACTAGAGATACTTTCTAAAGAAAAAATAGAGGAAATACATGTAGCCTCTCTTAGAGTTTTAGAGGAAACAGGGATTATGGTGAACAGCGAAAACGCACTAAAAATTTTTATCGAGATGGGTGCTGACGTAGACAAAGATAAGAAAATAGTCTACATACCAGAACACCTAGTAAAAGAAGCTTTGAAAAGAGCCCCATCCGTAGTAAAAATGTACAGTAGAGACGGAAAACTCAGCATGCTATTAACCAAAAACAAAGTGCACTACAATCCAGGTTCCGCAGCTCTTTACGTACTTGATAGGGAAACTGGAGAAATGAGAAGACCTCTTTCAGAAGACTTCAGACAATTTGTAAGACTTGTTGACGCGATGGAAAATATTCATGCACAAAGCACAGCAATGGTTGTTTCAGACGTACCAGAAATAGTTGCAGATAGATACAGACTATACATAGTGCTAAAAAACTCCACAAAACCAATCATCACCGGGGCCTTCACCATAGAAGGAGTCCACGACATGAAGAAGATGCTTGAAACAGTTCTCGGAGGAGAAAAAGAGCTAAGAAGACGGCCGTTAGCAATTTTTGACGCCTGCGTGTCGTCACCGCTTGAATGGAGTGAAATAACTGTACAAAACCTAATAGACTGTGTGAACTACGGAATACCAGTAGAAGTTATAACAGCTCCCCAAGTAGGTGGAACAGCCCCGGCAACACTTGCTGGAACACTCGTACAGCTCAACGCCGAAGTATTATCAGGAATAGTTTTAACCCAAATGATAAAACCAGGCACACCCGTAATATACGGTGGATCTCCCTGCGTGTTAGATATGAGAACAGGAACAGGAAGACTAGCTGCAATAGAAGCCGTAATGATATGTTGCGCCTACGCACAAATGGGTAAATACTACGATCTACCAACACACGGCTACCTTGGCCTTAGTGATGCAAAAACCATTGATGCACAGGCAGGTTTAGAAGCTTCGATAGGACTTATACTCGGAGCACTTGCAGGAATCAATAACATTGCAGGACCAGGAATGTTAAGTTTCGAGAATTGTCAAAGCTTCGAGAAACTTGTAATAGACAACGAAATATGTGGATATGCCTTGCGTCTCCTTAGGGGAATCCAAGTAAACGAAGAAACTTTGGCCTTAGACGTTATAAAACGTGTAGGTCCAAAGGGACATTTCCTAGCTCAGAAACACACTAATAAGTGGTTTAGAATAGAGGAATACATGCCGTCTTACGTCATAGACACGCGTAGCGAGAGAGATTGGCTTGAAAAGGGAGCAAAAGACATAGTAAAAAGAGCTAAAGAAAGAGTAGACGAAGTACTAAAAGAACATGAACCAGAGCCATTACCACCAGATGTAGAAAAAGAACTAGACAATATCGCCTTAGAAATCCTGAAAAAACATGGTGCAACAAAACTACCATAATCAAATACGTTTTTCAATTTTTATTATTGTGCGTAAAGTTGGAGTCCTATGATGATAAAATAGAAAAACTAGGTAATGGTTAAAATATTCTGTATAATGGATGTTTTTTCACTTTTGGTCTAATTCCATGTCTTATGGCTCTATATGCTATTATAGCGTCAGTCATTGCACATGCTGGAAATGCCACTTCGGCGTATTTGATAGGACCATAAAAGAGAAAATCGGCACCTTCCATTTGTGCTGTAATCAACGATCCAGCAGCGCAAGCATTTTTCGCAATTTTACCATAATTTTTCACTTTTTTCCATTCTAGAACAGCGTTAAGCGGAGCAGCTCCAGACGGGTAACCAAATTCACTTTTAACTAATTTAATGGCTTCCACAGCAAGTCCAATGCTTGGTACATCCAAAACACTTACATCTATCAACAGTTTCTTAATATTTGCTTCCATTGCCAAATCTAAAAGGCCTCTTGCCTCACCGTCACCTTTTAAAAGTTTTATTCGCCCCTCAGGCCACACATTTCTAGGATTGTGAGCCAATATTATTGCCGCCTCTAGTTTATTTTCTTTTATAGCTGCTAACTCCTCCTCTTTTACGTGGGCTGATATCGAGTTATAAACTGCTCTTTCCAGTAGCCCAACCTCTACTACGTACTTTACAGCTGAAATTTTTACCTGCATAGCTGCGCTGTCAATGAGGAAAGGCGCATCAGTGACATCGGCGACAAAATCTATGTACTTGATAATTGCCTCTTCAGATAATCCAACAATGTCTGTCATGTAGGGATTCCCTGTAATTTCAGAGAGCTCTTCCTGCTTTTTAAGTAATGTTTCAGCTTTTTCTCTGTCAAAGTCACCTTTCATCGGGTCTTTTACAATTTTATGTCCTTCATAAAATATGGTGCCTATGAGTACTGTTGGAAGTTCTCCGGGCTGTCCGCCAACTTTAACATTGTAGATGGTAAATATTTCCTGCGTCTTATCAAATTTCATTATTCTTTCTCCTTTCTTCCTATAAGAACGTTACAAAATTATTTTATCAATTTTCAACATAACGTAATTTATCTAACCAACCATAGTTTTAATATAATTTTTGATAAAATCCTTTACCAGCTACATCATCTAAAATTTTAATAATGCAAAACAGTACACTCATATATTGCTTTAAAAGTTCAACTTTTAAAGCAATGCAGAAGGGTTCATTTTGAGTAAAACACCAGAAGAATTAATAAAAAAGGTGGTAGATGCCATACTTGAGTATGACCCTGAAAAAACAACTGAAGCTGTAAAGGAAGCTTTAAACGCTGGTGTTCCTCCCTTAGAAATAATGGAAAAGGGTGTAACGCAAGCTCTTAAAGAAGTAGGTAAAATGTTTAGCGAGGGAAAAATCTTTTTACCAGAGCTTATCATGGTTGGAGAAGCTGGAAAAGCTGCACTAAGCATACTTGAACCGAAAATCAAAGAAAGAAAAGAAACCATCAAAAGCTACGGCAAAGTATTGCTGGCAACTGTTGAAGGAGACATCCATGACATTGGCAAAAGCCTAGTCGGCGCAGTTTTGATGGCAAATGGATTTGAAGTAATAGACATAGGTGTGGATGTACCAACAGACAAATTAGTTGAAAAGGTTAAGGAATTAAAACCAGATGTCGTAGGTTTATCGGCACTTATGACCACGACGATGTTAAACCAAGAAAAAGTGATTAAGAAGCTAGAGGAAGCAGGGCTCAGAGATACTGTTAAAGTAATTGTTGGAGGAGCGCCCGTAACAGAAGAGTGGGCTAAGAAAATAGGTGCAGACGCATACGGCGCAGATGCTATGGACACAGTTAAAAAAATCAAGAAACTACTCGGGGTTAAAGAATAATTTAATAGCTTTAGCTATATCGGGTTAGGATGGAAAATAACAGATAATTTTCCCGAAAAACGTCCTTTGAGACTTTAGCTCGAAAATATGCTTTGAAAGGAGAGAGGTTATACATTGATGGCTCTATTGATTACGAGGAGAACTCTTATTGGGCAATTTTCTATGAAATGAAGAAGTTCCTAAAAAAGCCGGTGAGAACCTGCGTCATTGCTACTGATTCAAATCAAAGAATTGTAACAGATAAAGATGTTTTTAAAGAAATAGCTCAAGTATTCTTACTTCCTCGCCCAAATATATATTTTAAAGAGATACGTGAAGAGGAGAAAAATCTTTTAGGAATTCAGCGATACTTTGATCCAGAAAACTATGTTTTGGATTTAGATCTCCTACAGTTTGTTGAAAAATCTAAAAACTTAATCTTCTCGGTGTTTCTAAAGTGTTAGAGGATGTTATAAATCATTATGGAAAGATTAGTAAGGTAGTTGAGAAGATACTTGATGTAAAAGAGAAGTAGGAGAACTATTGAAAACATATAGAAAACGAGTCTATTCAAGACCACGTTGAAAAGTTTTTGAACTTAGTAGTTGTTAATAGAGCAACCTTTACTGGAGCACGATCTACAGGGAACTGCAAAACTAAGAAGAATGATAGACATACCTATAATGCTAGATGAAAGCATACGTTCCATCTATGACGTTTTAACAGCTGTTAAATTTGAAGCATGCGACATGGCCAGTGTAAAAACAATGAAGACTAGAGGGCTCCTGAAAATAAAAGAAATAACAAAAATGTGTCAAGTTCTCGGAACACCGTGCCATATGGGGACCTCATGGGAAAGTGAAGTTGGATGGGCAGCAAATCTCCACTTAATTGCAGGGTTATCTGGAATAAAGTTGTGGGATGCTTATTCGCCAACAGAAATATACTGGGGCTATAATGAAAGCATAGCTACTCCCATCAGAAGTTATCTTAAAAATGGAATACGCATGGTTCAAGTACCAGAAGGACCAGGACTAGGCATAACGATAAACTTCGATATACTAAACAAATACTTAGTATCTAAGCCATTACATCTAAAGCAGAAAGATTAATTTGCAAACACGTTACAAGGGATATAGCGCAGGTTTTGCGGTTATCCTTGTTCAAACTCGCTTTGAAGTATGCCCATTAGTATTGTGTTGTGCCATTTTCCGTTTCTCCAAAAAACTTCCCTTAAAATCCCTTCTTTTTTGAAACCCACTTTCTCGTAGCACCTTATAGCTCTTTTATTGAAATCGTGTACCCTTAAATATACTTTATGAAGATTTAATTCATGGAACGCGTATTTTAAAAGTGTTTTTATAGCATCAGCTCCGTAGCCTTTCCCCCAGTAGTCCTTTTTCCATATTGCGATTCCAAGTTCAGTGTTTCTATTTTTCCAATCAATTCTATGTAAACCAATAGTGCCTATAAGCTGTCCGCTTTCTTTGTCGTCGATTGCAAAAATAAAGTCAGTGCCACTTTTCCTCTTCTCCCAACTACTCCGCACAAATTCTTCTTCCTCAACTTCCGAAATGGGGTAAAACATGTTTAAATATTGTCTAATTTCCCAGTCATTAATATATTTGTGAAGTTCCTTTGCGTCTCTCAGCTCTAGACCTCTTAAAATAACCTTTTCACCTACAAGCATTCTTTTAACCTCAAAGAACCCCTTGACTATCTATTAATGACATGATAAATAATTCACCTATAAGCATTTTAATCTTAATTTCAGGATTTTAAATTTAATTTAGAGGTTAACAGATTTTGATGTATAACTTTTAAGAAATGAGTGTTTTAGGCTTTTTAATAAATAGAAAAGGTATAGAGCATAGTCTAAAAGTTTTTGTGGACTTAATAGGAGTAGTAAAGCTAAACAGACAGCAAAAAACATAGTTGTTAAAATAATTCTTTTAGTCGGTAAAAATGGATACATGTTGTTCACATGTAACGGTTTTTCCGTCCGTATTGCTGGATAGTATATTTTTGGAGGCTTTCCTAAAAGAGAGACTAAATGAACATATATGTATAGCGGTATTATCCTACTGTACCCTAAGGCCTTGTTCCGCCTTATTGACGTCATAACATACGTTTCATCAAGATATATTATCCTTCCTTTCTTTTTCATTCGTATACCCAGGTCATGGTCCTCAAAAACGGTAAGACTTTCATCAAACCCTCCGATATCCTCGAAAATATCTTTCCTAATAAAACATATAAACCCAGGAACTGCCGCAATGTTTCTCAAGAAAAATAGGTCACAAAGCTTTGTTAAATTATTTGCCGTGATATAAATAAATCTGTCAAACAATCTTGTCGAATCTGGGTGATAAAAACAAGTACCCCCAACAATTTTGTCATCAGTAAAGGCACGTAAAATTTTTTCTAAAAGATCTTTTGAAGCTACGGTATCTGCATCAATAAAAACCAGAATTCTTCCATTTGCATTTTTCGCGCCAACATTCCTCGCATAACCTGGACCATTTCTGGGTACAAAAACAATTTTATCCACGTATTTTTCAGAGATCTTCGCAGTATTATCATTACTATAAGAATCAACTAGGATGATCTCATATTTTTCACGTGGCAAAGTTTGATTAGCTAAAGCCTTTAAACAAAGCCCTATATATTTTCCTTCGTTTAATGTTGGAACTATTACACTTAAATCCAACGACATCTATGGTACCCCGCCATTTCACCGCTAATCATGCAAGCATAAATAGTTACAGCAAACTGCCCTAAAATATTTTCCTTTGCAACTATTAAGTCTTTATATCTTAGTTGTTGAATTCCAAAAATGAAAGACAAATTTCCTGAATGAAAATTGAAGATGTGTTGTTGTTTAAAATTTAATAAAATTGTCTCGCCATAATCTTTATACTCCAACTTGTATAAGACTTGATACTTTTACAAAAATGGGAGGAGTATAATGTTATAGCTCTACTTCCCTGTACCATTTTTTCTTTGTTCCTTTCTTCGCTCTCTTTTTCCATTTTTTGGTTTTAGGTTCTTCCTCAATGTACTTTAATAGTAAATCTACTCTAGCATTAACAACTTGCTTATCTTCTTCGCTTAGCTGGTCGTAGTTTTTAATGTCTTCCTTTATTCTCTTAAGGTTTGTTGTTGCTGTGTACCAGAATCCCCAGTCATCTGCAAGCAGCTTTGCAATGTATTTCGCGTTTATTGTTCTAGGAGAATCATCTTCACCTATATGAAGATCCTTAAGCAGAACGATGACATCTTTTACATCTTCATCGCTAAATTTAACTCTTTGAAGCTTTATTAACAATAAGTCAGTCGGGGAAAGCGTTAGAGGATGTATATTAATTCTATCCTTGAAAGGTACTTTATGATTTAAGTCAATTGCATCATAGAAAACATCTATATCCATAGTTTCTCCTCGAAATACGTGACGATTTTCTACGCCACCAAACCATCGAATAAGTTGATGGATGCGCCAATCAAATTCCCATCCTTTCGATTCAAAGAATTTTTTAATCTCTTTCTCTTGTTCGGACAGGGCCGCAAAGGAGGGCGCGAAATCTGCATGCGCAAAATATGAACCTTCAATTCCCCTAAGTTTTTTATAAAGTTCTGCGGTTTCCGGCGATAAATGTATTCTAATGGCAGCCCCACCAATAAGCCTTAATTCGATTCCTTTCTTCTTAGCTTCTTCAACCAAGTTAACACCAATATCTATAGGCCATTCCCAACGTTTCTCAGCAACTTCCTCTACCTCTTTCTTTTCCTCTACTGGTTTTGCTACTTTAACGGCTTCTACTTCTACTGGTTTTGTTTCTGTTACTGGTTTTGGTGCGGGTGTTGGCGGTGGTGGAGGGGGTGGAGCTGGGACTTTTATCTTTTTCATCATCTTTTCCATTGTCTTGAAATCTTCTCTAAGCTTTTCTTCTAGTCGCTTTGCAGACAATATAATGATTCCTTCTTTCTCATAGCTATTTAGTGCAATTGCAAGTCTATCTGTCATTTTGTAGATTAATAGATTTGTTTTGCTTAGCTTTTTGACTTGATAATCTCCAACGTCCCATATTGTCATTGCAGCTTTAGCTAATCGTCTGGCAATTTCTTCAGCTTCTGGTGAAAGTGAAGAGTATATCAGACCGCCATCAGCATCTATTATTGCCAACTCGGCTTTTATCGACAGTAAACTTGCAATTTTATCGCCAATCTCTTTAATATGAGACATTTAACTACACCAACTTTCCTAAACGACATTACATATGTTTATACTTAATGTGCAGTATTACAACATGTAACGTATTTTTTCAGAACTTAAATTTAGTTTTTTATATCATGGAAAATACTTTTTTAATTCTAAACTGAAAATAGAC
>Ga0209410_1000470_pt1 | contig 18713 bp, 20 predicted proteins | sample Mar14436cmmetaG_FD_184135 | JGI IMG/M metagenome (GOLD analysis project Ga0209410, IMG submission 184135) | Marine hydrothermal vent microbial communities from Guaymas Basin, Gulf of California to study Microbial Dark Matter (Phase II) - Marker... ... | reverse complement strand
TGTTTATTCTGGGGTATTTATCAACATAAAAAAGGAAAAGAAAAAGAATTTTATCAATTTTTTCCTTTTTTTAAATGGGAAAAACAGAAAAATAAACAATGTTTTTCGTTATTTTTAGGTATGATTCAAATAATCAAATCAGAAGAAAAAAAATACTTAAAATTATTTTATTTTTTAAAATTTTAACACCGCAAAATAACACTTATCTTCTCTGGAGGAGAGAGACAATGGAAGCATCTAATTTCTGTAAAAAGTGCATTTATTCGGAATTTTTTTAAAAATCTCTCTTCTAAATAACGGCAGTATTTTGAAGCTAACCAATAACAATCATAGTATCTTTGTCGTTGTTGTGATGTTATCTCTTTTAATGGAAAAAAATCGCCAAAAATTTTTTGTCGAAGCTGAATAAGATTTTCTCTATTTAAAGTCATAAAAAGAAAACTTAACAAATATTTATCTATTTCTCCTAAAAGCTCTAACTCAAGTTGTGTTGTTTTACGTTCTATTTCAAAAAACCAAAGAAAATGACAAAAATGGCTTATTTCTTCAGCAATAGTGCAAAATTTTTGTAAATTTTTCCATGAAAGTGGTTTTTTTAATCCATCAAATAATCTTTCATGTAAATAAAGAGAAAGACTTACACCATCATCTTCTTCATAAATAAATAATGCCCCTTTTTTCTTTAAAAAAGAAGCATCAATAAGATTTTTTTCTATCAAGATTTTTAAAGTTTGCTGATTTATAAGATAATCTTTAGCCCTGGCTGGAAATCGAATACCATATATGTCTTCAAGAGCTTGTTGGAGTTCATCAATTATCATTATTGTAATTTAGTAAAATTAATATTTAAAGGATAAATTCCACATTTCCTCAATTTTTTTTCCTCTCTTTGGCTATGAGTACGCAGCCATTTCTCATATACTTGCAATAAATCACTTCTTCTTTGAATAGCCTTTTCACTAACCTCCGCCAATACATCCACAAGTATAGGAAATTTCTCACCCAATTCACGATAAACATCAACTAAGGTCTTCTCTCTCATATCTACTAAAATACTAGCCAGATCCAAGTATGCTTTACTCCCTAAAGTAATAAAATAATCTATACTTACAAGTTTCCGTTTGAAGCTTTCAGAGAAAAAGCCAGACATAAAAAGACTATAATCAGCTATATGCTTTAAAGCCTTTATACGACGCGTGATATCATAAAATTTACTTTCTAAAAACACTTGAGCAATGGTTTTATAACGTAAATCTTCTGCACCTATATAAACTCTTTCAGTACGGAAAAAAACAGTAAGAAGATTAACTATATAAAATGCGGTCAATTCATTTACTTTTACCTGCAATTCAGAGATAGCTTTTTCAACAGCATTTTTAAAATATTCCATTAAAGAAGTTTTAACAAGCATATTTTTATTTTATGGAAATTTTACATTTATTTCAATATAAAATAAAAAGCCCCCTTAAAGGGGGCTTTTATGTTTTTTAAATTTTTTATTTATTCTGAAATACTTGCTGGAGGAATACTTTCGATTAAGCCAGCTTGATGAGCTACCTTTAGCCGCATTATTGCTCTTCTTAAGGCAGCTTCTGCTCTAGCTATATCTATATTTTCTCTTTGACGCAATCTTCTCAATGCCCTTTCTCTTGCTCGCATAGCCCTTTCAATATCTATTTCACGAGCCAATTCTGCCGCCTCTGTTAAAATTGTCACCTTATTTTCAAATACTTCACAAATACCCCCAACAATTGATATATATTCAGTTTTACCATCTTTTTTATACCGCCCAGGCCCTATCTCCAACAAGCACAAAAAAGGTGCATGACCTGGCAAAACGCCAAATTCTCCTTCTTTAGCTGTAGCCACTACCATATCAACTTCTTCTCTTAACACTAATCTATCTGGAGTAATTATTTCTAAAAGAAGTTTTCCTGCCATTTTATACCCCTTTAAGCAGCTGCTAATTTCTTAGCCTTTTCTACAGCTTCTTCAATTGGGCCTACCATATAAAAAGCCTGCTCTGGCAAATCATCATGTTTTCCTTCAAGAATTTCCTTAAATCCTTTAATTGTTTCCTCAATCTTCACATAAACACCTGGACGACCAGTAAATTGTTCAGCCACATGGAATGGCTGAGAAAGGAATCTTTGAATTTTTCTTGCTCTAGCAACAGTAAGCTTATCTTCTTCAGAAAGTTCTTCCATACCAAGGATTGCAATAATATCTTGCAAATCTTTATATTTCTGCAATACTCTTTGAACTTCACGAGCTACTGTATAGTGTTCTACTCCTAAAACATGTGGGTCTAAAATCTTAGAAGTAGAATCAAGAGGATCAACAGCAGGATAAATTCCTAACTCAGCAATTTGCCTTGAAAGAACAACTGTTCCATCTAAATGAGAGAATGTTGTTGCAGGCCCTGGATCAGTAAGGTCATCTGCTGGAACATACACACACTGCACAGATGTAATAGAACCTTTAGTGGTAGTTGTAATACGTTCTTCTAATCTACCTAAGTCTTCAGCCAATGTTGGCTGATAACCTACTGCTGAAGGCATTCTGCCTAGTAGAGCTGAAACTTCTGAACAAGCTTGAATAAATCGATAGATATTATCAATAAAGAAAAGCACATCCATTCCTTGATCTCTAAAATATTCTGCTATACTCATAGCTGTATGTGCTATCCTTGCTCTAGCCCCTGGAGGCTCTGTCATCTGACCATAAACTAAAGCTGCCTTTTCAATAACTCCTGAACTTTTTACTTCAAGATAAAGGTCATTTCCCTCTCTTGTTCTTTCTCCTGCACCACAAAATACAGAAATACCACCATGTTCCAAAGCAACATTATGCATCATTTCGAGCATAACAACTGTCTTACCTACCCCTGCCCCACCAAACATTGCCATCTTACCACCACGAGGGAAAGGTACTAACAAATCAACTACTTTTAAGCCTGTTTCTAAAAGCTTAATTGTAACTTCCTGTTCTACCAATGCTGGAGCACCTCTATGAAGAGGATAATATTCCTTTGCCTGAATAGGCCCCATACCATCCACAGGCTTTCCAACCACATTAATAACACGCCCTAATACTTCCTTTCCTACAGGCACCATTATAGGATTACCTGTGTCCTTTACAGGCATACCACGTCTAAGCCCATCTGTATAATCCATAGCAATACAACGTACTACATTATCCCCCAAATGTTGTACTACCTCTAATACTAAATTATCTTCTGTATCATCAATAGTTGGATTTGTTACAGTTAAAGCAGTAAGTAATTTAGGAACCTTTCCTTCTTCAAATCTAACATCTACTACATTTCCAATAACTTGAACAATTTTACCAATATTCATATTTTAAACCTCCCATTATTTTTTTTCTTTATCCACCCCTGCCCCGGAGGGCTTCTGCACCACCAACAATATCCATCAATTCTTTAGTAATACTTGCTTGCCTTGCCTTATTATAAACTAATGTTAATTGTTGTACCATCTCTCTACAATTGTTTGTTGCATTATCCATAGCCCTCATTCTAGAAGCATGTTCTGAAACCTCATTTTCTAAAATACGGCTATATAATTGTATGTTAATGTTTTTAGGTAAAATTTCTTGCAATATTTCAACTGCTTTAGGTTCATAAATATATTCTACTTCAACAGCTTTTTCTGAAACACCCTCCGGAACAATGGGTAAAAGCCTTTCTATCGTAGGTTCTTGTTTTATCATACTAACAAATTTGGCATAAAGCAAATATATTTCATCTACTTCGCCTGAAAGAAAAGAAGTTGATAATTCACGTGCCATTCTAACAACAAATGTATAATCTACTTTACCTACTACATCTTCATAAGTTTTTTTCACAATATCACGATAGTATCTGTTAAAAAAGCTTACCCCACGACGTCCAAAAACTGTTAAAATAATATTTTGCCCTTTTTCTCTAACTTCTTTAATAAATTTTTCTGCTCTTGCAATTAAATTCGCATTAAAAGCTCCGCATAAACCTCTATCTGCTGTTAATATTACTAAATGAATAGACTTTATTTCTTCTCTTTTTTGCAAAAGAGGAAAAGCACCCTCTTCAAGCCCACTAATAGCTGCTAATCTACTGATCACTTCTTGATATTTGCTGGCATAAACCCTAAAACCTTCCATCCGCAATTGCACTTTCCGCAACTTTGCTGCTGCTACCATATTCATTGCACGTGTAATCTGTTCTGTCTTTTTAACCGCCTGTATCTTTCTTCTTATATCTCTTAAGGCTGGCATTTATCCCTCCTTAAGAGAGACCTTTAGCTCTCTTAAACTCAGTATTAAATTCTGTTATAGCTTTTTTCATTAATTCATCTGTCTCTTTGTCTATTTCTTTCTTCTCGCGAATATTCTTAAAAATTTGTGGATATTTTGACTCTACAAATTTGTAAAGTTCTTCTTCATATTCTCTCAATACTTCTACTGGAAACTCATCTAAATATCCTCTAACACCTGCATAGATAATTGTTACTTGCTTTTCAACTGGTAATGGCTGATATTGAGGCTGTTTTAAGATTTCTACTAATCTAGCACCTCTTTCTAATTGTCTCTGTGTTGCTTTATCCAATTCACTTCCAAATTGTGCAAAAGCAGCTAATTCTCTATATTGTGCTAAATCCAAACGCAAACTACCAGCTACCTGTTTCATAGCCTTAATTTGAGCAGCACCTCCAACTCTTGATACTGAAAGACCAACATTAATTGCTGGACGAATACCAGCAAAGAAAAGACCTGGTTCTAAATAAACCTGTCCATCCGTAATAGAAATAACATTTGTTGGAATATAAGCAGATACGTCACCTTGTTGAGTTTCTATAACAGGCAGAGCAGTTAAAGAACCTGCACCTTTTTCATCACTTAATTTAGCAGCACGTTCTAATAAACGAGAATGATTAAAGAAAATATCTCCTGGATAAGCTTCACGACCAGGTGGTCTTCTCAATAGAAGGGAAACTTGGCGATATGCCCATGCCTGTTTTGTTAAATCATCATAAAGGATTAAAGCATGTCTTCCTGTATCTCTAAAATATTCACCAATTGCACAACCAGAATATGGAGCAATATATTGCAATGTAGCTGGGTCACTAGCAGTAGCAGAAACTACAGTAGTATATTCCATTGCTCCATACTTACGAAGTGTATCTATAATCATAGCTACTGTAGCTCTTTTTTGACCAATAGCTACATAAATACAATAAACATCTGTTTCTTTTTGGGCTAAAATCGCATCTATAAGTATTGCAGTTTTTCCAATCTGACGGTCACCAATAATTAATTCACGTTGCCCTCTTCCAATAGGTGTCATAGCATCAATAGCCTTAAGCCCTGTATAACAAGGCTCACAAACAGGCTGTCTCTCAACTACACCAGGTGCTTTCATTTCAATCCTTCTAAATTCCTTAGCTTCAATTGGGCCTTTACCATCTAAGGGTCTACCTACTGGATCAATTACGCGTCCAAGAACTGCTTCACCAACAGGAATCTGAGCAATCCTACCAGTACGTTTAACAATATCTCCCTCTTTAATATGTGTATCATCACCCATAATAGCTACACCAACATTATCTTCTTCAAGATTTAAAGCAATCCCATAAATTCCACCAGGAAATTCAATCAATTCCATAGATTCACAGTTTTCTAAACCATAAACACGTGCAATTCCATCACCAACAGAGATTACAATACCAGTTTCACTAACATCAATTTCTTTTTCAAAACCTTTAATTTGTTGTTTAATAATTTGGCTAATTTCTTCTGCTCTTATCTGCATTTTTATACCTCACCTCTCTTTAAATTTTCTTTTAAAATATTTAATTGTGTTCTTATACTACCATCATAAATAATATCTCCTATTTTTGTTATAATACCACCAATTAAACTTGGATCTTCCTTTACTTCCAAAACCACTTCTTTTTTCCCCGTAAATTCTTTTAATCTTTCTTCAATCCTTTCCACCATTTCTTCAGAAAGTGGCACCGCTGAGATTATTTCTGCTCGACAAATTCCTCTATATTCATCTAAAAGATTATTATAATATTCATAAATATCTTGAAGTGCTGCTAATCTCTTTTTATCAAAAAGCAAAAGAATAAACCGTCTCATTATTTCAGATAAATTCATCTTTTCCAAAAGAGTAGTTAACACTTGACGTTGTAATGTCCTTTCTACAAGAGGTGTAATCAAATAAAATTTTATTTCTTTATCTCCTTCTAAAAAGTCGTTAAATGTCTTTAACTCTTCAGCATATTTTTCTGCTTGCCCATCCTCTACACCTACTTTAAAAAGAGCTGTTGCATAACGCCGAGCAATACCTTTTCCAATCAAGGTTACCCTCCTATTTTAGATAAATATTCTTCAATAAGTTTTTTCTGATCTTCAGGTTTAAAATTCTTTCTTATAATCTCTTCAGCCATTTTAGTAGCCATCTCTGCCACTTCTGCTCTCAAATGCTCCTTTGCTGCTTTAGCCTCATGTTCAGCTGTTCGCTTAGCTGCTTCTTTAATCTGTTGCGCCATTTTTTCTGCAGTTTCTAAAATTTTTTGTTTTTCTGATTCTCCTAAAGAAATAAATTCTTGAATAATTTTTTCTTTCTCTTTATCTAATTGAGCCAATTTTGCTTCATATTCCAAATATTTCTGATGAGCTGCTTGTTTTGCCCTTTCTAATTCATCCAAAGTTTTCTTAATTTCTTCCTCTCTTGCTCTTAACGACTTACCTACAGGTTTAGCTGCCACTAAATAAATAATTACAACAAAAATGGCAAAATTAACAGCCCTTTTAAGTAAATCCATTAATTGACTTTTACCGTAATGATGCTCAGCATGTGGATGCTCTTCATGTGCTTCATGGGTTTCATGGACAGCATGAGTTTCATGCTCTGTTACACAATACCCTACAAAAGCCATTCCTGTTAAGAAAATCAAACTGATAAAAATAATTGAAATTATTTTTAAACTATTCATAATTTACTGGCCTCCCTAAAATCTTTTGTGCTATATCTGCAGAAATGGCTTTTATTTCACCTTTTAATCTTTCTCTTGCCTCTTGCATATCTTTACTAACCTCAGCTTTTACTTTCTCTAAATATTCCTCCATTTCTTTCCTAATTTTATCTAACAGACTTTTTTCTTCCTGATGAGCTGCTTTCACAATACTTTCTCTTTGGGCCATACCATTTTTTCTAGCCTCTTCAAGGGCTATCTCAAACTCCTTTAACTTCTTCTCACTCTCCACTTCTAAATGAGATATTTCTTCTTGATCCTTTTCAAATCTTTGTTTTCTCTGACGTATAGCTTCTCGAATTGGTTTATAAAGAAGAGCATTTAAAATAAAAATAAGAATAACAAAATTTACCAAATGGATTAAACATGACTTATCAACACTTACACTAATCACAGCTCTACCCCTTCTTTAGAATTAATCTGTGTTCTTTTACAACATTTTAAAATATTTGTCAAAGGTTTTTTTTAAAAAATTTTAATTATTTAACTCTCTTGCTTATTTTGTTTCCTTGTGTTAATTTCCCTGTCAGTATTAAAAATTGGAGGTAGAGATGGAAATAAGAGAAAAAATTTTGCAGATGGCAAAAGCATCTAAAAAAGCAGCTGAAATATTAGCAAGGGCTAATACAAACATAAAAAATGCTGTTTTAGAAGAAATTGCTCAAGGATTAAAAACCAATATGTCTAATTTATTAGAAGCCAATGCCAAAGACATAAGCTTTGCAAAAGAAAAAGGGCTTTCTAAAGCAATGATTGATCGTCTTACACTTAATGAAAAAAGAATAGAAGGTATGATTAATAATTTAAAAGAGGTTATTGCTCTCCCTGATCCAGTAGGTAATATTGTTAAAATGTGGCAACGTCCAAATGGATTAAAAGTAGGAAAAATGCGTATTCCTTTAGGTGTGATTGCTATGGTATATGAAGCTCGGCCTGATGCAACAATTGAAGCAGCAGCTTTATGTCTAAAAGCAGGCAATACTGTTATTTTAAGAGGTGGTTCTGAAGCTATTAATTCAAATTTGTGTTTAGGTAAAATTATGAGTAATGCTTTAAAAAAATTAGGTTTACCAGAAGCGGCAATTCAAGTTGTTCCTATTACTGATAGAGAAGCTATTTTAGTATTACTTGAAATGGAAAATTATATCGATTTAATTATTCCACGTGGAGGAGAAGGACTTATTAGATTTGTGACAGAACATGCTAAGATACCTGTGCTTAAACATTATAAAGGAGTATGTCATGTATATGTAGATGATAAAGCTGATTTGAAAAAAGCAGAAGAGATTTGTTTTAATGCTAAAGTACAAAGACCTGGTGTATGTAATGCAATGGAAACCATGCTTGTACATGAAAGTATAGCAGAGAAGTTTTTACCAGTAATGTTAAAACGTTTTTCTGAAGCAGGAGTAGAGATTCGAGGATGTCCCAAAACTTGTACTATTTTCCCTTCAGCAAAGCCTGCTAAAGAAGAAGATTGGCCAGCTGAATATTTAGATTTAATTTTAGCAGTAAAAGTAGTAGCAAGTATGGAAGAAGCTATAGCGCATATTTCCCGTTATGGTTCAAATCATACTGAAGCTATTATTACTGAAGATTATGCTAGGGCTTGGGAATTTTTAGAAAGAGTAGATGCATCAGTAGTATTGGTAAATGCTTCTACTAGATTTAATGATGGTAACCAACTTGGGCTTGGAGCAGAAATTGGAATTAGTACTTCAAAACTTCATGCCTATGGGCCAATGGGGCTTGAAGAATTGACAACAACTAAATTTATTGTATTTGGACAGGGACAAATAAGAACTTAAAGTGAAGTTAGGAATTTTTGGGGGTACTTTTAATCCTATTCATTTTGGACACCTGCGAGCAGCAGAAGAAGTTAGAGAAAAATTAAATTTAGATAAAATTTTATTTATACCTGCTAGTATACCACCCCATCGACCTTTAACAGAATTGGTAGATTTTTCTCACCGATATGAGATGGTAAAGAAAGCTATTGCAAATAATCCTTATTTTTTTGTTTCAGATATAGAAGGAAAAAGAGCAGGAAAGTCTTATACAGTAGATACTTTAGAAATCCTTATTAGTGAAAAAAAAGATATTGAAATATTTTTTATTATCGGTCTTGATGCCTTTTTAGGTATTAAAACTTGGAAAACACCAGAGAAGCTCTTTCAGCTTACTCATTTTATTGTTATCCCACGTAAAGCTCCTAAAAAATATATGATAGAAACATTAAACTATTTTTTTTCTAAGATTAAAATAGAAAAAAATTGCTTTTACCTTCCTACAGGAAAGATTGTATATTATTGTCCAATATCTTCTTTAAATATTTCAGCAACTCACATCAGACGTTTAATTCGAGAGAAAAAATCTATTCGTTACCTTGTCCCTAGCAGTGTAGAGGAGTATATTTATACTTATGGACTTTATCGAGGGAGAAATGAAAAATGTGATTAGTTTAAAAGCAGCTCTTTCAAAAAAGGCTACTGAAATTGTTTTGCTTGATTTACGTGGTCTCTCTAATATTGCTGATTATTTTATGATTATGAGTGCTAATTCAGATAGGCATAGTCAAGCTATTGCTGAAGAAATTTTGAAAAAAATGGAGGAAAAAGGACATAAACCCTTAGGTATAGAAGGTTTTGCTCAAGGACATTGGGTGCTTTTAGACTTTGATGAATTAGTTATTCATATTTTCTTTGAACCTGTAAGAAAATATTATGACCTTGAAGGTCTTTGGGTAGATGCTCCGAGAATAAACTGGGAAGAAAGATATAATTTAAAAGAGGATTTATAATGGGACCTGTTGTTCTTATTATTTTAGATGGTTGGGGGTTAAATCCTAAAAAAAAAGGAAATGCTGTAGCTCTTGCCAATACACCTGTGATGGATTATTTAATGGCTACTTACCCTTGGACAATACTTAAAGCACATGGTGAAGCAGTAGGTCTACCAGAAGGAGTAATGGGTAATTCTGAAGTAGGTCACCTTAATTTAGGAGCTGGAAGAATTGTTTATCAGGATGTTACTCGTATTAGTAAAGCTATTAAAGATGGTAATTTTTTTAAAAATAAAATTTTGTTAGAAGCTATGGCAAGGGCAAAAGGAAAAAAACTTCATCTTTTAGGACTTGTTTCTGATGGACAAGTACATAGTTCGTTAGATCATCTTTATGCTCTATGTAAATTGGCAAAAGAAAAAGGATTAAATCAAGTATTTATTCATGCTTTCACAGACGGTAGAGATACTCCACCCAAAAGCGCTTTAAAATATATTGAAGATGTAGAGGAAAATATTAAGAATATAGGAGTAGGGAAAATTGCCACTGTTTCAGGGCGTTATTATGCTATGGATAGAGATAATCGTTGGGAAAGAATAAAATTGGCTTATGAAGCAATGGTATTAGGAAAAGGATTTTTAGCAAAAAGTGCTATAGAAGCAGTAAAAAATGCATATGAGCGTGGAGAAACAGATGAATTTATAAAACCAACAGTAATTATTTCAGATAATAAGGAACCAATAGCTACTATTGATGATAATGATGTAGTGATTGTTTTTAATTTTAGAGCAGATCGAGTAAGAGAAATCACTCGTGCTTTAACTTCTAAAGATTTTTCTTATTTCCCGCGACAAAAATGGCCATTTTTAAATTATTTTGTCTGTATGACAGAATATGATATTAAATTTAATTTACCTGTTGCCTTTCCACCTGAGAATTTGAAGAATATTTTGGGAGAAGTTATTAGCCAGCAGGGATGGAAACAATTAAGAATTGCTGAAACAGAAAAATATGCTCATGTTACATATTTTTTCAATGGAGGTAAAGAAAAACCCTTCCCAGGAGAAGAACGTTGTCTTATCCCTTCACCAAAAGAAGTACCTACTTATGATTTAAAGCCAGAGATGAGTGCACCAGAAGTAACGGTTGAATTCATTAAACGTTTAAAAACAAAAAAATATCAATTTATTGTATTAAATTTTGCTAATGGAGATATGGTAGGACATACAGGAGTTTTAGAAGCAGCTATTAAGGCTTGTGAAACAGTAGATAAATGTCTTGGAGAAATTCTTAATGAAATAAAAAGACAAAATGGCATTGCTTTTGTCACAGCAGATCATGGAAATGCTGAAGAAATGGTGGATGATAAAACCGGACAGCCACATACTGCTCATACATTAAATCCTGTACCTTTTATTATTGTAAAGGATCCTGTTCCAAAAATAAAATTAAAATCAGGTATCTTAGGAGATGTTGCTCCAACCATCCTCCATTTTATCGGTTGTCCAATCCCACAAGAAATGACTGGAAGGTGTTTAGTAGTTGATTAAAATAAACAATTCTGCTAGCATTTCTTAGAAAGAAAAAGGAGAAAAAGATGATTTTAGATTATATATTAGGATGGTTTTCAGATGATTTGGCTTTGGATTTAGGTACTGCTAACACACTTGTTTATGTAAAAGGGAAAGGCATTGTTTTAAATGAACCTTCAGTAGTAGCTGTAAAAAGAGATAATCGAGGCAATAATAAAGTATTAGCTGTGGGTAAAGAAGCTAAATCTATGTTAGGAAAAACACCAGGTAATATTTTGGCTATAAGGCCTTTAAAGGATGGGGTTATTGCTGATTTTGAAGTAGCACAAGAAATGCTTCGCTTTTTTATTCGTAAAGTGCATAATCGGCGTAGTCTTATTCGCCCACGGGTTGTAATTGCCATTCCATCAGGGATTACAGAAGTAGAAAAACGAGCAGTTAAGGAAGCTGCTGAATTGGCTGGTTCAAGAGAGGTATATTTAGTAGAAGAACCAATGGCTGCAGCTATTGGAGCTGGATTACCTATTACTGAACCAAAAGCCAATATGGTAGTAGATATTGGTGGTGGTACAACAGAAGTAGCTGTAATTTCATTAGCAGGGGTTGTTTATAGTAAATCTGTTAGAGTAGCTGGAAATAAAATGGATGAAGCTATTGTTCAATATGTCAAGCATAAATATAATCTGCTTATTGGAGAACATACTGCTGAACAAGTAAAGATTAATATTGGTACAGCATTTCCAGAAGATGAAGAAAGAACAATAGAAATAAAAGGGAGAAATCTTATTAGTGGTATACCGCATACTTTAACTATTAGTTCCAGTGAAGTGAGGTCAGCTATACAAGAGCAAATTGAAATTATTGTAAGTGTTGTAAAAGATGCTTTAGAACAAACACCTCCTCAATTAGCAGCAGATATTGTGGATCAGGGAATTATGCTTACTGGAGGTGGTGCATTATTAAGAGGTATGGATAAATTATTACGGGAAAAAACACAATTGCCTGTCTTTATTGCTGAAGACCCTCTTTCTACTGTTGTTTTGGGTGCAGGAAAAGCTTTAGAAAATATTGATATCTTAAAGGAAGTTGCAATTACATAAAATTTTTTCTTTTATCTTAAAAAGAAAAAAAGGAATAGGTCTTTTTTTTCTTTTTTTTGTATTATTTATTTTAGATACACGATGGCATTTTTTAACCAAAATTTTAATGGAAATATCAGCTCCATTTTCTAAAGGAATAACTTATGCTTGGCATTCTTTGGAAGAAATAAAACAAACTTATTTGAATATTAAAAAAATTAAAGAAGAAAATCAACTGTTAAAAAAAAAGCTTCAAACTTTGGAAGCAAAGCAGATATGGTGTGAAGAATTACTTCATAAAAATCAAAGATTAGAAAAACTTTTAGGTTTAAAAAAAGAATTACCTTATCCATCAATAGGAGCTAGAGTAATTGCTTATTCCCCTCAGTTTAATCCAAAGATTATTTTTTTAGATAAAGGCAAAAAAGATGGTGTAAAATTACATTCGCCAGTAATAAGTATTAAAGGAATTGTTGGACAGGTAGTTGCTCTTTCTCCTCATTATGCCAAAGTTTTAACCATTATTGATAGTAATAGTAAAGTAGAGGTAATGTCACAAAGGACTAGAATCCATGGTATCTTTTTAGGGACTGGTATGAACAGAGGAAAAATTAAATATATACCAAAAGAAGAAGATGTAAAAATAGGTGATCTTTTTATCACTTCTGGACTAGATGGTATTTTTCCAAAGGGTATTCCTGTTGGTCAAGTTATACATATATCTGAACCAATTCCTAGTCTCTTTAAAGAAATTGAATTAAAAACATCAGTTGATTTTCAACGATTAGAAGAATTGATTGTTTTATTAAAAAAACCTCAAAAACTTAATCATGAGTAAGTTTAAAAAACATTTTTTAATTTTTTGGTTATTACCTAGCATATGGTTTTTTTTATCTTTATTTCCTGCTAAAAATTCTTTTACTTATTTATGTTTTCTTATCTTTTTGCTCAATATTTTTTATATAGCTTTTTCCTCACCCACTTTTTTACCTATAGCGTTTTGGGGAGCAATACTTGATGTTTATAAAGGAAATCTTTTAGGTATTTATCTTAGTGGATTTTTATGTCTTAGATGGTGGGGTTTTAAAATAAAAGAAAAAATCATTTGGCTTAAAATTTCTACCCAGACTATTTTTGTTTTTATAGGCATGTTATTTTTAAAAGGTTGGCAATATATATGGTCTTTAATCTTTGAATTAAATTTGCAAGAAACATTTAAAGAAATTATTATACTTATTTTTACTACTACTCTTCTTGCTCCAATTATTTTTAAAGTTTACGATATATTATTTTCTGATGCCAGTTAATCAAAATAGAATTTTAAAAAAATGGCAAAAACGTCTTATTCATTTTCGTTTAATAGTTTTTTGTCTTTTAGCTGTCATTGGAATAAGACTTGCTTATTTGCAACTTGCTCGTGGAAGGGAATATGCCTTTTTAGCTGAAAAAAATCGCTTAGAAATAGAATCTATCCCAGCAGCAAGAGGCATCATTTATGATAGAAATGGTATTATTCTTGCGACAAATCGCCCAAGTTTTTGTCTTTTACTTTATCCTCAAAAGTTACCTAAAAATAAAAAAATGCTTAAATTATATGCCTCTTTCCTTTCCTCTATTCTTCAAAAAGATTGCTCAGAAGTACTAAAATTAATTAAAAAAGAACTAAAATATCCCTTGAGTCCTGTTTATTTAAAAAAAGGACTTTCTTGGAAAGAGGTAGCTATTATTGAAACACGTTCTTATTTTTTCCCAGCTTTAAAAATTACTGTTATTCCTTTAAGATTTTATCCAAATGGAGTTCTCGCATCTCATCTTCTTGGTTATGTAAGTCTTATTACCCCAAAACAATTAAAAACATTGCCTGATGCCGAACCTACAGATTTTGTTGGTCAAAGTGGTTTAGAAAAAAGCTATGAAAAAAATTTAGCTGGCAAAAAGGGGAAACGTTATTTAGAAGTAGATGCACTTGGACGTATTATTCGCACTCTGAAAGAAATTTCACCAGAACCTGGTAATAATCTATATCTTACTTTAGATGCAAATCTCCAAAAAAAAGCTGAAATTTTACTAAAAAGAAAAAAAGGAGCCATTGTGGCTCTTGACCCATTTACAGGAGAGATTTTAATCTCTGCTAGTAGCCCTAGTTATGATCCAAATCTTTTTGTTCAAGGTATGGATGAAAAAACATGGAATAAAATTAAAAAACATCCTGGCCATCCTTTAGAAAATCGAGTTACAGCTGGACTTTATCCACCAGGATCACTCTTAAAAATAGTAACAGCTATTGCTGCTTTAGAAGAAAAAGTAATTTCTTCAAGAACTAAAATTTATTGTCCTGGAAGGTTTCCACTTGGCAATCGTGTATTCCATTGCTGGAAAAAAACAGGACATGGTTGGATGGATGTAAAGCAGGCAATTATTCAATCTTGTGATGTGTTTTTTTATCAATTAGGTCTTTGGTTAGGAGCAGAAAGATTAGCACAGTATGCTTATAAATGTGGATTTGGAAAACTTACAGGTATTGAGATAAAAGAGGCTAAAGGATTAGTACCTAATCCCACTTGGTATTGGAAGACTAAAAAAACAAGATGGCCAGAAGGAGAAACCTTAAATATGTCCATAGGACAGGGAGCATTCTTAGCTACACCTCTCCAGCTTGCTCAATTTTTTGCAGCAATAGCCAATGGAGGATATATTTATAAACCAAAAATAGTTAAAAAGATAGTTTCAGTAAGGGGAGAAATTATAAAAGAAATAAAACCTGAAATAAAATGTAAGTTACCTATTTCAGCAAAAAATTTAAAAATTATTAGAGATGCTATGATTGGTGTTATGAATCATCCTTCTGGTACAGGTTACCATGCCCGTTCTCATTTAGTAACTATTGCTGGTAAAACAGGAACTGCACAATTAGTTTCTATTAATACCAAAAATAAACTCTCTATTGAAGACCATGCTTGGTTTGCTGGTTTTGCACCTGCTAAAAATCCTAAAATTGTAATAGTAGTTTTAATTGAACATGGTGGAAAAGGTGGTATAACTGCAGCACCTTTAGCTAGAGATTTAATAGAGGAATATTTATATGGAAAAAATTAGATTTTTTCTTACACTTTCTGGACAATTGTGGTTTATTGTATTTATCTTATCAATTATTGGACTGTTTAATCTTTATAGTGCTACAAGTTATTTAGAACCAAAAGCAACTCTTTTTATAAAACAAATCATTTGGGTCTGTTTAGGTTTTTTCATTTTATGGCTTATAACAAAAATAGATTGTCGTCGTCTTTATATTTATGCTTACCCAATTTATATTTTTAATCTTTTTCTTTTACTTCTTGTGCTTATAATTGCCTCACCACTTATGGGAGCAAAAAGATGGTTAGGATTTGGTCCTATTTCTTTTCAACCTTCAGAGCTAGCCAAATTAACATTAATCATTGTTCTTGCCCGTTATCTAGCAGAAACAGACATAGAAATTCAAAATTTAAAAGTATTTTTAAAAATGTTAATTTTAACATTATTGCCTGCTTTTCTTATTATTTTAGAACCTGATTTAGGAACTGCTCTTTTTCTTTTAATTATTTTTGGAACTATGTGTTTTTTAAGTAAAGTAAATCATAAAATTATTATTGGTGCTATTATAGTCAGTTTCGCTCTATTACCTGTTTTTTGGCAATTTGGATTAAAAGATTATCAAAAAGCAAGAATATTAGGCTTTCTCTCCCCTCAAAAAGATCCACTTGGAATTGGCTATCATATAAAACAAACAAAGATTGCTATAGGTTCAGGCCAATTTTGGGGAAAGGGATTTTTAAAAGGAACTCAAAATAAATTGAGATTTTTACCAGAACATTATACAGATTTTATTTTTTCGGTATTTGCTGAAGAATGGGGATTTATAGGATGTATATTTTTGCTAGTATTTTATCTCCTTCTTATTCTTACAGGAATAAAAATTTCAGAAAATGCCTGCCATCCATTTACTTTTTTATTAGCAGCAGGTATTATCAGTATGTTTTTCTGGGAGATAGTTATCAATATCTTTATGGCATTAGGGCTACTTCCAGTAGTAGGTATTCCTTTACCATTTATGAGTTATGGAGGTTCTTCTACACTTATTAACTTTATTGGAGTGGGCATTTTGATAAATATTGATAGGAGGGGGAAATGGCTATAATCATTAGTGGTAAAGAAATTGCTTCAAAAATACGACAAGAGTTAGCTGAAGAAATTGAAAGTCTCAAAATAAAAATTAAGAGAGCCCCTTGTCTAGCTGTTATTTGGGTAGGAGAACACCCTGCTTCAGCTAGTTATATAAGGGCTAAAGAAAAAGCATGTAAAGAGATTGGAATAGAATTTGAGTTATATCATCTTTCTGAAGATACTTCTCAAGAAGAATTATGTGAACTTATTAAACAATTAAATCATAAAGAAACAGTAGATGCATTTTTAGTGCAACTTCCATTACCACCTTCTATTTCAGAAAGAGCAATTATTGAAACTATTAATCCAGAGAAAGATGCCGATGGTTTTCACCCTTATAATCTAGGCCGCTTATTAATAGGTGAACCTAGCTTTATACCATGTACTCCAGCTGGTATATGGGAATTACTTTGTCGTGCAGGTATTGAGACAAGAGGTAAAGAAGTAGTTATTCTTGGCAGAAGTAATATCGTTGGTAAACCATTAGCAGCTTTACTCATGCAAAAAAATACAGGCAATGCTACAGTTACTGTCTGCCATACTGCTACTAAAGACCTTCTTTTTCATACTTTAAGGGCAGATATCCTTATTGTAGCAATTGGTAAACCACGTTTTATTAAACAAAATATGGTAAAAAAAGGGACAATAGTTATTGATGTAGGCATACATCGCACAGAAAAAGGATTATGTGGAGATGTAGATTTTGAAGATGTTTCATCTAAAGTAGCGGCTATTACACCTGTACCAGGGGGAGTTGGACCGATGACTGTGGCTATGCTTCTTAAAAATACATTATTAGCTTATAAAAAAAGATATGGCTTAATGTAAAGTTTCTCTCTCTTTTATTTGCTCAATCGCTTCAAGCGCAATCTCCTTAATTAGAGGAGAAGCATTTTCAGCTATTTTTTGAATGATTGGCACAACTTCTAAGTTACCAATTAATCCTAATAAAAAAAGAATATCTCCTTTATCTCTTTCTTCTTTTGTATCTAACATTGCTATTATTGAAGGCAAAATTTTTTCTTTAATTTCTCTTTTTTCTGCCAATTCTTCTAAAACCCTCATTACACCAATCCTTGTAAAGAGTTCTGGTGCTTTTAATAAACTTAATAAATTATATAAATATTTTTCATCCTTTTGACAAAGCTCTATGACACGGTCTGCCTGTGCTTGTTTTAACAAAGACTTTAACACTTCAGCATCATACATTATTTGATTAGCCTTTTCTAAAAAATCTATTAATTTTTCCCTTGCCTCTGTACCTACTAAAAAATAATCCTTGTTAATAACCACTGTAGGTGATGCAGTGACTTTATATTGCTTAGCCAAATCAGAATAAAAATTACTGTCTATAACAAATGTTTTTATAGATGAATGTGCTATTGCTAATTGATTAGCTTTTTCTACTACCAAAGGACAAAAAGGACAGATAGGAGTAATAAATACCTTAATTTCTATAGGTTTTTTAATATTTTTTATTCTTTCAAGTTCTTTTTGATTTAAAAAACTTTTTCCTGTTGTTATTGCTTCTAAAGCTTTTAAAAAAGGCAACCATTCTCCTCCTTCAGGTATAGCCATGTAATAAATTTGTATTTTTTCTTTTTCATCAGTTAATTTAATTGCCGGATATGCTGGCAAAATTTCTTTTTTGATTTTTATTTTTATATCTGGCAAATGTTCTTTTAAAAATAAAGTAAAATCTTTTAATTTTAAAGATATTTCTGATTGCTGATTATTAATTAAATATATTTTTATTTTTTTTCCAGAAAGCTTTTTTAAATCAGAAATAGCTGTTTCTAAAAACATTATATCTCCTTTAATTCATTTAATGCTTTATAAGCAAATTCAATAGTTGGATCAAGAGATAGTGCTTTTTCACAATGAAATTTTGCTTCTTCTTTTTTATTTAATGCTTTTAAAGCCAAGCAAAGATTAGCATGATCAATGGCTGAATTAGGATCAAGAGAAATAGCCTTTTTAAAACAAAAAACAGCTTCTTCATAAGAATTAAGTTTAAAATAACATGTACCCATCAAATTATATATTTCTTTAACAGGTATTTTTTTCTCTATATCTT
>Ga0209410_1000469_pt1 | contig 18716 bp, 18 predicted proteins | sample Mar14436cmmetaG_FD_184135 | JGI IMG/M metagenome (GOLD analysis project Ga0209410, IMG submission 184135) | Marine hydrothermal vent microbial communities from Guaymas Basin, Gulf of California to study Microbial Dark Matter (Phase II) - Marker... ... | reverse complement strand
CCCCTTGTCTGACCACCAGATCCACCCCCCGGAGGGCATGGACCTCCGTCAAATCCCTTCGGAAGACCTTTGTCAATCCTCGGGCCTCGAGGAGCACGTCACTCATAGCGGAGTACCTCTACGGGATCCAGCCTTGAGGCCTTTCTTGCCGGGTAAAGGGCCGCCAACACGCTCAACAGCAGGGCCACTGCCGCAATGGTCACCACATCCCACGGGTTGACCCTCGAGGGGACCTCGGTGATGTAGTAGATATCCCCCGGGAGAAACTGAAAGCCGAAGATGCGCTCGATCCCACTGGCTATCCCTTCGATGTTAAAGGCCAACAGGAGCCCTCCCATCGTTCCGAGGAAAGTCCCTACCGTGCCAATGAGCAATCCCTGCCATAGAAAAATCCTGGAGATACTCCTTTTCGGTGCCCCCATGGAGCGGAGGATGGCTATCTCCCTGCGCTTCTCCATGACCGTCATGGTCAAGGTGCCGATGATGTTGAAGGCGGCCACCGCTACCACCAGGGACAGCAACACGAACATCACCCGTCGTTCCATCCTGAGGGCGGCGAAGAGGTTGCGGTTCATCTCCATCCAGTCCCGGGCGTAAAAGGGGGTCCCCAAGAGTTCCTCTATTTTCCTCGCGACCTCACGGGCGGAGTAGATGTCCTTCACCCTTACCTCGATGTGGGTGACCCTGTCCCCCATGGAGAGGAACTCCTGCACGTCCTCCAAGGGGGCTATGAGCAGGGTGGAGTCGTAATCGAACATCCCCGTCCTGAAGATGGCCCCTACGCTGAAGGCCTTGGTTCGCGGTACAGTGCCGAAGGGATGGGCCCTCCCCAGGGGGGATACGACCGTCACCCGATCGTCGATCTCCACCGCCAGGATCTTGGCAAGCTCCGCCCCCACCCAGAGGGTACCGGGGGAGAGGGCGCGCACCCCCTCTTGGACCCTTGCTCCGATCTCGCGGACTTCCGGTGCCGTGGGGGATACCCCCCTGAGCACCCCTCCTGAGATCCCGTAGGGGGAGGTGACCATGACCTGGGTGAGGACCAGAGGGGAGGCGGAGACCACTCCGGGGATCGTCTCTATCTTTCGCTCCGCCTCCCTGTACCCCTCGATGGGGCCCTTATAGCTGAGGACCAGCACGTGGGCGGACACGGAGAGGATCTTCTCCTTCAACTCCTCTTCGAAGCCGTTCATCACCGCCAGCACCACTATGAGGGCCATAACCCCCAGGGCCACCCCCGCTATGCATATAGAGGTTACCACTGAGATAAAGCGCTCCCTCTTCCTTGCACGGAGGTGGCGCAAGGCGATGAAGAGCTCGAAAGGCAGATTCACCCTTTCTTCCTCATGTGGGGGAAGAGGATCACATCCCTGATGGAGGGGGAATCGGTAAGCAGCATCACCAGCCTATCTACCCCGATGCCCTCCCCGGCTGTAGGGGGCATTCCGTACTCAAGGGCCAAGAGGAAATCCTCATCTATGAAGAACTCCTCGTCTTCCACTCCTCTGCGCCTCAACTGCTCCAAGAAACGTTCCCGTTGCTCCTCTGGGTCGTTGAGCTCAGTGAAGCCGTTGGCTATCTCCCTCCCGAAGATGAAGAGCTCGAAGCGCTCCGTGAGGGATGGGTCGTCGTCCTTCCGCCTGGCAAGGGGTGATATCTCCACCGGATAATCGGTGATGAAGGTGGGTTGGACGAGCTGGGGCTGGACCAGCTCTTCGAACAGCATGGCCAAGAGCTCCCCATGGGGTTCATCCCCGGTTATCTCGATCCCGGAGTCCCTGGCCTTGGAGAGGGCTGCGGCCCGATCCTTGAGGACCTCATCCCCTACCCCGTATTGCAAGAGGGCCTCCCTCATGGGGATCCTCGGCCATGGGGAGGAGAAGTCTATTTCCACCCCTTCGTAGATCACCTTTACACCCCCGGTGACCCTCTGGGCCACCTCCTGGAACATCTCCTCGGTCAGCGACATCAGGTCTTCGTAGGTACTGTAGCTCTGATAGAACTCGAGCATGGTGAACTCCGGATTGTGGAGGGACGAGATCCCCTCGTTTCGAAAGTTGCGGTTTATCTCGAAGACCCGCTCCATCCCCCCGACTACGAGCCTCTTGAGGTAAAGTTCAGGGGCGATCCTCAGGTAGAGTTCCATCTCCAGGGCATTGTGATAGGTCTTGAAGGGACGGGCAGTGGCCCCTCCGGGGATGGGCTGCATCATTGGGGTCTCCACCTCGAGGAAGTCCCTTTCGAGGAGGAAATCCCTCAGGGCCTGGATGGTCAAACTCCTCTTTATGAAGGTCTCACGCACCCGAGGGTTGACGATGAGGTCGAGATAGCGCTGTCTGTAGCGCAACTCCACATCGGTGAGCCCGTGCCATTTTTCCGGGAGGGGACGAAGGGATTTCGCCAGGAGCTTGAGCTCATGGGCCTCTATGGTGAGTTCTCCGGTCTTGGTACGGAAGGGACGCCCTTTGACGCCGATGAAGTCACCTATGTCCAACTTCTTAAAGAGGCGAAAGGTAGCATCGCCTACCTTGTCCTTGCGGACATAGACCTGGATCCTCCCCTTTCTGTCTTGAAGGTGGGTGAAGGCGGCCCGCCCAAAATCCCTCAAGGCCATCATCCGTCCCGCCACGGTGACGACCTCGTCAAGGCCTTCCAGTTCCTCGGTTCCCATGGACCCGTACTTTTTGTGGATGTCCTCGGATGTGTGGTCCACCCTGAAATCGCGGGGGTAGAGTTCGACCCCTGCCTCCTTTAATTGGCGGGCTTTTTCCTTCCTTTGGCGGAGAACTTGGCTTTCCTGAGGCATGGCCGGGGAGTTAAGCTATCCCATTCCCCCCTTCAGGTCAATAGATAGGCCAAAATTGCTATACTTGTCCTTTGTCCTTTGGTATGATGGGCCAGAGTCTTCTTTTAGGAGGTAAAGATGATCCTTCCGAAGGGACTTGTGTTTTATAAAAACTTGCGCACCTCTTTCGTCAACTTTAACGAATTCCTCCTGGCCTTGAAGGACGAAAGCTTCACCGGTTACGTCCACCTGTCCTTTTGGGATTACGAAGGGGTGCTCTTCTTGGAAGAAGGGGAAATCGTCAACGCCCTTGAGGAGGACAGGGGGAGGCGTAGGGGCGGGACGGAGGCGGTGAGGGACATCATGGCGAGGGCCCGCACGGATAAGGAGGGCAGGATAGACGCTTATGTCCTCTCCCCTGAACTCGTCACCCTCCTCGCCACCCTTCCCAGCCACGAGCCCCTTTACACCGACCTCTCCACCGATTTCACCAATCTGGGAAAGCTCCTCGAGAAGCTCCGCAGAGAGGCCTTCACCGGCTACATCACTGCGGAGTTGTCCGGGGGGAGGGGACGGGGGATGATCTTTCTGCAGGAGGGAGAACCCATAGAGGTCCTCTTAGAGGTAGAGGGGGGAAAGGGGATAAAGGGGGTGGATGAACTTGACGAGATGGTAGAGGAAGTCCAAAGGACAGGGGCGGTGCTCAATGTCTATCGGTCGACGAAGGGTGAGGAAGTGCAGGGCAGAGAAGAGGCGAAGGAAAGGGTTGGGACGGCCCTCAACCTCTTCCAGCTCTTGTATTCGGAGACGGCAAAGGTGATAGACTCCATGGCCAAAAAAGAGGGCGTCTTCGAGGAGAGTTTCCACAAGGCGAGGGTGGACCTGGCCGACACCTACGCCTTTTTGGATCCCTTCATGGGGGAACTCAACTTCGAAGAGGGTAGCTTTTACCTCTCCGGAGATGTAAGCCCTGACGAGTTCGTGAGGGGGATAGGAGAGGCTTACGACCTCGCCCTTGAAAAGGTGCCGTTGAAGGCCTCCAAAGGGGAGATCTATGAGGAGCTCCGCAAAGCATTGAAACGCGTTTTGGAGGACAGGCGCGAACAGTGGAGGGAGTGTGGCTTCGACGTGGTGCTCCCAGAGCTCACGGTGTAGTCACAGTTTGCCTTCTGGAAGGAGATGATGTTATAAACTGGCCGGAGGATGGCTATGGATTTGGTACTCACAGACCAGGATATCGTGAAGATAGAGAGGGCTTTGGACAGAATGCTCACCACTTCCGGTGCCCACTGCGCCCTCCTCATAGACCGTTCGGGTCAGCTCATCGCCTCAAGTGGAGACCCATCTACTTTGGACGTGGTAGCCCTTTCTGCCCTGACGGCGGCAAATTTTGGCGCTACGGCTGAAATAGCTCGCCTCCTTGGAGAGGAGGAGTTCGCCCTCCTTTTCCACAAGGGGAAGAACGAAAACGTCCATTTTTGCAAAGTGGGAGAGGATTTTATCCTGGTGACCCTCTTCGATGACCGAACCACCCTTGGGCTGGTCCGCCTGCGGACGGAAAAAGTGGTAAAGGAATTGCTAAAGATATTCGATGAGATAATTGAGAGGACTAGGAGGGGCTGATCGACGCGAGATGGCTTTCATCAATTTCAGCGCGGGAGAGATCCAGTGCAAGATCGTCTACTATGGACCTGGACTGGGTGGCAAGACCACCAACCTGAAGTACATATACGATCACACGGCCGAAGCGGTCAGGGGAAAGATGATCTCCATTGACACAAAGGGCGACAGGACCCTTTTCTTCGACTTCCTCCCTTTGGAGCTGGGCACCATCGGCGGATTCAAGATAAGGATTCAACTGTATACAGTCCCAGGGCAGGTCCATTACGAGGCTACGCGGAAGCTCGTCCTGCGAGGGGTGGATGGGGTGGTCTTCGTTGCCGATTCCATGAGGATCCAGCGGGAGAAGAACATCGATAGCCTCAAAGACCTCGAAAAAAACCTGAAGGAGAAGGGGCTTGACATCAGGGAGATCCCCTTGGTCATGCAGTACAACAAACGCGACCTGGAGGGGACGAATATACCCATCTTGGATATAGAGGAGATGGAGGAGGACCTTAACGCCTCCCTGAACGTCCCCGTCTTCCCAGCGAGTGCCTTGCATGGCAAGGGGGTCTTTGAGACGCTGAGGGCCATCAGCAAACTGGTGGTCAAGGACGTCAGCCGTAAAGTCCTTGCTAAATTGGGGGCGTCGAGATGAAGGAGATAGATTTCGAAGAGCTGGAAAAGGAGATAGATAAGGCCATCGATACCCTCTTCGTCACCAAGGAGGAAGCATCGGAGAAGCCTGCAGAGGGGCCCGTCGAGGCAGCGGTGGAGGAGCTGGAGGAAGGGGTTGTCTTTCAGGCGGACGAAGAGCTGCAGAAGAAGCTGGAAGGTATCGAGGTAGAGCTCCTCACCCTGGAATGGGAGTTCAAACCCGAGGGCATAAGACGGGCCATAGGGCTTTTGCAAGAGGTGAGGGAGTTGGAGCTTCCCGAGACCATGGAAAAGGCTGCGGAGCTGTTGCAGAAGGCCTTGCACCGCTTCATGGTGGATGATTCCAACGTCACCCCCGAAGGGGTGAAATTCGTCCAGGACCTATGGCGCTTTCTGAAGGGGTTAGCAGAGGGCAGAGAGCTTTCCTCAGAGCGACTCGGCGTCTTTGAGAGCGAGTACGAGAGGCTTTTCGAAGGGATCGTCTCGGTGCCTTCCAAGCCAAAGACGGAGGCGATTCCCTCTCCTTCTCTGGAAGAGCTTTTGAGGGTGTGGGAGAGGATGGATTCGATTTTGAGCGAGGCCATTACGAGGATTCAAGAGCTCAGGACGAAGGTGGCCGAGGAGAGGAGGGGTCTCTTAAACCGCGTTCCCCCTGCCGAAAGGAAAAGGCAGATGGTGCTCTTTAGAGTGGGTTCGAAATATCTGGCCTTTGACCCCAAGACGGTGGCGAAGACGGTCACTGTGGCCAAGGACATGGCTGCTGCTTTCCTTCGCCGAGGGGCGGTGAGACTCCGCGACGGTACCATCCCCCTGCATCCATTGAGCGGTCCGCAACGACGGGAGTTCGTCGGCAACCCCCAGGTGGTGATCTTCAGAACGGAAGAGGGGCTCAAAGGATTGGTGGCCGACGAGTCGTTGGGGAGGGGTGAAGTGACGGTTATCTCCTCTGACAGGGGGAGGTGGATGGGGAAAGAGGTAGAGGTCGTCAGATGAACGAAAAGCTTGACAAAGGCACTTTTTTCTTCTAAGAAGGGAGCGAAATGGCTTTGTTGGGCAAGAAAGGCAGATTAGCCCTTGGAATCGACGTCGGTTCCAGCAGCATAAAGCTGGTCGAACTGAAGGAGGAAGCCGGGGGTTACCGACTTCTGCGGTTGGCCTCCTATCCCTTGCCCCCTGGAGCAGTGGTGGAGCGCAGCATCATGGACAGTACCATAGTGGTGGAGGCCCTACGGTCCCTCCTCTCCTCCCAGAAAGTGCGCAACAGGAAGGTGGCCGTTGCTGTTGCGGGGCATTCGGTTATCGTCAAGAAGGTGGTCTTTCCCAAGATGACACCGAAGGAACTGGAGGAAAACCTCCTGGTCGAAGCGGAAAGATACATCCCCTTTGACATAAAGGACGTGAACCTTGATTATCACGTGGTGTCGAAGGGAGAGGAGGAGATGGAGGTCCTGCTGGTAGCTGCAAAACGTGACTTGGTGGAGGACTATATATCCCTTTTGCGAGAGGCGAGACTTGAGCCCGCGGTCATCGATGTGGATGTCTTCGCCATCCAGAGCGCCTTTGAGCTCAATTACCCCCAAGAGGTAGGGGACCTCATGGCCCTCTGTGACATAGGGGCGAGCATCATGAGCATAAACGTGGTGAAGGGCGGAGAATCCCTCTTCACAAGGGACATATCCATAGGAGGCAACCTTTACACAGAGGAACTGCAGAAGGAGCTCGGGGTGAGCTTCGAAGAGGCTGAGGGGCTGAAGCTGGGAAGGGGCACGGAGAAGGTCGAACCGACCAAGGTGGAGCGGATCGTGGATCGTGTCTCCCACATGGTCTCCATGGAGATCGCAAAGTCCCTCGACTTCTTCTCCGCCACCTATCCGGAGGACCGGATAAGGAAGCTCTACCTCACCGGTGGGACGTCAAAGGTCCCCCGGCTGAAGGACATCATCGAGGAGAGGACCAAGATCCCCGTAGAGGTCCTCAATCCCTTCAACAACTTGGTGACCGATACAAGGGAGTTTTCCCCGGAGTACCTCCAGGAGATGGCCCCCCTCGCTGCGGTAGGGGTAGGCCTTGCCTTGAGGAAGGTCTGAGATGATAGAGATAAATTTACTGCCCCTACGAGAAGCCCGCAGGAAGGAGACGGTGAGGTTTCAAGTATCCGTCTTTATCCTCACCGTCATTCTCGCCCTTGCCGTTGTCTTCTTCCTGAAATGGAACGCCGATCAACGGGAACGGCAGCTGGACGGGCAGATAAAGAGCGTCCAAGCTGAGATCGCCAGACTTAACAAGATTGTGGGGGAGATAAACAAGATAAAAAAGGAAAAGGAGCTGTTGGAGAGACGGCTCAAAGTGATAGAAGGGTTAGAACGGGGTAGGCTGGGGGCGGCGAAGCTCTTCGACGAGCTCAGCCGACGGGTTCCGGAGAAATTGTGGCTGGAAAAGGTCAGTAAGAAGGGCTCGACCTTGCACCTCGAGGGCATTGCTTTGGACGACGAGACCATCGCCGATTTCATGACGACCCTTGAGGCCTCCCCATTGATCAGCCGTGTGGAACTCGAGCTTGCGCAGAGACATCGGGTGGGGGAGGTGCCCCTGAAGAAGTTCGTCCTAAAGTGCAATTTACGGCTTTAGCGAGGGGAAAATGGCCCTGACTACAGAGAGCATTATCCGGCTTCCGACCCACAAAAAGGTCCTCATCCTTGTACTAGTTCTGGCCCTTATCTTCGCCCTCTTCTGGCAATTGTCCTACAAGCCCCAGAGGGAGCGAATTGCGCGGAAAGAGAAAAAATTGGCCCAGCTTATCAACGAGAGGAATGTAAAGAGGAAGCTTGCCGCCCAGTACGACAAGTACAAAGCGGATTTGAAGGTCATCCGGGAACGGTTGAAGGAAGTGGTGGCAAAGCTGCCCGAGAAGAAGGAGATCCCACTTTTGCTCAAGAGCATCTCCAACATAGGAAAAGGGGCGGGCCTTGACATCGTGCTCTTCAAACCCAAGGGGGAGCAGTTGAGGGAATTTTACGCGGAGGTCCCCTTCGAGCTCAAATTTGTGGGGGGTTACCATCAGATCGGGCTCTTCTTCTACAACGTGGGGAAGCTCCCTCGCATTGTGTCCATCAAGGATTTCGCGGTGACCAGGGCAAAGGCTGAGGGGGAAGAGGTCCTCCTTCAGGCGACGTGCCTTGCGGCCACTTACCGTTTCGTCGAACAACCAAAAAAGAAGAAAGGGGCCACCGGGTCGAAAAGGGCCAAAAGGACTAAGAAGGGGGGTAAGAGGCGATGAGGAGGCTGGTGGTTCCCCTTTTGTCCCTCGTGTTACTTGTGCCCGTAGGGGCCCTGGCCTGGACCGCTTCCGGAAAGGGTGGTGAGGTGAAGAGGGAGCCTTTCTTCGTTTACGACCCCACGGGCAAGAGGGACCCCTTCAGGCCCTTCATCCGCAAGGAGGTGGCCGTCAAGCCCAAGGGGGTCGTTCTGTCGCCCTTACAGAGATATGACCTCAGCCAGCTGAAGCTCGTGGCCATTATCGTGGGCAGCGGAGAGGACAGGGCCATGGTGGAGGATTCCGAAGGGAAGGGCTACATAATCAAAAAAGGGACTTACATAGGCAATAAGTTCGGCCGGGTGAAGGAGATCCTTTCCGATCGGGTAATAGTGGTGGAGAAGTATCGGGACTATCTGGGACGGGTGCGGACGAGGGAGGTAATCCTCAAGCTTCACCCCGCGGAGGAGGAAGGACAATGAGGCCTTTACGGTTAAAGGGTTTCATCGGCATTGGAGGGGTTTTTCTTCTGATCTTGCTCTTGTCCCTGGCCCCATTTGCACGGGCGACCGTAGCCCCTCCCAAAGACGGGGCCAAGATCCTCGTCTCCTTGGAGGTTGAGGAAGGGGAGGGGGAGGCCGTCGTGCACCTTAAAACAGAAGGGGAGGTTGAGGAGTACAGGTCCTTTGTCCTCCATACCCCCCCCCGTTTGGTTCTCGACCTCCCCGGGGTGAAGAGGGGAGAAACGGTCAAAAGGCTTGAGGTGGGTTCTCCGGTCCTCCGCGCGGTCCGCTTCGGTGATTACCCCGATAAGTTGAGGGTGGTCTTGGACTTACCTCAAGGAGGTCCCGTCTACAGGGTAGAAAAGGCGAGAGATGGATTGAGGATATACATCGCCAGCAGGGCCAAGAGGACGCTGGCCGATCCCCTTATTGAGGACTTCGGTTTTCGTCAGATGGAGGGTGTATCGCGGGTCTTCATCAAGGCGAAGGGGGCCTTGAAGTATCGGGTGAAGAAGGGGACCAAAGAAGTGGCGGTAGAACTCCCGAACTACACCTTCCCGCGGCGTTTCCTGAGACCCCTCGATACGAGGGAGTTCAACTCCCCGGTGATCTGGGTCAGGCCCTCCAACGTGAGAGGGGGGGCGAAGGTGGTCGTAGAGCTGAGGGAGGCGGTCCCCTTTGAGGTGAAGAAGGAGGACGGCCTTTTGGCCATGGATTTCGCCAGGATCGGACCTTACGCTGCGGAGGAGAAGCCAAAGCCGGTCAAGCGGGTAATCCGCAAAACCAGGAAGGTCGAGGCCAGGGGAGGTGTGGTCGAACGCCTTATTGAGGGCAAGAAGGTCTATACGGGCAAGAGGATAACCTTGGATTTGAAGGATGCGGACCTCGCCAACGTCTTCAGGCTCTTTGCGGATGTGAGTGGGATGAACATCCTGGTGACCGACGATGTGAAAGGTCGCATAACCCTGAGGTTGGTGGACGTCCCGTGGGATCAGGCCCTGGACATCATCCTGGAGACCAACAACCTGGGGATGGAGAAGGTGGGCAACGTCATCCGCATCTCCACCCTGGCCAGGCTCCAAAAGGAGAAAGAGGCAAAGGCCAAGACCAAAAAGGCCAAGGAGACCCTCGAGCCCCTTGTCACCGAGCTCATCCCCGTGAGTTACAGCAAGGCATCCGAGCTCGCCCCGAAGGTGAAGGACCTGTTGAGTCCCAGGGGGAGCGTTACCGTCGACGAGAGGACCAATACCCTCATCGTCAAAGATGTGGCGGCGAAGGTCGAGCAGGCCAAGCAGCTGGTGGCGAAGCTTGACACCAAGACCCCGCAGGTCTTGATCGACGCCAAGATCGTCGAGGCCTCTACTGACTTTGAGAGGGAACTGGGGATTGCATGGGGTGGCAGGCTGAACTCGAGCTGGGGAGGGGACGAGAGCAGGATCTCCGGAGATGTCGGCGGCACTATGAAGGAGTCCGGAAAGTCCGACTACGTCGTCAACCTTCCGGCCTCCGTGGGGGTGGGCTCTGGTGGGGCCCTCAACCTCTTCGTCGGTAACCTTCCGGCTCGCTTCTTCGAGATCAAGCTCTCGGCTATGGAGGAGAAGGGGTTGGGCAAGGTCATCTCGAGCCCGAGGGTGACCACCCTGGATCACAAGGAGGCCTACATCGAGCAAGGGGTTAAGATCCCCTACCTCAAGTTGACCGAGGAGGGGACGGTTTCCACCGAGTTCATAGACGCGACCCTCAAGCTCACCGTGACCCCCCATGTGACGGCCGACGGTCACATACGCTTGGAGATCGAGTGTTCCAAGGAGACTCCGGACTGGTCGCGCCAGGTGATGGGACAGCCAACTGTGAAGAAGAGCAAGGCGAAAACCGAGGTGATGGCCAAAAACGGTGAAGTGGTGGTCCTTGGTGGCATTTACGAATACACTAAGACCGGCGGGACCCACGGGGTACCGGGATTGAAAGACATCCCTCTCCTCGGGTGGTTCTTCAAGAACAAGACTAGGTCCGAGGGGAAGAAGGAGCTTATGATCTTCATCACACCTAGGATCGTCACACCACGGGAGCTGGCTGCGAAGCCGTGAGGTGATGCAACTCCATGGGGTTTTAAGGAAAGGGCTTCCCTGGGGGAGGCCCTTTTTGCTCTTATCCTTCCTGTGCCTCCTGGCCACTCCCCTCCTTGCTCAAGCCACGGTAACCGTCAAGGGAGTGAGGTGGTGGGCGGCTCCCGGATACACCAGGGTGGTAGTGGATGTAGGAGGGGAGGTATCCTTTCAGGTGGGATTTGTGAGGCGAGACCCCAAAACTGGCAGCCCCCCCCGTCTCTATGTGGACCTCAAGCCAGCGAAGCTCTCTCCAAGGGCCCCCAGGCGACTCCTGTTGCGAAACGGCCTGTGCCGCAGGGTGCGCCTTGGGCAGTTCAACCCCCGTACCGTACGTGTGGTGCTGGAGGTGGAGGATCTGAAGGACCATCAGGTCTTCTCCCTTCAATCTCCCTATCGCGTGGTGATAGACCTCTACAGGGGCGGAAACCGGCCAGGGGAGGTCTTCACCCTGGTCCTCGACCCCGGTCACGGTGGGAGGGACCCCGGGGCCATAGGTCCTACAGGACTTAGGGAGAAAGACGTGGTTTTGAAGGTCGCCAAGATGGTGCGGGACAAGGTCAGGAGCCGTCTCGGATGGAGGGTAGTCCTCACGCGGGAAAGGGACCGGTATATCCCGCTGGAACAACGTACCGCCATGGCCAATGCCAAAGGGGGTGATCTCTTCGTTTCAATCCACTGCAACGCCTCCCGTAACAGGAGGAAGCGCGGAGTGGAGACCTATTTTTTGAGCTTCACCACGGACAAGCAAGCCCTGAGGCTTGCCGCCCGGGAGAACGGGGTTCCGCCGTCCAAGATAGACGCTCTGCAGTTGATCCTCTACGACCTCATGTTGAGGGCCAAGGTGGAGGAGTCAAAGAAGTTCGCTTGGCATCTGCAACGGGAGCTCATCAGGAGCTTGCGGAGGCGATGGAAAGGGGTGGTCAACCTCGGGGTGAAACAGGCCCCCTTCCTGGTGCTTGTGGGGGCCAAGATGCCCTCAGTGTTGGCGGAGGTATCCTTCATCAGCAACAGGGCCGAAGAGCGAAGGCTCAGGGATCCACGCTACCTCGATTCCTTGGCAGAAGGGATCTTCGCCGGGTTGAAGAGATACGTTGAGGGGAGGACACGGGTGGCCAAATCCTCCCTTAGGGTCCATCAGAGGCCTTGAGGGCCCTGACTTCGAGGAGGAGCCGCTTGTAGCCTTCCCATTCCTCCATTGTGGGATAGAAGGCGATTTTCCCCCTGGTGGGCAGGTCTTCGAACCCACTGAAGGCGATAGCCTCCCAGCGTCCGCTTTCATCCCTTACCGAAAACCTGGTGACGCCGTTGTTGAAACGCCTCAGTCCTTCGAAATGGACCTCCCCCGGGCAGCAAAAAAGGGGACGGGGGTTTCCGGGGCCAAAGGGGTGAAGTAGCTCCAGCATCTCGACGAACTGGGGGGTGATCTCCCTTAAGGGTAGCTCCGCGTCGATGTGAAGGAGGGGCACGGGTTCAGTTCCTCCAAGGGCTTCCTTCACCGCCCGACAGAAAGCGTCCCTGAGGGGGGAGATCTCCTCTCTTCTCACCTTGAGGCCGGCCGCCAGACGGTGTCCCCCGAAGGCCAGGAGGTGATGCCGGCAAAAGTCCAAGGCCTCACGGAGGTGGATCTCAGGGATGCTCCTCGCCGACCCCTTCCCCTCCTCCCCTTCAATGGCGATCAGAATGGTGGGGCGCCAGAACTCCTCTGCGAGCTTGGAGGCCACTATTCCTATCACCCCCGGATGCCACCCTTCGGAGGAGAGGACGAGGGCCGCCTCGCTCAATCCCTTTAGGGCCATTTCCCTGGCCTCACGGTATACCTTCTCCTGAATCGCCTGTCTCTGCCTGTTGGCCTCTTCCAACTCCCCTGCAAGGCGTCGTGCCTCCGAGGGGTCATCCGTCAGGAGGAGCTTCAGGGGGACTTCCTCCCGCTGCATCCTTCCCCCTGCGTTGATCCTGGGGGCAAGGCGAAAGGCCACCTGGCCGTAGCCTATGGGGCTCTGATTGAGCCCGCTCACCTCCTTGAGCGCTATGAGTCCGGGCCTTTCCGTCTCCTGCAGCTCCTTCAGGCCGAACTTCAAAAGGATGCGGTTTTCCCCCGTGACGGGGACTATGTCCGCCACCGTCCCTAAGGCCACTAAGTCGAGGTATCTTTTGAGATTGGGCTCTTTAAACCTCCTCCAATGGCCCAACTCCCTCAGACGACGTCTCAAGGCCATGACGAAGGCGAAGGTCACCCCCACCCCTGCCAATCCCTTGAAGGGATAGGGACAATCCCGTTGCATGGGATCGATGATCACCGCCCGAGGGAGGTCGTCAGGGGGTTCATGGTGATCGAGCACAATTACGTCCATCCCCAGATCCCTGGCCAGGGCGATCTCCTCTCTGTCGGATATCCCGCAGTCCACGGTCACCAAAAGGCCTGTCCCGCGGGAGGCGATCTCCTGTAGCGCCTCCACGTTGAGGCCATAACCTTCTTCGAGCCTTTTGGGGATGTAATGGTCCACCTTTAGACCTGCAGAAGCGAGGAAGTGCTTGAGGAGCGCCACCGAGGTGATCCCGTCCACATCGTAATCCCCGAACACGGTGACCCCTTCGCCGGACAGGATGGCCTTCACCATCCGCTCGACACCCTCCTCCATCCCCTTCATGAGGAAGGGATCGGATAGGTTCCCGAGGGAGGGATAAAGGAAACGTTCGGCCTCCGCCTCCGACTGCACCCCGCGGTTGATCAGAAGTTGGCCGAAGACAGGGGGCAGTCCCATGGCCTTTGACAGTTCCTCAGCCCTTTCGTCCTCTTCCAACACTCTCCATTCGGGTTCCATGGATGATCCCCTGAAGTTTTTGCAATCTGTCATACCCTCTATCCTTGAGGAAGGTCTTAAGCCCTTCGACGACCCGAGGGATGGTCATGGGATCGGCGAAGGTGGCTGTGCCCACCTGAAGGGCAGTGGCCCCGACCATGATGAACTCCACGGCATCGGACGCCGACCTGATACCCCCTGAAGCCACGATGGGCACTTGCAGTTTTCGACTTACCTCGTAGACGATCCTCAGGGCCACCGGCTTGAGGGCTGGTCCCGACAGCCCACCGACCCCACCTCCTAAGGAGGGCTTTTGTCGCTCAATGTCCACCACCATGGCTGGAAGGGTATTGGCCAACGTCAAGGCGTCGGCCCCCCCATAGACAGCCCCTTCTGCGATCTCCAAGATGTGAAAGGGGTCAGGGGGGAGTTTCACCAGCAGCGGTAGACCGGCGACTTCCTTCACGGCCCTGGTTATCCTTTGGACGACCTCGGGTTGGGCCCCGAAGGCCATGCCTCCTCTCTTGACGTGGGGACAGGACAGATTGGCCTCTAAAGCGGCTATTCCCTCGGCCCGGCAGAGCCGTTCGGCACATCGGGGGTATTCGTCCTCGGTCATACCGAAGAAGCTCACGATGATGGGGACCCCCAGTTCCCTCAAGGAAGGCAATTTCCCTTCGAGGAAGGCGTCGATTCCCACATTCTGGAGCCCGATGGAGTTGATCAACCCCCCTTCTACCTCCCAGAGGCGTGGAGGAGGATTGCCGGGGCTTGGAGTGAGGGATATGCTCTTGGTGACGACCGCCCCCAAGACCTCTACAGGGATGAGGTCCTTGTATTCATCTCCGTAACCGAAGGTCCCCGAGGCCGGCATCACCGGCGTCCTGAGTTGGAGGGGACCGAGTTTCACCTCAAGTCCCGGCTCCATGGAGCTCTTCCCCTCTGAAGACGGGTCCATCCCGGCATACGAGTTTGTAGCCACTGCGGGTCTTCACGGCGCAGCCAAAGCAGGCCCCCACTCCGCAGGCCATCCTTTCCTCCAAGCTGGTAAAGGTCCTGATGTTTTTGTCTTTGAGGATTTCCAAGGCCCTTCGCACCATGGCCATGGGACCGCAAAGGTAGGCCACAGTAGGCTTTCCGAAGGTCAGTCCTCCGAGCAGATCCGTCACCATGCCCCTTTTTCCAATGCTGCCGTCCTCCGTCGCCAAGGATATCTCCACGCCGGCCGCTCTCAGCGGAACGATCAGGGGCGGGGGAAACCAGGATGAGTCTTTTGCCCCCCACAGGAGGTGGACCCTGCATCCCCGTTTTGAGAGGGCCATTGCCCATGGGAACAGCGGTGCGATGCCCACTCCCCCGGCCACAAGGACGACCTCATCACCTTCCCCGGGAGGGGGGAATCCCCTTCCCAAAGGGAGGACCATTCTCAATTGGCTGCCGCATGGCGACGAGACGATGGCCGCAGTGCCCCTTCCCGCGATGCGGAGCAGGAAGGATACATACCCTCTCCCGAAGGAAAAAAGGCTCAGAGGGCGCATAAGGAGGCATCCTGGGGCCTCCAGCAGTGCGAACTGTCCCGCCGAAGCCCTTTCCAGGGGGCTGTCCAACTCCATCTCCAACAGATGGTAAGGGCCCAGTAGCTTTTTACACCTTATCGTTCCCCTTGTAGCCAGCAATCCTCCCTCCGAGGAATAGCTCCATGAGGAGGGCATCCTCGCCTGTATCGCGATAGTAGCCAGGACGCCGTCCCCTGACGGCGAAGCCCATGCGATGGTAAAGGCTTATGGCCGGGAGGTTGCCCTCCCGTACCTCTAACCAAAAGACCACGGCCCCTTTGGAACTGCAGAGGTCTATACAGAACCTGAGGAGCTGTCTTCCGATGCCTCCGCGGCGATGGAGGGGATCTACGGCGAGATTGAGGATGTGGACCTCCTGTAGGATAAGCCTGAAGACTATATACCCCACTACCCTCCCCTCCCTTTCGGAGACGAAGGCGAATCCTGGAGGTGCCATCTCCGCCCGAAAGGCCCCAGCTGTCCAGGGGGAAGGGAAGGAAAGCCTCTCGATGGTTAGCACTTCCTGAAGGTCTCCCTCGTCCATGGGGCGGATCCTCACCCCGCCTCTTTCCCCTCCGTAACGAACTCCAGAAGCTCCTCTATGCGGGATTTGAGGGTTTCGTCTTTGGTGAGTTTCAAGGCCTTCTGGTAGGCCTTTTTTGCTGCTTCGGTATCTCCAAGTTCAGCGTTTATATTACCTACCTCCACGTAGGCCAGGGCTGCCACCTCCCCTCCCTCGGTCGCTGCCTCCTCATAACACAAAAGGGCCTTACCCAAGGCCCCAAGCCTTAAATAGGCCTTCCCGAGCCAACACAGGGCCCTTCCCTTTATCTCCTTGATGGGAGATCTACGGGCTATCTCCAGTTTCGGGATGGCCTCCTTGTAACGGCCGGCCTCGACGAGGGTCCTCCCCAGCAGAAGGGCCCCTCGGGCGGTGAGTTCATGGTCCCCGAAGGAGTTTTTGAGCTTCTCAAAATACCCCTGGGCTTCTTTGAGCTTGCCCTGCTTTATAGCTCCGTCGAGGAGACGCCAGAGGGCCCATGGTGCGCGTTCAGAGGTGGGATGGGTCTTCCATATCTTGCGGTAGAGCTTAGCCGCCTTCCCCTCTTCCCCCGCCCCCCTTAGGCATTCCGCCTTTAACCAAAGGAGCTCGTCGATCTTTTCAAAATCGGGGAACTCCAGTTTGAGGATGTCCAGGTTGGCGATGCAGTCCTGGTATTTCCCCATGCGGTAGCAACAACGGGCGATCTCCAAGAGGGCCTTTTTCCGGAACGGCTTCCTGTTCATCAACTCGAAGAGGTAAGGGAGGGCTTCCTTGCATTTGCCCTTCCAGAGTTCTGCTTCAGCCCGCAGGTAGTGAGTTATGTCGTCCTCATAACGCCCCAGCAGTTTTTGGGCCGTTTCGAGGTCCCCGATTTGCAGATAAGACCATACCAGCCTGTAATGGGCCTCCCTGGCCTCCACCCCTCCCTTTTTGGCGACTTCCTTCAGTACCTCTATGGCATCCTTGAAACGTTTCTCCTTCATGAGGACGCGGCCTAAAAGCAACTGGGCCTTCCCCTCTAAGGGATGTCCCTTCAGCTCTGTGAGCCATCTCCGGAGAACTGCCTCTGCCTCGCGAGGCCTTTTGGCCTTCAATAAGGCGTAGGCCAATTTGTATCTGACCTCTGGCAGGAGATGGGACGTTGGGTACTTTGCACAAAGGCGTTTGAAGGTCTCAGCGGCCTCGAGAGGGCGTCCTGCCCTGAGTTCCGTTTCCCCTAGCCAGTAAAGGGCGTCTTCTTCGAATTTCCCCTTGACACCCTTGAGGACCTTGATGGCTTCCTCCAGTTTTCCCCGCCTCGAGAGGCAAACCCCCAGCAACAACTTCGCCCGCGAGGAATGGGGCTCCCCCCTCAGAAGGAGGAGGGCCTTCCTAAGGAGGGGGATGGCCTCTCTGCACTTCTTGAGCCGGTACTTGGCCTCCCCCAGCAGCATAAGCGCAGAAGGTACCAGCTCCTTCGGGATGGGTGATTTCAGTGCGGTCTCCAGGGGCCGCTCCGCCTCCTTCCACCTGCCCTGCTGTACTAGGGAAAACCCCAGCCAGTAGTTGAGGTCGCCCTGCTCCACCCCCTCCTGCCCCACCAGCGGCATCAGCTCTGCGGCCGCCTCCTTGAACTTCCCTTCCTCTATGAGGGTCCTCCCCAGCAGGTACCGCACCTTGGGGGCCAAGGGGTGGTTTGGGTAGTCCTTCAGAAACTGACGCCACTGCGCCTCCGCTACCTCCCAGAAGCCATCCTCGAAGGCGCCTATTCCCACCTTCAGGAGTTCCTGAGGGTCCTGGGGGTGGACAGGGGGAGAGACCGCCAATGATAACAGGAAGAAGAGAAGGACTAAGGGCTTCTTTGGCATCGCCGAAAGCTTATCACAAGGCCTTGCGGAGGGGAAATCCCCCCGCGAGGATCTGTTGGGCCCTTTTTAAGTCCTCCTCGGTGTTGACGTTTAGAAACGAGAGGAAGGAGGGGTCCAAGGGCCTTATCTCATCAGGATGGCAAAATCTGACCCGGAGGGAGGGGAAGACATCGGCTACCCTCAACATCCCCTTCTCCAGGGCATCCTTCATGACCCGTGAGCACTCCTTGGAATAGACGGCTACCAGGGGATGGAGTCCATCCGGGGCTATGGGCACCACGGCGTCGAAGCCATCCTTGAGGGAGAGGAGGTAATCAACGAGCTCCTTCTTCAGAAAAGGGACGTCACATGCCACACAAAAGGCGTAGGGGGTATGGATGGCCTCAAGTCCAGTGTAAATCCCGCCCAGGACCCCACCAGGCAGGAGATCCTTCTCTACCCTTACGGGATAGGACGAAAAGCGCTGGGGGTAGTTGGTGATCACCAAGACCTCCTCGAAAACCGAACGACATACCTCCCATACGTAATCGAAAAGCGGCTTCCCCCCCAGAGGGAGGAAGATCTTGTCCTTCCCCATCCGTTTTGACCTTCCCCCAGCCAGGATGACGGCCGTGGTGTCCATCATGGGTTTCCCTTACCACAGAGGTCGCGAGGCTTCAACTTTCCGAATAGCGGCCTTATTATAGTGACGTGAAAATCGGTTGGTGCTGCACTTATGTCCCCTTGGAAATCCTCGAAGCCAGGGGGGTTGAGCCCAGGCGTCTTCTCCCTCCTCCTCACGACAAAGAGGATGCCTTGCTCGACCCCAATCTATGCCCCTACATCAGGGCGGTCATGTCCCACCTTGAGAGAGGGGCATCCATTGACGGATTGGTCCTCGTCAACTCCTGTGACGGGATGCGCAGGCTCTATGACGCGGTGAGACATCACCTTCCCTCCCTGCCCGTCTTTCTCCTCGATGTCCCCCGTAGGACTGACGGGAAAGCGGTGGAGTATTTCACCGGAGCCCTGGAGGCTCTCTCCCTTTGGGTGGAGGAGGTGGGGGGAGGGAAGCTAAGGG
>Ga0209410_1000467_pt1 | contig 18749 bp, 15 predicted proteins | sample Mar14436cmmetaG_FD_184135 | JGI IMG/M metagenome (GOLD analysis project Ga0209410, IMG submission 184135) | Marine hydrothermal vent microbial communities from Guaymas Basin, Gulf of California to study Microbial Dark Matter (Phase II) - Marker... ... | reverse complement strand
TCTATGTCCTATCTACGGGAATGTTAAGACTTATAAGGCTTGAAGGCGGTTAAATTCTCCATGGAAAACCAGGAGTTCATAGATATTCTGCATCGTCTAGTTGATAGGGGATTAGAGCTTGGAGCAGAATACATTGATGTAAGGTATGAGGATACGGTAAATAATAGGATTTTCATGCGCAAGGGGATTATGGAGGCCGTAACCCATAATAGACGTAGAGGCCTAGCCATTAGATGCATCGTCAATGGAGCCTGGGGATTATCCTCGACTGAGGTGTTTGAATGGGATTCGCTGCTCACGGCCTTAAAGTCCGCTGTAGACATGGCCAAGGCATCGGCGCCAGCTAGAACTAAGAGGGTTAAGTTAGCCGACGCTGAGGTTCATAGGGATAATGTATCCTCATCGGTGAAGATCAAGTCCACGGAGGTCGATCCTGGGGAGAAGATCAAGCTTGTCCTTGAGGCTAACGATAGGATAAAGGAGTACGGCGGCGTTATAAAGGATAGCCAGATAACCTACGGCGACGTATGCTATAGGAAGATGTTTATAAGTAGCGAGGGGGCGGAGATAGGGATAGAGGGCTTCAGGACGATATTCTATGTTTCAATAACAGCTGGCGAGGCGGGAGTACTATCCCCAGCGTACGAGGTCATCGGCGGAACAATGGGCTTCGAGCTATTTAAGGGAGACAGACATCTAGAAGTTGCTAAAACGGCATCTGAGAGGGCTATAAGGCTACTTAAGGCATCTCTACCCAAGGGAGGACTAGCCACGGTAGTGCTTGATAACCGTCTGCTGGGCCTTATAGTCCACGAGGCCTTCGGACATACAGCTGAGGCCGACCTAGTCATAACTGGCGATGTATTAACCGGTAAAATAGGTAAAAAGATAGCTTCGGATCTAGTTACAATAGTGGATGATCCAGGGCCTGAACATGCCTACGGCTGGATACCGTACGACGATGAGGGAGTTAAGGCGAGGAGGGTAGTTATAGTTGAAAACGGTGTTCTAAAGGAGTATATGCAGAGCAGGGAGACGGCTAGCATACTTGGTATGAACGTTACTGGAAACGCTAGGGCCCAGGACTACAGGTATGCGCCTATAGTTCGCATGAGGAACACGTACATGATGCCTGGCGACTGGAAGCCCGAAGAAATCATAGCCGAGACGAAGGAGGGATACTACCTTAAAGGCTCGATGGGTGGACAGGCCGATATGAACGGTGAATTCATGTTCGTTGTTCAGGAGGCATGGAGGATAGAGAACGGCGAGCTGAAGGAGCCATATAGGGGCGTTACCGTCTCGGGAAACGCGTTGGATGTTCTGATGAGCGTGGATGCCGTTGGAAACGACCTTAAGATAGATTCTCCGGGCACCTGCGGTAAATTCCAGCTAGCGCCTGTCGATGGAGGTGGACCACATATTAGATGTAAAATAATTGTAGGTGGTAGGAGATGAACCTAGTAGAGCATGCGATAAAATATGGGTTAAAGATAGGTGCCGATGAAGTCCATGTACGCTATAGCCGTTCAAGGGAATTCAGCGTAGACCTAGAGATGAACTCTATATCAAGAGTAAACTACCGCGTAGGGTCGGGATTATCGATACTGCTCTTCGTCGATAAGAGGATAGCGGCCGCCGCAGTAAGTAATCCCTCGGAGAAGAGCGTTGAGGAAGCCGTTGAAAAAGCCTATAAAATGGCTAGAGCATCAAAGCCGAACGTAAACTGGATGGGACTGCCAGATCCCAAGCCTCTTCCAAAAGTTGAGGGAGTATACGACGTCAGGTTAAGTGAGCTGGAGCCTGGTGAAGCAGTTGAAATAATGAAGAAGGGGCTAAGTATAGTTAGGGAGAAGGGCAACGTCAATGTAATGCAGGGCTCACTCTCAATCACCGTATCTAAGGTACACATAGGAAACAGCAGGGGAATAGATTGTAGCGAAAAATATACTGGCTTAAACGCTAGCCTCGTAGCTGTAGCCCAGGAGGCGAGAAAGGTGGGTAGCTTCGCATACGAGACGTACAGTTCACGTAAATTCGATTTAAACATAGAGGAGCTGGCGGAGAGCGTTGCCGAGAAGGCGTTAAGTTCACTACACCTTAAGCCGGTCGAAAGCTTTAAGGGTTCAATAGTAATGGACTACGACTTCTCAGCGCTCTTCTTCCTAATGCTGACGATGGCGTACAACGGATTCCATGTATGGAGTGGAAGCAGTCCCTGGAGGAATAAGCTGGGCGAAAAGGTTGCTGCTGAGCGTCTAACAATTATAGACGACGGCACACTTCCAGGAGGAGTAAAATCGAGTTCATTCGACGGCGAAGGGCTACCTACGATGAGGAAAACAATAGTTAGAAATGGCATCCTGGAGAAGTACATTAACAACACCTACACTGCTAGGCTACTCAACATGAAGACCACAGGAAATGCTGCATCCCCGCTGGACGTTTCCCCCTCAAACACCATAGTAGAGCCGGGAGACTGGAAGCCTGAGGAGATAATAGGCAGCGTTAAGAAGGGGCTTTTTATAAGCAGATACTCAGGGATGATAAACGTAGTAAACGGAGTGGTATCCGGAACCGTTAAGCAGGCATTCTACATAGAAAACGGCGTTAAGAAGTACCCCGTTAAGGAGTGCATGATCTCCAGCAACCTCTACGAAATGCTGAGCAACATAACGGCGATAGGATGCGAAACAAAGGATAAGGGCGGAATAATAGTTCCAATAGTAAAGATAGATAACGTAAACATAATTAGCCGATAAATCACAAAATCTTTTAAATTATGTTTACGTTAATTTCATGCTTATGCGGGCGTTTAGTTTAACGTATATACCCTAAGTTTAACGTTAAACTTATATCGTACCCAAAAACTATCTAATATATGGCTGTAGAGAGGTATAAAGTTAAGGTACATAGGAAGGGCTTAGTGGTGATTCCAGCGGATATAAGAAGGAAATTCGGTATATATGAAAACTCGTATGTATACTTCATTGTGGATGAAGACGGTATACGTCTAGTTGTTCCAAGGGATTTAAGGAGCGCTTTTGGAGTGGACGGCGAGAAGGCTTTAGAAGTGGTTAAGTTAATCCATGAGTCGAGGAGGATGGAGGTTGAAGGAGAAATACATTCTTGATGCAGGAGTCCTAGCGTTGTATTTTGCTGGAGATAGAAATGCTAAGAAGTATGTGGATAAAGCCTATTCCGGTAAAGCTAAAGTATTTATCTCCGAATTAAATATGGCCGAATTCATATATAACTACGCTAGAGTCTTTGGGTGGAGTTCGGCATTAGCCAGAAATGATTTATTGCGGAATAGTCCTATGGAAATTGTGGGAGTATATGAGGATCTAACTTTAAAAGCTTCAAAACTGAAATTAAAATATTATGACACATTATCTCTAGCGGATTGTTATCTCATAGCTACTGCTAAAACGTTTAAGGCAACTATCGTGACAACGGATAGCAGAATAAGGTATGTAAATGAAGCTCCAACAGTATTGATAAAGCTCAAACAGCCATATACCATGAATTAAAACTAGAAAATCACATCTAATGTTTATCCGTGGTGTTATAGAATTAAAATCTTAGATTAGGGCTTTAGTGCCATAACCCCCTGGGAGGGATGGAGGAAAAATTAGGTGGGAGTTAAATATTAATCTAGTGCAGTAAGTAGACGTAGGTTTTCTTTAAATGCCCTCACAATTCCTTCCACTCTTTTCTCAGCACCTTCGATATCTAGGTCAGCGCTGTCTTGGAGGTACGATGCAACTTTCCCTAGCCATAGTATATAGAGTGCTTCAGTGCTCTTCTCCATCTCTCTCCTGAACTCCACAGCTAGTTTAAAGAAAAGCTTAGCCCATAAGTCGTCGGGGAAAGCCTCGGGCAACCCCCTCTTTAGTCTATCTACAACTATATCTATTTCATCGGTATAGCCTCCGAGAAGCTCCCTCAGTAGCCTCCGCTTCTCCCTATATTCCGTAATAAACCTGTTAATATTCGCCTTGATATCGACTTCAACATGCTGAGGACAACGCCAGCTATATCTCCACTTCAATAAATCCGTAGATACTCCTCTACGGCTTTTCGCCTTACGCCAATACTTCAATATAGCCCTAATGACTGTTCTCGAGACGTCGAAAAACATCCCCTTTAAGTGTTTTCCGGGATCCTTGGGGGAATGAATCTTCGACCCGAGGTCCGCTCGAGCTATACGCATATCCTCAGCAACGGCGGTACTTGTAATGAAAAAGTCTATTCCAAACCTATAGACGTCGGGAGCAAACTCCTCCTTCCTCTCGAGCAGAACCTTAGCTAAGGTACTGCTTATACCAAAATCCCCGCCTATCGGTTGCCTAACATCAGCCCCAAAAACCGATTTAATAGTGGGGTAAGCTAGGGTCTTAGTGATCGTTCCATCGTGTTTATCCCTGACATAGAGGGGGGTTACGAGGCCATAACTACCAGCTGCCTCCCCCAGGAGCCTTATCCACCACGGCTCAACACTCCTAAGGTCGCTGTCAAGCATTATTACGGCATCATAGCCTCCATTAACCGCCATCTCCAGTCCATAGAGTATAGCGCTACCCTTCCCAGGAATCCCCTTATACCTCTCGACACGTACCTCCACATCCTTTATCTTCAGGGATTTAACGACCTCAACTGTCCCATTCGTGCTTCCGCCGTCAGATACTAGAATTAAGTTATCCTGGTCGGGGAAGTACTCCTTCAGCCCCTTAGCAGCCGTAGAGACAACGTACGCTATAGTTGGAGCAACGTTATAGGATGGTATCAAAACCATAATCCCCATAGACCTCACCTCAGGTCGATCACTAAGAACACGTATTCGTCGAGCCTAGGTATCTCCACTATAGCTCTGCCATTCTCCTCTCTAAACTCGCAGATTCTGTCTCTGAGGGGCTCATATACCCGTGCAACATCGAAGCCTCTAACGACTACCCTAACGTCTACAAGCGGTGTAACCCTCGTCGGCGGATGAACGCATTCGGGAGTTGAAGTCCACATAGTATTTGTAGCCGTATTACCCCTCACTAAAATCCTGTCAGGATACGTGTGGTTGAGCAGGTGAATTAACAGCTGTCCATTCCTTCTATAGGCTTCAAGCTCAACGAAGCCGTGCGACTTAACCGCTACAGGCGGCTCTCCTGCAATATACTTCATCGAATTAAGCATAAGCCTACCTATATCGGGTGATCCATTCCTCCAGTATATTCTGCCGGGCTGACCGCTGAAGTACACCCACCTTTCGCCTACAACTATAGCCGGTATATCGGTATCTACGGTGGGAGGCGGAGGACTACGACCATTCTCGTATTCATTCCCAAACTCCCGCTTAGTTAAGGTTAGGTACGCAACCTCCTCCCCTCCCTCGTGTTCAGCATAGACGTGCCAGCCCAGTTCAGGAGGTGTACGCCTGTAGGTAAACTCCCTATCAAAGTCTCCCCAAAGTATATGTCTCCTCCTAATCCCTTCCGTAATCACGTGCTGATCGCTCAGCCTAATATAGCTCCACTTGCTACTAATAATAGAATTAAAGCTTATGTCAAGTAATTGCTTAAGTCTAGTCTCCTCAAGCCTACACCCATTCTCATCCAGTAGCCCAGTCTTGTAGGTCGCAATGATACCTCCGCCGGATTTAATGTAATCCTTCAAGTTTCCCAGGCCTTCCTTTGAAAGCGACCACACGTTGGCAAGCACTATACACCTATACTCCTTAAACCTGCCCTCATCGAGGCATGTATCGGACACGTAGTTCACGGGGAGACCGTTGAGGAGGGCAACATAATAGAAGCCTCTAAAGGAGTCAGCTATATGGGGCGACATCTTCACTCCAGACCAATCTCGGCTCCTATTGGAAAAGACAACCCCAACGTATGGCAGTGGTTCAGCATCCAGCATATACTCCTCAAGCCTCTCTACTTCCTCGAAGACCTGTCTAACGGGATCGGGATTAACGTTGTTCATGAAGGTTGAGGCGAAAACCAGGTAAACGGGCCATCCGCCGCCTGCAAAAGCCTCCCTCAATCCCTGTCTAATAGCTACGTCAGTAGTATTGCTGGAGGTTAATGCCATGTGGAAGCTATTTCTAGTCGCCCAGACGGGTTTACCGGTTAACGCTCTAGTCAATTTAACCATCTCTGCAATGAACCCAGGGGGCTGGTAATCAACCTCGCTGCACTCCGCGAAGAATACATCAACGAAATTCCTCGAGAGCTCAGCTATCGTATTAGCCCTACCCCTCCAAGCCAGGGGATGATTATTATATATTAAAACATGATTATCTCCTATTCTCTGTGAGACAATCTTCAGAGATTTAACGTTAACGTTAATTCTCCACAAAAAGCTCCTCCTATATAGTTCGCTCTCAAGTTCCTCCTTAGCTGGCAGATCCTTGCCGCTTTCATTTCTAAACTTATTTCTACACCACTCGCAGAAGCAGGCTCTATCGACGTCGGGCATATACCTGAAGCTATCTAGGAATATTCCATCAACGCCATACTTCAGAACCTCATCCGCCTCCATTAAAACATGGTTTAGGAATGGAGAGTTTAAGCACATGAGAGGCCAAGTAGCTTTTTCCCTAGATACGAAAGAGGGATCTGTATCCATAGTAATCACTCTACCATTTATATCCCTCTGAGCCCAGTCAGGATGCTTAGAGTAGAGCTCAGGGTTTGTAGTATGTCCTATCATTGGTATGACAGCTATACCATGTTTTGAGGCCTCCTCTACGACTTCTCTAAGGAAATCCCTATCTCCAAGCTTAGCTATCTTTCTGGCAATGTTACTGTTATAGAAGGCTCTACCCCAAGCATCTCTAGCGAAGAACGTAATAGTATTTGCGCCGATCTTCAGCGCAAACTTAACTATATCACTGCCTCTAATCCTATCTACTGCGTAGCCCTGTTCATCCTCAAAGTTGAATTGGAGAACCCTAGTATATTTGAACTTCACATCTACACCTCTTTAATCAACATTTCACTTGTAGCGAAATCCTCAACTATCGCATCGGGCCCGCCAGCCGTATAAATATTGCCATCATCGGACCTAACATGTATCTGTGCAATACCCGTCTCAGGGTCGAAGAACGCCTTAATTATCTCGCCCTCAAGGTTACCGTCCTCGCCCGGTTTCCTAAGCCATCTACCCCTAAATATTCCCCACAACCTACATCCCCTCTCAATAAGCTTACGCACCTCAATTAATCCCAGCTTAAACATCGTATATTTAACCGGAAGCTTTATATCCTCATCAATAATAGTCCTACTCCTAAGCCACCTGTAGAAGAAGTCCTGAAGAAGATAGTCTATCAACATAGGTTCCTCAACGGCGATACCGTAGCTGGGCAGAGTTTCGATCTCATTCCTCCTCTGAGCAAGAATGCCTATCTGAGAATCCGCCACAACCAGAAGATCACCGGATACCGCACGCTTAACCTTATGGAAGCCTTCAAGAACTTTCTCCCTAAACTTAACGCCAGGAATATCGTAGACTATAACATATACCGTAACCCCGCGTCTCTGAGCAGCGATGACATATTTCCTCAGCTTAGAGATAAAAACTATGTCGCCGCTTATAGCTAGATCCACTTTAGCTCTACTAACAGCCTTAACGTATCTTCCGATAAGTCCTCTCCTACTCTTAAATATCCATACACCATACTCCTCCCCCTCTTTCTTACGTGGAATAGTATTAATGAAGCTCTTAGATTTATCCATCATATCATCAAACTCCTCACTAATAATCTCGAACAGTGTCTCGGGCTCAACGGCCCTATACATTGCCGGCTTACCCTCATGGACCTCAACAAGACCTCTAAGGATCAGCCTCCTAAGCGATGCGTGAACCTGAGGGCGATGTACTCCAAGTATTTCAGCAAGTCTACTGGGCGATAAAGGTCCGTGGCTAAGCAGAGCTACATACACCTTAGCTTCAAATGCCGTTAGGTCAAGCGTCCTAAAGAGTTTCTGTAGGTTCTCCAAGCTCCCCCTCCTATTGAAAAATGTAGTAACATTTATTAATACTTTTTTCCTAATATTACATGTGATATCATGAACCGGAGGGGTATTGGCCGAAAAATAATAATTATTGCTATTGCCCTAATAATTATCGTTGCCGCCGGCTATTTCCTCTATAATTACTTCTTTGCCGGTCCCAAGGAGATAGTATGGGCTTCAACCCAGCTTTGTCCAAGCGCAGAGAGGGCATTTGTCGAAAATACTTTGATAAAAGAGTTTAAGGATGAGACGGGAATTAACGTGGAGTTTGTTCCAATAAGCTACGCAGACTTAGCCTCAAGGCTTGAGGCTGAGATTAAGGCAGGTAAAGTAACTATAAGTGTGGTAGGTGAGCTACATGGAGGACTGGACATGTTCGCAAGCGAGGGATGGCTCGAAGACCTAAGTAAGTTCGGAACCTTATCTGGAAGAACATTTCCAGCCGCATTGGAACAGTACAGTAATATACATGGCATAAAGGCGTACATACCGTGGATGACCGCTACGTACGTATTTGTAGTAAACAAGAAGGCCTTCGACTACCTACCTGAGGGATTAACTGAGGACGACGTAAAGATGGGCACCAGCAAGTGGACATACGATGCACTACTACAGTGGGCAAAGAAGATCTATGAGGAAACAGGTGAAAAGAAGCTAGGCTTCCCGGTAAGCCCCAAGGGTCTATGGCACAGATTCCTACATGGATACCTGTATCCAAGCTTCACTGGAGCTCAGGTGAAGTACTTTAATAGTTCCGATGCAGTAGCAATGTGGGAATACCTCAAGGAGCTATGGCAATACGTTAATCCAGCAAGCACAACATACGATGCACTAGCTGAGCCTCTACTAAAGGAGGAGGTATGGCTTGCATGGGATCACACAGCCAGAATAAAGGACGCCATAGTACAGAACCCAGACCAGTTCGTCGTAGTACCGGTCCCGGCCGGACCTAAGGGCAGAGGATTCATACTAGTAGTAGCAGGACTAGCCATACCAAAGAATGCTCCAAACCAGGAGGAGGCGTGGAAGCTAATCGAGTATCTAACTAGACCAGAGACGCAGGTTAAGATTCTAGAGAACGTAGGATTCTTCCCAAGCGTAAACGAGGCTGTAGGTCAGATACCATCAGGCCCACTAAAGATCATGGCTGAGGGAGTAAACAGGCAGGTAGGCGCTTCCGATGCATTGCTTGCAATGATTCCAAGCCTAGGAGCTAGGGGAGGAGAGTTCACTGGAGCATACAGGGAGGCCTTCGAGAGAATAGTACTTCAGGGCGAGGATATACAGACAGTTCTAAACGAGCTGGCTCAACAGCTATTCAAACTATTCGAAGAAACTGGCGCCCCGCTGCCACCACCTGACGCTTAAATATGTTAACGTCTTAAATTAATACGGTGTCGGCCCTTGAGGGGGAAAAATAAAATTTTTTATCATAATTTTTTACCTTATCTCCTTCTCCTCCCAACCGGAATCTATATGGGAGTTTTCATCGGCTACCCAATCTTAGAAACAATTAGGCTTGCGTTCACCCACCCGTATACTGGTGAAATAAGCCTCTATAACTTCCAGAGGTTATCCAGGGATTTCCACTTCTGGAACGCGCTTAAATACACTTTTCTCCTAGCTGGAATAGTAATACCTATTCAAGTTACGCTAGCCTTAGGCGTAAGCCTCCTCCTTCTCAGAAGATTTAAAGGAAGCAACATGGTGCTATATATATTTCTTATACCATTAACAATAAGCGATGTCGCTGCAGCACTTATCTGGTACAATATACTTACGGGAAACGGATACCTCAACAGGATATTGATTAATCTAGGTCTCCTAAAGAGCCCGCTCCACTTCTTCGGCTACCAATATAGGAGTATGGAGATTCTAGCCATAGTTATAACTGAGGTATGGCGTGCAACCGCAATAGTTTTCGTAATAATATTTGCAGGGTTGCAGATGATAGGTAAGGAATATCTTGAAGCAGCCGATGTATTCGGAGCATCAACCTACCAGAAATTCAGGTATATAATACTACCGATGATAAAGCCGAGCCTACAAACAGCCCTAATAATAAGAACTTTATTTGCAATGCAGATCTTCGGTGTCGTATGGATCTTAGCTGGAAGAGATATACCGATATTGGCTGGTGAAACCTACTACTGGCAGATTGAGCTTAAGAATCCAAACGTAGCAGCGGCATACTCCCTGATAATAGCGTGTATATCCATATTTCTAGGATTCCTATACATTAAGCTTCTTAAGCCTGAGTATCTCGAGAGGTGATGTATGTGAAGATGTATAAGGGGGAAGCCCTTAAAATGATTCTAACCTATGCACTTGCGTCGATCATCGTAGCTTGGATACTCGTGCCATTAGGATTAATTTTCATATCAGCCTTCGCTGTTCCGAAGGAGTACTATAATATACGTAAGCTGATACCTCTCGCCTTTACTACCGAGAACGTCTACACCCTCCTCTTCGTACTTAAGGCGTGGAAATCAACTCTAAATAGCTTAATAGTGGCTGGATTAACCATAGCTATAAGCTTCGCCCTTGGACTGCCAACTGGATACAGCCTAGCAAGGTTCATGTTCAAGGGGAAGGATACGTTTAAGCTCCTAATTATAGGGCTCAGAATGTTCCCCGTAATAGTATTAGCCATACCTTTCACAGTAATATACCTAAAGATAGGTCTAGCCGATACACTTATAGGGGTAGCACTAGCGCACACCGCCATGTCACTGCCATTCGTAGTACTGATAACTTCAAGCCTATTCTCGGGAATACCCGTGGACTATGAGGAGGCTGGAATGGTCTTCGGTCTCTCAAGATTCGAGGCATTTTTCAGAATCACTCTACCCCTAGCATTGCCCGGTCTAGCAGCGGCAGCAATATTCGTGTTCATAATGAGCTGGAACGAGGTTTTCATAGCCAGCGTATTGGTGCTCGTTAACAGAACATTACCAGCTGATATCCTAGTATCGGCATTAAATGCTCCAGACCCGCTCAAGTTTGCAGCTGGATTTATAATGGTTCTACCTGCTATGATTTTCGTGTTTTTCGCACGTAAATACCTGATTCAGGTATGGGGTATAACCATAAGGTGAGAGGATATGGTTAGCGTAAGACTTGAAAATCTAGTTAAAAGGTTTGGGAAGGTAACTGCAGTCGACCATATAAGCCTCGCGATAAAAAATGGCGAGTTTGTGGTGCTTTTAGGTCCGAGTGGATGCGGTAAAACTACAACACTCAGGCTCATATCTGGCCTGGAGCTACCGGATGAGGGTAGAATATATTTCGATGATAGTGATGTAACATACCTACCACCTAAGGAGAGGAATATAAGCATGGTATTCCAGAGCTACGCCGTCTGGCCCCACATGACGGTATATGATAACATAGCCTTTCCCATGAGGATCAAGAAGGTTCCCGAGGATGAAATTAAGAGGAAGGTTAAGTGGGCGGCTGAACTGCTTAGGATAGGCGAGCTCCTAGACAGGTATCCTCATCAGCTTAGCGGAGGACAGAAGCAGAGGGTAGCCGTGGCGAGGGCCATAGTAGTGGAGCCGGCTGTCCTACTAATGGACGAACCGCTAAGCAACCTAGATGCGCTATTAAGGATGTTAATGAGAAGCGAGATAAAGAAGCTTCAGAGGAGATTAAAGGTGACAACAATATACGTTACACACGACCAGGTGGAGGCGATGGTAATGGCTGACCGCGTAGCAGTGATGAACAAGGGAAGAATAATGCAGATAGGCACAACCGAGGAAATATATAATAAGCCCGCAAACCTCTTTGTAGCGGGTTTCATAGGCAGCCCTAGAATGAACTTCTTCGAAGCCAGCGTCTCAGACACGATCCTTGATACCGGATACTTTAAGATGAAGCTGCCAGAGGAGATGAAGCAGGTACTCGAGGGATACGAGACTGTAATCGTTGGAATAAGGCCCGAAGACATACACCCTGTGGAGAGAGGAATACCTCCAGGAGTTAAGCCGATAGAGCTTGAGGGAAGAGTAGATTTCATAGAGCCTCTGGGAAGCGATACGATAATACACCTTAAGATAGGCGAGATACTCCTGCTAGTTAAGGTTCCCGGAAGCTATATAGTTGAAATGGGTAGGAAGCTAAAGGTCGCACTCGACTTCAATAAGCTACATATATTCGATAAAAAGACTGAAAAAGCAATACTCTAATTCCTCTTCAGCTTTTTCTAATTACACTTAAATAGAGCAGTGTAGCGCCCAGAGCAGATAGTATCGTACTGTAGGTGAAGGCTATAGTTCTTCCCACGTAATCCCAGAGCATTCCCACTATAGACATGCCGAGCAGGAAGGATACGCCGATCACCAGATAGTATGCGCCATAGGCCGATCCCCTAAGCTCTTCCGGAACATAGCGAGGTACAACGGCTCTAGACACAGTGTCATACATTCCTTGAAACACTCCGAATATAAGCGCTAATAATATTCCGTAGATCCATGCCCCACTCAAATAAGCTAACATAAGGGACGTAAACGCAAACATGAGCATCGCCAGTACCAGTGTCTTCTCCCTACCAATCCTATCTGCAAGTATTCCTGAAGGAATTCCAACAGCTGTATGTGTTAGATTCATTAACATATAGACAATAGGTGCAGCAAGAACGGCAACTCCTAATTCGCTGGCCCTTACTAGTATAAAGGAGAAATTATATGCGCCCAGGTTAAAGATGGATAGTGATAGGAGAAGCCATAAGAACTTACCGCTTAACACCCTGGATACCTCTGGGAGAAGCCTACTACTCTTAGGTGGAGTCGCCACTTCGGCAACGGCAATAAGAAGGATTATTAAAGCTATCAACGCGGGAATAAACGACGCCAGAAAGACTGTCCTCACGCCGACCATAGGTATCAATATAAAGGCTAGCAAGGGGCCTAAGACTGCTCCGAGTTGATCGAGGGTTCTGTGGATACCGAAGGCCTTACCTGCATCCCTCTCCCTTATAGACTGACTTATCAAAGCATCCCTAGGGGCCGTTCTAACGCCCTTGCCCATCCTATCCACAATTCTCACGATTAATGCATCAAGCCACGTGGTAGCATAGGCGAAGAGGGGCTTAGCGATACCCGACAGAAAGTAGCCAGCGAAGACGAAAGGCTTTCTCCTTCCAACTCTATCCGAAATAAAGCCTGAAACCATCCTGAATATATAGTTGGTGAGCTCAGCTAATCCCTCTATTAGACCTAAAATTACCTTAGTAGCTCCAAGCTCCTCAACGAGGTAGACGGGGAGGATGCCTAATATCATTTCAGTGGACATATCTGTGAAGAAGCTCACGAAGCCCAAGGCGACAACATTCCTATATCCAGGTCTCTTCTCATCAGAACTCAATTAACCACCCATAAGATATGATGGCAGCTAATAGTTAAAGATTATGAACAAAATATCCATAATTTCCTAAAAATCTTTTTGATAGATGCTAGTCCTCCTATACAAAGATTGCATGGAAGCTATGTAAGCTTACTGGCTACGGCATGTGTCCATGATAAGCTTACGAAGGATCTGTAAATTACTTAGCTAAAGGATAAATAGTTGAAGGATCATGTATGGGGCGATGTATAAAATGGTTGTGAACACGCTATTAATCCTACTCCTTCTTCTTTCCTCAGTTCCATACACGTTTAATTCCAAGCCTAATGGAGGGCTAGAAATCAACGAGGAGGCTATCTTCATATCCCAATACATTATAGTTGGCGGCAACGTAACGGTTAGAAGCGGGGGTAGACTTATCCTAATAAATTCAACACTTCAGTTCAACTGCCAGGATAAATGCTACCTAATAGTTGACCCCGGTGGAGCATTAATACTAAATAATTCTAAGATTACGGGGCCTGAGGATAAGTATACGATATTCATCAATGATGGCGCAGAGCTCATAATGGTAAACTCCGTGATAGAGAATGCCGGATGGAAGGATCATGAGAACGACGGCAAATACATATGGATAGGCCCAGCCTACACCAACGACTGGAGCACGTACGGCCACGGCCTAGAAATAAATACGACAGTTAAGGTCTTTAGGGGAAACGTCTTCCGAAATATAGCGAGCATAAGGTTCTACTCATCCAACAACATCATCGAGGATAATATTGTAGTTAATATGAGGCACGAGGGGATGGCATTCATAGGTTCAAATAACAATATAATTAGAAACAATATCTTCATAAACGGGACGCTAAACCGTGAAACCTACGGGTTAAGATTCTATCCAGGCACTAGAGACCAGCTGATATACAACAACACCTTCGAAAACCTCTGCATAGGAATGCTCATTAGTCTAATTCCTCCATGGACGCCGTGCGTAAACTTCACGATACACGACAACAGGATGCATCGGGTAGTACAGGGGTTAATGGGTAGACTCTACGATAGCCAGATATACAATGAAAGCTACGAATATCTGTGGAGCCTAGGCATAATGTTAGCGGCATCAAAAAACGTGGTAGTAGAGAAATGTAGAATAGGAAACCTAACCTTCATAGATGAGTCAATAGCAAGCGAGGAATACTTTCAGGAATGCAGGGAATACATACATCCGCAGTACCCGAGGGCATACTATAACTTCCTAATACTATTGAGGGGAGGAATACTCGTAAGCTGGTCCGGAAACAATATAATTATTAAATATAATGATATATACCACATTCCACCATACGGCTACGGAATAGGATTCGACGTAAAGTACATAGCATACAACGTAAAGATAATCAACAATACCTTCAGGCATATATGCGACTTTCAGCCTCCCTGGAACGTTTCAGGCCCAGGGCTTGGAAGCGTACGTCTCGATAAAATTTATTTTCAGCCGCCAGGAGGAGCGATAGAAATTGAAAGCACTGAAAACCTGCTAATCGAAAACAATACCTTTATATCGTGTCTAAATGGGATACTAACGTCGTTTCCTGATGCCATAGGCAACTACGGCAACCTAACGATAAGAAACAACTTAATCGTAGGAACATACTATACGTCATGGATCGAGAAAGATAAAACCAAGTACTGGTATGGTATTGGAATAGGCGTTGGAACCAGGGCCTATAGACCAAACGAAAACGGCGAAAGGTGGAGAGTGTACAACTCGAAATCAACAATAGTAATCGCTGGAAACGAAGTTGTAAACTATACCTATGCATTAATTGTAGACTTATATAACGAGACGTTAAAGAAGGCAATAGTTGAAAACAATACCTTCAACGGATACTATGAGATAATAACATCCCAGACAGTAGATTTAAGCAGAAATATTCTGAAACCAAACCTGCCGGATCTAAAAATCGCAAACCTAACAGTAGAAACTATAGACAATACAATGATGCTTAAGGTAAAGGTAGCAATTGAAACGGCAATCCCTTTCTTTAAAATCATATACATTGAGATTAAGGTGGACGACGAGGTCGTTAAAAAGTGGATAAAGCTAAACGCCTCGAGAGAATACATTATTAAGCACAAGGTAAACGTGTCGAAAGGTAGACACAGCGTAGAAGTATTTATCGACACAACAAACGTTATTAAAGAAGTCGATGAAGACAACAATTACATCCGTAAAATAGTTGAAGTACCGAAGGAGAATTATATGGATCTAATCATGAAAATCGCACCACTTTTGCTGATTGCATTGACAGTAATTATATTGTACTTAGTCAGGAAATGCAAAACGTATTACAGCGCAGATGAATAGAGAATAATAGATGGAATACTGCAAAAAGATAGATAAGGATGTTTACCCCCTAAGTGTAGAGTATGGAAGTACTGCCGATAGCATTAGCTCTATCATCCTCAGCGACCAGCGGGATATCCTCCATCCTCCTAAAGTACTCTACCAGAAACGTAAAGCCTTTACTCGTAAACAGTCTAAAAGCTCTCTCAGGAACAATAGGTTTAGCCCTAATAATACTTCTCTTCAACAGGCAGTTTTACAGTAAATACGTCTTCGCTTAAGCTAATACTCTTCATATCGGTCACGGGGCCTGTGTTAAGCTGGCTCTTCTACATAATGGCGCTAGAGAAGGGCGGTGTTTCAATAGTACATCCCATAGTAAACTCCTATCCACTCACAGCCATGATTGCCGGACTACTTCTGGGGTATCCCATATCAATACTAGATCTGACAGGCGCAATCACAGCAATAGTAGGCTTTAAGCTGCTATTCTCCGATAATGGGAAAATCTCAGCTAAACCAGTTATCCTTGCAGCTACAACCTCAATACTATGGGGAATAAACACCTCACTTTTCAAGCTACTTTTAGAAACAGAGGATCCAGTAACGGTAGCATTTTGGAGAGCACTTCTCGCATCAATAATACTCCTACCAGTAGCTGCAATGAAGACGAGATTCCCTAGAAAGCCCAGATACTTAATACATCCCCTCCTTGCTGGACAGCTATCAGATGTACTGACAGTAGTTCTATGGCTTTCAGCACTACAAACAGGTGAACTTGCATCAACAGCAATACTGGGTTCTCTGGGACCCCTTTTCTCGAGCATATTATCTAAGACCATGCTTAAGGAACATGTTCCATTGAAGCGTTGTATAGGCATAATAGTTGTAATTATAGGTGTTTCCCTACCACTAGCCTAGCTATTGAGCATCGTAGCCTATTTATATAGGGTTAATGTAGACTAGTGTTATAAAAGCAATGTATATTTCATAGAGTCATGTTTTCCTCTATTTTGAATGTTTAATATTTTCTGTAACCACAAGACTCGAATTATCTACTGTGAAAAATATATGGAAATATTTATATATTCATACCTTATTAAAGCACTCGGTTATTTAAATGAGGCTCGGAAGCATTTTTCTGGCTAGTATTACGGTATTGCTACTGACCTTACCTTTAACAAGTGAGGCTTTTCCCAATGTTGAGTGGCAGGAAACGTATGCCTCGCCTATTGGTTTTGTTTCGGAACTATATTCAATTGCTGTTACGAGCAAGCATATATATGCTACCGGATACATGTATCATGTAGATTCAAGGCAACGAGATTTACTCCTTCTAGTTGCTAATTTCGATGGTAGCTTAGTTGAAAAGAGGAGAGTAGGGGTGGTAAATACTAGAGGGCGTAGTATTAAAGTAGAGGAGGTAAACGGAGATGAATATGCCTATGTGATTGGATATAGGATTACTTCACCCCATGTATATTCTTTCTTTCTAGTTGCTTTTAAGAATGCAGAGAAGATTTGGGTGAAAGAGTGGAAGAAGATAGGAAAATATGAGTATGGATCCGATTTAGCTATTTATGGGGATAGAATATATGTTGTTGGATCAAGGTATTACTCTAGTGAAAAAATTCATAAAGCTGTATTGGCCTGCCTTAGAAAGAGCGATGGAGAGCTTTTATGGGAGAGGGAGTGGGCGGATTATGACGTATTTTTCTATAACGCTAAAATAATGATATATAAGGATGCTATATATTTGGTTGGAGGTATATTTAAGAATGATGAACTAGATATAATAGTCTTAAAATATAGCCTTGATGGAATCCTTTTATCATCATATGAGTATAGTGCTGGTAACAACATTTATCTAATCCCGCATGGAGCCGCCATACATGGCAGTTACGTATATGTATCAGGGGAGATATGGGAGAGTAAGATAGGTCGTAGTCGTGCTATGTTATACTGTTTTGAACTTGGCTCAAGCCTAAAAAAGATATGGGAGAAAACTTATGGTGAAGATGTGTATTACTCATATAACTGGTTCGGCGACCTGAAGATCTATAGAGATCATATATATGTCGTGGGAGGGATCTCTAAATTATTACAATATGCAAAAGGGATACTTGCAAAATATGATCTAAGTGGAAACAGAAAGTGGCTTAAAACGTATAATGAAAGCGTGCTAAGAACATCTGGACTACAGATACACGATGATAAAATCTATATATGCGGGAGTAAGGGTACATCATACTATAATCCTCCAGACTATGATGCAATGCTCATGCAGGTAGTTGAGTACTTCAGCCTCAAAGTAACGACGCCTGGAGCGGATTATTGGGTTGACGTGGAAGGAGACAAGAAGTCTGGTCCATCAGCAGAATACCTCCTACCCATGGGTATGCATGAAGTACAGGTAGAAGATGAGATAGAGGATAATGGCGTAAAACACTACTTTAAGCAGTGGAGTGATGGTGTAACCGATAACCCGAGAACTGTGGAACTATATGAAGATACAGAACTGGAAGCTCAATACGGTACACAGTACTACGTAACCGTAGATACAGCATATTCTACCGCTAGTGGCGAGGGATGGTACGATGAAGGTGAAACTGCAACAATAAGCGTAGCTGAAACGCAAGTTGATCAAGGAAACGATACAAGAAGAATATTTCAAAGCTGGAAGCTAGATGGAACTGTTGTTTCGACTGATCAATCTTATAGCTTTACTGTTAATGAGCCTCAGGCGTATACTGCTGAATGGAAGACGCAGTACTACGTTAGAGTCTATACGGACTACTCTACTGCTAGTGGCGAGGGCTGGTACGATAAGGGCAGTGTAGCCACAGTATCGGTTGCTGAAACACTTATTCAGGGCATACCCTTCAATAAGGTGTTTAAGGGATGGCGTGACCAGACTGGAGCTATCGTAGCATCCCAGCAGACCTACAGCTTCACAGTCGATACAGCTAAAACCCTAACAGCTGTATGGGAGGATGAGCTAAATCTCATAGCAGTAGCTGGAATAGGAGCCGTAGTAGTAG
>Ga0209410_1000466_pt1 | contig 18762 bp, 21 predicted proteins | sample Mar14436cmmetaG_FD_184135 | JGI IMG/M metagenome (GOLD analysis project Ga0209410, IMG submission 184135) | Marine hydrothermal vent microbial communities from Guaymas Basin, Gulf of California to study Microbial Dark Matter (Phase II) - Marker... ... | reverse complement strand
ATCCATCAAATTCCTTTATCTTGGGAATAACCGAACCTTTTTTCTCAATAAATATTAATGACCTGTGAATAAAATTCCCAAAAGTAGCGATCAATTCATTGTTCACCCTGTGCTGAAATTCCCTCAGAGAAAAATCTGCATCATGTCTCTCCGGGTTAATGCTTAGAAGATAATAACGAAGAGCATCTGGTTCAAATTCTTCCAGACAGTTGTGAAGCCATAGAATCCAACCTCGAGAGGTAGACATCTTTCTTCCTTCCAATGTGAGGTACTCGTTGCTGGAAATCTGCCATGGTAGATTAAAGTTTCCGTGCGCGAGAAGCATGGCTGGCCATATTACGGCATGAAATGGGATGTTATCCTTCCCGATAAAATGTACTATCTTCGCCTTATTGCACCAGTATTTTTTCCATTCATTCTCTTTATTGATCCCCAGAGCCCATTCCTTTGTGGCGGAGATATAACCTATTGGGGCATCGAACCATACATAAAGAACCTTCCCTTTACTTCCTTTTATGGGTACTGGAATACCCCAGTCGAGGTCTCTAGTTATAGCCCTATCTTTCAATCCCTCCTTGATCCAAGCAAGACAGAAATTCCTGGCATTATCTGGCCAGTGTCTATTCCCAGAAATCCATTCTCTAAGTCTTTCAGAGAATTCACTCAACCTGAAGAACCAGTGTTCTGTCTCCCTCATCTCCGGAATTTCTCTACAGATAGCACAATAAGGTTCCTTTAATTCATGTGGCTCAAGTTGCTTTCCACATGCTTCGCATTGATCCCCCCTTTCGTCATTACTCCCGCAATAGGGACAGGTCCCTTTAACATACCTATCTGGAAGAAATCTCTTACATCTTGGGCAGTAGGGTCTCTCAACGATCTTTTTATAGATAAATCCATTTTCTAAAATATTTAAAAAGAATTTCTGTGACAATTCATAGTGAATCTTCCTAGAAGTTCTGGAAAAATTATCGAAGCTAATTCCCAGGTCGGAGAATGCCTTCTTTATAATCCTGTAATATTTATCCACTACCTCCTGAGGTGAAATACCCTCCTGCTCTGCAGTCACCGCTATCGGGGTTCCATGTTCGTCCGTTCCGCAGATAAAGAGTATCTCATCCCCCTTTAGTCTATGGTACCTGGTATAAACATCTGCGGGGATATAGGCTCCAATGGCATGTCCAACATGTAATGGACCATTTGCATAGGGTAACGCCGATGTTACTAGGATTCTTTCTTTTGTCATATATATGTATTTGCTTTAGAAGTTGAAATAAAAAGAAAATATCTATTTTTTCTTTCCAATACCCCTGACCTTCTCTTTATATCTCTCCAGCCTATCCTCTACAATCTCAATGTCTCTCTCGATATTATCGAGCATCTTGTGTTCTACTTCAACCACTTCATGCTCCAGTATTATCGCTTCTGTCTTAGCACCATGAATTAGATAGCCAATTAATGCGAGAATGGGGAATATCTCCAGCCTGCCGGCGATCATCTGAAATATCAAGAAGATTTTCACTACTATTGGTTGTGGATTAATATTTAGATTAGTCATACTGCTGGTGCCCTGAGCGGATGCCGAAAGCATTAACGCATCAATAGGCTCAATACCCCCACCTTCGGGACCTACACCAAATATTAATAGAATTAACATTCCCGCAAACATCAGGATGATATAGATGAAGAAGAACAAAGAAATGATTCTGAGTTCCTTATCTGTGAATATCCGTTTACCAAGTTTTAGTGGAACTACCGCAGTATCCGGAAGTGAAGACTTCGTAATCAACCACTGGATAGCCTTCATCAAAACCGCAAATCTGATCAGTTTAAGACCACCACAGGTGGAACCCGCTCCCGCTCCCACTATGGTTAATGTAATGAGGATAAATTTTTCAACATTCCCCACTGAATGTAGATCAAGGCCCGTGTTGCCGGTTGTGGTCACAGCAGAAATTACCGCTAAGAAAGAATTTTCTAAGATGGAAATTCCTTGATAGATTATATCATCCCAGGAGAGGACAACAAAGAATAGAAGGGAGATAGCTATTATCCAGCAGAGGGTTCTGATCTCTATGTTTCTAAAGAATTTTCTCCAATTGCCGCTAAATAGCATATAGTGTAGGGTGAATGGAATCGCGCCAATGAGCATGAAGATGGTGAGAACCGACATACTGAGAAGATTATTAACTTTAAATCCCTGGTCCAGGAATATGAAGCCGCCGGTAGCCAGTGTACTCATAATAGCGGTTATGGAATAGAATACATCATTATTAATAATCCACAAAAGTATTATCCCCACCAAGGTGTAAAAGAGATAAACCCTGAAGATAATCTTTGCTGTGTGCTCCACACTTGGCGTTATTCTCTCCGCACCAACCTCCATCTTATACAGATACACAGTTGAAATTCCACCCCTTGCTAATATGGATAGAAAAAGGACTATTATCCCCAAGCCACCAATCCATTCTGACAATGTTCTTCTGAATATGGTACTGTGTAAATAGGAATTAGATCTGGGATTCAATTCATCATCCAATATAGTTAATCCGGTGGTTGTGTAACCAGAAATACTTTCGAAATATCCATCTACTAGGTTGTCTACAGAGCTACCCTTCAATGTCATGAAAAAGGGAATTGCACCAAAGAATGATATAACCAATAAGGATATGGCTGTTAGCAGCATGGCATCCCCAAACTTTAATTCCCGACGTGGTGATCTGATGAAGAATAGACCACAGAAGCATGAGAGAACACCAGCTATTAAGTGTGGAATTATGGGTTCATCATAATGATAGGCAACCACTGCTGGGAGAAATGACAATACTCCAGATATTAAGAGAAAGATTCCAAGATACCTCTCTATACTCCTTATATCCATAAAAGATAATTTATTATCCTAATTTAAATAGATAATTTATCATTATATCAATCTAACCCAGTTTCTCCATCAATAATCTAATCACCACTTCGGCATCTGCCCTGCCATTCATCTTCCTCATTACCTGACCCATCAAAAAATTCAATGCCCTCTTTTTCCCAGACTCATAGTCTTGAACCGCTTCTGGATTCTCGGAGATCACATCATCAACGATCATGGAAAGCTCATCCTCCTTACTTATTCTACCAAGTGTCTCTTTTTCCACGATATCTATTGGGGATTCTCCACTGTCAATAATTCTCTCCAAAATCTTCTTTCCGGTAGTTTCTGTGATTTTTTTATCCTTTATCAACTTCAAAACTTCAATCAGAATCTTGGAATTTAATTTACTCTCCTTTAAATCTATACCCCTGTAATTCAATTGTCTCAGCACTTCTCTACATATCCAGTCTGCGGCGATCTTTGGATCGGTATTGGGAGCAACATCTTCAAAGAGATCCGCAAGTTCTTTTTCCCTCACCAGTATCTGTGCATATTTTTCCGGAATCTTATATCTTTCAATCAATCTCTTTTTTCTATTCTGTGGGGTCTCTGGTAACCCTATTCCTTCGATAAATGATTTTTCAAACACCAATGGTGGGATATCTGGATCGGGGATATAGCGATAATCATCGGTGGTCTCCTTTATTCTCATGGCGGTGGTGATCATCGATTTTTCATTATAGCCGCGAGTTTCCTGTCTTATGACACCGCCCCTCTTTCGCAGATTAATCTGTCTCATAATCTCATATTTAATAGCCTTGTATGCCCCTTTAACAGAATTGATATTTTTAATCTCAACCCTGGCTCCACTTTCCAAAGAGATATTTACATCCGCTCTCATCACCCCACCAACCTCGATAATCCTTCCAGTATATCTGAGAAGATTCATTAATTCCTTGAGAAAATTCCTCACATCCTCCGGAGACTTCATATCTGGAGCGGTTACTATCTCAACGAGAGGAACACCGGATCTGTTGTAATCGACTCTTCCGGTTACCAGATCATATCTTCCGGGATCCTCTTCCAGATGAACCTCCCATATTCCGATCCCGGATAGTTCACCATCCGTTCCAATGGGATCAGAGGTTCTTTGATAACCGCTGGGAAGATCTGGATAATTGTAGTGCTTCCTCTTTACAAATGCCTTCACATTCACTATCTTGCAGTTCAAAAGCTTGGCGATCATAACTGCAGATTCCAGGGCATATTCATTAATTGGGAAGGGTTTCGCTCCGGGCATTCCCGTACATACGGGACAGGTATTTATGTTCGGCTCCTCTACTTCATAGTAATTAGTGGGGCAATCACAGAATAACTTCTGCCTACTGTTTATGGGAACGTGAATCTCTAAGCCTATTTTTACCTTTGGTCTTTCTTCCAGTTTTTGCATTTTTATTTTTATTGCTTGGAGAAGCCAGTATAAAAACTTAGAATCAAAAGAATAAATCAAAGGAATCAAAAGAATCAAAGGATGAAGTTCCTCTTCCAACTCTCTGGCGAGCATCCGGATCTGCCAAGGGCAGAGATATTTGCGGTTCTGGAGGGGGAGGGAATCTCTTTTGAGGGTGTCTATTCCAGGGAAAGATTTTTGGTTATGGACCTGGATACAGAAGAGACAGATTTTGTAAATAGACTTGCAATGACAAGAAAGACAGCCAGACTTATTGCACTTTCTAATAATATCAGAGAAACTGGATTGAAGATCGCCGAGAGGATTTCCAAGGAGAAGACGATTGCAATTAGATCAAGGTCTCACACACTGGAGGAGGAACTTGGTGCCGAGCTTTTTGTTCTCGGATATCATGCCGATTTGGAGAAGCCCGATGTGGAGATTCTCTGTTTTGGTATTGATGGAAAATATCTGGCAGGGATTAATATCCCGATGAGGAGGGATTTCAATTCGAGAAGACCACAGTTCAGACCATTTTTTCATCCCACATCTATGCACCCCAAGCTCGCGAGAGTCTTGGTTAATCTTGCCAGGGTTAGAAAGAATGATATTTTACTGGATCCGTTCTGCGGAACTGGAGGCATACTAATAGAAGCGGGATTAATGGGCTTGGAGATTATGGGTTCTGACATTGATCGGAGGATGGTGGAGGGTTGCAAGAAAAATTTGAAATTCTTTGATATAGATGGAAAAATAAAAAAGGCAGATGCATTGAAACTATGGAGGGAATTCAAAGAGGTGGATGCAATTGTTACGGATCCCCCATATGCGAGATCATCATTTGTAACAGAGAAGAACATTGGAGATTTCTATAGAAAGTTTTTATCATCCGCATTTAATATTCTAAGACATAATGGTCACTTGGTTCTGGTGGTTCCTAAGGGGTATTCTCTGAATACCGAAAAATTCGATCTCATTGAGGAATTCCAGGTGAGGGTTCACAAGAGTCTTACCAGAAAGATCCTGGTTATGAAAAAACCTTCTTAGTATATATTCATTGCTTTCTTATTTTTAGTTATCCTAAATTATTAAACAAACCCTTTTCTTTTAAGAAAAGAAAAGTGTTTGTATTCCCAAAAGAAAAATATTTTACGTAAAATTCACTAACAAAGTCAAGATTAAAGCTAACTATGGAGGATTTTAAAATCGCTATGCGATTTTAAAGCCCCAGACTGCGAAGCAGTCTTTGGGTTTTGGGGTGATAGACCTTTTGTGTGAATAACAGAGCTATCATTCCAGCCTAACGAAAAGGACTATAATGAAAGGAGCAGAAGCAATCGTAAGGTCATTGGAAAAGGAGGGGGTTAAGCATATCTTCGGAATTCTAGGTGGGGCAATTATGGAGGTCTATGATGTGCTCTATGATACTGAGAGCATTAGACATATCTTGATGAGACATGAGCAATGCGCTGCCCATGCGGCAGAAGGGTATGCAAGAGCATCTGGTAAGACGGGAGTATGTATGGCAACCTCTGGTCCCGGAGCTACCAATCTTGTGACAGGAATTGCCAATGCCCATATGGATTCTACGCCAATTGTGGCATTTACTGGTCAGGTTCCCATTTCCATGATTGGTAATGATGCCTTCCAAGAGGCAGACATCGTTGGAATTACTATGCCCATTACAAAGCACAATTTTCAGATTACCGACCAAGATGATATTCCCGAGGTCATAAAAGCCGCTTTTAAGATCGCATCAACAAGGAGACCAGGTCCCGTTTTAGTGGATCTCCCCAAGGATATACAACAGAAAAAATTAACCAAGAAATTTAAGTATCCGCAGGATGTAGAACTTCCAGGCTACAAGGTGGTAAAGGGGAGGGGTCATCCACGTCAGTTAAAACAAGTGGCGAATACACTTATGAATTCTGAAAGACCGGTTATTCTTGCTGGTGGCGGTGTCATACTGGCTAACGCTAGTAGAGAACTTATAACATTGGCAGAATCTCTTGGAATACCGGTTGCCACCACACTTATGGGAAAGGGGTGTTTTCCAGAGGATCATCCACTTTCTCTGGGAATGGTGGGAATGCATGGGAGAAAGGTTGCGAATTTAATGATCACAGAATGTGACACATTATTTGCGATAGGCTTAAGATTCTCTGACAGAGTAACCGCAAATGTTGAGTATTTTGCACCAAATGCCAAGATAATCCACTCAGATATAGACCCTTCGGAGATTGGAAAAAACGTGGATGTTGACATACCAATTGTTGGCGATGCAAGATTAATTCTTCAAAGTTTGAACAAGATTACGGAAAAATTAAAGGTCAAGAAAAAGACGGAATGGGATAAAAAGTTGAGGGAATATAAAAAGGAATTTTCCCCCGTATATGATTATGATGAAACCCCAATAAAACCACAGAGGGTAATGAAGGAATTAAATTCAATCATTGATAATAGAACAATAATAACAACGGAGGTTGGTCAATGTCAGATGTGGGCCGCTCACTATCTTAATATAAAGAACCCGAGGGCATTTATCTCATCCGGCGGCTTGGGAACGATGGGCTTCGGATTTCCAGCTGCCATAGGGGCAAAGATTGCCATGCCAGACTTCAAGGTAATTGATGTTGGCAGTGAGGGAAGCTTTATGATGACCGGGCAGGATCTCGCTACATGTGTAGTTGAAAACATTCCAGTTATCGTCATTTTATTAGATAATCGCTACTTGGGAATGGTTAAGCAATGGCAGGACCTTTTTTATGAAAAAAGGAGATCTCACACCTACTTGGGAGAGGTTCCGGACATTGTAAAATATGCAGAATCATTTAATGCCAAGGGAATTTTAGTAGAAAAACCATCTGAGATAAAACAGGCATTAATCGAAGCAATTAAATCTCATGAGCCATTTGTCATAGACATAAGAGTAGACCCAGATGAGCATATCCTGCCCATGGTTCAGCCCGGAGGGAGACTGGATAAGATGATTGAGATAGCCTAATGTCTAATGTCTCAGAGATCGAAATGAACCTGAAAACAAAACTTTTGACTGGAATTCTGGTTGTTGGAGTTGTTTTGTTAAAAAAAGTAACCATCACCACAGACAAAACGGAATATCACCTGGATTTAAATTAAAATAAATTCAGCTCAGCGGCTGCATCATACCGATTTGCTTAGCAAATTTTAGCACCATATGTGGAGGTGATAAAAATCAAGACAGTTAAGGATATTATGTCTAAAGGAGTTGTATCCGTAAGAACAACAAATTCAGTTGCTGAGGTAATTAAAATTCTCAGAGATAACCACATTTCTGGGGCCCCAGTCTTGGATGAAGAAAATGAGCTGAAGGGGATTATATCTGAATATGACATACTAAAGCTGATTGAATATAAACCCTTCTTGGCCCCATTCTTAGAGCTACTTGAAGAACATCCAGATGACATATTGAACGCGGTCAGACTCGCCTCAAAAAAGAGTGTTGGGGAGGTTATGTCCAAGCCCCCAATAACGGTTAATCCCGACACATCTGTATCTGAAGCAGCTCTGTTGATGTGGGATAAAAAAGTGAACAGATTGCCGGTGGTTGATAAAAATGGAAATCTGGTTGGCATAATAGCCAGAGCCGATCTGCTTAAGGCTTTTTATGAGTAAGATGGAATCTACATTTTTAGTCATAGTATTGTTTATCGGATTTTACAAGGCGGTTAATATTGGGGCAAATGATGTGGCAAATTCTATGGGGACATCAGTCGGTTCTAAGACTTTAACTGTAGCAAAGGCGGTAATTCTCGCAGCGGTCTTGAATTTTTTGGGGGCTACATTGGTGGGGTCTAATGTCACGGATACAATAAGAAAGGGAATTATAGACCCGAGTGCATTTACTTTTGAGCCCACAGTATTCATGTACGGAGCATTTGCTGCAATGCTGGGATCTGCAATCTTTGTTTCTACATCCACCTATCTTAAATTACCTGTATCAACCACTCATGCGGTAGTGGGTGGATTGATTGGCTTTGGCTTAATAACCGCGGGTTATTCTTGTATAAATATTGATAAATTAATAGCAGTAGTCCTTAGTTGGTTAATTTCCCCCCTCTTTGGTGGAATACTCGCCTTCCTATTATTCACTTGTGTAAAGAGATGGATTTTAGATTCACCCACACCATTTGAATCCACTAAGAAAATTTTACCATACATCGTTTTCCTGATTTTTATGATAATTTCATTATCTATCTTTCTTAAAAGTCCAAACCTAAAATTTAGCTTAATCTACGCCGTGGGAATCTCTATATCGATTGCATTTGGCTCTGGAGTAATCTGCTATCACTTACTAAAGAGATATAAACCAGGAGAGATTGATCATTATGTTCCGGTAGAGCGGCTATTTGGTTATCTTCAAGTTTTATCGGCTTGTTCAGTTGCATTTGCTCATGGAGCTAATGATGTGGCAAATGCTATAGGCTTAGTTGCTGCAGTATTTCATGTAGCTCAAACTGGCTCTGTAGTAATGGAGGTTCCAGTCCCAACGTGGCTTTTAGCAATGGGTGGAATAGGTCTCGCAATAGGAATTTGCACTTTTGGTTATAGAGTTATAGAAACTGTTGGTGAGAGAATTACAGAAATAACCCCAACCAGGGGATTCTCTGCAGAATTTAGTGCCGCAACAACCGTTCTAATATGTTCAAAATTGGGATTACCTATCTCTACTTCACACACCATAGTTGGTTCAGTAATCGGTGTGGGATTCGCAAGGGGTATAAATGCACTTAATTTGGGTATAATAAAAAATATAGTTCTATCGTGGATAGTGACCATCCCGATCGCTGCCTTATTAACTATATTCATCTACCAAGGAATACAATTTACTTTATAAGAACCAATTCTAATATATAGCAAGATGGCATACATACCGCCACTAGTAAAACTATTCGGAAAGTCTCCATTCAAGCCCTTGCATGAGCATATACTGAAGGTAAATGAATGTGTAAATCAATTAAAGCCATTAATTGAAGCCTTCGTGGATCAGGATTTCAAAAAGGTAAATGAAATTGCTGAAAGGATATCCAAACTGGAGCATGAGGCAGATATAATAAAGAATAATATCAGGGAGCATCTGCCAAAGACCCTGTTCATGCCAGTGGATAGATGTGATATCCTGATGTTCTTAAAGGAACAGGATACTATCGCTGATAGGGCAGAGGATCTGGCGAGGATGTTAGAGGTGAGGGAGACCAAACTACCAGTGGAACTGAAAGAAGATGTACTGAGATTTACCAACAAGGTCATAGAAACAGTTAATGCATTGGAGGTTGCCGCTGGTGAACTTAGTGAGGTTATAGAATCATCTTTTGGTAAACACGAAATATCTAAGGTATTAAAATTGATTCATAACATTGACAAAAAAGAATGGGAAGCGGATAAATTGGTACTGAAATTATTGAGAAAATTATTTGAAGTTGAAAATAAACTGGATCCAATTTCTGTCCTTCATTTAGAGAGGTTGATCCATACTATGGACTCGGTTGCTGATCATGCAGAGAATGCCGGGGATAGATTAAGAACCATGGTTGCGAGGAGATAATCAATCCCCCTCTATTATCGATAAAATGAATGGATTTCTGGATTTTATCATAGATTCAAATTCTTCTGATGTGTAGCATATTGGTTCAATTGGAAGATTCGTCATCTCAAGTATTTTTCCTATTCTAATGCTCAGAGAATGCTGGGGATAGATTAAGAACCATGGTTGCAATGCGATCAATGTGCAATTGTTATCCTCTGGTAATATTTACGTCATATCCCGTTTCTAGGGATTCTACATTTAGAACGTAAGTACCCCCACGGCAGACTCCTCCAGAACACATAAAATCAATGGCATCATCTGCAGTTATATTACCCTTTGCAATATCATAGATATCCGTGTATGATTGACCAGTAGAAATTGACATTTTTATAAGATTCCCGGCGATTGATATATTCTCTATATTGGAGGGTATGTGAACATTTATCTTGATCTTGGAAGGATGACCATGCACATAGATGAAATCCGCCGCTTCCTTGATCTCTTCCACCGCTTTAAATGCAGAGTCTACCCCAAGCTGACTACCGGATTCGGTAATCATACCTATGGCAACAAAAAGAATGGCACCAAATATGAGTAAAGAAATTGCTAACGTAACCATATACTCCACAGATGCTTGTGCTTTATTTTTCACTTTCGATCTACCACTATTTACCTATCATATTTTAATTTATCCTTTAACTATTTATTAATATTTATTATAATAAGTTATAAGCCCAAATTTTAAATTTATATGGATTGAATTTGAAATTAGATGTGATTAAGATGGAATATCAGACAATTGTGAGTGAATATGTGGATTATGGAAGGAACAAATTTTTGGAAATATCCAAGAAGAAGATCATGCCAGATGAAAACATAATCTTAAATATCTCTAAGGGTTTTTATACCCCAGAAGGGGAGAGACGTTATAAAAGAGGGATAGGCTTCCCAGATGAAAAGGCAATTGTTGATAGCCTGATTGAGAAGTTGAAGGCTGTTGCTTCAGAAGAATCAGCAGCAAGAGAAGTAACCCCCAAGGAAGAAGCTGCAGAGGAAGCAGCAATAGAAGAAGCTATTGAAGAGGCTGCCGAGGAATAAGAAATTAATTGGAATTAACTGAAAATTGGCTTGGACTTCTGTAGCTACTGGTTATTTTTTACATAATTTATCTATAAAATAGCATCTGAATATGTCGCTGTTGGAGATAATCCCCACGATTGTGTCATTCTGCCTTACTGGAAACCTTCTCACATTTGCCTGAGCCATTAACCTGGCGACACACATTACATCCATCTGCGGATTGACTGTCATCAATGGTTTGCTCATTATCTCAGAGACCTTGGTTTTTTTGATATCTCTTCCAATACCAACTACCTTGTTTATGATATCCTTCCTGGTAACGATTCCATCTATATCGGTTTCATCTTTTTTCTCTACGATAAGACAGCTCACGTGTCTTTCACCCATGATTTTTATTGCCTCTTCTACGGAGGCTTCCTCCCTGATACTTATAACCCCTTGAGTCATAACCTCCCCAACGGTTGTCATGATATCACCTTTCTTTAGTAGATTTAAATAGAGTAGATTTAAATAGGAATGTGCTGCTCAGCTATGGTCTTCTAGTCTTGTACCACAGCATTGAACCACCGGATGTCCTTAATTTGCGAACATTAATCAATTCCTTAAGTCTTGATTTTATTTCCCCCAATTTCTTACTATTTTTTGATTCCATATATTCTGGAATTTTATTACATAGTATGTCCTTAAATTCACTATCGTATTTATATAGGGCGCCATACCTCCCACACATCTTGTGTAGTTCCTCCAAATCACCGCTTTCAACCATCCTTAGTACGTCTCGAATCACATAGTGGCTAGCGGTAATCATTTTTAATTCAAAAGAGTATTTGAACACAAATAAATATGAAAATATTAAATTGAATATTAAAAAGTGAAATAATCTTCTATCCTGCCTCTCTCTCCCTCTTCTTTTTTACCATCTTCAATCTGAAAAAACTTTCTCTTTCCATTTCCTCCAGGCGCATAGTTATGTATCTCTGGGTATTACTAAGCTTGGGGATCATTATGTATTCCAAGGCATTCACCCTCCTCTTTGTCTTTTTTATCTCTTCACCTAACCGTCTTATAATCTCTTCAATCCCTATCAATTTAATGGTTTTCTTTAATGCCAGATCAAATTTTTGTGATGCATCATCCAGTTTTGATGATGTAAATGCCAATCCATATAAGCCCTCATCTAATCCAGATTTATCCTCTAAGAATTCTATCTCTGGAATCCCAACACCCATGATGTTCTTTGATGACATCTCAATGGAACCTTTTTCTGGTGTTGCAACTGCAATACCCTCAACACTGGCGGTACCCATTAATGCCTCTGCCCGAATTAGATCGTTATATGCCCTTTCCATAATCCCTGCTAACTCTGTTCTGGAATCCTTGGCTTTATCTATAACACCAAAGAATTCTGTAATTAAAGAATCTCTTTTCTCTTTTAGCAACTTGTGTCCCTTATCAGCTAATTTTATCTTCTTATTAATCTCCAAGAGCTCCATGCGCGTGGGATGAACTCCCTCAATGATATCTGCCATCGTTATTTTTATAGTGATGTGATGAATTGTATATAGTGGGAATTCGCTGTAGGGTCGGTAGACCCCACAAAAGCGTCAGTGATACACTAAAGCTTGAATCAAGGTGTCATTAGTGCTAATAAGGAATGCAGCAGTGCATTAACAAAGTTAACGTCATGGTGTCATTGCCCTATTTCTTTTTACGTTTGCTTTTATACTTGGGATGATACTTCTCAATGAATTTGGGATCAATTCTCTTCAATTCTCTCTCTGGCAATGTGGAGAGCAGATCCCATCCCATATCCAATGTATCTTCAATGCTACGATCCTCATCTACATCTTGGTTAATAAATTCGGACTCAAATCTTTCTGCAAATTCCAGAAATTTCTGATCCCTCTCGCTCAGTGCCTCTTCACCAACTACTGCTACTAAGTCTCTGAGATCCCTACCCTCCGCATACCCCGCATACATCTGATTGCTGACATCTCTATGATCCTCTCTAGTTCTTCCCTTGCCAATTCCTTGGTTCATCAATCTCGATAAACAGGGAAGGACATCTATTGGTGGATATATCTCCTTTCTATGTAATTGCCTACTCAGTACTATCTGACCTTCCGTAATATAACCGGTGAGATCTGGGATTGGATGGGTTATGTCATCTCCAGGCATAGTCAGTATGGGAATCTGAGTAATTGTACCTTTTTTTCCTTTAATACGACCAGCCCTTTCATAACTCATTGCCAAATCAGTATAAAGGTAACCGGGATAACCCCTTCTACCCGGGACTTCTTCTCTTGCTGCCGAAATTTCCCGCAAGGCTTCACAATAATTAGTTAAATCCGTCAGGATAACCAGAACATTCATCCCCTTTTCAAATGCCAAAAATTCTGCAGTTGTTAAAGCAATTCTTGGCGTAATTATCCTCTCAATGGTGGGATCATCCGCTAGATTAATAAAGGAGACGATTCTTTCTAAAGCACCCGTTCTTTCAAAATCCTTTCTGAAAAAAGCAGCCTCCCCGGCGGTTATGCCCATTGCTGCGAATATTACCACGAATTCCTCCTCCTTTCCAAGTACCTTGGCCTGTCTTGCTATCTGAGCTGCCAGTTCATTGTGGGGCAATCCAGCCCCAGAGAAGATTGGTAATTTTTGTCCTCTAACCAGGGTATTCATCCCGTCTATGGCCGAAATTCCGGTCTGAATAAATTCCCTGGGATATTCTCTTGCGGATGGATTCATTGGATAACCCTCGATATTTATCCTATCCTCTGGAATCACATCCGGTTTACCATCTCTGGGTCTTCCCGCACCGTCGAAGATCCTTCCCAGCATATCTACAGAGACGGGAATCTTCATAGTCTCTCCCAAAAACCTGGCTTTAGTCCCCTTTGTATCCAAGCCGGATGTTCCTTCAAATACCTGGACTATCGCTTTATCCTTCATAGCATCCAAAACCTGTCCGGTCTTCCTTTCACCAGCAGCAGTTTCTATCTCCACTATCTCACCATAGCAGATACCCCTAACATTATCTACTATCATCAATGGACCTGAGACCTCTACAATACTGGTATATTCTTTAACTACCATTTTACAACCTCAACCCTTGGAAATTTTCAACTGATCATCCATCTTTTTGGTGATCCTTTTGAATTCCTTATCAAATTTTTCCTCTGCTATAAATTTCATCTTAGCTATGTCATCTACAACATCCAACTTGCTGATTTCCTCCGGTTCCATACCCGCCTCTAAGGCAACTATCGCCTTTTCATAGAATCTAAGGATCAGATTGAGCATTTTATATTGTTTCTGAAGAGAACAATATGTGTCTACATCATGATATGCATTCTGCTGAAGAAAGTCCTCCCTTAACATTCTGGCTGTATCTAACACCACCTTTTCTCTGTCTGGAAGTGCATCTGGACCTACCAATTGAACGATTTCCCTTAATTCAGATTCCTTCTGGAGGATGGCCATGGCCCTCGCCTTTAGACTCATCCAATCCTCAGATACATTCTCATTAAACCATTCTCTTAGGGCATCTGTGTACAGAGAATAGGAAGTGAGCCAGTTGATAGCTGGAAAATGTCTTCTATCAGCTAATTTAGCATCCAGGGCCCAGAATACGTGAGTCACCCTTAGGGTATTTTGAGTTACTGGCTCAGAGAGATCTCCTCCCGGTGGGGATACCGCCCCTATAACCGAAACGGACCCGAGCCTCTCTTCACTACCAAGAGTAATTACCCTCCCGGATCTCTCATAGAATTCTGCCAGTCTGGAAGCCAAGTAGGCTGGATATCCCTCCTCCCCTGGCATTTCCTCCAATCTTCCAGAGATTTCTCTCATGGCTTCTGCCCATCTTGATGTTGAATCCGCCATTAAAGCGGTATCATATCCCATATCCCTGTAGTATTCTGCCAATGTAATCCCAGTATAGACAGATGCCTCTCTTGCGGCAACTGGCATATTGGATGTATTGGCTATAAGACAGGTTCTCTCCATTAATGGTAGATTATTCTTGGGATCAAAAAGTTTCGGAAATTCTTCCAGAACCTCGGTCATTTCATTACCTCTTTCACCACAACCCACATAGATGATGATCTCCGCATCCGCCCATTTTGCAAGCTGGTGTTGAGATACCGTTTTGCCGCTTCCGAAGGGTCCCGGGATAGCCGCAGTACCGCCTTTAGCAATTGGAAAGAATGTATCAAAGATTCTCTGTCCAGTGATTAGGGGAATATTACTCTCCAATTTCTTTTTGAATGGTCTGGGCTTTCTTACAGGCCAAATCTGCATACTGGAAAGTTCGTGTGTTTTTCCATTTTCCTTTAAAATGCAGATGGTGTCAGTAACCCTAAATTTTCCTTCCTCTATACTTTCAACCGTACCCTTTACACCATGAGGCACCATAACCCTGTTTGTTATCACCTCAGTTTCCTTAATCTCTCCAATGATGTCCCCAGCAACAACCTTATCGCCAACCTTAATCCTGGGTGTAAATTCCCATTTCTTTTTCTTGTCGATGGAAGGCACGGTAATCCCTCTGGTGATGTAATCCCCGGCCTTATCTTTTATCAGATTTAATGGTCTTTGAATCCCATCATATATACTTTTGAGGATTCCGGGACCAAGTTCCACGGATAAGGGCATTCCGGTTGCTTGTACCGGTTCCCCCGGCTTTAAACCGGTGGTATCCTCATAGACCTGAATAGAAGCCACATCCTTTTCCAATCGAATAATCTCTCCAATTAACCCTTCATCCCCCACCTTAACTACTTCATGCATTTTATTTCCCATCATCCCATCTGCCTCTACCAAGGGTCCTGCAATTCTGATAATTTTTGCCATTTTAAAATTATTTCTTCAATTCAAATCCAATCACATCCCTTATCATCTTAGTAATAATCTCTTCCCCACTACCTCTTCTGTCTGGAATTCTGGCTATAATCTTTCCGGTAGATTGTAGCTTCTTGATCCTATCTTCCGCATGCTCATACAAACCGTGTGTGATTGCTATTATGTCTGCTTCATCCTTGATTCTATCCAATACCTGTCTGATATTCTCTGGATTTGCAACATAGGTATTTTTAACACCAGCCAATTTAAAACCCGTTACCGTGAGCTGATCACCTATTAGGTACAGTTGAGTCATTCTCAGCAAACAGGATAGATGCAACCCTCGGCTTTAAGGTTATCTTCAACCTTTGTAATCTATTTCTCAGAGTATTATCTATCCTCAATTTTTTATCCTTACTCATAACTATCACACCAAAGTCATCTAAGTTAGAGGATTCTGCCCCATTCAATAAACCCTTGTATTTTTCATCCACCAGAATAATAGGATCTATAATATCTTTCTTTCCCTCATTTGCCAGATTCTCGAGTATCTCTCTTTTCTGGTCATCATTCAATTCCAATATTCTATTCCCCGCATCTTCAAATGCTTTATCTATCAGTTTATTTCTCTCCAGTTCCATTAGTTCCTTCACCTTTGTATTGGCCTCAGATATGATCCTTCTTCGAATTAGTTCTATCTCTCGTTTCCCATCTTTTCGTATTTCATCTATATGAATATTTGCCTTTTTTTGAATATCTTCTTTTATTTTATCTATCTCCCTTCTGGCTTCCTCATGGATTCTTTTTATCTCATTTTCTCCATCCCTTCTGATCTTTGTTTGGAGTTCCTCTAGACCGATTTCAATCACCTCTGAGTTCCTCCATGATGAGTTCAACCGCATTATCCCATCTCTTTGATGCCAGATCCCGAATCTTCACGATCTGTTTTTTACCATCCGTAATGATTTTCTGTGCATCTCTCTTAGCCTTTATTTCCGTCTCCTTAATTTTCTTTTCTATCTCTGCTTTTGCCTTATCCACCTGTTTTTGGATCATCTGCTTCTCTTTTGTTTTCATTTCGATAATACTCGCATCCGCATCCCGTTTTGCCCTCTCTATCTTCTCCGCAACCTCTTTTTCCACCCCTTTAATTCGCTCTAAGTCATTCATCTTCAATTTAATTCAATCAAATTCGATATTTAATCATTATGATATTTATAATATTAAATTTAATGATTTATAATGTTTGATTTATAATATTAAATTTATAATTATACAATTTTAGAAATATTAACTAAGAATTAGAGAGGTGAAAGGATGGTATTGTTTGAGATAACGAGGGAATTATCGGCTGCGATCGTGATGAGCTTATCGGCAATTGGAGCGGCATATGCAATTGCAGTAACAGGTAGTGCAGCGGCGGGTGCAACCGCAGAAAAACCCGAGGTCTTCGGTAAAGTTCTGATCTTTGTTGCGTTAGCGGAGGCGCTTGCGATCTATGGTTTAGTCGTTGCGTTGATGATCGTGCTGGGTATAGGTGGTCATTAAATCGGATTTGCCAGGGGATGTAATAGAATTGGTTATTAGAAATCTTCTTCTTTTTTATCTCATTCGTGCTCCTTTGAAGGAATCCTTTAATGCCTTTAAACAGTCTTTGTTAATAAAAAAATCCTGAACCGCCTTGCACTTCCCTTCTATAGTTAGGATAGTGGTTTCTATGTCGGGGTATACTATCAGGTATTGTCTGGAATAGGCAACGACATCGTGGTCTGAAGTGGCATAGCCTTTAATTATGGTCATCATCTTTTCCCCAAAGCAGTAAACAACATCTCTTATCACCACCTTGCCAAATGTGGTGGGGGTGATAATGATGTCTCCATGTTTATTTAGGTACTCGTCTATGGATTCAATATATCCTTTCTCCATTTCATATAATGATCTTGAGCCTTTCCCCTCACAAAGGATAATAAATTCGGTGGGATAACCCAATTTCGTCCAGTCGATCTCTGCCATATACTTCTTAATTATTCCTTTCTTTTCCAATATTTTCCTATGATAACCAGCGGAGGTAGAATCCCCCAGGCCCAGTGATTTCCTGAGCTCATCATCGGTAATTTTACCATCCCTAAGTAATTCTATCAGAACCAGTGTTTGCTTCTCACCCAGTTTGTCTGTAAGTTTTTTTGCTATCCCCAACTTACTATCCGTCATTTTAAGTCATTTTAAGTTGTATCATATTAAATCTTAGGATTAATAATTTATAAGCAATCCCCAACGAGGTATATATTCTTTATTCTAAAGGAAAATCTAAGGAAAGGCAGATAAAATTCAGAAAATCTGAAATACTCGAGTATCGATAATTTTTGTATCAAGTAACCCTTTTCTTTCTTTAAAAAGAAAGAGAGTCAAGGGATTTAAGTGGAAATTTACAACATCAAAATGGTAATATAGCCTTTACATCAGGCATTATATATTTATGCAAAAAACATAAGTATAATAGACTATAAAATATTTCAGAAAATCTGAAATATTTGGTTAGAATGATAGCGAGCCACTATGCAATTAAGGAAATCCTCAAAGATTGGGGGAATACCAAGGTGGTAAAAGAAAGGTTTGAGGAGCTTGCAAAGCGTTATCCAGAGGACAAGGAATTCCAAGAGATCTATAATGAATTCAAAGAGTATCTAAATCTGAGTGCAGAGAAACTGGAAAAAATAAAGATGAAGGTTCACAATCTGGAAATTTAAAAAAGAAGAACACTGAAAAAATTAGAAAATGGATTTCTGGTTTATCCTAATCTTCACTGGCTTGATAGTGATTGTGGCTATATTCAGTTGTCATATCGCAACATACTTCGGGGTAGGTTGTACAGGGATTTTTCAGAACTATATAAAGAGATACATAGATGCCAGGCTGAAGGAGAAGATAGAACTTTTAGAGAAGGAATACTTTAGTTGTAGG
>Ga0209410_1000465_pt1 | contig 18764 bp, 14 predicted proteins | sample Mar14436cmmetaG_FD_184135 | JGI IMG/M metagenome (GOLD analysis project Ga0209410, IMG submission 184135) | Marine hydrothermal vent microbial communities from Guaymas Basin, Gulf of California to study Microbial Dark Matter (Phase II) - Marker... ... | reverse complement strand
GGAGGAGGGATTGAGGAACCTAGTCGTATGCCAGAGGGGCAGAGAGAAAACTTACGAAAGGTATTTTCTATCTAGGGGCAAAATAGGAATAGTAGATGAGGTAATAGTTCTAAATAAGTTCTCTGATATACTGAAAAATGAAGTTCAGGATACCCTAAGAGAAAAAGGCGTAGTTTTCGTGCCTAATAGGTCATTCACTTCCTATGTACCAATAGAGAGAATCGAGAGCGAGTTCGAGGTTCCAATGTTTGGGAACAGATACCTCCTCAGATCTGAGGAGAGGGGGATCGAAAGAGATTACTATTGGCTTTTAGAAAGAGCTGGTCTGCCTTATCCAAGGAAAATTGACCCAGAGGAAATAGATTGCTTAGTTATTGTGAAACTACCCCATGCCGTTAAGAGATTGGAGAGGGGATTCTTCACAGCAGCTTCTCATCAGGAATTCACAGAAAAGGCTGAGAAATTGATGAAGATTGGAGTGATCAAAGAAGAAGATTTGAAGAGAGCTAGAATAGAAGAGTACGTGATTGGGCCTGTATTCAACTTAGACTTCTTTTACTCTCCCATAATGGAGGAGGAGCACGGTATAGGACTAGAACTCCTAGGAATAGATTGGAGGTTCGAGACTAGTTTGGACGGACACGTTAGAATACCTGCAGCCCAACAACTCACTTTGCCAGAGAATCAATTCGAGCCGGAATACGTGGTTTGTGGTCATTCCTACTCTACTTTAAGGGAAAGCCTTCTGGAGAGAGCTTTTGAATTGGGTGAGAAGTACGTAGAAGCTACTAAGAAGTACTACCCCCCTGGGATAATAGGCCCATTCACTCTTCAGACCGTAGTAGACAAAGACCTCGAGTTCTACATATACGACGTGTCCCCTAGGATTGGGGGAGGAACGAATGCACACATGAGCATTGGCCATCCATATGGGAATTCTCTCTGGAGATGTCGAATGAGTACTGGGCGGAGGATTGCCCTAGAAATAAAACTTGGACTTGAGAGAGGAGAGTTAGAAAAACTGGTGACCTAAATGTTTCACATGGCATCCGAAGAGGAGATAAAAGCAGGAAAGACGACAGATATATACTTCCTGAGGACTGTAGAAATAATAAAAAAGAAAAGAGCTGATAAAATAGTATCTGCGGAGGTAACAGCCCAAAGTCTTCCAGACAATTGGGAGTGGGCTGTCTTTTCTGGACTAGAGGAGGTCGTGAGACTCTTCGAGGGAGTAAACATTGACCTCTATGCCATGCCAGAGGGGACCGTTTTTCGTGAGAAGGAGCCAGTAATTAGGATAGAGGGGTTCTACACTGAGTTCGCTGTCCTAGAGACTCCTCTACTTGGATTCATATGCCAAGCCTCTGGCATATCCACTAGGGCTGCGAGATGTAAGCTAATAGCTTGGGGAAAAGCAAAGCTCCTCAGCTTCGGAGCTAGGAGAATGCATCCTGCAATTTCTCCAATGATAGATAGGGCAGCATACATCGGTGGCTTGGATGGGTTCTCAACCATTGGGGCCGAGAAATTAACTGGGGAGAGAGCTTCAGGAACTATGCCCCACTCCTTAATCTTGATCTTCGGAGACCAAGTAAAAGCCTGGAAGGCCTTCGATGAGGTAATGCCCGAGGAAGTTCCCAGAATATGTCTGTGCGATACTCTCTGGGACGAGAAAATAGAGAGTTTAATGGCCGCTAAGGAAATAAGGCCTCAAGGAGTTAGATTGGATACCCCTTCCTCTAGAAGAGGAGACATGCGAGAAATAGTGAAGGAAGTGAGATGGGAGCTAGATTTAAGAGGATACAAGGATGTGAAGATATTCGTGAGTGGTGGAATTAAGGAAAAAGATCTGAAAGAGCTAATAGATGCTGGGGCAGAGGGATTCGGAATTGGAACTTGGGTTAGCAATGCTCCCTCAATAGACTTCGCTCTAGACATAGTGGAAGTCGAGGGAAAAGCTTTCTCCAAGAGAGGGAAAGCTTCGGGAAAGAAACAAGTTTGGGTTTGTGAAAATCAGCATAGATTAATCACCTCTTGGAACGAGGAGTTAAGAGAATGTCCTAGATGTGGATCTGAGATAAAACCTCTACTGAGGAAGTACATAGAAGGAGGAGAGATCGTAGAGGAACTGCCTCCCGCTAGGAAGATAAGAGAGTACGTATTAGAACAACTCAAGTCGCTCAGAGAGACCAATAGGCAGAAAGGACTTCTTTGATTCTTTCTAATTCCTCAGTCTTTTTGTGTGGAATCTCAATCTCCTTATCCGAGGAGTAACCAGATATGACAGAATAGGAGAGTTCTCCTATCAAATTGAGGTTATATCCTCCTTCTAGTGCAATGGTAATCTTAGGTGCCATTTCCCTGAGCTTGGAGGCGAAATATCTGAATCCCCTCTCCGTGACCCTGAGGCTGGAGATGTAATCTTCTTCATGGCAATCAAATCCACAGGAGACCAGAAGATGGTCAGGAGAGAACTGATCCGCTATCGGAAGCACTATCTCCTCGAAACAATAAGAATAGGTCTCGTCTCCAGCTCCAGGAGGAAGAGGTATATTTACTGTATAACCTTCTCCCTCTTCAGCTCCGACTTCCTCTGGGAATCCAGTTCCAGGGTAAAGGGTTCTCCCGTCTTGATGTATTGAGACATATAATACGTCCTCTCTTGAATAGAATATCTCTTGAGTCCCGTTTCCGTGATGGGCGTCCCAATCCAATATCATGACTTTTCTGGCTTTCCCTTGGTCTATTAGAGATTCGGAGGCTATAGCCACGTTATTGAATATACAGAAGCCCATCCCCTTGTCTTTAGTTGCGTGATGTCCTGGAGGCCTATTCACCACAAAGCAATCCTCTCCAGAGAGGGCTGCTTGTCTTACTCCAGATGCTGAGAGGAGAGCTATAGAAAATGAGTCCCTGCACAAATAAGTATCTGGATCTAGGGCTTCTCCTCCTTCTCTGGAGAACTCCTCCACGAAGTTCACGTAATTCGGATCGTGGACTAACTCTAGGATTTCTCTGCTCTCCTCCTTTGGTTCAATGTAATCTGATATTCCTTTGCTTTTTAGGTAATTTATTATTCTCTCTACCCTTTTCGGATTCTCTGGATGGTATGGGTTGCAAGAATGACCTAGGTATTTAGGAGAGTAGTATATCCTCAAGGCGTGGCCCCTCTCGCGGAATGAAGTGAAATAGAAAAAAGTTACTATTGGTCTCTTGGATTCAACGTCCGAGTTCAGATGAAATTCAAGAGATCTCCATAAACTCCACTACATTGCAATTACTGTCGCTAATGGTCTCTGAACATAGCTTTCATACATTTCGATTGGAAAAGAAAAAGATCGTGGAGGGACAATGACTTTGAATCTAAAGGAGCGGGCATGCCAATAGTCATGAGGAACTATCACATGAGAATGAAGAGTATAGATGGCAAAAAACGGGGTGTTGAAATTTATCTCCGGAACATCCTGTGAAGACGAGGGAGTACTAGTCATCAAACCTGTCTGAATTCGCTATGCCAGAATGTGCTTTGAATGGTTTTCCACGTTAAAAGATTGATAAGACTAAAGATCTAAATACTCATGGAAATCACGAGATCAAACTTCTCGCCTAAAATGGGAATAAATGCTAGGTGATGGGTCATCATCATTTTTTCTTATAACTCTTTTCTATTATTTCATCTACTTCGAAGACATAGACGGGTTTCCAACCGTGGGAGTCCCTGTGGTACAGATCGTGAAGTAAATTGCAGTATTCATAGTACAATCCACTCTCGTCTATTTTGACTCTACACCTCAACTCTATGGTCTCTTCAGGAGAAGTCGTGATTAATATGGAAGCTCTGCCCGTAGACCTAATGTTCTCCCAAGTGTTTCCCATGAACATCTCTTGGGCAACTAGCTTCAAGAGATCGACTCTATCTAGATGATACACTTTTTTCAACATGAATTCCCTAGATTCCTCCCAAGGTTTCTTTACATGGAGTTTCAGTTCCTTAACTGTCTCTTCCAGGAGGGATTCCCTGACTGAGAACGTGATCATCTTTCTAGCGCAGTTCGGACCTCTTGGCCCACAGGTACAAACCACTGGGGTCAATATCTCAGTTAAATAGAATTGATTGAGATTTCTGAAATCTAATTCTCCAGAGTAAAGCTTCCTCCTGAACTCGAAGATTCTCAGGTAGGATTCAGGTACCTTCAACGATTCCCTTCGGATCCTCAATGCTAAATCAAATAAAGGTTCCTCCGCAACAGTCCGGGACAAGAGGGAGAGAGTTGGGGAAGAGACTGGCTTTAACATTGCTCGTGGTATGGGTATTTGGACTCTCCACTGGAATATACTTGGGAAAATCGCTAGAGGGGAAAGAGGAACTAATAGGAGACAGGGAACATCTCGGAATAGTGAAGTCCATGATCTCCTCATCTGAAAAGAGGATATGGATAGCAGTCGCCTGGTGGAAGTATGACCCAGATGATCCAGATGATCCAGCGAACGATGACATACTATCTCTCATAGAAGCTAAGAAAAGAGGAGTAGACGTAAGGGTCATAATCAGAGATCCAGAGAAGGACGAGATGAATAGGCCGGCTGTAGAATTGCTTCTCAGAGAGGGAATAGAGGTGAGATTCGCAGAGGAGTTGCATTCCAAGATCTACTTAGTAGACGAGAAAGTGCTCGTTACCTCCATGAATGAAACCGAAAGTGCCCAGAAATACAACTTAGAAGCTGGGATCCTAACTGATGATCCATCTGTAGTAAAAGAGGCTGAAAGGTTATTCCTAAAGTACTGGGAGATTTCATCAGAACCGGATTCTCAGTGAACTCAGATAAGAAGGAGAAAAAATGCTACCTCCAGAATAGCTCAGGGTATTCGAGCACGTTATATACCAGTATCCAGAATAACAACCAAAATATGAGTGTCGTGCCCAAGCTAGTCCCCTTGAACTCAAGCTTACCTACTTCCCTCAACTTGAGTAGAAGGTAAACCGAGAACATGAAGATCAATAGGGGTATTGACGGGTAATACCCTAACCAAGAGATTAAGCCGGAGAGTGTTCCTAAGAGGATTCCCAAGAGGATCAGTAGGGCTTCGCTCCTATCCATGTCTACACTTCCCCCATCCAAATTAACTTCCGAGAAGAAAAGGCTTGCGGTCGGTGTCTCCATGAGAGAGTTGGGAGCTTTGGATGTGAGTTTCCTCTCCAAAGAGATCAACGAGGAGTGTTCCGGATCGATAGTGGATAAGGTTTATGAAGCTCCGCTAGGAGCCTTCAGAGTGAAGACTTACGGTAAAGGAAGGAAGGACCTTATAATACTCGGGAACGCAGTTTACCTGACTAAATACAAGTATCCCTCAACTGAGACTCCATCGAATCGATCCATGTTCATTAGGAAGAGACTGAAGGGAGAGAAAATATTAGAAGTAAGACAAATTGGATTTGACAGGATAATTTCCATTGATTTCGGAGAATATGCTCTAGTAGTAGAGTTGTTCGGAAAGGGAAATCTGATTCTCCTAAGAAATGGGAAAATAGAGTGGGCCCTTCATCCTAAGAGGTGGAGACACAGATCTCTCGTTAGAGGAGAGGAGTATTCTCCTCCACCAGAACCAAAAATAAATCTTCTAGAGATGAGAATATCAGATGAAGTTTTGTCATTATTAAGGAAAGAGCCAGCTTCAAAAGTATTGGCAATTAATGGACTTGGAAGCTTATATGCAAAGGAAATTTGCCTTAGAGCTGGATTAGATCCTCTTTCAGAGCTAAAAAGTAGTGAAGAAGTGGATCTCCTAATAGAGGCAATGAAGGGACTTTCGAAATCAATTGAAGAGCCGGATCCAAGGCTGATTTTAGAGGGAAATGAGGTCATAGATGTTACTCCGATTCCACTAGTGTGTTACAAAGAGAAAGAACAAATCAGAGTAGAGAAATTCAACTACGGAGTAGATGAGATGTTTTCAAGAGAATACTTCCGAAAAGTCTCGAAGAGTGGTCTAGAGGAGGAACTAATCAAATTAGAGAAGATACTTCAAGAACAGATTAGTAAGTATAAAGAGCTTTCTTTGGAGGAGGAGAAAGCTAGAAGGAAAGGAGATCTGATTTCATCGAATATAAACAGACTGAATGCCATACTAGAGGAAATGAAGGAACTTGGGGAGAAAGAGAGAGTGGTAGAAATACATGGGGAGAAGGTCTTGCTGAGAGCCAATGGAGTATTCAATTCAGCGTCCTCATATTACGAGAGAGCTAAGAGAATAAGAAAGAAGCTTGAGGGATTAAACAGGGCAATAGAAGAAACCAAATCGAAAATAAGTAAGATAAAAGAAGAAATAAGAGGAGAGGCGGAAAGCAGAGAGGAGGGGTTAATGGAGAGATTGATCACAGTGAAAAGGAGGAGAAAGAGAGAGTGGTACGAGAGATACAGGTGGTTCTTCACGTCCAGAGATCACCTAGTCATAGGAGGGAGGGATAGGAAAACCAACGAAGAAATTGTAGAGAAGAGAATGGATAGAGACGACCTATACTTCCATGCCCAGATACAAGGAGCTCCTCATGTAGTCTTAAAGACTGGGGGTGATGAGATATCAAAAGAGGAAATAGAGGAAGCTGGGATCTTCGCAGCCTCCTTCTCTAGGGCATGGAGAGAGAAACTGCACTCCATGGAGGTATTCTGGGTTAGACCGGAACAAGTGAGCAAGAAAGCCCCTTCTGGAGAATACCTTCCAAGAGGTTCCTTCCTGGTTAGGGGCAAGAGGAACTACCTGAAAGTCGGGTTGAAACTCGGAATCTGTTTCTACAAGGACAAAGTGATGTGTGCCCCGTTAAGAGCCATGAGAGGATTTTACCTAGAGATAGAGCCTGGAGATTCGAGTAAGGATGAGATTTCAAGAATAGTAGCAAGAGAATTTAAGGAGAGAATGGGGATAGACCTAGAAATAGATGAAATAATGAGGTCTTTACCACCAGGAGGTTCTAGGATTTGCGGACTTGGAGAGAGTACTTCCCGTTCAAACCATATGATCAACAAATAGAGTTGATCTCTCTAATACAAGAGGCAATTAGTTCTGGAAAAAGCCTAGTAGTAGAGGCTCCAACTGGAATTGGGAAGACTGTAAGCGTGCTGTCTTCTTTTCTTCCATTTAGGGAAGAGTATAAGTTGATATGGACGTGTAGAACACACAGTCAAGTAGAGAGAGTCTTAGAGGAGCTATATAGGATAAAAGAGTTCTCAGGAGAGGAGTTGTCTGGAATAGGTGTACTGAACAGGAGAGACATGTGTGTGAACCCCTCAGTTAGGGAAATCTCGAAGAGTCCGAGAGAGGCTGTTGTAGTTTGTAAGGAGTTCAGGAAAATAGGTAGGTGTCCTTTTCATAGGAAAATAAGTAAATCGGAAATTAATGAAATTTTAGAGATTGGGATACTTCCCCCCTCTCTCTTACTCAGAAAGTGTGAGGAAATGGTGATTTGTCCCCACGAGGTCTTCGTCTCCCTTGCCTCTGAGGCAGACGTAGTAGTTTGCAACTATCATCACTTCTTCAATCCTGAGATAGCACCCTCATTCCAGAGTAAATTGGGTATATCCATGGGAGAAGTAGTCCTAGTTGTAGATGAAGCCCATAACCTAGAGAAATTCTCATCTGAAGTACAAAGTAAGGAGATTACTGAGAACACTCTGAATAGAGCTTCAAAAGAGGCTAAGGAATTCGAGGCAGAGGAGGAATTCAAAGAGGCTAAGGAATTCCTAGAAGATCTAGTGGAGAAGAACCTGAAGAGAGGTGCGGAAGTTCTAATCCCGTGGGAATACGTTGAGACTAGTGAAGAAATAGATGAACTAGGGGAGGAATTAATTTTTATTGGAGAGGAGGTGTGGGCTGAGAGGATTTCACTGGGAAAAAGACCAGTGTCTTATCTGCACTCAATTGGAGTCTTCCTGCTCAAACTCTCCTCTGTTAAGGGCTCAAGAGAATATGCTCTCTTTATTTCCAAGGAAAATGGTCTGAAATTCGAAGTAGTTTGCCTCGATCCAAGCTTGATTGGAGGAGTGCTAGAGGAAGTGAGATCTTCCGTTAGTATGAGTGGGACCATAGATCCAAATGCCTACTCGAGAGTCATGGGACTTGATTCCCCAATGAAAGGGAAGTTCGAGTGTCCTTTCTCGCAAGAAAATAAACTCACTCTAATAGTGAGAGGCGTAAGTAGTCTCAAGAGGATGAGAACAGAGAGAACCTATGAGAAAATGGTCACCGGAATAGAAACATGCTGCAAGTACACACCAGGGAACGTCTTGGTGTTCTGTCCATCTTACGAGGTTTTAGATGGAGTCTTATCCCTACTGAGTGATAAAATAAATGGGAAAAAAGTCTATTTCGAGTCCAAGGAGAAAGACAGTCAGGAAATAAAGAGAGAGATGAAGGAATTCAAAGAGAGAAGTACCAGAGGTGGAGCAGTTTGGATAGGAGTTATGAGGGGAAGATACAGCGAAGGAGAGGACTTCCCTGGATTAGAGGCCAATTCGGTTTTACTCCTTGGAATCCCTTATCCAGAGAGAACTCCTAGAGTAGAGGCTCAAATTAGATACTACGAGGAGAAGTTTCCGGGAATTTGGAGAAGAGAGAGGAGAGGAGGGTATTACAAGAGAATTTCTCTAGGGGAGTACTACGCCTACTGGCTTCCTGCTTATTACGCATTGAATCAAGCTGCCGGCAGGGTTCACAGGTCGAAGTCAGACAAGGGAGCAGTGATATTCATGGATTACAGGGTGAAACAGCCCAAAGTCTGGGAAAACCTAAATCCTTGGATAAAGAAGGGTGCTAAGATAGTTTCAATAGAGGAAATGCCCTTTTACCTCAGGAGGTTCTGGATTGGTGAATAGTCAAGAGGTGGTGGTTCACATTCTCTCTCGACTTGAGAGGGGTGGTTCGGTAAAGGAAGTGGTGAACAGAACGTTGGACTCTCTAGGGGTAAGGGACCCAAAGATACGGGGGTTCATATACTCATACGTTTTCGAAATAAGCAGGAGGCGAAACTTAATAGACTTCCTAATCAATAGGAACGTATTGACTAAGAGGAAGATAAGCAGAGAAGTGTGGAATATCTTGAGAGTGGCCACTTTTGAAATGAAGGTTCTAGGAGAGAATCCAGCAAAGGTCACGAACTTAGCTGTTGAGATGGCCAAGAAATTCGGTGATTGGGAGGCAAAGTTCGTCAACTCGATTTGCTTCTCAATAGAAGAAGAGGAAATAGAAGAACTACTCGATGAAATTAAAGAAGAGACGAAGAGGGTTGCGTTGGAAGAGGGGCATCCAGAGTGGTTTGTGGAATACCTCTTCATGACCTTTGGAAAAGAAGAGGGATTGAAAATACTAGAGGCAAATAATTCAAAACCTCCGATATGGATCAGGGTTAACACCCTGAAAGTAGAGCCAGAAAAACTAATAGGAATACTGGAAAAAGATGGGATAGTGTGTGAAATGGACGAGGACTTTTGGGACGTCCTAATAGTTAGGGAGCAGAAGATACCGGTGGTGAGAACTAAAGCCTACGGAGAAGGATTGTTCATGCTACAAGACAAGGCTTCTTGCTCTGTGGCACACGCCCTAAAGCCAGAACCGGGGGAGGTCATCTTAGACATGTGTTCGGCTCCTGGAGCGAAATCCACCCACCTAGCCCAGCTAATGGGAGATGAGGGCAAAATATACGCGTATGACACATCAAAGAGAAGGTTAGAGAGGTTGAAAGGTCTGGCGAAAACTCTAGGGATAAGGAGTATTGTTCCAATTCTAGGAGACTCGAGGAAAGCTGAAATTAGTAGAGTAGACAAAGTTTTGTTGGATCCTCCCTGTTCTTCCACGGGGAATTTCAGAGACAATCCACAAGCTAGGTGGTGGTTTTCTCCGAAGAGATTGAGGGGATTAGTCAAACTCCAGGAGGAGCTCTTGAAGAAGGCCAGAGAGTTCGAAGTTCTCACCTCCTACTCAACTTGTTCGGTTTTAGTCCATGAGAACGAGATGCTTTTGGAGAAGTTTCACGATTTTAGACCAGTAGATCCAAACGTGAAGGCTAGTTATGGGATAAAGAAATTTTTGAAGATTGAATTCAAGAATTGGAAGAAGTATAGGAGGTTCTATCCTCATCTACATAACACAGATGGCTTCTTCCTCAGCTTGCTTGAGCCAAGCTAACTTGACTGGAATTCTGGAGATGTCAAAGTAAAAGTCATCTTTTCGTTGGAGAATACAACTTCTCAAGATATTTCATTAATTCTTTGTCGTTTAATCCTTCTATGAAATCTCCTGGATTTCTTCCATTTATCGAGGTTTTAACAGTCTGGAACTTTAGTGCAGTCTTCCCTAAAGCTCTCAATAAGTCGTCTTCTATTCCGAATATATCATTGAGTAAAGAAATGTCCTCGGGAACCGGTATAGATCCTCCGAAGTCCTTTCTAAACCAATGTCCTACGGTATGTCTGTAATTCTCAGGGAACTTTTCAGTAACTTCTCTGATGCTCAGACCCCTATTCCTCCTGAGGATGTTCAAGTATTGGGCCACTATTGGTTGATTTATTTTATATAGTCTCGTTTTCGTGAAGTACTCTCCGATGAGTAATTTCCTAGCTCCAGGAGAGGCCCCCCAATTAATTCTTTCTAATCCTTTGAATTTGCTTTTGGTTTCCTTTCCCCTTCTACTTTTTTCTTTTAGTTTGCCAGTCTCCACTAGTTCTCCTAGATTGTAATTCTCTTTGTTCAACTTCTCATATGTTTTCAACACTTCGTCCGGTTCTTCTACTCTGGGTAGCGTTCTAGAGTCTTTCCAGAGAGTAGCTCCACATGATGGGCATGTGTTCTCTCCTAGGGGATCGTAGGGTTCCTCTAATTCTGAGTTACATATGGGACACTTGAATGTCAATCCCCTAGATATCAATTCTTCTCTACTCGGATGAAGAACAAACTCCAGAGAGGAGAGACCATTCCATTGGACGGCAACTATTTTAGGAAAGCCATCTTCGTATCTCTCGATTATTTCGAGTATTCTTCCCTCCTTCTTGATTTTTCCGGATGTGTCCTTCACTCTGAGTCCAGAGAATTCCTCTTTCCACCAATTCCTCTTCTCTCTGGCCTTGGGAGCTATTCTAACTCGGTCTAGGTAAAACCTGTATTCGGTTCTGGTGCTGTCCCTAGCGAACATGAAAACTGGGTACCAGTCTCCCTCTCTGGAAACTACCAGAGTGTTTCTCAAGACGTATCCTTCATAGAGAATCGAGTGTGCATAGTATAGGTCCAATAAGGTCCATTTCTTAACCCCAAAGAAGTAAAGAGCATCCTCTCTGTGGAAATTCTTGAATCTGGATGTAGTAATTCCTTTCAGTGCCGAAAGAAATTCATCGCTTGTGTTGGCAATGAAAACTTCCCCGTGTTCGTCTGTGAGAATTTCCATAGGTTCCACTTCCGGTAGCCTCTCTTCTCTAACAGGAGCCCATCCATATTCCATGTTTGGTACTCTAACCAAGTTTTTTATTCCGGTTCTCTCCTGGATTACACCGACGAAGTATTTACTTCCCTCTATCATTATGGAGCTTATCTCTTTGGATGAGTTGCTCCTAATTCTATTTGTAACAACAGCAACAGTTCCTGTTCCTGCAAATGGATCTAGTATCAGATCTCCGCTCCTTAATTCTACTCTCTTGAGCATTTCTTCAACCAATCTCTCAGGAAATACTGCAGTATGTCTCCAAGGTGTCTGTTGTAATGGTACCCTCAATATTCTCTCCTTTCCATTGTAGATACTTCTTCTTTCGCTCTTAGTGAAAACCAGTATCGGTTCGTATGTGTTCGTGAATCTGTCCTTCGCTGGAGAGGGCATGTGATTCGGTTTGTACCAGATCAAGATGTCCTTCAAGTTCCATCCCCTTTTCTCCATGTGATATCCTACCCTGTATGGAATTTGAAGCAATTGGGATTTCCCATATCTATTCAGATACTTATCTCCTATATTGAGGAAGAAGACTCCATCGTCACGAATTTTGTGTTTCAATTTATCAAATACCGTGACTAATCTACCTATATACTCCTCCGGAGTTTTCTCTTGTCCTATTTGATCTTTGAACCCGTAGTCTCTTTGTTTCCAGTAAGGTGGGGATGTGATAGCTACAGCTATCGAATTGTCCTCTAATTGATCTAGACAGGAGTATACGTCTCCATGCAGAATTAAGTCGCTCATTCGGATCTCCCTCACTCAGTCCGTAGACCTCGCTCTGAATTGACAATCCCTGAATTGATCGACGCGCTTATTGCTTTCCATCACTTCATTCGAAATCTTCCGACTTCGTTTTCGGAAGCCGTCGAAGTCTCGGGCCTCATCTCTCTGGATCTCAGTCTCGAGGAAAAACTTTATTCCACTTTCATATGTTCTTAATTGGGATATAGTATGTCGGTGACTATAGTTACAGGAGGACAATTCGGAGACGAGGCCAAGGGAAAAGTGACTGCTTATCTCTCCTTAAGAGACGAAGTGGATATGGTGGCTAGAGCTGGAGTAGGCCCAAATGCTGGGCACACAGTTCAATATCGTGGGAAAAGATACCCTCTCAGACTAATTCCCTGTGGATTCGTTCAGGAGAGAGCACAGCTCCTAATTGGGGCTGGAGTCCTGATAAATCCAGAGGTCCTCCTTAGGGAAATTGAAATCACTGGAGTAGAAAACAGGATAAAAATAGACGAGAGATGTGGCATAATAGAGCGAAGGCACATAGAGGAGGACTCGAAAGGTTTTCTAAAAAAGGAAATAGGAACGACAGGAAGTGGATGCGGCCCCGCGAATGCGGAAAGAGTCTACAGAAGGCTAAAATTAGCTAAAGACTTAGAGGACAAAAGAATATCTAGACTGCTTGGCGATGTACCACTAATACTTCGAGAAGGGATCGAGAAAGGGAAAGAAATAATGGTAGAGGGATCCCAGGGCTTCGGATTGTCTTTGCTCTATGGCACATATCCATATGTTACCAGCAAGGATACCACAGCGTCTACGTTCCTAGCAGACGTTGGGTTGGGACCTAAATTCGTGGAAGAGGTAATAGTGGTCTTCAAGTCCTATGTCTCTAGAGTAGGAGAGGGTCCTCTCAAAAACGAAATACCTCCAGAAAGAGCGGAAGAAATGGGAATAGTAGAATACGGTACAGTGACGGGTAGGAGGAGAAGGATTGGATTGTTCGACTTCGAGTTGGCTGAGAGAGCTGTCCTAATAAACGGCGCTACTCAAATTGCAATAACTAATGTGGATAAGCTATTCCCAGATGCCGCTGGAAAAGACGATTACGATAGATTACCGAGAGAGGCTAAGAGGTTCATAGAAGACTTAGAAGATAGGCTAAAGGTCCCGGTAACTCTGATTAGCAACGGACCAGATGTGGAGCAGATGATAGATCTAAGGAGGGAGAAACTCTGACCAAATACATCATCGTCACTGGAGGAGTAATGAGTGGCCTAGGCAAGGGAATAACCACTGCCTCCATAGGAAGGATTCTCAAATCCTCTGGGCTGAAGGTCTCCGCGGTCAAAATAGATCCCTATTTAAACGTAGACGCAGGGACAATGAATCCATACCAGCACGGCGAAGTATGGGTCACTGAAGACGGGGGAGAAATGGACTTGGATTTAGGACACTACGAGAGGTTCCTCAACCAAGACATGTCCAAGGACCACAACATAACCACTGGACAAGTATACCTAGAGGTAATAAGTAAGGAGAGATCAGGAGAATATCTAGGACAGACCGTTCAGATAATTCCACACATAACGAACGAGATAAAGAGGAGAATTAAGCTTGTAGCAGAAAAAACTGGTGCGGAAGTTGTCTTAGTTGAGATAGGTGGAACCGTGGGAGACATAGAGAGCATGCCCTTCCTAGAGGCTGCCAGACAGATGAGTCTAGAGGAAGACGTGATCTTCGTTCACCTCACTTTGGTCCCTACCCTCGAGACTACAGGAGAACAGAAAACTAAGCCGACCCAACACAGTGTGAAGGAACTCAGGGAAGCTGGAATTCAGCCCAACGTAATAATATGCAGAGGAAAGGAAATGGTTGGAGAAGAGGCCAAGAGAAAGATTGCTCTCTTCTGTAACGTGGAGAGTAAAGCTGTTATAAGTGCTCCAGATGTAGAAAACACATATAGAGTTCCCTTAATTCTCCAAGAACAAAACCTAGGAGATTTGCTTCTAGAGAAACTCGGATTCAATGACAAAAAAGTAGATTTGAGGGATTGGGAGATACTAGTATCAAAGCTAGAGATTAGAAGCCCGTGTGTGAAGATAGCTCTCATAGGGAAGTACGTTGAGCTTAGGGATAGTTACATAAGTGTGAGAGAGGCTTTAAAGCATGCGGCAGGCTCTCTGGAGTGTGGGGTTGAGATAAAGTGGGTTAATTCCGAGGATTTGGAAAGGAAGAGCGTAGAAAACGTGTTAAATGACATAGATGGGATCTTAGTTCCTGGAGGATTCGGGAAGAGGGGGGCAGAGGGGAAAATAAAAGCAATAGAGTTCTCCAGGGAGGAGGGCATACCCTTCTTGGGAATATGCTTCGGATTTCAACTCACAGTGGTGGAGTTCTCTAGGAACGTGTGTGGACTAGAAGGGGCCAATACCACGGAAATAGATCCTCTCACGCAGCATCCAGTAATAGACTTGCTTCCAGAACAGAGAGAAGTAAAGGAAATGGGTGGTACTATGAGATTAGGAGCTCACGACATACTCCTAGAGAGAGGTACCCTAGCTCATTCCCTGTATGGAAAAGAGATAATAAGGGAGAGGCATCGCCATAGATACGAAGTTAATCCAGAATACGTCAAAATACTCGAAGAAAATGGACTGAAGTTCTCCGGAAGATCCCTGGATAGGAAAAGAATGGAGATACTTGAAATAGAGAGGAAAAAACATCCGTATTTCATAGCAACCCAGTTCCATCCAGAGTTCAAGTCCAGACCAGAGAGGCCGTCCCCAGTATTTAAAGGACTCATACAAACGTGCTTGGAGGGGAAGTGATGGACGTCTCCTCCATCGTGAAGGAGAAAGTCTCAGAAATAAAACAAGAGATTGGGGATGGGAAGGCAATAATAGCTCTTTCTGGTGGTGTAGATAGTACAGTCTCCGCCATATTGACTAGAAAAGCGATAGGAGACAGATTACTATGCATATACGTTGAAACTGGGTTCATGAGGAAGAAAGATGAGGAAAAAGTGGATAAAATCTCTAGGAAGTTCGAGCTCAAACTAAAGAAAATAGATGCCAAAGACAAGTTCCTGAGAGAAATAAGTGGTGTGAGAGATCCAGAAGAGAAAAGAAGAAGAATAGGGAGGTTGTTCATAAGGATATTTGAGGAAGTAGCTTCCGAATTCGGAGCTGATTACCTAGTTCAAGGAACAATAGCCCCAGATGTAATAGAATCCAAGGGAGGAATAAAGACTCATCACAATGTAGGAGGTATAGGCAAACCTAACTTGAAAATAGTTGAGCCACTAAGAGACTACTATAAGGACGAAGTAAGGGAAATAGCTAAATTCCTTGACGTACCATCAGAAGTAATAGAGGACATGCCCTTTCCAGGTCCAGGACTAGCTGTTAGGATAATGGGGGATGTAACAGAGGAAAAGCTAGAAATAACGAAAAAAGCAAATGAAATAGTTGAGGAAGAAGTACAGAAGTTCGGTCTAAAGCCATGGCAAGCATTTGCTGTTCTAATGGAAGGGAGAGCCACTGGTGTAAAGGGGGACCTGAGACAGTACGGGAGAATAGTTTGCATAAGGCTAGTAGACTCCATAGATGCCATGACAGCTGGGGTCTACTGGCCTCCGAGGGAGTTTCTAGAGAGGGTTTGCTCGAGAATAACTTCAGAGATTCCTGAAATAACGAGGGTTCTATTTGACGTGACTCCTAAGCCTCCAGCAACAATAGAGTTCGAATGATCACTGGTATTGACTGCTCTTGGCTAAAAGGGATATCATTCCCGGTTCCTTCCTTATCTGTTCCAAGACGTTGCTTGGACCTATTACAGTAAGCTTTGATTTTCTTTCTCCATTTATTCCTAGTATCTTCTTAATTCTACTCACAGATCTTTCGTCCCCCAGAGAGTAAAGTTCTATTCCGAAGAAGTCGTCTGTTGTATTTATCTCTAGCATAGTGGTTTCTATCAATGTCTTCTCCTCTTCAGGGCTTAGTCCTCCCTCAACTACTACCAATGAGCCTTCCTTGACCATTCCAAGTATTGTCCTGACTTTCTCCATTACTGTTTTCCCTTCCATTCTGTCCTTCGATATGAAGTCTAGTCTTATCATTCGGATCACCCCAGTTTCCTCACTATCTCCATGTACAGCTTGTCCACGTTCTCTCCAGACAGAGCCGATATGGGAATTACTGGATGCTGTGGAAAGGCCACCTTTATCATGTTTGGCTTTGCCTCAGGCAAATCTATCTTGTTAGCCACTATTATCACGGGTATTCCCCTAGCCTCCAAATTACCCAAAATGGTTATGTTCACTTGGTTGAATGGATCCTTAGTTGAATCCATTACTGCTAATACAGCGTCTACATGTTCTAACCACTTTATAGCTTCTATTACTCCCTTAGTTGCCTCTTTAGCTCTTTCTCTAGCCTCAATCACGTCTATTCCGTAGTCCAAGAAGTCCCTGTAGTCTAGTTTCGTGCTTATCCCGGGCATGTCTAGGATGTCTAGAGCTATTTCTCCTCCGTTCACCTTTATCAGGACGTTTTCCATTCCCTGTACTTTCCTGGTTTCGTGTGGTACTTCGGAAACTCTACCCACTATAGTTCCCTTCCAATCCATAGCTATCCTGTTAGCTAGGGTGGTTTTACCCACATTAGGTGCCCCGTATATTCCAAGCTTCACTTTCCTCTTCTTTCTGATTATCCGGTAAATGAGCCTTCTCAGGCTCACCATATCATATGCCTCCTTATTATTTCTGTAGATTTGAGTGTATTCATTAGGTCTTAAGAGAGTTCTCCTTTCTCCTAGGGAGGCACACTATGCTATGGCGTATTCCCGCGAGCGAAAAAAGGTTATATTATTCCTCGGCACAGAGATAGACTTGGTGGTGACATGCATCAAATAATCGAGATGCTCTTCGGGATAGAGCCCAAGTTCCTCCTCTGGGGGATAATAGCTCTTTTCACTTTCGGTGTAATAATGCTCATTCCCTTCCTATTTGGAGTTGGCAAGGAGAAAGAGATTGCTAAGGAGGAGACTATCCTAAGAAAAATAGACGAGTTGTCAAAGAAGATAGAGAAATTAGAAAAAGAGAGAAAGAGAGAAGAAGAGAGTAAGCCTAGTTTCGAGGAGTTGGCAGGAGTGAAGGAGGAGAGGGTGCTTCTGAAGATGGATAGAGAGGCCCTAGGAGCTAGGCTCCTGGCTTTGGAGTCTCTCTACAAAAAGGGTGAGATAAGCGAGGATAAATATAAGGAAATGAAAGAAGAATGGGAGAAAAAGCTCAGAGAAATAGAAGAGAAGCTGAAGGGCAAGAAGTAATTTCACATTAAACCTTTTATGTTCTCCTTGAGGGTAGTCGCTAACATGAAGTTGAGTGAGCTAGTTAACCTAGGGTTTCCGAGGGAAGGTATCTCTCTTCTGATTGAAGACGGCATAGAGACTCTATACCCTCCTCAAGAGGAGGCAGTTAAGAAAATCTTGAGCAATAGGAATTTGCTTCTCAGTGTTCCTACAGCTAGTGGGAAAACTCTAGTTGCTGAGTTAGCAATAATGCGGAATTTAGGAGGAAAAACTCTTTACATAGTCCCACTTAGGGCTTTAGCTAACGAGAAGTACGAGGAGTTTAAGAAATACGAGGCTTTAGGCTTGAAAGTGGCTCTTAGCACTGGGGAATACGATTCTAAGGATGAATGGCTTGAGGATTACGACCTAATAATATGTACTTCTGAAAAAGCCGATTCTCTGTTGAGACATGGCGCTAGATGGATGGAAGAAGTATCTCTTCTTATAGTAGACGAAATCCATCTCATAAACGACTACTCTAGAGGGGCAACCCTTGAGATGGTTATTTCTAGAATGAGGAGAATCAATCCAGATGTCAGAATAATAGGGCTGAGTGCCACAATAGGGAATCCATCCGATCTCGCAGAGTGGTTGGATGCTGAACTAGTCTCTTCCGACTGGAGGCCCGTGGTGTTGAGAGAAGGCGTTCTTTTGGGACATGAGGTGTTCTTCGGCGACGGGGAAGTGAGGAGAGTGAATAAAATAAAGGGTGATTCAGCAATAGATTTAGCAGTAGACGCAGTAATAGACGGAGGACAATCTCTAGTCTTCCTAGGGAGTAGGAGATCTGCAGAGAGCTTGGCGATTAAAATCTCTGAAGTTTTAAGAAAGTTTCTAGGGGAAGAAGAGTTAAACAATCTATCCAGAATTGCAGAGAGTATAGAGGAGGTAACTCAGGAGAGAACTGAGTTAGCAGAGAAACTAGCTAGGTGTGTGAGGGGAGGGGTCGCCTTTCATCACGCTGGATTGCATCCCGAGCACAGGAGAATAGTTGAGAAGAAGTTCAAATCCAGAGAAATAAAAGTGGTATGTGCTACCCCTACTCTAGCTGCTGGCGTGAATTTACCGGCAAGGAGGGTCATAATAAGGGATTATAGGAGATACGACATGGGTTCCATGATTCCTATTCCGACAATGGAGTATAAACAAATGGCGGGAAGAGCGGGTAGACCCAAATACGACGAATACGGAGAGGCAGTATTAATTTCTAAGAGC
>Ga0209410_1000464_pt1 | contig 18767 bp, 14 predicted proteins | sample Mar14436cmmetaG_FD_184135 | JGI IMG/M metagenome (GOLD analysis project Ga0209410, IMG submission 184135) | Marine hydrothermal vent microbial communities from Guaymas Basin, Gulf of California to study Microbial Dark Matter (Phase II) - Marker... ... | reverse complement strand
ATATTAAAGTAGTAAATAACGGTTAACTTCACCAACCTCAATTTTTCAGGAGCACGTGCCGCAGCGCGGTCAAAGCCGTAAGCCCAAAGGGTGCGGAAACGGAAAGCGGCGTGCTAAACTAGGGAACAGGTTGGTTAAAGGTAATGTGCATCTGAGTTTTTCAACAGCCTGTTGAGGATGCAAATTTATGCTAAAGGTCAAAAAATTTAAACTTAATGACAGAAAGAAGCCAATCTTACTAGATTTTAGGCAAACTGTCCCCTTTAACCTTACTTTTCGAGGGTTTTTTAATTTTTTAGAAACTAAAGGAACTGCCACGACTTTGACATAGCCATGCCCCAGCTCTGCCTTAAATTTCTGGCCTCAGCCAAAAGATTAAATATCATAATAAAGAGCAAACTCCCAAGGATGTGGCCGTAGTTGAATTTCAGAAATTTCAAGTTTCTTACGCTCAATCCATTTTTCAATAACGTCTTTGGTAAAAACATTTCCTTTAAGCAAAAATTCATAATCTACTTCTAAGGCCTTGATTGCTTCTTCTAAAGAACCAGGGGTAGAAGGCACATCTTTTAGTTCTTCTGGAGTGAGTGAATAAATGTCTTTATCTAATGGTTCACCTGGATGGATTTTATTTTCAATGCCATCTAAACCCGCCATTAACATAGCAGCAAAGGCTAAATAACCATTGCAGGAAGGGTCGGGAAAACGCACTTCAACCCTTTTTTGTTCTGGTAAAGGTGAATACATGGGGATTCGCACTCCCGCACTTCTATTTCTGCTGCTATAGGCCAAATTTATCGGTGCTTCAAAACCAGGGACCAGTCGCTTATAAGAGTTGGTTGTGGGATTGGTAAAAGCACAAAGGGCAGGAGCATGTTTTAAGATACCCCCAATATAATAAAATGCCATTTCACTTAAGCCCCCATATCTATCGCCAGCAAAGAGATTTTGTCCATCTTTCCAGAGACTTTGATGCACATGCATCCCAGAACCACTGTCATTAAAGATAGGTTTTGGCATAAAGGTAACGGTAAAGCCTTTTTTTATGGCTACATTTTTGATTACATACTTATATTTCATTAAACTATCACCCATTTTTACCAAAGTACCAAATCGCATATCAATCTCTGCCTGACCCGCAGTAGCTACCTCGTGATGATGACATTCTGCCTCCACACCAATCTTCTGCATCTCTAAAATCATTTCTGTTCTTAAATCTTGAAATTTATCCATGGGGGCTACCGGGAGATAACCTTCTTTATACCTGGGTTTATATCCTAAATTAGGATTTTCTTCCCGCCCAGAATTCCAACGTCCTTCAATAGAATCCACAAAATAGTAACCACAGCGTTCATTTTGGTCAAAACGAATATCATTAAAAATGAAAAATTCTGCCTCAGGACCAAAATAAGCAATGTCGGCCAATCTAGTGGATTTTAAATAAATTTCGGCTTTCTGAGCAATATATCTAGGGTCACGAGAATAGAATTCTTTGGTAATAGGGTCCACAACATTGCAAATGAAACTAATTGTAGGTTGTTCACAAAATGGTTCCATGAAGGCCGTATCGGGGTCGGGCACTACCAGCATGTCACTAGTATGAATAGCCTGCCAACTACGGATGCTAGACCCATCGAAACCAAAACCTTCCTCAAAATTGCTTTCATCTAAACACCAAATAGGAACAGAAAAATGTTGCCATGTACCTAATAAATCACAAAATTTTAAATCTACCATCTTTGCCCCATTTTTTTTGGCAAATTCTATGGCCTCTTTCGGTCTCATCACTTTCCCTCCCTTTTTATTGATCAATGTTAAAATTAAATTTGAACCTTTAATGCTCTTTCAAGACTATATTTTATCAGTGAGAGTCGCCCGGGACTTCTCACCTTCCCTCCAGCTTTTTCTTCTATATAAAAAACATCCACTACCTGGTCTAAACGGGTAGAAATCTTAGCAATATGAATGTTTAATTCTAATTTAAATAAACACTGGGCTAGTTTAAAAAGAAGGGCAGGCCTATCGGCGGTATATACTTCCACAATAGTATAGAAATCAGATGTTTCATTATCTAATTTTATCTCCGTCTCAACTTTTGGTAAACTCCTTTTCCTAAACAGGTCACTAGTGTAATATTTGGCCTCTAGAAGCTTTTTTAAGTCAATTTCCCCTTTGATTGCCCGGCATAAATCTTGTTCAACCTTTTTCCACTTTTGAGGTATTCTCTGGATTTCGGTTTTGGTATTTACCCAAAAAATATCTAAGGCTATTTTGTTCTTCCATGTATAGGCTTGGGCATTGAGGATATTGAATCCATTTAAAGAGAGCACACCTGCCATTTTAGCAAATAACCCAGGTGCGTCCCAGGTAGCAATTGTGACTTTGTGGTATTGAGGTTGAGAAGCCTCTTCCCAGTGCAAAACGGCTGGTTTTCCATTCAATTTATGAATAAGCCTTAGATGAAATAAGATATCCTCAAGCGGTGTACTGAGTAAATAGCGGGGAGGTAAGACCTCAAAAAATTGTTTTACCTCTTTTTCTGTATACTGCTGATGTAGCCGCAAAATTATGTCTTTTTTGATGGCCTGAAGTTTGACCCAAATATCGGCCCGGCTGAATTCTCCCTTTTTCAACACCCGCTCTAATTTTAAAAAGAGCTCTGTAATTAAGGCCATTTTCCAATCAGTAAAAGCACGAGGACCGGTAGCCTTAGCATCTGCAAAGGTAAGCACATAAAGCATTTTTAATCTATTTATATTTCCTACTATCTGGGCTGTATCTATAACCACCCTTTCCTCTTCTAGGTCTCGCCGCTGAGCAATGTGTGATAACAGGAGATGGTGACGAATTAACCAAATAATATCTTCACACATCCCTTGCGGCAACCGCCAGCGTTTTAAAATCTTTTCTATTTCATTAGCCCCTGTCTCGGCATGTGGTCGTCCGATTGCCTTTCCAAAATCGTGGAACAGGGCTGCAAGAAGCAAGGTGTCCAAATCATCGCATGTTTGAGCTACTTTAGTAAAGATGGGATATTTATCCCTATATTCCCCCTGTCTTAATCGTTTTATTTCTTCCACTGTATGAAAGGCATGGAAATCTACACTATAGATGTGATAAACATTGTGTTGAGGTAAATGTAAAATATTATGCCATTCAGGAAGAATAGCACAAAGTAAACCTTGATAGGTCATATCTTCAAAGAGGGATAAGAGGTTTCTCGGAGTATTTAAAAATTCTAAAAAGGCATCACGCACCTCTATATCTTCAGAGAGATACTTTTTTAGTTCTTCAACGGCTTCGCATACCAGACGTTGGGTAGTGAAAGAAAAACTCGCACCTAGGCTCGCTGCCCAGGTATAAATTTTGATTAGTAAGGCTGGCTGTTTCAAAAACACCTCTTTGTTATCTACTCTAATCTGACTATCACAGAGGTCTATTCCTGGTGCAAGCTCCTTCCTTTGATAAAAGGAAAAAGAGGATTTTTGCTCTTCTAAAATGTAGTTAAAAAATAGACGGGTGATATACCTTACTTCAAAGGTATGAGTAAAAAATGCACGCATGAAATTTTCTACTGCTTTAATCCCAGGTGAGTCTTTAAATCCCAAAAAGCGGGCAATTTCTTCTTGATAACCAAATGATAGCTCATCATTTTCACGCTTGCTTAAATAATGTAAATGATTTCTCACTCGCCAGAGAAAATCCAAAGCAACTTCCAGATAATTTTTTTCTTTGGCGGAAGAAAAAGGCAATTCTTCACGGCCAAAGGCCACAATTGTCCCCCATCTAAGAGTATGTATATCTCGTAACCCCCCTCTACCCTCTTTAATATGTGGTTCTAAAAAATAGGTATGTCGGTTATAATGTTGATGGCGTTTTTCTCTCCTTTCCCATATATTTTTTAAAATCTCCCTCCTATGGGGAATAATAAGATATTTATTCAGGGTCTGTATAAGCTGCTCAAATAGAGCACGATTCCCACCCAAAAAGCGTGGTGTAAGCATGGCCATAAAGGCAAAAAACTCCCTTTTTGCCATTTGCAAACATTCTTCTATGGTGCGAAAGCTATGGTCCAATTTGAGTTTACTATCCCACAAGGATTGAACAAAATGCACAATGGCATCTTTTAAAACAACCGATGGCTTTTCTACATGCAAGATAAGTAAATCTGCATCAGAATAGAAACTCATTTCCTTTCTTCCATAGCCACCAATAGCTATTATTGCTACTTCATCCACTGCAGTTGGAGAAATTATTCCTTCCCATTGCTCCTTAATAAATTTATCTACTAGCTGGGTATAAGCATAGACAACTTCTCTACCACTGGCTCCCGCCAAGTGTTTTTTAATAAGTTTTTCTCGTTCCTTAACCAAATCAATCATTTTAAAGGGCGTCCTCTCCGTGCTCTCCTGTCCGGATACGTACCGCCTCATCTACAGGAAGGACAAAAATTTTCCCATCGCCTATCTTTCCTGTAGAGGCACTATGTTGGATAATTTCTAAGGTCTTCAAGGCCAAGTTATCCGGGACTACAATTTCAATCTTTATCTTGGGAAGAAAGTCTACTACATACTCTGCCCCACGGTAAACCTCGGTATGTCCCTTTTGACGACCAAATCCCCTCACCTCTGTTACCGTCACCCCTTGAATGCCAATCTCTGTTAAAGCCTCTTTTACCTCATCTAATTTAAAAGGTTTGATAATAGCCTCTATTTTCTTCATTGTCTTCCTCCTCTAAAAATTTTTTATTCCCAGGGGCAACCAAAGAAATATTAACCTATCATGCTTTCCCAAATATTCCTAATATTCACAAGTAATTCTTGAACATAATTCACTATTTCACTTACAGGGATTTTAAACGGTGGCTTCCCCAATCCCCAGTGTTGCCAGAGCTCTTTTAGATGGTCTTTGGAAAGCAGGGTATCTGAAGGACGGTCATAAAGCAAATTTAAGCGATGCTCCAAGGCCTTTAACAAATTATAACCCTCTATAAGCACATCTGCTTGGTTCTCTTTAAGTAAGCCTACCAATTTTATGGCCTTTAGTGCCTCTAGTGTATGACGATGGCGTATCACGGTATAATCTCTCCCATAAGTGAGCTGGATATATTGTGTTAAAAACTCTATTTCTAGAAGGCCCCCTTTGCCAACCTTGAGGTTAAACTTATCATTTTCCTCCTTTGCCTTCTCCTTTAAGATGCGCTCACGCATGTTTCCAATTTCTTCCTTCCAGTTAATTTTCTTTTCTTTATAAAGCAAGGACTGCCGTAAAAATTCCCACTTTTCTGATAAATCATTCTCCATTATAGCCCTGGCCTTAAGTAGGGTCTGAAATTCCCAGGGTTGTGCTTGCGTTTGATAGTAGTATTTAAAGGCCTCCAAAGACACTACCAATGGACCAAATCTACCAGAAGGGCGTAAACGGGTATCTATCTTATAGCCTGGTCCAACTGCGTGAGGCAAAGTAAGTATAGAGATAAGCCTTTGGGCTACCTTGACAAAATAGATATGGGCATTTTGCTTGAGAGATAGATCCGCATCTTGTGGATAATCATAAATAAAGAGCAAGTCTAAATCTGATTCATAGGCTATTTCTCGACTACCTAGCTTTCCTAAAACAACAATAATAAAGGGTAGGTTTAAGGGAGAAAGTGTTTTATTTACTTCCTGTTTTGCCCAGGAAAAGGCCTGTTTTAAACACAATTCTGCTACCAGACTTAACTGGTGAGATACACGTAAATGACTTAATTTACCTGCCAGGTCATGAAAACCAATCCGTAGCACCTCTTCATTTTTAAAATACCTTAAAGCCTCTATTTTTTCCTCTAAATCGGTTTTATCTCGGATAGCCACACTTAAATCTTCTTTAAGTCTTTTTTGGGTTTTAATGGGAGTGGACTCTGAAGCCTCAATTAAGTTATCAAATAACTGAAAGTGTTTAATGAATAATGTTGACAAAAATTTACTTGCCCCAAAAATTTGTAAAAGTAGCCTTCTTAAATGGGGGTTCTCTTTTAATAGAGCATAAAGACCAGCCCTTGGACCAATGCGAGTGATGAATTCCTCCAGGTGAATCAAGCCAAGGTCAGGATTGATAGTTTGAGAAATTTCTATTAACATCTCTGGCAAAATGGAAATAAAAAGATTATGTGCCCGTTCCGAAATATGTGGTGTCTTAAGAACACCCTTTAAATGAGAAATACACTCATAGGCAAGTTTTGGCCTTTTAAAACCTAAATTTCCCAAATAGGCAATGCTCTCTTCCTTTAGCATTGGGTCAGTAAAGAGTCCTTTTAATGAAAACTCTTTGGTCTCAGTTTCCTGTGTGTGCAAAAGTGTCTTAAAGAGATAATGAACAAAAGATGTGGTTTTCTCTAATTGTGAATAAAACGCTTTTAAGGCTGTTTTTTCATTCTTCTGAACATATCCCATTAAACGTATAATTTTTAAAAGGCAGGTTTTGTCTGATGGCAGGCTATGAGTCTGAGAATAAGTGAGCATTTGACAAAGGTGTTCTAATCGGCGTAGGTAGCGGTAGGCACGGGCTAATCTTTGGGCATCTTTTGGTTGAATAATCCCTTGTTCTTTGAGTGCAGAGATGGCTCTAAAAGTGTTATATTGACGCAAACTTGGAATCTTTCCAGCATAGATAAGTTGTAAGGCATGGATAAAAAATTCTAATTCTCTTATGCCACCTTTACCCAACTTGATATGAAAGTTTTTTTGAGTATGAGTTCGCAAATCCAATGCCTTTTTCAACACCCTAATTTCTTCTATGCTAGAATAGTCCAAATAACGGCGATAGATAAAGGGAGCGAGGCTATTTAAGAATGCCTCTCCTGTCTTTATCTCCCCAGCTATAGGTCGTGCACGCAATAAGGCCAATTTTTCTGAAGCTCTTCCAAAAGTTTCATAAAAAATCTCTACTGCCCTTGTAGATTGGACGATCTCGCTTTCTTTCCCTCCTGGACGTAAATTTAAATCCACTTTAAAGACAATTTCCCCATAACTAACATCCTGAAGAAGTCTTGTTATAGTCTGGGCAAGCTTGATAAAAAACCTATGCACTTCTAGTGGGGTTTGAAAAGGAGCATCATAAAGGTAGATAAGGTCAATATCAGAATAAAAATTGAGCTCCCTCGCTCCCAATTTACCTAGAGCCAAGACAAAAAATTTTGTAGAAGAAGGGATTTCAAAGGGCGATATATTAAGGGCATGCTCATAGCAGGCTTGAACACATGCCTCTGCCAAATCGCTTAACTCGCTCAAACTTGCCTCTAAAGAACACAGCCGATTGATATCTCTTGCCCAAAGGCGAAGGTATTCCCTGGCCTTAAAATCCCTAAGACTTTTTGGAAAATCCTTTTGAGAAATAAAACAGCTCAATTCTTTAAGGAAATCTTCTTTTGTCTTTCTCTGTAAAATGGCATCTTTCAAAAACAGCCAACTGACTAAATGAGGTTCTTTTATCAATAAATTGACCAAATATGGTGAGCTCACACAAATTTTCAACAATTGCTTGGCCTGCTCGGGATGTGCATGGAAAAAATCTATTACTTCAGGTGTTTGTTTTTCTAATACCCTCCTGAAGGCAATTTCACCATAAGGCCACAAGATGTGATGGGAGAGGATTTTACAAATACCTTCACTCATAGTTCTTTCCTTGAAAAGACCATCCTAAATTATATAGAAGGATTTTGTTATCAGTCTCTATTCTGGTATTCCTCCAGTTAATACCTTGAGTTTTACGGGTCTTATCTTACGATACACTTCATATGGACTTTTTAATTCACCATTTACCTTGAGTAAATCTTCTATGTTAATGCCAAACAACCTTTCGTTTTCTTCTAAATAAGGCAAGATAAGCGCCCAATCCTCCTTAGTAAGGGTAGTAAATTCACCTCCGTTGAGCTGTTCTTCTACTAATTTTTTGTGTGGGTCTCTTACATAAACTGCCCCGCCTGAAGCTAGTGAAAAAAGATTTGAACCTGGATAAGGAGTAGCTTGCTCTTTTAAATTGCCATCTTCATCAAACTCTATTCCATTTAAAATCATAAAACCGCCACCCTTTAAAGGGTCTCCAGCCATAAATGATTCGGCCAGATAATCAAGGGCGGTCCCGTTTATGACTACCCGTGGATGTCCTACTGCATTAATAAGTGGTCTTCCAGCAGCGTTACCTAGGACATATACCTCTCCTCCCTTTGCTCCATAAAGAAATGTCTGACCTACATCGCCAAAGATCACAATCCTGCCAGCATTAACAATTTGCCCTACCTGGTCTTGGGCATTCCCATGAACGTATATTTCAAGCCCATCTATTCCCGAACCAAGATAGTCACCAGGACTACCATAAACATCAATACGCACACCCTGTGTTTTGGGCCCAAGCCCACAGCCACAAAACCGCTGTCCACGATAATTATAAACGATAAAAAGACGCCAGCCCTCAAGGTATGCCTTACATATTAGTTTGGCATCACATTCATCCCCTTGTGGTGGAAATCCCCAGGCATTGATCACTAAGATTTCTTCCCCTTCTTTAGGAGGTCTTAATGCCTTTCGGCTATCCCAATCTATTTTTCTATAGCTGCCTTGTGAAGTAGTAGAAGTTACTCTAATGTCAGGGGTAGCATCAAATATTTCCTTTAAGGCATCATTAATAGTGGCTAAAACCCAACTTCTCTTTTTCTTTCCAGTGGCATAGTGCCTGTCATTGAGTAAAGTAAGAAACTCTATAATCCATTTCTTGTTTTTTTCGTCATTGATGGCCATTTTTGCCAGCTCATGACAAATGTTATAAAATTCTTCATAGTCCCATTCAGGGATTAAAGGCAGCATTTTTTTAAAAAATTCTAATGCTGACCAAGAATTTATTTTTTTACTAATTTCTCCTAAATAACTTCTATGGTTTTTGGACAATGTTACCAAAATAGTTTCTTGGGGTATTTCTTGTTTTGGGACTGAAACTATCCTACCAAACTTATCTGTGCAAATAATGACTTTTTCAGAGGGTTTATCTTCTTTTGGTTTCACTGTAAAGATAAAAGCACCTCCATCAGTATGACTACCTCCCCGCGCGTTCCAGTATTTATCCGCCACCTTGCAGAAACGCTTATCTTCTCTTGATAAACTTCTTAAGGTAGCATCAATAGCTTGCTTTTCTGAACAAATAAGCCCTATTTGAACCTGGCCTTCAAAAAGAGCAAATACTTGAGGTCTAAGCATGGCAGTATCAGTAATCCCAATGAGTTGAAAATAATTTTTATAAGGCTCATTCCTGGCAATAATAAAAAACCAGGGACCATCTGGTGAACCATGGATATGGGAAGCATGAATAGCGGTATAAATTTTTTGTTTTTCCAGAGGCAATAATTCAAAATCCATTTCCGTGGTTGGAGCCATAGCCTCAATGATATACTCCAGAGGATAACCATAGACACGGTTTAGCAAATCAAATAAGAGAACAGAGACTTCTGTATCTGTGAGAAATAAGGGGAATATTTTTCGCTGTCTCAAATATTGTGTTACTGCGTAGTAATTAGCAAAATCACCATTATGAACCAGTGCTTCATCCATACCTACAAAGGGATGGGCACCAGCAGGATGCCAGACTTTTCCTTTTGTAGGATAGCGTTGATGAGCAATCCACACATAGGCCTTTAAATCTTCAAGTTGGTAATATTGCACTACTTGTTCTGCATATCCTACTATTTTAAAGACCAACATATTTCTTCCAAGGGAAAGAACAAAGGCCTTTTTTTTACCCAAAGATTAATAAAATTTATTATTGATTCTATAAGTGGTTTGATAGATAAACTCATCTTCTGCCCTTCTTAAGTCTAGGTCTTGAAGGCTATTTTTTTCTAAAAAATTTTTCAGTATTTCTGGCTTTACTCGCACAAAATAGCGAACTACATCTGGCGGCTTCACTTCAAGTCCAGGAATGTCTCGATAATCGTCTACTGTTTTTACCTTTTCAGCTTTATCTATTTTAAATAAGGGGTTTATAAATTCCTCCTCCAGTTGCTTTTGTATCTCCCTATCTAAAAGGGCAATTTGGTAAAGATAATCATTCTCTAAAATTTCTTGGCTTACTCCAAGGTCCTCAGCCTTAAGACCTACAGCCGCAATACCTCCACCTTTTCCATTTCCACGGTTGTGCATTTGAATAGAGGGTTCAAAAATATGTTTACCACTTACAGGAATATTGCAAGCAAAGCCAGTAACGCCACAACCTCCTTCCTGTTCAAGTTTGAACTTAGGATTATAAGGTGGAAGAGGAAGTTTGCTTCTGGATTGGATAATTTGTTTTATAGCTTTATGCATGTTCACTCCATTTATCTATATAAAAAAGGCAGTCTGTCCTACCTACCAGCTCAGTAATGCTATGCATACCCAGATGTCTTAAGATATCTATTAGTTGCAAATACCAACTGTGAAACAGATTGCTAATGCGCTGGGTGGCCCATTCAAGTTCTATCATGCTGGACAATTCCGGGTCTGTAGTGGCTATTCCTCTAGGACAACCCCTACCTCTTTCACAATTGCCACACCTAGTACATTCCAGGGCCACCAGTTCAGCAGTACCTGTAACTACTCCATCTGCACCTAAGGCAATAGCCTTAGCCATATCATAGGCAGTCCTAATACCCCCACTAGCAATAATTACTATCTCATCCCTTATCCCTTCTTCCAAAAGAAAACGGTGCACTTTGGGAATAGCCAGTTCAATAGGCATGGCAATATTTTTTTTGGCAATATCTGGAGCTGCGCCTGTGCCTCCATAACTACCATCTAAGTGAATAATATGTGCTCCAGCATAGTAACTACCTATGGCCACCATGTCTACATCTACAGGAGTAGAAACCTTAACAGAAATCAAGGCCTTGGGATTTATCTCTTTAATCCAATCTACATGCTTTTTATGGTCTTCCACCGAATAAACACTATGAAAGGGAAAGGGAGAAAATAGAGATATACCTGGTACAGATTCTCGCATCCTCGCTACATCTGGCGTCACTTTATCACCTAAAAGATGTCCACCCAGTCCGGGCTTTGCCCCTTGGGCATATTTAAATTCAACTATCCTTGCCCGTTTAACGGTCTCCTCTCTCACCCCAAATAAACCCGTAGCTACTTGAGTAATGACATGGTCTTTATAAGGAATGAGTGCTTCGGGATAACCTCCTTCTCCAGTGCAGGTAAAACTATTCCATTCCATACATGCCCTGGCTCGGGCCAACATAGTAGTGAGGCTTACAGAACCAAAAGACATACCTCCTCCATACCAAGGTACACTGATGGTTACTTGAGGACGCCCATCATTTCTGCGATTAAGGTTTATAGCGGTAGAAACATGTTCTTTTAAAGATAAATTTTGTTTTTCTAACTCAAAGTCAAATCTCAGTCTGTCAAACCCACCACCCGAATTTCCTATTTTATATTCCATATTATCAGGTGGTTTTCCTGTCTCAGCTTGATACCAGGTGCTTAATATTAAATCGGATGTCCACCGATAATCACCTAAGGCCTCAACAGTGGGGTTTTTAACAACAGCCAAGGCCTTTTCTGGACATTTTTCTACACATTGATTACAGCTAAGTCCGATACAATGATATTCATCTGAGATAAATACATTCTTACCCCTAAACTTGTAAACACCATAAGGACAAACTTCCACACATAAACCGCAATTATTACAACTCGCCCTTTTTATAATTTTATATTTTCCTAAGGGTCTCTTAAAGCGAGAAGGCATTTTTTTCTCTTTAGGTGGCCAGTTTTTCATCTTTTTATCTCTTTTTAATAGAAGTAAATGCTTCATTTAAAACATCTTCATAAAAAATAGCCCTTCCCATCTCTCCCCTGAGCCTCCGCACATCCCGCATACCCATGGCCCCAAGCACTTCTAATAATTGGTCTCGCCAAGCATTCATAAGATTTATCAAACGTTGTGCCCCCCAATCAGGCTCTATGTTTTCTATATCTATAGGACAGGCTATCCCCTGCATACAGTCTTTACATAATCGGCATTCCAGAGCTACCATAAGCAGCTGGTCTAAAATTGCTCCATCTGCTCCACAAATAATAGTCTTGGCCACATGTTCTGCCATAGCAATCCCACCACTGGCAAGAATGGTAACCTCATCCCTAATCCCTTCATCTACCAGACTAAGATGAATGTCTTTTATTATGTCTTTTATAAAGCGGGGTTTTTCAGCAAACTCTAGGCCATGGTCATCTGCATAAAAATGGAGCACTTCTGCATTATTTTTAGTTAAGGTAAGACTCCTTTGTTTTGCCTCAGGAGATAGAGGTATTTTTATCATAACAATAGTTTGAGGATAGGAAGTTTTTATGGCTTGAAGATTTTGGCTTAAACTGTATGGTATCTCAATAAGCTTCACATCTTTTGGTAAAGCAGAGATTTCTTCTAATGATTCCACGGAAATACCAAGATTGTCTATATAGGGATAAAAATCCTTTGTGAATTGTGCAAAGGGTATAATAAATAAGGTATTCAGCGTCCTGGCTGCCTTAGCTATAGAAAACAATACTGACCTCCCCCAGTTGCCCCATTCAGGTAAACAAAAAAGCATCGGAATAGGAATTTCTATTAGAGGTGGGGTAGATGAGGTCAACTTCCCCTGGGCATCAAAGACTAAGTAGGACAATTTTCTCCCAATCTCAATATCAGTGCTAATGTACTCTCGCCCATGAATACCATCCCGAGTAGGTCTGACAATTTCTGACATGTCTGTCCACATGTTATCAAAACCAGAACCCACAAAAGGACCTCGATAACCTGCTCCTGAAACAGGAATCATTCCTGTCTCTGCTTGACGCCAGATCTTGGTAATGATCTCAGGCTTCCAGTAACTATCACCTATTTCCCGATAGGCAGGGTTAACTACTAAGGAAATAGTCCCTCCTGGGCAAGCTTCAACACAATAAAGACAATTACGACAATAATAATCTATGGTGTCTCTTAATTGAATGGAATCAAATTTCCTTTTATTGTAAACATCATAAGGGCATAACTTTTTTACACAATATTTACAGCCCAAACACCCCTCTTCTCTATCTATTAAGAGATACTTACCTGGAGGAAGAAATCTAGAAGGAGTTATTTTCACATTTATGTGATACTTAGGCATCTTTTTTTAATGTTCCTTCCTATTTGTTGCAAATTTTCTGAGTTATCAACTTCAAACACACCCAATTTATCTTTACCTAAACCCAATTCGTCCAAAATTTTCTGGATATATGCCACCTTCTTTTTTGCTCTAATGCTGCCTTCTCCAAATTGGCAGGAGGTCACAGGACAAGCTAAAATAAAGATTGCATCTATGTCTGTTTCCAATATCTTTAAAAGAAAACCCACAGATATTTCTGCACTACAAGGGATAGGCATTAACCTAATAGAAATTTCACTAGGAAAGTCAAGCACTTTAAATATTTCTTCTTTATTATAACTCAAATTTTGGCAAAAAAAGATAACTACTCTTTTCATTTCAAGTTTGCCCTATGGACTAAAACAGGAATGGATTCTTCCCAATCCGGGGCAAAAATGTGGATACCACTCACCCCTTTTATTTCCTTTAAAGCATTTATAATTTCAACACAGATTTTTATTCCTTCCTCAGCTTGTTTATTTTCAGGGGAATTTTTCAGCCTCCTAACTATACTATCTGGTACATTCATTTTAGGCATAGATTGAAGTGCCTGCCATGATTTTATAGGGCTCACCCCAGCCAGTAAATAGAGGTTTTCTTCTTTGATCAGGGAAATAAATTCTTCAAACCGCTCCAAGTCAAATACAGGCATTGTTTGTATAAAATCCACCCCTGCATTAATTTTTTTAGAAAGATTTATTAGATGAAGTTCTAATGGATGAGCAAAAGGATTAATCCTTGTGCCTACAAAACTATGTTCAATTTTTTTCATTATGGAAATAAGTTGAACACAATCCAGATCAAACACAGCTTTGGCTCCTGGATGATCTCCTACCCTTTGATGACAATCCTCCAAGCAAAAAAATGCCTTCACTCCTAAGGCAGAAGCACCTAATATATCACTTTGAATAGCCAGCCTATTTTTATCCCTTATACCTATGTGCATGATTGGTTTTAACCCCTTATTCAAAAGGATGGTTGTGGTAGCCAGAGGACTCATATGTACTTCAGCTAAAGGATTATCTCGCACTAATACCGCATCCACCACATTTTTTAAGACTAATGCCCTTTTTTCCACCTCATTTTTGTTTGCTTCCTTAGGAGGATAAAACTCAGTAGTAACGACAAAGTGACCTTTAGATAATGCGGCTTTTAAACTACCATTTATTTTCATAGTCTTATGTCCTCTCTGATAATCTTCCTAGGAGGCAATCCCTCTGACCAATTCTTAGGTGGAATGATTTCTTTTAATTTATCTAATTGGTTTAGTTCTTTAAGCCGTTTATAAATTAAATACCACACACAATCATTTTCTGGATATACCTCACATTTACCTTGATTAGAACCTAAACAGGGACCATTGAGGACTCCCTTTGGACATCTGGCCAAAGGACACAAACCTGCAGTCTTATCTAATATACAATCTCCACAGCCAATACAACGCTCTGACCAAACCCCTTGCTCTTCTGTAATGCCCATAAAGCCCGTGTTTAACGCTGGTAATATTACCTTTTTAGGATAAGTTTCAGCCAGCATATTTACGCCTACACCACAGGCTAGAGAAAGCACAGCATCACTTTCTTGAACATCTTCATCAATAGCCGAAAAATAGATGGAATCACACTGTCTATCTATGACCCTTTCAATGGTTTTTACTGCTATATTCCTTCTCTTACGATCTATCCTGATGATAGAGCCCATTACTTCTACTTCTTTCTGTCCCCCAGCACAACATACAGTTACACAGGCCCTACAGCCTACGATGAGAATTTTTTTATAACCCTCTAACATTTTTAAAATCTCTTTAATGGGTTTCCTTTGAGCTATAATCATCAAAACCCCCTATTCACGATACATGATAAATTTTGTATCTCTTAGGACTAATGACCCTAGGCACAGCTACAAATTTCACACTATCTTCTCTCATTCCTAACTCCATTAATATCTTTTTTAGGTATTCAATCCTAGTTCTTGCCTTTTTACTCCCAGTCAAATTATGGCACTCTTCTTCGGGACATCCAAAGACAAAAACCTGCTCTGCTCCTTCTTCTAATGCGTGCAAAAGAGTGAGATTATCTATTTTCCCTGTGCAAGACACTCTATTTATTTTTACATCCTCGGTGGAAACAATCTTTATTAAATCCCTCTCCTCTAACCCACAGTGATAACAATAAAAGCAGACTACCAATATAATTTCCCCTTAAACTCAATGGCCTTGGCAGGACATTCAACTACACATATACCGCAAGCCCTACATTTTATCCACTCTATTTGTGGAAAGCCTTTTTTATTGACAAATATTGCCTCAAAAGGACAAGCACGCATACAAACCAAACAACCCGAACAAAATTTCTCATGAACCATGGCCAGCTTACCCATATTTATAAGGGAAACTCGATCTACATATCTTTCTTCCCAGGCCATTTGGCGCAAGACAAGTATTATTTTGCTGAATCTGACATCCTGAGGGCAGACTACATCACAGGTATGACATAAAGAACAATCCCAGATAGAATTTGCAGAAAGGACATCTTTTTTAAAACCAAGCATAATCATATGAATAATTTTTTGCGGATCAAGCTCGGGAATTAACCGATGGGTAGGACAACTACCGGTGCATGCTCCACAGGAAAAACAATAAGTGAGGCGTTCCCCGCCTGTTTTTTGTAATACTCTATACTTAAAATTTGTGTCCACTTTCCTTAACTGCAATCTTTTATCAATCATTTTTATTGAAAACTTCTCCAAAACTGACTAATTTTTCAAAATCAATTATTCCGCTTTCGGCTATGTTTTCAATCATAATTCCTGCCTCAACAGCCGCTGCCACTGGGTTTAACCCTCCAAGTAACACCATACCCACCCGATTCAAACGGACAGGAATTTGACAAATCGCCTCGCTAGTATTCCCTAAAACATAAACTCCATTGATACCTACCTCTTTAAGCATGGCTATCTTTTCCTCAACGATTGTTCTTGATGGAGCTGGTATCTCACGGAAATTGGCCAGTATTTTCCCATTTCCAGTCTTGGCAACCTCTCTAACACTGGTCATTCCTGCATGAATATATTGTTCTGATGGGTCAAGGGATGTGCCATCGTAATTGATTAGGGCAACAAAACGCCTGGGTCTTGAATTTCTTACTTCAAGCACCCCTCCAAACTTAGAATCTATAGGAATACCTGATTTAAGTAATACCCCATTTATAACCGCACTACAAACTGTGGCTAGTCCAATTTTTCCTTTTGGGATAACTACCGAACCAAGCTTTTCTCCTTCAGAGGCTACTGCTACTAATTCACTAACACAGATCCCCGCTTTAAATACATCTTTCATCACCAGTAATGCCTCTTTGAATCTTTCCTGCTCAATAAGTGAGGTATTTATGGGAAGTTCTCCTCTCCGTTTTTGAGGGTCAAAGGTGGTTTGAAATGCTAAAAGTTCAAGTTTATCCAGGATAAAACCCACTTGTTCTGGTGCTAGTGCTAGTTTGAGTTCTTCAATTCCTTTTGGAGTAAGCATTCTGCCATTACGACCAAGAAATTGAGTATAACCTCTTTCATCCGTAATCCTCAGGTAATACCTGACTGCCCTCTCGCTCAAAGAAACTCCATGTCGCTTAAGCTCACGGGCAATGGTAATGGATCCCAGCGGCTTAGAAGACTCACTTAAAACCTTGAGGATAGATAATATCTTCCTCTCTGCATCAGAACTAGTTTCTTGAAACATGTAACAAAATCCTCCATAAAATTGTGGCCATAGGTTACCATTGACCATAATATAAAAAATTTTTCTATTTGTCAATATCACTAAAGCCAAAACAAATTAACGGCAAAAATAGGTTCATATTTGCCATTATCCTGTCGGGGTCAGGTCTTGATTTTTGAATTTTAGGGGTGTGAATAGCAAAAAAGGAGACTAGTTGTTGATAATTAACATAGAGAGATAGAAAAACCTAAAAGACTTTCTTATCTTCCAAAAAATTGTAATCATCCTGTTTTTTCTCCTGATGGAGAATGGATTGCCTTTGCCTCTGATAAGATAGCTAATATAGAGATATATAGTTGATAATAAATATGGGGAAAATCTAAGGCAATTGACTCATAATAAGGCATATGATGCACATCCAGTAAGGTAATCCGAAAGATACATTGGCTATACCTGTAAGCTTTAGTAATGATCTCAATAATAATGACAACTCTCTTTTTGGAATAGGGCAATTTCAGGCAAAAACCAGGAAAGTTGAGTTAGGCTTTTTATAACTTCAAAGCAACAAAAGTTGTGTTTTCTCAATCTTTCCTTTCATTTTTAGTCACAGTAATCCAAACGATTTCATAACCTCAGCTAGTTTCCTATCTGTTTTGGCTAGTTCTTTTAAGGCCTTTATCAAACGGCTATCTGTTTCTATCTTTTTAACGGTTGATTCTTTGGCCTTTTCTATAAGTGTCTTTCTATCCCAAAAAACAAGACCCATCATAGCCACTACTAAACCACCAAAGACTACCATCATGGTATTTGTTGTGTGAACTAGATCACTAATGCGTTTATTCAATAAGTCAAATCTTTCATTTATATCTTCAAATCTCTTATTCATATCCTCAAATCTTTCATTCATATCCTCAAATCTCTTATTTATATCCTCAAACCGCCTATTCATTTCAGCTCTTAAGGCCCTTTGCCCCTCTTCCAATTTTGTAAGCCTTTCCACAATCTCTTTATCCGTCAGTCCCATAGTCTTTTGATAAGAAAAGGTCCTTAAGGGAAGAACTGAAAAAATGAACATTATAATTGAAAGGCCTATTATGATCTTTTTAATCATCTTAACTCCGTTGCCTCTTCCAATTATTCTAAATATATTTTTAAGAAAACGCAAGTCAAAACAGTCCAAAATCCATGATTTCTCCAAAAATTCCTAGAATGTCACTTAAACCGTGTTAACGTTAAAACGGAAATAAGCAATTTGCCATAATGTGGCGACTTTAACAAGCCAAAAATACAGATGACTAAATTTTGGACATTAACTCACTTGACATTCATTTGGGATTTAATAGGACTTTCCCCAGAATTTTTAAAGGCTTTCTAAAAAGAAAGGTAAGTTCTTCAAAATAGTAATAACTTTAAAAGAAAAAGCCGTAAAGAGTAAAGCGTTAAAAGTAAATCGTAAAGTGTAAAGCGTAAAGAGTAAAGTGTTAAAAATAACACCTCACGCCTTACGCATATGAATCAGAGAGAGCAGTTTAATGTCAAATGTGGAGACCAAACCCCTGATTTTGGTCTTTAAGAGAAAATTCCAACTATGATGATACCTCAAGGTTAACTCTCACCCACCTTCGATTTTTCAGGAGCACGCTGCGCAGCGCTGTCAAAGCCGTAAGCCCAAAGGGGGCGAAGTGAAACGGAGCAGCTTTGACAGCAAGCGAAACGGCGTGCTAAACTAGGGAACAGGTTGGGTAAAGATAATATGCATCTGAGTTTTTCAACGAGCTGCAAAACATTAAATCAGTGAGTAGTGAAATAGTGAGGGAATGAAATAGTCAAATGTAGTGGAATTGGGGTCAAACCTACAAAATACAGTTAAGAAAATAGAAA
>Ga0209410_1000463_pt1 | contig 18777 bp, 16 predicted proteins | sample Mar14436cmmetaG_FD_184135 | JGI IMG/M metagenome (GOLD analysis project Ga0209410, IMG submission 184135) | Marine hydrothermal vent microbial communities from Guaymas Basin, Gulf of California to study Microbial Dark Matter (Phase II) - Marker... ... | reverse complement strand
TCTATAACAATAATTTCATCAGCCCATTTTACACTCTCTAAGCATTTTTCTAGCTTATGAGCCTCATTAAAAGTAATCACATTTACTGATAGTTTCTTCATCATTTTCTCCTTTTACAATGCCATTTTTACAAAAATATCCATTAGATGTTAAAGTCTTAGCTAAAAGGGCATCATTTTTACTTAATCCATCTCTTGAATAAGGTGGATGCCATAGATGGAAACAGATAGCCAAAAAGGAGTGTTCTTTACGATAAAGTCCATATTTATAACATCTTATTGCCAATTCTGTATCCTCTCTTCCCCATCCTTCAAAGTCTTCATTAAATCCATTTACTGCTAATAAGTCTTTTTTAAAAAAAGCCATATTACATCCTTTTATTCCTTTAATTTTCCTGTGTTTAAATGCAGGAAATTTTTTAAAACGAAATATATGATGTGTATTAGAAATCTTTCTTTTTAAACCTGCCCATATTAAAAAAGAAAAGGAATTTGCTTCAAAAAAAGAAAATTTTGGTTCTAAATCTTTACTTACCAATACCCTTTTACCTTGAACAAAACAATTTTTTTCTGCCAAAAATAGATGATCAGAAATAAAGTATTTGTTTGGGATGCAATCACCATCTAAAAAAATAATATATTCTGAAGTAGCTAATTTAATAGCTTTATTTCTTATCTTTGCTGCTCTAAATCCTTTATCTTCCTGCCATACATGCAATACTTTAAATGGCGCTTTTTTTATAAAATTTTTAATTACTTCTTCTGTTTCTTTACCAGAACCATCGTCAGCAATAATGACTTCATTTGGCAAATGGGTTTGAAAAATTAATCCTTCTAATACCCTTTTTAAGGCTAATGGACGATTATATGTGGTTACAATGACTGAAACTTTCATATTTATAATAATTTCTTATGATCCCTGGTAAGTTATCTCGATTATTTATGTTTACTTCTATTAATTTTATTTGTTTAAGCTTTTTAATGTCTTCTATAAAAGAATCACCTTTTATAGCAATTGTACCTAAAAATAAATATTTTTCATGTAATAAATCCCATATAAATTTTTTGAATCTTTCTGAAAGACACTCCATCTTCCCTATTTCATCAATGATAACAATTTCTTCTAAAGCAGGTTTTAAACTCATTAATGCCTTTTCAAGTGTCTTTATATCTACTTTATATTTGCTCACCTTAAATGGTGTTTTAAAGTTAATATGACTAAAAATAATCTCTCTCCCATCTAAAGTAACTAATTTAAATCCTACTCTTTTACCTTTTTCTTTTATCTCTTCAGTGTAAAATCCACATAATTTATAACCATCCTTTTTAAACAAATTTATAACTTTTTTAATAATAGTTGTCTTTCCAATACGTGGTGGCCCTGTTAATAAAATCTTCATGTTAAAAATTTCTTTACTAATGCCTTTTCTTCCTCTATTGTCTTTATTTCACCATCCAAACGAGCTTTAAGCAAGTTTTCAAGAATAATTTTAAAAATTGGGCCAGGCTTTAATCCCATTGCCTTTAAGTCATTGCCAGTTAAAAGAGGTTTAATTTGTCGCCATTGTGTAAAATATTGAGAAATTAATTTCTTTTTATTATGAGGCAATTTGGCCATTAAATAAAGCAAAAATTCAGAAGGTATTTCTTTTAAACTGAAATAAACTTCACTTGGTTTTATTTCTTTCTTTTTTTGCCAAAGATAATAAAGCTCCAAAATCCTTTCTCTATATGAAATAAATGTTTTTCTTTTGCTTTTTAAAAAATCAATCCTATTTAAAAATGATTCTACTTCTTTCTTTTTAAAATTATCAATCAAACCTAAAAGATAAACCTCTTCTTTAGCATAATCCTCTTCAAGGTAAAGTAAATCATACCAAGATATAACAATTTTAATTTCCCTAAATAATCTTTCTAAGCTTTTTGTCCATCTTAATTTAGGATAAATCAATGGTAAGACATTAAGCTGTGCCAATTTTGCCATAATAGCACCTGGATCTGCTTCAAGAAAAATACATTTAAGCTCATGCCATATACGACTACCAGCAACATGTTCTAATGGATTTAATTTTAAAGACTCCTGCATTAAATCAAGCGTTTGTTTGCCGATTTTAAAGCCAAATCTCTTTTCAAATCTGATTGCTCTTAAAATACGTGTTGGATCTTCAACAAAGCTTAAATTATGAAGTACTCTAATTATTCCATCTTTTAAATCACGTTGTCCTCCAAAAAAGTCTAATAATAATCCAAATTCCTTTGGATTGAGTTTTATAGCCAAAGTGTTAATAGTAAAATCACGACGATATAAATCTAATTTTAAGGAACTTGTTTCTACTTTAGGCAATGCACCAGGAGACTCATAAAATTCTGTTCTTGCAGTAGCGATATCTAAGCGAAAACCATCTGGCAAGATAACTACTGCTGTGCCAAATTTTTCATAAGTATGAATATGTGCATTAGTTTCTTTACGCAATGCTTTAGCTAATTTGATCCCATTTCCTTCAACAACAATATCAATATCAAAATTTTCATGGCGAAGTAAAAGATCCCTTACAAATCCACCTACAACATAAACATTTTGTCCAAGTTTTTCTCCAGTTTCACCAATTTTTTTTAATAAATCTATAATTTTTTTTGGTAATTGTTCATTTAATAAAGAAGTCACATATTTTTGATGAGGCTTTTTATCAAAATCAATACCTCCTAAAAATGCAGAAGGATTGGTTAAAAGATAATGCAAAAGATCTTTTCTAGTAATAACACCTATTAATTTGCCCTTTTCTATAACAGGCACAATTCTCTGTTTGTGCTGAAGTAAAGCTTCTTTTATTTCAACAATTGAGGCTTCTGGTGAAAGGGTTGGAAATTCGGTTGTCATAAATCTTCTGACCGGTTCATTTCCCAATTCATGATAAATTGCTTTGTCTATTACTGGTCGTGTGATGATGCCAACTATTTTTTCATTTTCTACTACAGGTAAAGCGTTTATATCGTATCTAACTAAAATTTTTTCTGCTTCCTTAATCTTTGTATCAGGATTGACCCATTTTACTGGATGAGACATAAGATCTTTTGCTACTTTTGGCTGTTTTATCTTTTCAGATAATATAGATAAGAGTTTATTTTCTACTTGTATAAGCGTTAATCCTTTTACTACAGCTGAGGCAGCTGCTGGATGTCCACCTCCTTCAAAAGGCTCTAAAATCTCAGCTACATTTACTTCAGGTAATTTGCTTCTACCAACAATAAATATACGACGTTCTAATCTTACTAAAGCAAATAACACTGGTATATTTTCCATTTCCATCAATTGATGGACAAGAAAGGCAAGATTACTTATATAGGTTTCACTAGAAAGTTTTGTAATAATAATCGGAATACCGTGAATAAAATGTGTTTTTGCCTCATGTATAAGTTCATGTAAAATGGTGATGTCAGAGGTGCTAAGACGATGAGTGAGAATTTCACTCATCATATTTAAATTTGCACCACATTCTAATAAATAAGCAGCTGCCTCCAAATCTTCTTTTGTTGTAGAGCGGAAAGTAAAAGAACCTGTATCTTCATAAATTCCTAAAGCCATTAATGTAGCTTCTTCAGGAGTAATTTTGATTTTTTTCTCTTTTAAAATTTCAATCAAAATTGTAACTGTTGCTCCTACTGGCTTAATTATGCTGAAATCTAAAGGTATTTCTGGATCAGGTGGTAAATGGTGATCATATACATGTACTTTTACTCCCTCTTTTTTTACTACTTCTGCTAATGCCCCAATGCGACTTAATTGACTTGTATCCACTAATACTATTTGTGTAATCTCATTAAGGTTTATTTCTTTTAATTTTGTGAGTTGAAAATATTCAATTGCTATATTTAACAAAAATTCTTTTACATTTGATTCTTGAGTAGTAGGGGCAATAGGGATGGCATCGGGATAGAGTTTTTTAGCTGCTAACATAGAAGCAATACCATCAAAATCGGCATTTTCATGAGTGGCAATAACAGTGATGCCTTTATTTTGCACGTGGGTGGAAACGGACATAAGTTTCCTTTAAATGAGTTTTAGTAATATGAGTATAAATTTCAGTAGTAGTTATGGAGGCATGTCCTAACATAGTTTGAACAGATCTTAAATCTGCCCCTCTTTCTAAAAGATGTGTGGCAAAGGAATGTCTTAATGTATGAGGGCTAATGGATTTTTCAATACCTGCCTGTATAGCATAACGCTTTATAATTTCCCAAAATGCCTGCCTTGTAATAGGTTTTCCTTGATAGCCAATAAATAAATATGGATTTGAAGGAGAATTTGATAAGATATAACGTGCTTTTTCTAAATAAATATTCAATGCATTTATAGCTTTACTACCAATGGGAACCAATCTTTCTTTTGCTCCTTTGCCCATTATAATGATATAGCCTGCTTCAAGATTTATTTGATTTAGTTTTAATCTTACAAGTTCTGAAATACGTAATCCAGTGGCATAAAGTAATTCAAGCATAGCTTTATCTCTCAAACCGCGTATAGTAGTTGTATCAGGCTGTTCTAAAAGTCTTTCAACTTCTTCTAAACTCAATACTTGAGGCAATTTTTTTGGAAATTTTGGTATTTCTGCTAAAGCAGCTGGATTTGATGATAAGCGTTTTGTAAATACAAGAAAACGAAAAAATGTTTTTATGCCAGACAATATCCTTGCACGACTACGTGGAGAGAGGTTTTTTTTACTTAACCAATATATAAATTCATTAATCTCTTTTGGTTGAACATGAAGTAAACTCTCAATACCCTTTTCTTGAAGAAAAGAAAGAAATTTATTTAAATCTGTTGCATAAGCAGCAATTGTATGTTGGGAAAAGCCCCGCTCTAATAACAAAAAACGATAAAATTCATCAATTAATTCATATTCCATATTAAATTTTTATCATAAAAGGGTAAGCCTGTCACTTTTTAAAAACAGCCTTAGCTGCTTCATATCCAATTTCAATTGCTTCTTTTCCTCGATGGAAATCAAATACACCAATGGAAGCTACATCTGGTTCGATTAAATAATCTGGCTTTTGTTTTTTTATTTCTATTTCTATAAGCACATTTTCTAAAATTAAAAGACTTTGCATGATAATGTTAATTAAACTCCACTCTTGTGTTGAATGTTCTATCTTTAATGAACGTGGTATAACATTAACTGCAATAACCTTATTTGCTCCCATTTCTTTTACTAGACCAATGGGAAGAGGTGTTGTCACTCCTCCATCTACTAATAGATGATTATTCCATTCTATTGGAGAAAATATGCCAGGAATGGCAATGCTTGCCCTAATTGCTTTAATTACTGAACCTTTGTTTAACTTTACCACCTTTCCAGTTTCAATATCAGTAGCTACAGCCAAAAAGGGGATTTTAAGTTTAGAAAAATCAATATCTCCAATAATACTGATTAAATAGTTTTCTATATTTTTCCCAGATATTAAACCAGTTGAAGAAGGGATTGAAATAAAAAGACGCAACATTTTTTTAAAACCAATTTCTAAAGCCAATTTTTCTATTTCTTTAGCACTTAAACCTGAAGCATAAAGGGCACCAATCAATGCACCCATACTTGTGCCAGCAATAAAGTCTATTTTGATATTCATTTCTTCTAAAGCTTTTAATACCCCAATATGGGCTAATCCTCTAGCTGCTCCTCCACTTAATGCTAAGCCTATTTTGGGCTTTTTCCAAAATTTAATGAATAATTTTACCAATTCTTGACCATCGAATGTTGTAAAATGGTCTTTCCCAAGACCAATAAATAATAAATGCTTTTCCTAAAATATCATCTCTGTCTACAAAACCCCAAAAACGGCTATCATGGCTAGAATCGCGATTGTCTCCCAAAACAAAGTATTTGTGAGGTGGTACTATAACTGGGCCAAAATTGTCTCTAGGAAAGACATCACCTGGATAAATGCGTTCATCAGTAAAATAGGCATGGGGATCAGGATAGGGTTTGTCATTAATAAATACCTTTTTATTTCTAATTTCAATCTTATCACCAGGCAATCCAATAACCCTTTTAATAAAATCCTTACTCCGATCAACAGGATAGATAAAAACAATTACATCCTCACGTTGAGGATCTTTAAACTCCACTATGGTTTTGTTTATAAAAGGAATTTTAATACCATAAATAAATTTACATACAAGGATATGGTCCCCTACAAGTAAAGTAGGGGTCATAGAGCCAGAAGGTATTTTAAAGGCCTGAACAATGAAAGAACGGATAAAAAGGGCAAGTAGTATGGCAACAAGAATAGATTCTGCCCATTCACGAAGTTTTGCTTTTTGTTTTTTTACTCTTTCCAATTTTATCCCCTTTCTCTTGAAAATACTGTTAAAAATGCCTCTTGTGGAATAGTAACTAATCCAAGTTGTTTTAAGCGCCTTTTCCCCTCTTTTTGCTTTTCTAAAAGTTTCCTTTTACGAGTAACATCCCCACCATAACATTTTGCTGTCACATCTTTACGTAATGGAGGTATACGTTCACGTGCAATTATTCTTCCTCCAATAGCTGCTTGAATAATGACTTCAAATAATTGGCGAGGAATTAAATCTCTTAAACGTTCTACAAGCTTTTTTCCTTGATAATATGCCTTTTCTTTATGAACAATAAGAGAAAGGGCATCTACAGGCTGACCATTAATAAGGATGTCTAATTTAATAAGAGGCGATTCTTTATAACCTATAATTTCATAATCAAAAGAAGCATAACCTCGACTTAATGATTTTAACCTATCATAAAAATCTGTTAATATTTCAGCAAAAGGCAATTCATAAATAAGAATAACGTGTTTTTCTGATATAAATTTCATTTCTATTTGTCTGCCTCGCCTTTCTTCACAAAGACGTATAATATTACCTAAAAATTCAAGTGGCACATGAATCTCTGCTTTAACAATAGGCTCAAGTATTCTTTTAATTTTTACTGGAGATGGTAACTTAGCAGGATTATCAACTTCTATTGTTTTGCCATCAGTCAATTCTACTTTATAAACTACTGAAGGAGAAGTGCTAATTACAGAAAGGTTAAACTCTCTTTCCAATCTTTCTTGTACAATCTCCATATGCAACATACCAAGGAAACCACATCTAAAACCATAACCTAAAGCTGCCGAAGTTTCAGGTTCAAAGACAAAGGCAGAATCATTTAAATTTAGCTTTATTAAAGCTTCTTTTAAATCTTCATATTCTTTAGGATCAGAAGGATAAAATCCTGCAAATACAACAGGTTTTACTAATTTAAAACCAGGTAAAGGTTTTTCTGCAGGCTTAGTAGCTGAAGTAATAGTATCACCAATGCGAGCATCTTGTATGGTTTTTATTCCAGCCTTAACATAACCCACTTCACCAGGCCCTAATTGATTGACAGGTTTTTGCCAAGGAGTAAATACACCGATTTCGCTAACTTCATAAATCTTTTGAGATGACATTAATTTAATCTTCATGCCTAATCTAATAACACCATTAACTACTCGAATAAGGACAACAACCCCTTGAAATGGATCAAACCAAGAGTCAAAAATAAGTGCTTGTAAAGGCATTTCTATACTTCCAATAGGAGGAGGGACACGTTTTACAACTGCTTCAAGTACTTCCTTTGTACCAATCCCTTTTTTAGCGCTAGTAAGGATGACTTCAGAGGTATTAAGACCTAAAACTTCTTCAATCTCTTTTTTGACTCTTTCAGGGTCTGCATTAGGTAAATCAATTTTATTAATTACTGGTATAATCTCAAGCCCCTCTTCTACTGCAAGATAAGCATTTGTTACTGTCTGTGCTTCTACTCCTTGAACTGCATCTACTAAAAGGATAGCTCCTTCACAAGCAGCAAGACTACGAGAGACTTCATAGGTAAAATCTACATGTCCTGGTGTATCAATAAGGTTTAATATATAATCTTTACCATCTTCTGCTTTATATTGAAGACGGACAGTTTGAGCCTTTATGGTAATCCCTCTTTCTCTTTCTAAATCCATTTGATCTAAAAATTGTTCTTTCATCTTTTCAGGAGGTACAGCTTTAGTAAGCTCTAAAATTCTATCTGCCAAGGTAGATTTACCGTGGTCTATGTGAGCGATTATGCAGAAATTTCTAATATTTTTCACTTTCATTTCCCAGCTTCTGTTTCACTAAATAGCATGCGCCATAAATACCAGCCATATCTCCCAATTTTGTTTTTAAAATCTCTACTTCCCCATAATTTATAGATAATAATTCATACATTAATGTTTCTTTTAAAGGGCCTATAAATGCGTCCCAAGCATCACTCATTCCACCACCAATGATAACAGTATTAAACCCAAATATATTGCACAAATTGGCGATTCCTATTCCTAAAGCCCAACCAACTAAATAGAATAAATAGTTAGCTAAAATATCACCTCTTTTAGCAGCCGTAAAGACATCTTTAGCTGTAAATTTTTCTTTTTTATTTAAAATTGAAGGCATGCCTGCCTTAATATGTTTTTTAGCCCTTCTGACAAGCCAACCAGCTGAAGCAAATGTTTCAAGACATCCTTTACGTCCACAAAGACACCTTTCTCCATTTGGATCAATCTTCATATGACCAATTTCTGCTGCACTAGAATAACCACTAAAAAGACGATTTTCATAAACAATACCTCCACCTACACCAGTACCTAATGTAAGCAGAAAAAAGTTTTTCTTTCCTCTACCTGCCCCTTGCCAGGCTTCTCCTAAAGCAATAAGATTAGCATCATTTTCAATAAAAATAGGCAAATTTGGCAAATTTTCTTTTAGAGTAGAAACAAGAGAAATATTGCGCCAACCTGGTAAATTGGGAGAAAAGCAAACAATACCTTCTTTTGGTCTTAATATTCCAGCAATACCAATACCTATACCTAAAAGATTTATTTCTGAATAAGAATTTTTTATTTTTCTTATAAGATTATGAATTTTTTCAACAACAGTTTTTACACCTTTTTTGGCTTCAGTAGGCTCTTTATAGAAATCAATAATCTCTCCATTTTCTGATATTAAACCACAACGTAAATTTGTGCCTCCTATATCAAAACCAATAAAACCCTTCATAATTTATTCATTACTTCTAAAATCTCTTTTAACCTTTTAATCCTTTTTCCTACCTTTACATAACGATTCCATGGTTGATCATAAACAAAGATCTTCATTTTAGGCATTTCCATAGCAATTTTTGTAATCACATCAGGTCTATCTTCTACAAAAAAGCACTTATGGCTATTTACGCAATAATTTATCTTTTCTTGAGGATTTGTAACAATGAGTTGATCAAAATAAAAATCATTATTTTTTAACCAATAAAAAGTAAGCTCACGCAAATAAGGAGGACGCGCTGTCACAAAAATAATTTTCCATCCTGCTTTACTTAAAATCTCTGTTACTTTAGCTGCATCAGGCATAGGAGGGATATTAATATAAAAATCTGGTTGGGTAAATTTTGTTAAAAGGAATTCTATTTCAAATTCATTGAGCCAAGAAAGACGAGTAATTTCATATTCAGTAATGTCTTCTATTTTTACCCAAGGTTTATCTAACTCTTTTTGAACTATCTCTATCATAGCTGTGCCTGTATCCGCTACTACACCATCTATATCAAAAAAACCAATTTTCTCTTTCATTTTGCCATTTTTATCAATTTCTCTAATTTTTCATAAGCCTTTTTACTCTTTATAACCTCTTTAGCCAAATCAATGCCATCTTCCCAATTTTTAACTAAATTAGTGATTTTAAATACAGCCGCTGCATTAAGCAACACCATATCATATTTTGCCCCTTTTTCTTTATCTAAAAGAATATCTTTTAATAATTGAGCATTATATTCTCTATCCTTGCCTTTTATTTCTTCTTCAGAAGCTATATTTAATCCAAAAGACTTTGGGTTAATTTCATATTCAAATATCTCTCCTTCCTTTAATTCAGCAATATATGTTTTTCCTGTAATTGTAATTTCATCATATCCACCTTCACCATGAACAATCATAGCCCCCTTTAAACCTAAATTTTTTGAAACATGAGCTAATGGGAAAAGCCATTTTTTATCATATACTCCTATTACTTGATGGGTAGTTTTTGCTGGGTTGGTAAGAGGGCCCAAAATATTAAAAATTGTGCGTAATCCCAATTCTCTTCTAGGAGAAAGGGCATATTTCATAGCTGGATGAAACTTTGGCGCAAAAAGGAATCCTATACCTATTTCATCAATGCACCTTGCTACTTTTTCTATATCTAATTCTAAATTTATACCCAAAGCCTCAATGACATCAGCACTCCCACAATGGCTTGAGACAGAACGGTTCCCATGTTTAGCTACCTTTAATCCAGCTCCCGCTACAACAAAGGCAGTAACTGTTGAGACATTAAAAGTATTCTTTCCATCACCTCCAGTGCCACATGTATCTACTAAAGGTTTATCTCTTTTAACTTCTATTTTATATGCCTTATCCCTTATAACCTTTGCTGCAGATGTAATCTCAGTTATTGTCTCACCTTTCATACGTAATGCTACTAAAAATGCACCAATTTGGGCTGGTGTAGCCTTTCCTTCCATTATTGCTGACATAAAATAAGTCATCTCATCCTCATCTAAATCCTTACCTTCAACTAATTTCCCCAAAATACCCTTTAACATAATACCTCCTATTGGCAGGTATTAAGACCACAAGTTCCTTGTGGTTGATAAAAAAACATTTCAGGAAATAATTGTTTTTTTTCTATCCCTTGCAAAATACACTGCTCTCCGACAAAGATTTCTTTTTTCCCTTTTTCCTCTATTAAAAGCACAGGTACTTCTTTTATCCCTAATTTTTTAAGCAAAAGAGAACATCTTTCTGCTTCACAGACATAAAGTTTTAAATCTCCTTTATAATAATTTAAAAAATAATTAAGTAATTTTTTGCAATGTGGGCAATTTTCCTTTACAAAAAGATACCATTTATCTTTTGGATTACCTTTTATATAGCAAATTTTTGCCATTTCTTCTAAAGTGCCTGTCATTGGCAAAATCAAATAAGTAGCAAATATTACCATAATAAAGCTCACTATGCCTGCTAATGCTGTAAGGCGATGATAGGTAAAGAGATAAATAAGAGTAATGATTAAAAAAAGAATGCCAACAATGAGACAAAAGTTACATAAATGAGAAAGGAAAAAAAATTGAATTCCTATTAAATAACCCTCAACAGAAAGCACACCAATTAAAATAACATCTATTATAGGAAATAGATTCCTTTTTTTAGATAAAAAAAATAATAAAGAAAGAACTAGAAATATAGTTGTTCCAATAATCAATATAAAATTTTCATTACGAGCTAAACCCATAGCAAGTTGGCATCCTTCAGTTTGACATATAGATTTACCTTGTTGTTTGAGAAATAGTTCCAATATAATAAAAAATGCTCCAAAAAGATTTAATCCAATAAGTATGCGTCTCATTTTAGATTTAAAAAATTTTCAAGTAATTTTAAACCATCTTCTGTAAGAATGGACTCAGGATGAAATTGTACCCCTTCTATTGTATATTTTTTATGACGAATGCCCATAATTTCATCATCTTCACTTATAGCACTAACTTCTAAACAGGAAGGTAAACTTTGTCTTTCCACAGCAAGAGAATGATATCTAGTGGCAATAAATGGATTTTTTAACCCTTTGTAAATAGTTTTTTCATCATGAAATATATTTGAAGTCTTTCCATGCATAATATGCTTTGCCTGAATAATTCGGCCCCCAAAGGCAGCAGCAATAGACTGATGTCCCAAACATACACCAAGAATAGGAATTTTTCCAGCAAAATGTCGAATAGCTTCTATAGAAATACCTGCCTTCTCAGGTGTGCAAGGACCAGGTGAAATAACTAAATAATCTGGTTTTAAATCTTCTAATTCTTTTATCTTTATTTGATCATTTCTAAAAACTGTTACTTTTTTGCCAAGCACTTCGAAATACTGAACCAAATTATAAGTGAATGAATCATAATTATCTATAACTACTAACATATCTTACTCCTAAAGACCATTTTTCGTCCATTCTATTGCTTTTAACATTGCTTTAGCCTTATTTATAGTTTCTTCATATTCTCTTTGAGGTATTGAATCTGCTACAATACCTGCACCTACTTGAATATAAAGCTTATTTTTCCAAGCAACAATTGTGCGAATAGTAATACAAAAATCCATCTCTCCAGAAAAACTAAAATAACCTACTGCTCCAGCATAAGGCCCTCTTTTAGTAGGTTCAAGTTCTTCAATAATTTCCATTGCCCTTACTTTTGGTGCTCCACTTACTGTACCAGCAGGAAATGTAGCTTTTAAAACTGTAAAAGCATCTTCACCTTTTTTTAATTCTCCAATTACATTAGAAACAATATGCATAACATGAGAATATCTTTCAATAACCATTAATTCTGTAACTTTTACACTGCCTCCTTTTGCTACTCTTCCAACATCATTTCTTCCTAAATCTACTAACATAATATGTTCGGCTCTTTCCTTTGGATCGGCCAAAAGTTCTTTTTCTAAAGCCTTATCCTCTTCTTCTGTTTTTCCCCTAGGTCTTGTACCAGCAATAGGACGTACTGTAATAATACCTTTTTCAAGCCTTACTAATATTTCAGGTGAAGCCCCTATTAATTTTAATTCTCCAAAATTTAAATAAAACATATATGGAGAAGGATTGAGGCTTCTTAAAGCTCGATAAATACTAAAATCCTCTCCTTCAAAATCCACTTCTAATCTCTGCGAAAGCACAACCTGAATAGCATCACCTGCTATAATATAATCCCGTGCTTTTTTAACTGCTTCCATAAAACTAGATGGAGTGAAATTGGATTTTACTTCTGAAAGGATGAAAAGAGAAGTAGGATATTTTAAAGGAGAAGCTAGACAATCTATTCTTGATTCAATACGTTTTTTAGCTTCATTATAGAGAAATTCAGCATTTTTCCCTTCTTCTATTAATACAAAATTAACTATTTTCATTTTATGACTGACATGATCAAAAATAATTAATTCTTGCGGTAAAACAAATATAGCCTCAGGAATATTTGTGTCTTTTTTAGAAATTGAGGGAAGTCTTTCCCAACAACGCACAACATCATAAGAAAAATATCCTACAAGTCCTCCTTGAAAACGAGGGAGTCCTGCTACCTTGGCTAAGCGAAATGTAGAAAGAATTTGTCTTAAGATAGGGAGTGGATCATCTACTTGCAAAAACTTTTTTTCTTTTTCTTTTTGCTTAATTCTTATTTCTGGAATTTCATAAAAAACAATAAGAAGTGGATTTAAACCAATAAAGCTATAACGACCAAATCTTTCTCCTCTTTCAACACTTTCTAAAAGAAATGAAAAACCTTTATCTTTTAGCTTTAAATAAGTTGATACTGGTGTTTCAATATCTGCTAATAATTCTTTATAAACAGGAACAAGATTATACTCTTTGGCTAGTGTTTTAAATTCCTCAATCCCTGGTATAAACATTTTCTCCTCCTAAATAAAAAAGCCGTGGTTTGCCACGGCTTTAAATAAATTAAGCCGTGGGCTACTGCTATGGAGCAACCCACGGCTTTTTTATATTTTATAGTGGTGGGCTCACTCCATAGCAGTCCGGAGGAGCCACCACCAATAATTTAATATCATGCCCATCATATAACTTAGTCTTTTAAAAAAGTCAATTCTATTAAGTGAATTTAACTATTTTTTTCATTAATTTTATTTTTTAAAATAGCAATAATCTCCTCTGCAATTTTTTGTGCTTCAGAAGCCTCATCTACATTGATTCCTCCTGCTGTAGGATGACCACCACCTCCGTAATTAGCACAAATTTTTCCTATATTAATAGAATGAATATTTTTCTCCCAAGGATTAGCACTAACTATAATCATATAACGACCGCTTTGCATTGCAAGAATACCTACTACATAAAGGCATTCTGGATAGAAATAATAAGGTGCCCAACGGCATGTTAAAAATCTTTGTGGCATACTGAAAAAAACAATTCTATTTTCTGGGTCAAAAATAGCATTTTTTTGAAACTCTTGTAATATTTCATTGCGCATTTTTTTTGCTCTTTCAAAACGCCATTCTACAATTAAAGGTAGAGGTATTTTTGAAGAAATGAGCTGGTCTTTGTATTGAAAGAATAAACGTGCAAGCTCTATTAAATAAGCATTATCTCCTTCTATACCTAAAGAAAGATGAATTTTAAGTGGTTTTTCTTTACAAGTTATAAGTTCTTCTAAAGAGAATCTAGCACTATCTATTTTATCTGCCCACATTACCAATTCTTTAAAATTTAAATTGCGATAAGAAAAAACATCATAAAGCACTTCCCATATAAGTAAAGCACAAGAAGATTTTTTTGGGTCAAAAAAGTGCCGACTTGGTTCAAGTGGCCCTTCATAGTTATTTAAGCCAGTTTGATGGTGATCAAACCAATATGTTGCCTGAGGATGGAAGATATAGTCTAAAACAAAGCTTATATCTCCTTTTAATGTAGTTTTTGTCCAATTGTTTTTTAAACCATAGCCTACAGGGAAAAATTTTATTTGAGAAGGAGACCATTTTTCTTTAACATAATCAGCGATTAAAGCAGCAGAAACTATTCCATCAAAATCACGATGGAAATAAATGGCAATTTCCTTCTGTTCCATCACACTTTCTCCTAAAAATTTTTTGCATAGTTATAGCCTTAAATCTTTTTGCTGGCAATCTCACTTGTCTCTTAAAAAGTTGTACTTATTTATATTAAAAAATAATAATAAGGAGGTGAAAGGATGCGGATTGCTCAAGTTGCGCCTCTATATGAAAGTGTCCCTCCAAAATTTTATGGTGGCACTGAAAGGGTGGTGTCTTATCTTACAGAAGAATTGGTCAAACAAGGACATGAAGTAACCCTTTTTGCCAGTGGTGATTCGGTAACAAAGGCACATCTTATTTCTCCATGTCCTAAAGCATTGCGATTAAATGATTGTATGGACAGTTTAGTACATCATATTCTTATGCTTGAACAAGTTTTTCAACATGCTCATGAGTTTGACATTATTCACTTTCATATTGATTATATCCATTTACCACTTTTTCGCCGTTGTCTAACACCTTTCCTCTCAACACTTCATGGAAGATTAGATATAAAAGATATTTTCCCACTTTACAGAGAATTTAAAGAGATGCCTTTTGTCTCTATTTCAAATGCACAGCGTAAACCCCTCTCTTTTATAAATTGGGTAGGCACTGTATATCATGGTCTACCCAAAGATTTATATAAATTTCGAGCAAGACATGGTAAATATTTAGCTTTTTTAGGAAGAATTTCTCCTGAAAAAAGGGCAGATAGGGCTATAAAGATAGCTGAGATGGCAGGAATGCTTTTGAAAATTGCAGCAAAAGTAGATAAAGTTGATAAAGAATATTTTGAAATAGTAATAAAGCCTATGTTAAAAAGTCCTTATGTGGAATTTATAGGAGAAATTGGCGAAAAAGAAAAAAATGAATTTTTAGGAAATGCTTATGCTTTGCTTTTTCCAATTGATTGGCCTGAACCTTTTGGTTTAGTAATGATAGAGGCAATGGCTTGTGGTACACCAGTTATTGCTTGGCGTTGTGGCTCTGTACCAGAGGTTATAGAAGATGGTGTTAATGGCTTTATTGTTGAAAGTTTAGAGGAGGCAGTAAAAGCAATAGAAAAAGTAAAAAGATTGAGTCGTAGACGTTGTCGTAAAATATTTGAAGAAAGATTTACATCAAGCCGTATGGCAAGGGATTATCTATATCTTTATGAAAAACTTTTAAGAGAAAAAGAACCATTACTCAAAGCAGTATAAGATGGTTATTGAGCCACATAAGTATTATATACTTGCTAGATCAGGGGAGATTGAGCATGGTCTTATTTTAAAACAAGGAGATAGTTTTGCTATTTTCAATCATTATGGAAATATTGAACAGAGCGGTTTAGGTAAGCAAGGTATTTATCATAGAGGCACACGTTATATTTCAAGACTTGAATTCTTTATTTGTAATACTAAACCATTTTTTCTAAGCTCAGGTGTGAGAGAAGACAATATACTTCTTACTGTAGATTTGACTAATCCTGACATTATCATTGATAATAACCTCTTTTTATCTAGAGGAAGTCTACATATATTTCGCTCTAAATTTCTCTTTGAAGGCAGTTATTATGAACGTATAAAAATTCAAAATTTTGCTCCTTTTAATATTAACTTACCTATTTTTATTGCATTTGATGCTGATTTTGCCGATATTTTTGAGGTAAGGGGAGTAAAGAGAAAAAAGAGAGGGGAAAGATTAAAGGCAATTATTAAAGGAGATGCTATTACATTGGGTTATAAAGGTTTAGATGGTGTTTTCCGTCAGACAAATATTGCTTTTTATCCTTCACCTTCAGAGATTTTTCCTTCACAAGTAAAATTCCATTTAAATTTAGCACCAAAAGAAACAGCTACTTTATTTTTGACTATTAATTGTATAGAAAGTGGTGCTTCTCAAAGTCTTTCTTATGAAGATGCATTATTAAGGACAAAAAAAGTTTTAAAGGAGTTGAGGGAAAGAACTTGTGTTATTTTTACTTCAAATGAACAATTTAATGCCTGGCTTAACCGTTCTTTTAGTGATATTTTTATGATGCTTACTGAGACACCTTTTGGATTGTATCCTTATGCTGGCATCCCTTGGTTTAATACTATTTTTGGGAGAGATGGTATTATTACTGCTTTAGAATGTCTTTGGATAAATCCAGATATTGCAAAGGGGGTTTTAAATTATCTTGCCTACACTCAAGCAAAAGAAGAAATACCAGAAAAGGATGCTCAACCTGGCAAGATTGTTCATGAGATAAGAAAAGGAGAAATGGCAGCAACAGGAGAAATCCCATTTGATTATTATTACGGAAGTGTTGATACTACTCCTCTTTTTATTATTTTAGCAGGTGCTTATTATGAAAGAACAGGTGATAAAGAATTTATTGAAAATCTTTGGCCTCATATTGAATTGGCATTAAATTGGATAGATACTTATGGTGATTTGGATAAGGATAGTTTTATTGAATATTTACCTTCTGTTAACGGACTTGTAAATAAAGGTTGGAAGGACTCCCATGATAGTGTCTTTCATGCTAATGGTAATTTAGCAAAACCACCAATTGCTTTAGTAGAGGTTCAAGGATATGTCTATGCAGCAAAGAGAAAAGCAGCTTGTTTAGCAAAAATCCTTGGGAAAGAAAAGATGACCAAAAAGCTTTTAAGAGAAGCAGAATCTTTAAAAAGAAAATTTAATGATATGTTTTGGTGTAATGATATTAATAGTTATGCACTTGCTTTAGATGGAGATAAATGTCCCTGCAAAGTGAGGACATCAAACGCAGGACATGCCCTTTTTAGTGGCATTGCTAAAAGAGGATACGCTAAACGTCTTGTACGCACCCTATTTGAAGATCATCTTTTCTCTGGTTGGGGGATTAGGACAGTTTCAAGTCTTGAGCGAGCTTATAATCCTATATCCTATCATAATGGTTCTGTTTGGCCTCATGATAATGCCATTATTGCATATGGTCTGAGCCGTTATGGTTTTAAAGAAGATGTTTTAAAGATTATAAAAGGATTATTTGAAGCAAGCACATTTTTTGGCTTACATAGATTGCCAGAGCTTTTTTGCGGTTTCCCACGTAGGACAGACGAAGGACCAACCCATTATCCAGTAGCATGTAACCCTCAAACCTGGTCTGCAGCTGCTGTCTTTTTCTTACTCCAAGCTTGTTTAGGCATTGTTTTTGAAGAGAAAAAACTTTGTTTTTATCGCCCTATACTTCCTTCATTTTTAGAAGAAATTTATTTAGAAAATTTAAGAGTTGGAGATAGTTTTATTCATCTTTATTTGAAAAGATATGAAAATGATGTTGTTATAAATGTTACAAGAAAGAGGAAAGATATTGAAATAATGATTGTGAAATAGCCTTTACTTTTTTAAAAAAAGACTTATATGTAATAAAGCTATGATTGAAGTTATAAATGTCTCCAAATGGTTTGGTGAGAGACAGGCATTAAAAAACATTTCTTTTAAAGTAGAAAAGGGAGAAATATTAGGATTCCTTGGGCCAAATGGCGCAGGAAAAACAACAACTATGCGTATTTTAACAGGCTTTTTCCCTCCATCAAGTGGTACAGTAAAGATTGCTGGTGAGGATATAACCAAAAATCCTATTTTTGCAAAACAGAAATTAGGCTATTTACCTGAAAACAATCCACTTTATGATGAAATGACGGTAGAAGCTTATCTTAAATTTGTTGCTTCTGTAAAAGGGATAAAAGGGAAAAAGCAGAAAATGCAAGTTGAAAAAGTAATAGAAGAATGTGGTATTAAAGAGGTGAAAAATAGATTAATTAAACGTCTATCTAAAGGTTATAGACAGCGGGTGGGTTTAGCTCAGGCTTTAGTAAATGATCCAGAAATATTGATTTTAGATGAGCCTACTATTGGTCTTGACCCAAAACAGATTTATGAGATTAGGCAATTAATCAAAAATTTGGCTGGAGAAAAAACAGTTATTTTAAGCACTCATATCCTACCAGAAGTAAGTATGGTTTGTACAAGAGTATTGATTATTAATAAAGGAGAGGTAGTAGCTGAGGACACACCAGATAATCTTACAGCAAAAAGGGGACAAATAGAGATTTTGGTAAAGGCACCAGCAGAAGAGATTGAAAATCATTTTAAAAGTATTCCAGAAATTGAAGGAATAGAA
>Ga0209410_1000460_pt1 | contig 18803 bp, 21 predicted proteins | sample Mar14436cmmetaG_FD_184135 | JGI IMG/M metagenome (GOLD analysis project Ga0209410, IMG submission 184135) | Marine hydrothermal vent microbial communities from Guaymas Basin, Gulf of California to study Microbial Dark Matter (Phase II) - Marker... ... | reverse complement strand
CTTAATACGCTTTGCATCAGGGCTATATGTAAATGAATTTGTCAAACCATTTGGATAGGCAATCCAATCAGCCTGTTTTCATAGTCATATTGCCTCCTTCATAGAAAGCCATAAAGATACGATATAACTACTTAATAGCATCATTCAAAGCCTTTGCTGCCTTAAACTTTACCACATTTTTCTCAGGCACAGTCATTTTCTTTCCTGTTTGAGGATTTCTCACTGTCTTTTTGTTACGTTTCACCACGTTAAATATTCCAAGACCGTTGATCCTCACCTTCTTTCGCTCCGCAAGCTGTGTCCTTAGCACCTCAACCAGACTATCAATTATCTTAACAACATCAGCTTTTTTCATCCCTGTCCTTGATGCCACCTCCCTAACAAGTTCCTGTTTTGTCATAGTAACCTCCTTTTTCTTTTGATTTTTAAGGCATTTCCCATATACCACAATGTGCCCATATTTTTCAAGACTTTCTATGAATATAAAGGAAGGACTCCGCTCTTTCTTTCTGTCCCTTTAAAACAGCTGATGTAATAATGGCTTTAATGTACTTTTTTCCATGGCTCAGAATATTCCTCCAAAAATAGAAATTAAAGGAAAGGTTACCCGCCGTTACATAACCTTTGCTGCTTTGATTATATTTTCTCTTACACTTTTTACTGATTTCTTTCCTCCCTTTTCAGTTACTCCTTACAGGCAGCTTTGCGGTTATTTTTTAAGTTTTTTCTTCATTATCTGGAATTATCACAGGAATATAAAAAATCTTTTTGCTGCCTTAAACAGAGCCTCAAAGACCATAGCAGAAAAAAGAAATATTCTGCCAGAGATAAAAAGGCTCTCCTTTGATACCGAAGGGCCCCGTCCTTACCTCACCCTTGGTTATGAAGAAAAGACAGGAAAGGAAATCATCTGGCCTGATGAGAAACAGCCACAGCACATGATAGTTGTGGGCACAACAGGAAGTGGAAAGAGCAGCTTCTTATTTTCACTTTTATGGCAGCAGATGCTGAGGGGAGGCGGCGCTGTCTTTGTTGATGGGGGAAGAAATCCAAAAACCTTAAAAAACCTTGTCTATATGTCTGAAAGGGCTCATGCACTTTCAAGATTAAGAATTGTTGATCCACGTGACCCAAAGGCTGGCCATACATACAATCCCCTCACCTCAGGAGATGCTGATGCCATTGCCAACAAAATCATGAAGGTATTAAATCCAATACCTGCAGGAAGTGATGCAGAATATTACAAGAGCAAGATATATCGTGCTGTTGTCATCCTTGTAAGGGCACTTGTCTCCATAGGAAAGCCCTTCAACATAAGGGATGTGCTTTGCCTTTTATCTCTGCCAGAGGTGAGTTTTAAGATCCTCGAAGAGCAGCTTGCCCGCTATGAACTCTCAGATGCCCTTATATCTATAAGGACACTGATCATGGAAGCAAAATCCACCAGCGCATTCCGTGATGACCTCTCAAATATGATTGCAAATCTTGGAAGCATAGCCACAGGGGAAATCGGTGAAACACTTTCTTCTCCAATCACTCAGGTAAACATCTATGATGCCGTAAAGAAGAGCCAGATCCTTTATTTCATGCTCCCACGCATGAGTGATTCAGAAAAAGCAACCCGTCTTGGAAGACTTCTCCTTGGAGATATCCAGACAACCATTTCTCTGTTTTATGAGGAAAGGGAATTCAAACCACTTGTTCCATTTCTCATAATACTTGATGAGTTTGGCAGCTATGCAAGTCCTGAGTTTGCTGTGGTATTTGAGCAGGCAAGAAAGGCAAATTTTTCGGTCATTGCTGCAGTCCAGTCATTTGGAAATCTTTCAAATCCCTATGCTGGCCTCTCAAGGGAGTTCAGGCAGCAGGTTCTTGGCAATACCAGCACAAGAATCTTTCTCACCGTAAGTGATACAGAGACAGCAGAGCTTGCTGCAGGTATGGTTGGCCGTGATATCACTTATTTCAAGAGCATCTCTGCCTGCGTCCAGGAATCACACGGAGCAGATACCATATCAGCAAAGAGATTTCTAAACCCCGTATACACTGACAGAGAATCGGTTACAGAGGGCTATACTGAAAGATATGATTACAAACTCAGACCGGAGGTCTTCATGCATGAGCTTGGAAAAACAAAAGGCAGGGCAATTGTTGATTTTAAGGATGGAAATCCCATTTTTATAAGAACCTGCTGGGCAAATCCAGAGGTGCCTGATGATTATCCCTATGAGGATAAAATTCCCCGCTTTGAAGCAACCAGGGCAGAACCCCTTTCACTGTGGGAAAGGGTTCAGTCAAGATTAAAACACATGGAAATTAGCTTTGATGAGGAGAAAGTGGAGGAAAAATCGCCTGCTTCAGCATTATTGCTTGCCGGTACAAAAAAACAGAAGGGAAAAACAAAATATGTCTTCCTGCTGATTGATGGAAAGACTAAGGAGCTTATCTCAAGTGACCATGGAGCCATAGATAGCAGGGATGATGTGCTGGCAGGTTATCATGCCCTTTATAACGGACTTAAGACGGCAAAAACAAAAGGTTACGCCATCATGGATGTTTATTCAAACGCAAAGACCATGATCGGTCAGCTTGGTACAGGAAACATTGCTGATGGAACCACAGAAAAACCACTTTTTGAAAAGGTAAAGGCACTTGAAAAAGAATTTGAAAGGGTAACCTACCGCATTGCCACCTCAGAGCAGTGCACACAGATTGAAGAGGAATTTAGAAAAATTAAAGATCAGCAATCAAAACCAAAAAATCATACAAAGATTCATGAGGATATTTTTTATAAAAATCTTTTTGAAGGTCTGGGGAAAGATCATGGCTGAAGTTTACCTTATCGCCCATCCTGTTAATCCTGATGAGGTGGAAAAATGGCTTGGGACTGTATGGGGAGTATGTGTTTATTCAAGAAATGTGATTATGGATAAACTCGCCAGAGTCAAGGACTGGGTTGGGGGAGAGATCGGCATATACAACAACCTTGTCAAACAGGCAATTGATCGTGCACATAAGGATCTGGCTGAAATGGCTCTATCGCTTGGAGCAAACGCAGTGGTGAATGTAAAACTTGAACTCACCCCTGCAAGCCTTGATATCAACCAGGGGACAATGATCTGTGCGGTTGCCTATGGTACGGCGGTGATACTGAAACTTTCCTAAAATGCTTTAAGTCCAAGCTGAGGAGCAACCTCAAGCAGCTTGTTGTAAAATCCAGCAAGTTCCGGGGCAAAAACAGGCACATTTTCACTGCTCTTGATTCTGCCTGATTTTGTCCTTCTTATCCTTTTAATGAGAAGATACGGCTGACCACGGTCATCCTCAAATGTCATGATCTGAATCTCCCCATTTCTTGTTGGTACTATGCTGCGACTGATTGGTGTTCTGGATTTTGACTCCATGATTTACCTCCCTGTTTTTTTCTTTTCTGGCAGCCATACCATCACACAGCATAAGAAGCTCAAGCAACTCTCTTGTTCCTGACGGCACATTGATTGGCAGATCAGCCGCATTGTGATGATGTGATACCACAAGCACAATTCTCCTTGCTGCATCCTCTGAAAATTCACTTAGATCCATCTCCTTGATAATTGCTCCAGAAAGTACATCATGATACATGCCTGTTTTCTCCCATCCTGAGGCATTTTTCCTATATGTAAGCAGCTTTCCAAGATCATGGGAAAGGGCAATGAGTGCAATTTCTCTTCTATCCATGCCCTCTTTTGCCTGCTCAAGCATAAGACCCAGCACAAAAAAGCTATGCTCATAAAGTCCTCCCTCTCTGGATAAATGACCATTGATGCTTGCAGGCCATTGCCTGTATGCAGAAAGGATTGAAATCACCTCCATCGCTGACCTGCAATACCAGCCCTCATTTTTTGCCCGTGCAATTATATTTTTATCTGGCTCTGCCTTTTTCAACCTGAGATATCCACATGTTTTTTTATTCTCCACTACCAGGGCAGTGGCATGGGTGTGATCACGGATAAAAAACCTTCTTGCAAAAAAGAATACAGCAATTGCACTTCCAGCAAGAAAAACACTTACAGTCATGACAGAAACACTGAAAAGAATTGCCAGACGATTTTTCTGTCTTGCCCTTGAAATTATCTTAAGTTTTTTCCTCTGCAAGCTGGCAGCCTCTCTTCTGGTCTCAGCAAGAAGTTTTTTTATTGCCCTTAAAGCCTTTTTTCTTGATGTATCTGACGGATTGATATTAAAGATGTCCTTAAGACTTTCAGGGCGATCTCCTTTAAGGGTAATGGCATTTTTAATCCAGCTAACAAATTCCTTCATTATGCTTTCAAAACTGATCTTTCTGTTTTGCTGTTTTTTCTCCAAGAATTGCTCCATGTAATAGTTTAAAGTTTCAATCTTCTGATCAGTTAAAGCCTTCCTTTCCTCTATTTTTACTGCCTCAGTAGCCAGATTGATTGTTTCAGCCATAAGACCTGCAGGCTGGTTGAAAATAAAATCACTCATCCTGGTAAATGGAGATAGTGGAAGCCTGTAAAGCAATCTGGCAGTTGCTTTAATTTCTGCGAGCAGAATTTGCGTTTCACTGATTTTTTTTAATGATTTTACTTCCTGTAGCGATTCTGGTGCTGTCCTGAAAAATACATAACCAAATCCCAGAGCAATAACTGCAAGAAAAAATAATGCCTCAGCCCCCTTCCCGCGCACAGATGTATGAATATCTTCACACCATATTGTTTAATACCTCAATCATGTGACAGAACTGATAAACCGAGACACTCTTTATAGCTTAAAGAATCATCTATTCTCTTTAACATTCCATTTTATGGAATTATCTGCCTGGTTGGATATTGTGAGTCTTTTATTTCTTATAAGCATTTCACTTCTATGTTACAGGCAGGGAGTACTCTGGCCCATTTTTCTGCTGCTTGGCTCAGCCATCGCCCATGTTCTGGCAACAGACCCTGACTTTAAGCAGAAAATAAACACTGCACTTCCTGCCCTTGAAAGGGCTCTTCCCCTCACTCAGACAATACCGGTTGTGGTGTTTATCGTGACACTTCTCTTTTCACATTATCTTGCCCATTATGCAGCTGCAAGACTTGAACGATCAGCAGTAAGGGGGCTTGGAACAGCAAATCGGTTTGTTGGTGCTATCTGTGGACTTCTCCTGGGATGCAGCATCATTGCCTGGACAGGGCGTTTTGCCTCATACCATTTCCCCTCACTTGCCCCTCATATTGAAAATTCAGCGGTTATCACCTGGTGCAGTGAACAGGAGGAAAAATACAATTTTTCAGGTAAGCTTGTAACCCTGTTCAGGCAGGAAGCCAGGAAGATATCAGATATTCTCACGCAGTAAACATGAAGGCTCCAAAAAAGGTTATTGAACTGTGTCATAAACTTGGCATAGAGGGTGTGACCATTTACATACCAAAAAGGATTTCACCTGATAAACAGAGAAAGAGAGAGCTGTTTTTCTCCCTGCTTGAAGAAATTGAAACCATGTATGAAATGTTTCAGGAAACATTTCTTGAAAACAGACCCCAGTCCTTCACGGTAAGAAAGGTAAGACAACGCCATAAGGTGGCCACACATATTGCCTCAGCAGCACTAAAATCAGCCATCAATTCCTGGAAACGCTGGTTTAAAAAACATGAAAGCAAAAGATTCTATTCCCTCTCCACACAGGAAAGAATAGACTATTTGAGGATAAGAAATCAGACCAGAAGAAACATTTCAAATCCAAAAGAGAATACAAGACTCCTATCCCTTGCCAGAGAGAGCATAAACAGCTGTCCCTGGCGTTTCTAGCATTCCACTCATGTTCTGAAACATTCCCCTGATTCCTCCTCTGTGCCACTATATCTATACCCTTTTTATTCCACCGACCACTCTCTAATGCCCTTTGTTCCCCACAGGTGCCACCTAACACCACACAATTGCCTCAAAGTCAGACTTCCTATGATAGCACAAGAATTTATTCTCAATAAAAAATTAGGGGTATGATCATGGAGGTAATCGGGGCAGACATAGGATATGGTTTTACAAAGGTTGTCTGCAAAAGAGCAGCAATACAGTATCCATCTGTTGTTGTGGAAAGACCATTTATACCGATTACCATTGATGTCAAAGATGAATCTCAGAGTGAGATGGTTGAATATCAGGGAAAATGCTACCTTTATGGCAACAGGGCATCCAAATACAGCAAAAAGTGCATATTTGCTCAGAGACACACCTCATTCATTGAGACAAAAACTTACGAAGTTCTTGTTAAGAGTACCCTTGGTTACGCTGATGAAGGACAGCTGTTCTATGTCACAGGATTGCCTGTCTGTGTCTTTGAAAACGAAGATATAAGGGAGGCATACCGTAAAAGAATTTCATCCCTTTTATCCCCTGAATGTATGGTAAAGCTTGTCCCTCAAGGCATAGGTGCCTTTTATCATGTTGTGCTTGATCAATATGGCAATCCAGTTAACCGTCAGTATCTGTTTGAGCGGTGTGCTGTTGTTGATATTGGCCAGTACACCACAGATATCGTTGTGCTTGACAGGATGGATGTGGTTGAGAGTCATACAGTCACTCTTGGCATATCAGTTGCCTGTGAGTCACTCATTCAGGAAATACAAAGACAATATCAGCGAGAATTATCCATGCATGAGGCAGCACAGATTTTAAGAAAACACAGGCTGATTCATTCTGGTAAGCAGATAAATATATCTGGTCTGGTGGAAACTATTTTAAACAATACCTGTGATCTGATTTTTACAGCTGTTATAGACAGAATAGGAAAAGGTGAAAACATGTATGCAGTTGTGTTTGCAGGTGGTGGCTCAGTTGTCTTTGAAGAAAAAATAAAAAAGATATTTAAGGCAGCCTATTTCCCCCTTCATCCTGTTTTTGCCAATGCCTACGGCTATTACAAATACGGCATAAGACAGATAAAAAAGATGCAGACATAAGATGATAAAAAACTACGAGATAAGAATTAAACTTAATCTTTCAAACAGCTGGGATAAAATAATCTTTAATGAGCTTTTAAAGGATGCTCCACGAAGAACCTGGCCGACTCTCATCCGCTATGCAGTGGTTGAGTTTTTAAAAACAAAGAAACAGACACAAAAACCAGAGCAGTTTATCAGCCTTCCCCTGCCAGAAGACCTTGCAGAAAAAATTGACCGCTTCTAGTGCCACTCAGATTATCTCCTGACACCATGTTTCTGAAAATCTTAGAAGTTGCCCTATGATTATATGTTACTGACACAGCTGAAAAAGATTGTCTCCTTTAGAGGACTTCTTAAAGTTATCCCGGTCTCAAAAACTCTGATAAAACAGCAATTTTTTATTTTTTTTAATGGGACAAAATTACTTATTTCTGGCATATGCAAATAGAGTGTTTCTCAGAATCTTAGAATTTTGACGTAAAAAGTTACAAGAATCTGGTATGATATGAATTTAGAGTGAAAGGAAAATTAAAAAATTTTCTGCAGGAGTTATTCATGATTGCGGGCTTGCAGGCGGTGCTAATTGTTCCAGAAACTGGCACTTACGCATGGCACATGTTATATTGGAAAAAATGAAAAAAAGAAACAATAAAGAAAAAACCCGATATCAAGGTCTACAAACGGATTGCCAGAGAAATGTATCCAATTCTTCCCACAAAAGTCCATTGTGATCGCAGCAAATATGACAGAAAAAGAGAAAAAGCCCGCTGGAAAAAAGAAGTAAAAGAAGAAATTTAACAGCTCTTCTCTGGTACAGAAAAATAAAAACTCTGCATCAGGCTCAAACAAACGCAGAGTTTTTATCTCATAAAACCATCAAAGTAATCAGCAAGCCAAAGGAGATAGCACTGCAGGTGGAAATGTTTCCTTAAATGGATTTAAAAACCTCCAGCCTGCAGTGATAAAAATTTTGTCAAACCTGCAGTTAAAATGTTCTACAATTTAAAAACCTTGCAGGGTTACAGTAAGATTTTAAGCAAATACCAGAGGCTATCTTCATTGAATAAAATAACAGCGCCCCACAGATAAGTGAGAGCGCTTTTAATTTTTTATGGGAGGATAAAAGTGAAAAAAGTCATTGTTTATACTGATGGTGCCTGTCCTGGTAATCCGGGGCCAATGGGTATTGGGTTTATACTTCGTTATAACGGGCATGAAATCAAGGTAGGCCGCTACATCGGAGAAGGAACAAACAACAGAGCAGAAATACTGGCAGTTATTGAGGCGCTCAAAAGTATAAAGAGAAGGGATGTGCACGTTGTTCTTCATACAGACAGCCAGCTCGTGTACGGATATCTCACACAGGGGTGGAAAGTAAAGAAAAATAAAGAGCTTGTGGAAGAAATGAAAAAGCTCTGTAGAGAATTTGCAAAGTTTGAAGTGGTAAAAGTGAAAGGACATGCCGATAATGTGGCAAATAATGAGGTGGACAGACTTGCAAGAGAGGCAGCAAGAAAGAAGAAGGACTCTGCGGAAAGGAAGCCTTAAAGTAAAACACTTGCCCTATTCTGGTAAGTGTTTTATACTTTTCCAAAACCAAGAAGTAAGGAAATTTGACATGCTGGCCAAGCTATCTTCCAAGAATCAGATTACCATCCCGAAGAAAATTCTTTCCAAACTTCCTGGTGTTAAATATTTTGATGTCTCTTATAGAGACGGGGTAATAGTTTTAACACCGGTGCGGGTAGAACCAGTAAAACTGGACGCAATCAGAGAAAAGATGAAAAAACTCGGTCTTTCGGAAGACTCTGTAGCCAAGGCTATCGAATGGGCCCGAAAAGGTTAATCCGTGTTGTTCTTGATACCAGTGTGGTTGTCTCTGCTTTACTCTTTGGTGGTTTGCCTGGAAGTCTTATTGGGATGTGGAAATCCGGTAAAATTCTTCCTCTGTGTTCCAGAGAAATTATTGATGAGTACCTTAAGGTGCTTTCCTATCCCAAGTTTCAGCTGAGTGAGGAAGAAGTTTCATATCTGCTGACTCAGGAGATACTGCCCTGGTTTGAAGTCGTGGAGGTTCCCCGTGGTAAGTCCTATGTAAAGGACGACCCAGAAGATGATAAATTTATCTGGTGTGCTATCGTCGGAAAAGCTGACTTTATTGTGTCTGGAGATAAACATCTCTTAGAACTCAAGAGTTGTCCAGTTAGAGTTATTCAAGTTAGGGAATTTTTAAAGATTCTGGATAGACTAAGTTCTAAAAAATGAGAAAGATGATCAAAAATACAAACCCTTAGAATATATTGAATCCATAAAGGACTGCCATCATGTGCCAATAGTCTTAATTGTTCTTTGTCTGAACAGCTCTACTAAGACTTCCACAAGCCGTATGGCCATGAGTCAATGAGCCCTACGGCTTCCTGATCCAAAAAATTCTCAGGAGAATGAGGTGAATATTAAAACCGCATCAGGCGTTATAAGTGCGCTTATAAAAGGTGTAAATCTTAAACCAGGCAGGACCTATGTCATCCATGTTGATGGACTGTCTGAACAGGCAAGGGCTACAATTGATAAATACCTGCCATGTGGTTACTGTCTTGTAAGGGGGATCATAATTCAAAGACCATCTTTTAACGGTGGAAGGATTATCAGGGTCTTAACCTGAAAATCAGGGCATCTTTAAAAGATCAACAAATAAAAAGGAAATCATTAACAAAAACAGAAGGAGAAAATCATGAATAAAAGACAAATAGAAACCCATGTCATCTTTGAGCCACTTACAGAGCCAGCACCACCCGAAGAATATATTGGAAAGTTTATCCCTTTTTCAGAACTCTCTCCTGTACTTCTCATCGGCCCAAAAGGCACAGGAAAGACACTTCAGGTATTCTGCTATGCAAAGTCTCACAATTATAAATTACTTATCCTTGAAGCAAGTGAGGATACAAAATACGGGCAGCTTGTTGGACAGTTTGGGCTTAAAGGAAAGGAAGCCTATTTTGCGCTTGGTCTTATTCCCACAGCAATCCATTATGCAAATCAGGGAGAGAGATTCATACTGCTTATTGAGGAATTAAATGCACTCACACCGGCTGCACAAAAAATACTCAATTCCCTGCTTGATATAAAACAGGGTATTACTGTTAAGGAAATTGGCAGGCGCTTTCAGATTGAAAATCACTGTTCTGATTTTCTTATCGTTGCCACGATGAACCCCACATTTCATGGTGGGGTGTATGAGCTGAATGAGGACTTAAAATCAAGATTTGCCATAATCAATATTGGTTACCCTGATGAGGAAACAGAAAGACAGATACTTTTAAGGTATACAGATAACTTTGATTTTGCCACAAAGCTTGTAAATCTTGCAGTCCAGACAAGAACTTCAGCCTTTATCTATCAGCTTTCCACCAGAGACCTGGTTCAGGCAGTAAGGATTGAGAAAAAACTTGGACCTGGCTGGGCACTCAAGACTCTTGAAGGGAAATTTGAGGACCAAGATTTAAAAACATTTAAAGAAAGACTTAAAGGAGTTTTTCGCAGTGAAGCTGTTTGATAAAGCAAGCTTCTGGGAACAGTACAAAATTTACAGGGATATTATCTTTATCCTCAGGAAGAAGGAAATCCGCTGGACACCCCTGACAAAGGAGCCAGGTTTTGAAAACTACTGCAGGGAAGAATTTCGCTATTTTGAAGAGGTCTTTAGATATGACTTTGAAAACATTGAGGCAAAGAAGCCTGAAGAAATAAATCCAGCGCTCCTTACCGAAATCATAAAGCTGCTTGATCAGTTTCGCTGCCACAGATTGATGCAGTTTGTTTATCCTGGATATGCAGAAACAATAACAGGAGATTGCTTCAGGGGAAAAGATAAAGAACCGAACAGCCTTCTTGTAAAAGCATGGCTGGAAAACAAAGGTGATCCCTTCATACTTACCCTGATAAACCGGATAAGAAGGAAGGTACCAACAAGAAATGAGATAATCAATATGGCGGTTGAAATATGCAGATGGTGGAATAACAGATATCAGGATCAAAATGAGAGAGAAATCAACTACAAATATGCTCTATTGACCGGCATACCAGATAGAGATGAACCGGAAAACTGTGAAATGACCGGGAAATGTGAAGCAACTTCTGATGATGAAAACCTGCCAGATAATCTTAAAGACTACCTTGAGCGGGGGTCTGAAAATCCTGGCACTGGTAATGAAAGCAGGTCTGATAGTCAGGGTGAGCCTTCAGACCTCTCAGATATAAGAAAAACTCAAGAAATGCTTTCTGCCTACATGCGCATCATGCAGAGAAAAAGAGGACTTTCAAATGTGAGTGAGCTTTTAAGAAGAAATGTGTACTCAAAGGTTGATTTTGATGAAGATGAGAAAGCAGAAACCTTAAGCATCGCAAAGGAGGATATTCCTGCAGCTAACATTTTAAGGAAAATAATACTTTACAGAAAGCTCGGGGAAACATACAGCGAGTCTGGTAATGTGCTTGATACATCAAGATATGTTGCCATGCTTGTGGGTGACAATAATAACACTATCTTTAGGGCAATAACAAGAAAGAAAGGTGGAAAGGTGGTCTTTCTGGCAGACGCCTCAGCAAGCATGACCAGATATTATGAACTTGAGAGGAAAGTTTATGCCATACTCAGTTATGCACTTAAGGATTATGTGGATTTTGAACTCTTCTGTTTTGATTATTACAATGGTGCAGTGAGAATTAAAAGAAGATTCTATGAAGGTGACCTAACGCCCATCACCCATGCAGCAAATTATGTTTTCAACAGGCTGAGGCTTGAATCACACAGGTACCATGCCTCCGTCATTGTGCTCTTTACCGATATGCTTGAAAATATTGCAAAGGAAGGAAGATTTTTCTCTGGATTAAATGCCCTTGCAGGTAAGGCAAGAAAGACAAGGATAAAACTTGTTGGTGCAATACCAGGACAGGCATTAAAACAATATCTTTGTTTAAAATATATCAGGCAGTTTCAGAGATTTTTCCCGGTAATATATATTGCCTCTGAATCATCTGACAGACTCATCATGGATCTCATAAAACTTTTAAAGGCAGTAAAGATGATTTAGTCAGCAGGCAGATAAAGATGACCCTGCTGACATGAAAAAATAAGAAGGAGGGTTATATGAGTGAGCAGGTCTACAAGCCAAGAAGGGATACAAATGTTGTTGTGATTAAGGGAAGGCTTGGAGCTAAACCAGAACTAAGATATACACCCCAGGGAAAACCCGTGGCAACATTGAGGATAGCTGTGAGTGATATTGTCAAAAATGAACCATACACAAACTGGTTCAGGGTCATCACCTGGAATAGCCTTGCTGAAAATGTCACAAAACATCTGGAGAAGGGAAGACAGATACTTGTTTCAGGTGCCCTCAAGAGCAGAACGTATACTGATAAGAATGGCAATAAGAGAACTGCGATTGAAATCTGGGCAAACAGGATTGAATATCTTGACAGACCCCAAAAAGCCATAGAAGAACCAGCTCCTGAAGAAATTCCTGATCCAGAAGAGGATCTTGATGATGTGCCATTCTAAATGAAATTTGAGGGAGCCATTATGCTGGCTCCCTTAACCATGTCTCAATCCCAGAATGCTGACCCTCACCAGTTAAGGGCAGAGGATAACTCCAGTGTTATCAAAGGCGCATGTACTTTCTTTCAACAATCCTTAACTCAATTAAGCCACAGAAAAGAAAAGTGGTAAAATTCCTCATCACAAAACAGCTAAGGGCAGATTTTCCCTTCGGGCTTCCTGCTGTACCTGAAGAGGCAGAATTTTTCAGGGACAAAGAACAGAAACTTCTCCTTTATCTGGCAACGGATAAAAAGAGAACTCATCCCAGAAATTCAGCTTATCCGCTCATTTACTGTGAACTCTTTCCATACAGGAGCTTTTATCTTGATGAAAAGAACAGAAATATGCTTTATTCATTTCTTGAGAGACTTTTCCCGGTACTGAGACCTGCCTCCATAGATCTGACAACAGATGACATCTACCATACTCATAGAATCTATATACACGCGGAACTAGAAAAGAGAAAAATAGAGCCACCCTGGCTCAAAAAGCTGTTACGGTATGGATTTAAAGAATATCCCAATAACATCTATGTGCTTAAAATTAAAAACATAAGAATTGAATGCTTCAGTAAAATGGGAGTGTATCAGTTTCGCATCGTCTCAGCATATATGCCTCGATCTACACCAAAGGGTCTTGGGCCAGCAATGAACATAAAAGCAGTAAGAAAAGGCATTAAACTGCTCACCCAGCTTGAAAAAAAGATAATTTTCTAAGCAAAAGAGTACCTATCACAGCAGGAAAAAACCCCCCTAATTAAGTCAAAGGAGGTAAACCAAGGTGGATATTTACTATAACCTCTGTATCACAACGACCGATAAAAAGGCCTATGTTTTGCCTTCGTTTAAACACAGACCACCACAGAAACTGCTCCTTGGTAGCAGAAATGATCTGTCCAGATTTTATGAAATATACGATGAAATCGAAAATATAACAGCCAAAATATTTGAAATTGAAAACAAAAAGATAGATGAACTCACTGTAGGAGATATAAATCTGTTTTTAAGGCTGAAGGAAATAATTGTTAAAATGCTATCAATCATGCAACATCTGCCAGCCACAGGTGCACTGCTATATTTTAATTCTGTTTTGGAAATTCATGGCTGGAAATTTATTCCTGAAGAGATGACCACAGAATGGATCCTCAAAAAACAAAAGGAGGGTTATGAGATAAAAGTAATTGAGTTCTAACCATCCACTGGCAGTGGTCAATTCATCAGCTTTTTCCGTCTTTAATGAGAAAAAGCCTTTAAGGAGAAGCTTATGAAGGTCTCAGTATATGTAAATGCTGCAGTATTTAAGGATAAGGCGGGAATAATTGCTCTATTGAGTGATAAAAGGACAAAAAGGAAAAAACTTATTTTCCATTGCTCAAAAATTTCAGATAGAGAAACTGCTCTGTCTATTGCCATATTCAAAGCCCTTAAGGAGCTTAAAAAACCAGACAGAACAGAAGCTGAAATAAATCTTCCTGAAAACATCTCCCTTTCTCCGCAATTAAATGAGTCTCTCAAAAAGTTGAAGAAATTTAATATCAAAATAAATTCCCATGCACGGTCGCTTGAAAAAATGGCGAGAATAAAACTTGCCCTGACAGGTATCACCCAGACCTTAATTCACCGCAAACAGCAGAGCAGTCATAAAAACAACAACCTTCCGGCAAGAAAAATCAAAAGCTATTTATCATCCCTGGAAGAAAAGGGATTTTCTGTTGATGTCACCATTCTTGAAGATAATCCAGATCATGCTGAGGCAGAAATAGATATTTATGATGAGAATGAGAAGCTTGTAAGTGCCCAGACCATAACTGCTGATATAAACAGCTATTCCATCACCTGCCACAGATGCCCGCTTCCATCACGCTGCCCCTTTTATGGAAGGAGTTACTGCCATGAAAGCACCCTCCATTGAGGAGGAAAGCCATGAAACTTGAGCTTACCGAAGAGCAGCTAAAACCTGTAACTGCTCCTCCTGAGATAATAAGGGTTGTGGCAGGCCCGGGTACCGGAAAGACAAGATGTGTTACGGCAAGAATCATTTATCTTCTCGCAAATAATGCCAGGGGAAACATACTTGCCCTTTCTCATACCAGAAAGGCAGTAAAGGAAATACAGCTAAGATTAAAGCAGCTGATCCCGAACAGCGGGCTTCTTGAAAAGGTAAAGATTATGACCCTCCATGCTTTCTGTTTTAAGACGGCAAAATTTATTGATGCCATTGATAGAAAACCACAGCTTCTCCTTGAAGAAAAAAAGATTGAGTTTTTAAAACACTGCCTTGAAATTCATCCTGTTTATGAAGAACTTGAGGTAATTCTCAGTGCAATTGAGAACTGCAAAAATCTGCTCATCACACCGGATGAGGCTTACTGTATTTTGCCTGAAGAGCTGGCAAAACTCTATGAGGTTTATGAAAGGGAAAAGGAAAAATTAAAACTGTGGGATTTTGAAGATATGATTGTGAGTGTCTACAGAAAACTCTCATCAGATCATAAGCTTGCTGAACGGATAAGAAGACGTTTCAGCCACATAATCGTTGATGAAGCACATGACATGAACAAGGCACAGTATGAGGTGGTGAGAATAATCCAGGATGGCTCATTCTTTACTGTGCTTGATCCAAATCAGAGGATTTATGCATTCAGGGCAGGTGGAGGACCCCTTCAGAGAATGAGCACTGATTACCCTGAAAGTAAAGAGTTTTCACTGCATGTTAATTTCAGGAGCGGGAGAAGAATTGTTGAAGCAGCAAATAAACTCATGAATACAGAGCTAAAGCCAAGGGATAATGCAGCCGAAGGAAAAATTGATATTGTTGTTGAAACGGGCTGGGAAAAACAGGCCAAAGAGCTTGCCAGGAAAATAATCGGACTTGCAGAAAAGTATCCGCAGGAGGAGATTGCTGTACTTGTAAGGACGAATTTTCAGGTGGCAGAATTTGCAAGGATATTTGAAGAATATGGGATTAAAAGCAATTTAGAACTCAACAGAATCATTGAGCCAAAACGACCTGAAGAAACTCCAGGAAGTCTATGGCAGAGGGTGCTTCAGATCATAAAAAAGTTTTCAGGTTTAAGGCAGAAAGAAAAACCTAAAAATAAAGACATAAGGATAACAATAAGCACCATACACAGGGCAAAGGGAAGAGAGTGGAGCTGTGTGATTGTACCGGATGTGGTTGAGGAGCTTCCCTGCTGCAGAAATAAGGGCATTAATGGTGAAGAAAAGAGAGTCTTCTATGTGGCAGTGACAAGACCCAGAGATGTTCTCATACTTTCAGCAGCAGAGGAATCTTACGGAAGGAAGACAAAAATCTCTCCATACATTGAGCTATTTTCAGATTTAGCATTCCCTTAAAAGGAGGAAATTATGAGCTTTCAATTAAGAGAACTTGTCTCCAACATGGATGAGCTCACATCCCTTGAAGAGGAACTTCATGAAAAGGAGCTGGAGGATATGATCAACCGGTCAACACCCGATGGATTTACCATCCATCAGATTGAGGAGCTTGAGAAAAGAAAAACTGAAAGGCTTGAAAAAATCTATACCTCCCCGCTTAATTTTTTCCACAAGAAAAAACAAGCCATAATACCTGTTTTTAAACTTTCAGAAAAAAGAAAAGCCAGACTGCCAGAAGTATTCAAAAAACTTGCACAAAAGACAGTTGCACAAACCGCAAGGATAGCGGCACGTGCAGGCATAAAAATCAGTTTTTCAAAAGAAATTGCTGATAAAAAACTATATGAAGTGGCAAAATTCTGTGAGGATGTACCGCTCATAAAAGAAAAGATAAGACTTATTCCAAAAAACAGACTTGCAAGATGGATAAATACCCTGCTTGCCCTTGAGGGTGAAAAGGCATATATCATGGCAGTTTATATGAATGCAATTGAAATACCATCACCTGTAAAATCAGAGATCCCTGACTGCCATGACCTGACCATAAAGATTAAGCCAGGAAAAACTTTACCATCCATCTTGAAAAACGCAGCTGAGTTTCCCCTGGAGAAGGCAGAAAAACTGGCAGCCTATGCGGGAATAAGGCTTGAATATCCAGAAAGATTGAAAAAGATAAAACTCAAAAATATCTGCAAATTCTCAGATAAGGCTCAGTACGCTCCAAAATTTCTTGAAGCCATAAAGAGAGATGTTGAGGCAAATAAAACATATCAGGAAATAAAGGACTGGCTTGAAAAACTATCAGATGAAGACAAAAGGTTTCTCCTTGAAAGCTACATCAAAGAGGATGGAATCCCAATTCTCCATGCTCCAGAAGAAATCACCTTTGAAAGGGAAAGACCTCCGGTTTATGAGCAGATTAAAGGCATAAAACGCTGGGTGCAGAATGGGAAAGTTATCTTTGAGGGTGGAGTGTGGCATGTGCCTTTAAAGGAAGCTGTGAAGATGCTTAAAGGAAAAATAAAATACTCCGCTGCCACAATCACAGAACAGGCAAAAAAGACACTTGAGGAAAATCTCTCACGTTGCTATATCCCACCACAGAACGGTATTCCACAGAAACTTTTGTTTTATGGATTTTTCTTTAGAAACGGGAAAAGAAAAATACCCGTTGGGATTATGAGCTGTAACTGGAATAAGGATATGCTGTTTGAGAATGAAGAGATAAAAAAGATTATTTTTCAAAAACAGCTCATCTCACAACAAAAAAGAAGACAAAAAGAGGAGGAATTTAAAAACTATTACACTAATGCCCTTAAAGCTCTAAAAGAAAATGACTGGACAGCATTCTGGTCTGTGGCAAAGAATTCAAAAAATAGACTTGAAAGGATAGCCTATTACAAGGCAAAAAAGGATCTAAAAATAAAGACAGAGACAGAACAGACTATATAAGACCCCCTTTCTTACTTTTTCAAAAAAGATAAAAAGACCCTGAAACGAAGAAAGCCTAACCGTATTGCCAGAATCTCAATAATTGGGGAAGGGAGGGGAGAGGAAAAGGAATTCTGTTAATTTCTATAAAGTTTAAGTTATGCTTAATTTTGCCTTTATCCGTTTTTCCAGAATCTTCTTTTCTCCAAGGACTGCCAGTTTCTGTTCAGGACTCCAGCTATTGACCCAGTGTTTTAAGGTCATCTCAAGATTGTGAGCATATACAGGATCAACATCAGGCACAGGAATGTCCTTCCAGAGCTGCAACAAATATTCATAGATGCGCTGTTCAAGCAAGGGATAACTTTTATAGATTCGCCCAGCTCCCACCATGCCGGATCTTGTGGTTTTTGTAAGAACAACAGGGAAAACAATCTTTTTCTGGATTGCCTTTTTCCTTTTAAGCATGCGCTGCTGATTTATTTTTGTCACTTTTTCCTTAAGCAGATTTTTAAGAACTTCCAGGCTTTGTCTTTTCCATTCATAATACTTTTCCCATTCCCGCCTGTGTTTATCCTTAAGTTTCTCCCATAACTCGCTGGCACGGGTGCGGTAAAAACTCCACTGTTTTCTATCTCTCAGCCTGAAAAGCCACTGCCGGACCTGCTTCAACCTGCGCTTTAATTTCTCCCTTTCTTCTCTTTGCTTTGCCCTGAGCCAGGCTGCCTTTTTGCGTGACTCGTTCTTTAAAAACCTTCTCACCGCTTTAAGCCCTGTCTTTAAATCCAGTGGCTCAGCCCTGTCAACTATCAAAAATGAACGATTATGAAATTTCCTTACCCTTGCCCAGATAATCTTTGGAAGGTGAGATTCAACATCAAGGTCTGAAGGCACAAATTCAGCAAATGAAATCAGCCGATGCACAAATTCAATGTCCACTCCCTTCCACAATGCCAGCCCTCTAACAAAAGCTCCAATCCAGCCTTCACTGAAAAATAACTTTACCGCTTCCCTGTAAGGACGCTCTCTTTCCTGCTCCTCCTTCTCAAGCTCCCTTTCAGCAATAATCACATCGTGGGTCCTTAATTCTGCAATCTCTGCTTCAATACCAGCTCCCATATTCCATAAAATTTCCTCACGTAAAACCCTTTTGACTTCACCGGGATCCAGTTCAGGAAATTCAGCAACATACCTTTCAACAGCCTCCTGTATCTCAGCTTCAACTTGACCGTCCAGCTGAAAGAGAGATAAAAGTCTTTCTTCAAGCTCTCTTACATGCAGTGCCTTCTGTTTAAGGCCTGCCCATACAACCTCATGCAGATTTTCTCCCTCGGCATGAAAAATCTCGCCAAGGGTTATGGGGAACTCTGGGTTCCCATATTCCTGATAGTAATTTCCCTCCATGCTCACACCTCCTTTACTTTCCCCTTCCCCCTCCCATCCCGATGT